>Ga0315291_10000070_pt1 | contig 107386 bp, 99 predicted proteins | sample YL17G12_20_MG_FD_203070 | JGI IMG/M metagenome (GOLD analysis project Ga0315291, IMG submission 203070) | Sediment microbial communities from Yellowstone Lake, YNP, Wyoming, USA - YL17G12_20 | ecosystem: Environmental > Aquatic > Freshwater > Lake > Sediment | place: USA: Wyoming | collected... | reverse complement strand
GGGTTATCGTCGATGAGGACGATGCGCAACGGAGACTCATTCAAAGCCAATGTTTACTCCCCTTTAAACAGTTGGTATGGTGAAAAAGAACGTCGAGCCTTTCCCTGACTGTGATTCAACCCAAATGCGCCCCCCCTGGAGTTCGATAATTTTCTTCACGATCGCCAACCCAGCTCCAGCCCCTTCATACTCATCCTTTCTGTGAAGGCGTTGAAAGATCAAGAAAATCTTGTCGAAGTACGCCTCCTCGATGCCGATTCCGTTGTCACGAACAAAGACCGTTGTCGACTCTGTCGTCGCGGTCGCACCGATCTCGATTCGGGGAGCGGTCTTATCGCAGAATTTTAAGGCGTTCGATATGAGATTGCGAAACACAATCCGCAAATGCGTATCGACACCGACGATGTTCGGCCAGTCTTTCTGGAGAATGATCTCTGCCTTCCGCTCACGAACTGAAAACTGAAGTTCTTCCAGCACTTCGGCGATCAGATTCGAGAGATTCACCTGCACTTTCTTCTCGGCGACCTTGCTGATGCGAGAAAGCAGAAGCAAGTCGTCGATGAGTTTCTTCATGTACGAACAGGAATCTATAACAGACTCGAGATAGTCCTTTCCCACGTCATCGAAGAGATGCAGATACTCGTGCTTGATCATCTTTGCGTAGCCTTCGACACTGATCAGCGGCTCCTTCAGGTCGTGGGAAACGACATACGTGAAATCGTCAAGCTCTTTATTGCGCGACTCAATCTCCTCCGACTTTTTGATTGTTTCTTGATACAGGTTTGCTTTCTCGATGGCGATCCCGACGAGGTTCGCAATGCTCTGCAGCAACGCAAGCTGGTCCGCCGAGTACATGTTCGGTGTATACGACTGCACCGACATGATCCCGATCGTTCGGACTTTGGAAAACATTGGAACAAACATCAGCGATGCGCTGGCCCGCTCCACCTTCCCGAACGGCAGATAGCCAGGCTTATCGTGAGGTGTTTTCCGCAGTTCGAGCAAGGGCTTGCGTCCGTTGATGACTTTGTAGCTTGCCATTGTGCTGTCGAGTGGAACCGGCGACGGGCTCACCGGCATTTCCACAGGCGTGTCGTCGACAACGTCGACATTGAAGATCGGTCGAAGCAGCTTCTGAGGCTCATCGTAGAGATCGATGAAGAATGCGTCGACCGGTATGACCTTGCCAATCTGATGGTAGGTGATCCGGGCGATTTCTTGCGTATCGAACGTCTCGGTAAGCGCACTGCTAAGGTCGTAGAGTACCTGTAAACGCTGCAGCTGCCGGCTCAGCTCTGCTCTCGAAGCTTCCCGCTCGCTGATGTCGCGGGCAATGTTGACCATCAACACCGGTTCACCGGAAGAGTTGCGAAGCAGAGTCGTGTTCAAGCTGACGGCGACGCGCTCTTCGGTCTTTCGCAACCACGTCATGTCAAAGTCGCGAAGCACGTTGTTGACTCGCAGCTTTTCCAGCCAGCTAATGTAGGATCGCAAATCTTCTTCCGGCACCCAAGGGTAGGGGATTTCCGATCCGAACGCTTCCCGCCGGGTGAACCCCGTGAAACGCTGGAATTCGTCGTTGACATCCAGCACCTTCCCTTGAAGATCGGTAATGACCAGAGCATCGACCATCGAGTTGATCACATTCCGCAGCAGTCCCTCGGAATCCATCAGCCGCTTTTCCAGTTCCTTGCGGTCAGTGATATCATTGACTGAAAGATTGATGGCGGGCGCCCCTTTGTGCCAGGTGAGGCCAAAGGAGGTCTCGACGTCGATGGCAGAGCCGTTCTCTCGCATCATGCGAATCTCGAAGCGCGAGGGGATTGTTTCGCCGCGGAACACGCGGTGCTCGAGCAGCGAGAAAAACATCCGAGAGCCCTCGTCAAGAAATTGCCGCATTTCCTTCCCCAGGACATCCTCACTCGATCGATAGCCGAGGAGCTTGCAGAACATGGGATTGGCAAGGACAATCTTGTCGTTCTGAATGATAGAAATGCCGTATGGAGATTGCTGAAAGAGCGCCTGATACTCCTTCCCCTCGTCCTCACTCGGCAATGGAAAGAACTCCGGCACAATCATCGTGCTTTTGTCGAGCCGCCAGAGCTTCAGGTCCGAGACCTCCGTCGCTTCTTTCGGGCCGAGTGAAATAAGGAAGTATGCGTCGGTCAGCTTGAATCCTTTCATCACAAGTGAAACGCTAAATTTCCCCTTTCCATTGAACCGGACCGACCTTTGAACCGAATTCTTCTTCAACATCTCGGGCACCAACGCAGTCGCACCGGAGGAATTCTCCACTTTGAAGAGCGAGTCGAGCGACCTCCGAACGAGAGCCGACCTGCGCAAACCCAGCATTTTGCTGAGCGATTCATTCGCCTCAACGCAGTGACCCGCCCTATCCACGATCATCATGGGAACGGAGGCCTTTGTGAAAGCGCGGTGCAGCGTGTCGGTAGTCAAAAAAAGATCTCCGGATCGCAAAGGAGATCCACGACGTGGTCCTTTCACGGTCTGCCGTCCTGCCGCACGGCCGCGACGATCATATGTTGAGGATATCGGCCTCACGTTACAGGCATTCGCGTTTCATACATATTCGTTCGATCTGCAAAAAGACCTTCTCCCCGAGGTTCTCAGTCCTTCCTCTCGTGACACCTCGATCGTCGACGCCATCATCGGCCCCTGCCACATCCCTGTAGCCTCCGTTACCATCGGCCTGTTGCCCCGCCACCGCCTGCCATTCCACCTCCGCCGCTCCAACCTCCACCGGACGACCCACCACCCCAACCGCCTCCCCCCAAGCCTCCTGACGGCCAACCCCAGCCCGAGTGATACTGCCAGCCACCCGAACGGATAACGTATCTTCGTTTTGCCGCAAGCATCGGCAAGAAGAACACGAGAACGAAAACGATGAAGAAGACAACCATGACGCCGCTGATGAGTGGAGCACTCTTCCCTCGCGGCTCCACGGTATACTCTCCCGCCGTCACCGCGATGATGGCGGAGACTCCTGATGAGAGCCCCGCATAGAAATTGTCCGCCTTGAAATACGGCTTCATCTCCCGTTCAACAATCTGTGATGTTGCCGCGTCCGTCAAGGCTCGTTCCAAACCATAGCCAACGTCGATGCGCACGAGTCGGTCGTCCTTTGCGACCAGGATCAACACCCCGTTGTCCTTTCCCTTCTGTCCAATCTTGTTCTTCTCGAAGACGCGCATCGAGAAGTCCTCAATGGATTCCCCTTGGAGCGACCTGATCAGAAGAATTGCGATCTGATTCGAAGTCGAATCTTCAAAGTGCTGAAGTCTTGACTCGAGTGCCCGCCATTCGTCGAACGTCAGAGAATTCGTGAAGTCTGTCACGCGTTGCTGGAGAGTGGGGACTTCCAGTTGCGCGTGGACAACAGCGATGCCCATAAGCATCACCAAGAGCATGACGAGCATTCGCAGCGAGTTCATACGATTCCTCTAGAACTTAACTTTGGGGGCTTGATCCGCGCCCGCGATTGCCGTGAAGTACGCCTTTTCTTTGAAACCGGTCATCGAAGCCACAAAAGAAGCGGGGAAACGACGGATCATCGTATTGTAGGACTGAACGGTTTCATTGAAACGCCGCCGCTCCACGGATATGCGATTCTCGGTGCCTTCCAGTTGCGATTGGAGGGTCAGGAAGTTCTCGTTTGACCGCAACGTTGGATAGTTCTCCGTCACGACGAGAAGGCGCGACAGAGCCGAACTCAAGCCGTCCTGGGCCTGCTGGAACTTCTCAAACGCTTTCGGATCGTTCAGGATCTCAGGTGTCACAGCCAATTGTCCAACTCGGGCGCGAGCCGCGGTGACGTTTTCCAGCACCTCGCGCTCTTGCTTAGCGAAACCCTTCACAGTCTCAACCAAATTTGGAATCAGATCATACCGCCGCTGATACTGGTTTTCAACCTGGCTCCAGGCCGATTTTATGCCTTCATCAGCCGTAACAATCTTGTTGTAGACAGAGATGCCCCACCCCACGAAAAGCAGCCCAATCAGTACCAAAGCTCCGACGATCGACAATATAATGATCACAGTTCGATTCATTGAGATGCTCCTGAGGAGAGTGAGATTGATTCCGAGAAGATCCTGGATCGTTCGCGAACTAGGTTGAGGATCGACAATCGGGCAGCCTCGTTGGGGAGATGCGGCTGCCAGCGCGTGACCTGGATTGGGATCAGTTCGACGTCGGCAACACTATCCCTCAGAACCAGGCGAAGAACTGCCGTCTCGTAGTCACTTCGCCCATTGCCGCCAAATATGAAATTCCCCAAGGAATACGCGATCACTTTTCCCTTATACCGTTCAATTCCCTGCAGCGTATGCGAATGATGGCCTACGATCAGATCGGCACCCGCGTCGATGATTCTGTGTGCGAGGCGAATCTGCTCAGGCGAAGGCCGGTCGGCCGACTCATCGCCCCAGTGGAGACTCACGACCACGTAGTCCGTGGCCTCCCGGAGTTGCCGCACATCGGAGAGAATGTACGGTTCATATCGCGGAGCTACGCCGCCACGCGAACTCGTCGCCGAGAACCTCCCACCGCCATAGTATCCTAAGAATCCAATCTTCCTGCCGTTCTTTTCAACGACGACAGGCGATCGCGCTGCACCGAGAGTCCTCCCTGCACCCACGTGTCGAATCCCGACAGAGTCCAGATTTGCCATTGAATCATACAGCCCCGCCAAACCATAGTCCCCAACGTGGTTGTTGGCCAGGTTGACGATATTGATTGAGGTACGCTGCAGCGCCCGCAAGTATCGAGGATGCATTCTGAAGTTGAACTCTTTGTCCACTTTTTGGGTTGAGAGGGTGACGGGATTCTCAAGATTCACCATGAACACGTCGTACGGTTCGATTCCTTCCCACCTCTCAAAAAGGTAGTCCACCCTGTCTCCCACGTCCCTCTCGATGTGCCGAGCAAGCGTCACATCTCCGCCAAACAGCAGCGTCACGGGCTGACTCTGTTGCGAGTGCGACCCTGCCCCCGCAAGGACAGAAAACGCCAAAAAGAAGAGAATGGTGTTCACAGATTGCTGAAATTATCCACGTTCAAGACGATAGTAACAAATCTTCCTCCTAAAAACAACTGAGCTTGCTCGGCGGTACTGTCCCAGACTCGTCATGTCGCGAGGCAACTCACCTTCCGAAGGAATGGCATCGCCAAAGGAGCCCTTCGGCAACACCACCACTATGCTCTCGAGGTTAGGACTCTATTTGTAATGACTCGGGAATCGCTCGCAACGCTCTCACGTGTCAAGCACCCTCGGTTCCCGCCCTCCCTCACGCCGCACCTCGACAGGCGCTCGGCATCACGCCCCGGAGGGAAAAGAAAAGGCGATCGTGCGATCGCCTTCTGTTGAGTCACGCTTGACACTCCGACTCGTGATAATGGGGGATTGAATTCTCCTATGAATGCAGGATGGCGCGGGAGATAACGATTCGTTGAATCTCTGAAGTACCTTCATAGATTTCCGTGATCTTCGAATCTCGCAGAAACCGTTCTACGCCGTACTCACGAATGTATCCATAGCCACCATGGATCTGCACGGCCTCGAGCGCACACTGGACAGCGATCCGTGACGCATAGAGCTTTGCCATCGCGGCCATTGGACCGAACGGCTGATTCTGGTCCTTCAGTGAAGCCGCGTTCAGCGTAAGGCAGCGAGCTGCTTCGATGCTGGTCGCCATCTCCGCGAGCTTGAACTGGATTGCCTGAAGGTGTGCGATGGGCTGATCGAATGCTTTTCGCTCTTTACTGTACCTGATGGAAGCCTCCAAGCATGCCTCAGCGATAGCAAGTGCCTGCGCAGCTATCCCGATTCTGCCCCCGTCCAGCGTCTTCAAAGCGAAGCGCATACCGAAGCCCTCTTCACCGATTCTGTTCTCGACGGGAACACGACAATCTTCGAAAGCAAGCGAGACCGTGTCTGAGCTCCGGATGCCCAGTTTCTTCTCCTTCTTGGCGACAGAAAAGCCGGAGGTCCCTTTCTCCACAATGAACGTGCTGACGCCTTTCGCGCCTTTCGAGCGATCCGTCGCTGCCATCACCAAGACGATGTCGGCATTTGCACCATTCGTGGTGAAGTTCTTCGTTCCGTTCAACACGTAGTGATTCCCATCGCGCCGCGCGGTGGTGCGTTGATTGGTCGCATCGCTTCCCGCCTCAGGCTCGGAGAGCGCAAACGCGCCCAACTTCTTTCCCGACGCGAGGTCGATCAGATATTTCTGCTTCTGCTCCTCTGTTCCATAGGCGTCGAGCCCCCAACAGACCAGAGAATTGTTGACAGACATGATCACGCAGGCTGAGGGATCGACCTTCCCGATCTCCTCCAGGGCAAGAACGTAGGATATGGTATCAAGTCCGGCTCCGCCGTACTGCTCAGAGACCATCATCCCCATGAATCCCAGCTCACCCATTTTCTTCACTGCCTCATAAGGGAACTCTTCCCTCTCGTCGCGTTCGTCCACCGAAGGAGCGAGCTCCTCACGCGCGAACTGCCGGGCAGTCTGTTGAATCATCAGATGCGTCTCGTTGAATCCAAAATTCATACGACCTCGCTACGGCGTTGTGTAGGTGTAGAATCCTTTTCCAGTCTTCCTGCCAAGATGGCCGGCCGCCACCATTTTCTTCAGCAGCGGACAAGGCCGATATTTCGAATCACCCAGGCCTTTGTACAGAACCTCCATGATTGACAGACAGACGTCGAGTCCGATGAAATCTGCAAGCGTCAGGGGCCCCATCGGATGGTTCATCCCCAGCTTCATCACTGTATCGATAGCCTCAGGAGTCGCAACCCCTTCCATCACACAGTACATTGCCTCGTTCAACATTGGCAAGAGGACGCGGTTCGAGACAAAGCCGGGATAGTCATTGACTTCGACGGGGACTTTCTCGAGGCGCTCGGCGAGCGATTTCACGACTTCGTACGTCTCGTTCGAGGTCGCAAGGCCACGAATAACCTCGACGAGTTTCATCACCGGAACGGGGTTCATAAAATGCATCCCGATGACCCTGTCGGGTTTCGTAGTCACAGCACCGAGTTCGGTAATCGATATCGATGACGTGTTCGACGCCAGGATCGTTTCATGTGATGTGAAGGTGTTGAATTTGCGGAAGAGGTCTTTTTTGATGCTTTCGTCTTCGGTTGCCGCTTCGATCACGATGTGGGCGTTCCTGCATGCGGATTCGAGATCGAGTGTCGTTGAAATTCGGCTCAGGGTTTCTTTTTTCTGATTCTCTGTCACCGTCCCCTTTTTGATTTGCCGGTCGAGATTCGATTTGATCGCATTGAGGCCGCGATCGACGAACTCCTGCTTCACGTCGTGCAGAACGACCGAGAAGCCGTACTGGGCAAACACGTGGGCAACTCCATTCCCCATCGTGCCGGCACCCACGACCGCGATATTCTTGAGGTGTTCAGATCCCATAACAGTCTCGCTTTCTCGAAGGAGTACTGCCAGGAATGTCAGCCGATACGCTCGACGATCATTGCACTGGCTTCGCCTCCGCCGATGCATATGGCCGCCATTCCGCGTTTCTTGTTTCGTTGCTTCAGCGCGTGAAGAAGGGTGACGAGGATTCTCGCCCCACTCGCTCCGATAGGATGACCCAGGGCAACCGCTCCCCCGTTGACATTGAGCTTGTCGACTTCAATGCCCACGATCTTCTGCACCGCCAGGGCGACGACAGCAAATGCCTCGTTGACTTCAAACAGATCGATATCCTCGACTTTCATTCTTGCCTTTGAGAGAACCTTGGTGATGACATCAGCGGGAGCTGTCGTGAACCATTCCGGTTTCTTCGCGGCCGAAGCGTATGCAATCACTCGAGCCAGCGGTTTGAGTCCCAGCGAAGCCGCCTTCTCTGCAGACATGACCACAACCGCTGCAGCTCCGTCGTTGATCTTCGAGGCGTTTGCAGGTGTCACCGTACCGTCTGGCTGGAACGCCGGCTTGAGCTTCGGAATCTTCTCAAAGTTGGTCTTGAATGGTTCTTCGTCCTGCTCCACCACGGTGTCGCCTTGCTTCGATTTGATCGTTACCGGGACGATCTCTTCTTTGAACCGTCCTTCGTTCGAGGCGCTCTGAGCGCGCCGATAGCTCAGAATCGCGAACTCATCCTGCGCCTCGCGAGGAATAGCACATTCCTTCGCACAGAGCTCGGCTGCATTCCCCATATGATAATCATTGTAGACATCCCATAACCCGTCCTTGATCATCGAGTCGTAGACCTTGCCGTGGCCCATCCGATATCCCTCACGACCTTTTTCCAGCAAGTAGGGAGTGTTGGACATGCTCTCCATCCCCCCGGCGATAATGACGTCGGCATCGCCAAGTTGAATCGCTTGGGCCGCGAGCATAACTGCTTTCAACCCGGAGCCGCATACCTTGTTGATCGTCATACACTCAACTGACTCCGGCAAACCGGCGAACAGAGCCGCTTGACGCGCGGGGGCCTGACCCTCTCCGGCTACGAGAACGTTACCCATGATGACTTCGTTCACATCGGTTTTGTTGAGTCCAGCCCGACGCACAGCTTCTTCCACGACAAGCGCGCCCAACTTCGGCGCGGGGACCGCACTCAGCGTGCCCATGAACGAGCCAATGGGAGTCCTGCAGGCACTGACGATCACAACGTCGTTTGCCATAAACTTCGCTCCTCAAAAAAATGGAAGGAAAGGGAAGGTACGGTCTGTCAGCGTCGATGAAGCCGACACGAACAAAACTTCGAGGCTAGCTATTCATCGATTTGAGGAATTCCTTATTGGATTTCGTACCTCTCATCTTCTCCATAGTGAATTCCATCGCCTCAACCGGCGCCAGATCACTCAAGAGTTTGCGCAAAATCCATACGCGGTTGAGCTCGTCTGGCTCCTGAAGGAGTTCCTCCTTTCGCGTACCAGACCGGTTGACGTCCATAGCAGGGAACACCCGCCGATCGCTCAACTTACGGTCAAGAACGATCTCCATATTACCCGTGCCCTTGAACTCTTCGAAGATAACCTCATCCATCCTGCTGCCGGTTTCGACCAGAGCAGTGGCAATGACGGTGAGGCTCCCTCCTTCTTCGACGTTACGGGCGGCTCCAAAGAATCTCTTGGGTCGGTGCAAAGCATTCGCGTCCACACCACCGGAGAGAATCTTGCCGCTGTGCGGCACCACTGTATTGTGGGCTCTGGCGAGTCGCGTGATGCTATCGAGCAGGATGACAACATCCTTCTTTGCCTCGACAAGGCGCTTTGCCTTCTCCAATACCATATCCGACACCTGGACGTGCCGCTCAGGCGGCTCATCAAAAGTCGAACTCACGACTTCCGCTGCGACGGTGCGCTCCATGTCCGTCACCTCTTCGGGCCGCTCGTCGATCAGGAGCACGATCAGTTTGATCTCGGGATGATTACGAATGACGCTGTTCGCGATCTTCTGGAGAAGGATGGTCTTTCCGGCCTTCGGCGGTGAGACAATCATTCCGCGCTGCCCTTTGCCGATCGGGGCGAGAAGGTCCATAATGCGCATGGCATATTCCCCGGGTATCGTCTCGAGCTTGATTCGGCTCGTTGGATAAAGGGGTGTAAGGTTATCGAAAAGAATGCGCTCGCGGATAAGGTCGGGATGGTCGTCATTCACTGCCTCGACCCGCAGCAAAGCGAAGAACCGCTCCCCCTCTTTCGGTGGACGCACCTGGCCGCTTACGCTGTCCCCAGTCCGAAGCCCGAATTTCTTGATTTGAGATGGAGAGACGTAAATGTCGTCCGGCGAGGGGAGATAATTGTAGTTGACGGACCGCAGGAATCCATACCCATCTGGCAGGACTTCGAGGACACCCTTGCTGAAGCTCAAGCCGTCCTTTTCGGTCTGTGCCTCAAGAATCTTGAAAATCAGTTCCTGCTTTCGAAGATCGCTGTACGCTGAAAGATTCAGGTCTTTCGCAATCTGATTCAGCTCCGCGATCTTCTTGGACTTTAGTTCAGTAATGTCCATTGGCATAATGTAACAATCCTCTAGTGTGAGACTACGCTTGGGAAACTATGATAGACGAAATCCTCAATGAAAAACCTGAGGATACTGATCGTTGAAGTTTGAAAGGTTGGGAGTAGCGAACTGGCTATTCGAAGTGAACTGGATGGACGATCATTACCAGGGAAGAAACCCCATGAACTTCAACGGATAATATATGCCATTACCGAGTGATTGTCAAGTTTTTTTTCGTCGCAAGATACTGTAATGCTTCACCAACGACGTAGTGCGAACCCGTAACCAGAATGGGCATTCGCTGCGAGCTTCGCTGTATGGCCAGCCGTACACCTTCACTCACACTCAACGCAGCACTCACCCTGAGCCCTCGCTTTGTGAACATCGCGGCCACATCGCTCGCCGAGCGGGACCGCTCTGTTTGAGCAGCTACGGCAATAACCTCCACGGCGATTGGTTCCAGACTGCGAACCATTGCTTCATGGTCTTTGTCTCTCATGACACCAAAAACGATTATGGGATTCTCGATGCCCAGACGCCTCAGTGCGGCGACGAGCTGGATTACGCCATCCGGGTTATGCGCGACATCGAGAATGACAGGCGGTTTCTGCTGGATCAGGCTGAGCCTCCCCGTCAGTCCGGCGAGCTCCTGAATCTTGCTCAGCCCGCTGCGAATGGACCGCTCCGAAAGCTGAAATTTTGCACTCTTGTTTACCTGCTCGATGGTCGCGATCGCGAGCGCAGCATTTCGTATCTGAAACCGACCCGCGAGAGAGATTTTCAGGTTCTTATGACGGCTCTTCCCCACCATCAAGTCAAAGACTGATCCTTTGAGAGATTCGTGTCGGGCGGTAACGCTGAGGTCATTGAGTGTCACAAGAGGTGCACCCTGCTCCTTACACGCTCTTCTGATCACACCGAGCGGCTTGCGATCATCAACACCTGTGACACAAGGGACTCGCTTCTTGATGATGCCGGCTTTTTCCAGTGCAATTTTCTCAAGTGTATTGCCAAGTATCTCGGTGTGCTCAAGGCCGATGGTGGTAATCACCGAGACGATCGGTTGAACAACATTCGTGGAATCGAGCCGGCCTCCAAGACCAGTCTCAATGATTGCGATATCGACATCCTTTTCGGCCAGCCAGGCAAAGCCAAGTGCCGTGGTCGCTTCGAAGAAGGTCGGCCGTTGCCTGCGAATGGCCCGCTCCAACCGGCTCATCACCTCCACGACGTCTCTCTCCGGAATTGGCTTGCCATCGATCCTGATCCGTTCTCGAAAGCTCACGAGATGTGGGGACGTGTACAGTCCCGTGCGATATCCAGCGGCAGTGAAGATCGCAGCTATCATCGAGGCCGTCGATCCCTTGCCGTTTGTACCGGCGATATGAATCGATGGAAACCGGAAGTGTGGATTGCCGAGCGGATCGAGGAGCTTGGAGATGCCCTCCAGCCCGAACTTCATGCCGTACTTCTCTAAGCTAGAGAGAAGTTCAATGGATTGAGTGTAGGAACGCAAGGAGAATGTAAGGAGTGATTACAGCCAAGTATGAAGAACTGAAAACGCGACGTTTGATTCCATTGCACCAACGAGCTGTCCAACATCCTGCAGTCCATTCTTTTCGGTGTAGGAGCGCAGACCGTCAGCGATCTTAACGCCCGCCGCGGGGTCTATGAAGTTCGCAGTTCCCACTTGGATCGCAGTTGCCCCGACCAGCAGAAACTCGACGGCATCCTCCGCCGTCATGATACCGCCGATGCCGAAGATCGGAATGCGTACAGCCTGAGCCACCTCATAAACCTTGGCAAGCGCAAGCGGCTTTATCGCGGGACCGGACAGGCCACCGGTTACGGTGGAAAGCTTCGGCTTCCTCGTTCCTATGTCCACCGCCATACCGATCAGCGTGTTGATGACGGAAACTGCGTCAGCTCCCTCCTCTGCGACCGCGCGTGCAAATTCCGAGATGTGCGTAACATTCGGAGTGAGTTTGATGATCAGGGGCTTGTTCGTCAGTGGACGAAGGCGTGCAGTGATCTCACGCGTCTTTGAGCAGTCTGTCCCGAAGATCAGCCCGCCTTCTTTCACATTGGGACAGGAAACATTGATCTCATATCCGTCGATACCTTCTTGCTGCTCGAGCAACGAGAGCACATCGCAGTACTCCTCAATGGAACTCGCAGCGATATTCGCGATAATCGCGGTATCCAGTGTCCGAAGGTACGGCAGTTTCTCTTTGATGAAATTGTGCACGCCGATGTTCGCCAGTCCAATCGAGTTCAACATCCCGCTTGGCGTTTCCACGATCCTGCGAGGTGGATTACCGTCCCTCGGTTTCCACGACAGGGACTTCGTGCAAATCCCTCCAAGCTTATTGACGTCCACGAGGTCCTTGACTTCGTCGCCGTATCCGAACGTGCCCGAGGCAACGAGGACGCGATTCTTGAATTCGACCCCGCGGATGCTAAACGATTCTTTCATCATCTAAGTCAGAATGATATCCTTGGCATTAAACGTTGGGCCTTCGACGCAAACAAGAGCATACTTCTTCTTGCCGTTCGATCGCTCCACTGGACAGCCCTGACACAAACCCACTCCGCACGCCATATTTCCTTCCAATGAGACCTCGCAATCGATATTCGTTTCCCCCGCCACTTCTGCCAAGGCCTTGAGCATTCGTGTCGGACCGCAACCAAAGATCTTTGATCTTGACACCCGACGCTGGCGAAGATACTCGCGGACCAGTGCGACTACCGTACCATGATATCCACGTGAGCCATCGTCAGTGGAGACCTGGACATTTTCCAGGTTCGCCGCAGCCAGCTGGTTTGCCGTTCGTGCACCGAGGAATGTCACGATCGCTTTCCCTCTCTGCTTCAGCTCCTCGGTGAGGAACGGAAATGGCGCAACTCCCACACCACCGGCAACGATTAGTGCAGTCTCGTACTCCCCCTGGGTGGCAAACGGTACACCTAGAGGACCCAAAACGTCCAGGACGTCCCCGGGTCGCTTCGCGGCAAGCATGCGCGTGCCCTGACCAACGACATTGAACAGAAGCTCGATCTCATCGCCCACTCTGCGAGAGATGCTGAAGGGCCTTCGGAGAAGTGGCAGACAAGCATCCGCAGAACGGATATTCACAAATTGTCCAGGAGAGGCTGATTCTGAAACCTCTTTGCTCTGAAATCGCAGGACGAACAATCCCTCGGCGGTTTCTTCCCGATACGTGACAGGAACAATTCTCTGGTATATCATCGCGCTTGTTGAACTAGTCTACCACGACCTTTCGTTTGCCGCGGGTCAACCTTGTTGTGTCACTTGGAGCCTTGATCACCCTCTCTTTCTCATCTACGCCAGGCTCTCGCTTTTGGAGCTCGTGAAGTCCCTGCTGCGGAGACACCTTTGTTAATGTATCGGCTGGCGCCGCACCAGGCGGCGGTTCAGGTGGAGATGGCAAGCGCCTGCGAGCAGCCGCGCCATACTCCGTCGATCCAAAGCGTTCCGCCACTTGCTTATACTGAGAAAGGGCGCTGTCAGGATTCGACAGGTAGTGTTCGTAGATCCACCCCATTGTGTATTTACTCTTTGCCGCGAACGGAGACGATGAGTGTTCCTCGACTATCGATCCGAGCAGTGTAAGAGCCCGTTCGTACTGTCGACCTTCCACCAAGGACTCGGCTTGTGCGTATGCCGCAATAGCAGGATCCATCCTCGTCCGCGCCGATTGAAGGCCAAGAGCAACCTTCGCATCCTCTGCATCGCGAGAGGCGGGATACTCCTTTATGAGTCGATTGTACATCTCTCTCTCGTCTCCGTATTTCTTTGCTGAATCAGCCCGCATGATTTCGGCGAGCGTGAAGAGCGTGCGGGGGGCCCTCGCGCTATCCGCGTGAAGCTTCAGAGACTGTTGGTACCAAAAGAAGGCTGAGTCCGGCACCTCGAGTTCCGAGTGGAAGACTTCCCCCAACTGAAAGGCAATGCGGGAAAGGGCAACGACCAGTGAATCCCGATTAGGCTTCCTTATGATGAAGGCACTCGAATCCGGCTTTGTGTGAAGCGAATCTGCGCCTTGAGCCAAACCTGTGGAATCGCGAGGCACCACGCTTGTGTCTTTCTGCGCAGTCACCACGTGAGCGTGCTGATTGACCGTATCAGCCACCGGGACCGACGAAAGGGTATCCCTTCGTATCCAGAGACTGTCAATGTCCAGCGCATACAGTACGCTGTCGGTCATCGCAAATTGGCTCTGGAACTGAAAGTATTTCGTCAAAGCGCTCGCCCGGCGTTGCGCCTCCGATGCCACAGATGCTGCCGGACTCCCACCTGCGCGTGCGTACGCATTCATAGCCGCCCTATAATCGCCGAAGCGAGACTGAAGAATGTTTCCGAGCTCGAATGCCGCCTTCGCCCCCGTCTCGGTTCTCGCAAACGTTGTATCGAGGAACCGATACTCGTTGACTGCGTCGGCCATGCGCTCACTTTGAGCATATGTTGCACCCAGCTCGAAGTGAGTTGTGCCAACGTGTTCGTTGAATCGATAATCGTCGGCCAGTTCGTTGAGGAGAGCGATTGTAGTGTCATTTTTTTTCAGCGAACGGAAGGCTAAGGCAGCTTGCAGGCGACTGTAATACAGGAGGTAGTTATCCGGAGAATAGTCCAACACCTTCAAATACGCAGAAGCCGCCTTGTCATACTCCTGCAGTGACAGGAAGAGATCGCCAATCTTTGACTGGGCGGTTGCCTGCAGCCGCCCATCACCCGAGACCTCAACCGCTTTCGCATATTGTTCGATCGCTCGTTCGGCAAGATCTTGCGCCGTCAAGATGGAGCCCAGGATACAATAGGCCTCTCCAGCGATATCTTCTTCTCCCGCCTCCTTCGCACCGCGCACCAACGCTTCCCCTGCTGCCAGAGCATCATCGTAGCGGTTCAGTTTCTCGAGCGTCCTCAGGAACCAGAGTTGCCCGATGAAAGCAAGGGGACCACCCGGGAACTGAGCCAACAGCTCTGAGAATTTCCGTTCAGCCTTAACGAATTCTCCCTGATAGTAGTACGATTCTCCGATAAGGAACAGCGCGTCATCGACCAGCGCACTCTCTTGATAGAAGGAAAGGATGTTCGAGCACTTGTCGATGACCTGATTGAATTTCTGTTTGGCCCCTGCAGAAATTTGACCGGTCTGAGGTGTCTGGGTCGTTTTGCTGCGGGCAGTCAAGGCAGCGCTCAAAACTTCTGCTTCTGCGTCATCAAAGATGCGCTTGGCGTTGTAGTAGGCGTTGAAGTACGCCGTGGTGTTTTCATATCCTTGCGAGAACCAACCGCCAATGGTGCTGAAGACCGAACAGCCTGAAAGCGCAACGCCCCCGAGAGTGGCTACGAATGCTGCGATGGCAAGGTGAGAGGAGAGCCGTTTTTTCATTTCTGATTCAATATATTGAATGGGCAGCTTGATTGCAAGAGAACGGGGTCAAAGGAGAAACAGTCTCGCGATTCCTTTCTGAGAACTTAAACCTTTTCGCAACTCATCTCATCTAATCGGAGAATTCAAGAATGAACAAACTGGAGGTATGCCATATGAGAATTCGTTCAACAGCCGGCTTGATGGCGATGATCGCCATGCTCGTTTCCACAACGTATAGTCGACAGGAAGTCCTCGGCCCCCCAGGCGGGGGGATGTGGGGTGAAGGACAACAGCTGAGACAGAAACTAAATCTGACCGACGATCAGCGCAAAGAGATCGAGAAGATGCGTCTCGAAATGGCCAAGCAGTCAGTCGCCCATCAGGCGAAGGTCAAGACCGCTCGCCTGGAGCTCGCCGAGCTCTTCAGAGCCGATTCACCGGACAGGGCCGCGATTGAAAAGAAAGTGAGCGAGATCGCCCAGATGGAGAGCCAGGGCCGACTCCTGTTCATCAACCACTGGTTCTCGGTCAACAAGCTGCTAAATCCGGATCAGCAGAAAATTTGGAAGCAGATGCTTGGCAGAGCCTGGATGCAGCATCGTATGAACAGGATGCGGGATGCGGGTCCCGGGATGATGCCGCGCGATCGCATGCGGAGAATGCCGATGGATCCACCCCGCTAGTCCTGTGAGTCGTCCGGTTTCAAAACGGTTGGAGTCTTCTCCAACCGTTTCTGTTTTGTGGCAAGTTACTTGGGATTGGTTGGCCGGATATCGATCTCGCTGACCATCGCACGTTCCGGCAGCGTGATCGCCGCAAGAAGAGTGTCAGCGACGTCTTGAGGATGGAGTATCTTCTCCGACCGCTTGGGGTCCTTTTCTTGGGGAGAAAATGAAGTGTCAACAGAACCGGGACAAATTGTAATAACACGGATATTGTGCTCACGAACTTCCAACATCAGAGTCTTCGAAAAGCCCATCAGAGCCCATTTCGTTGCGGAGTATCCTGCACCCCCGACGAACGCATTCTTGCCCGCCAGGGAAGAAACGTTGACGATAACGCCGCCCTTCTGCGGTTCCATGATGCCGATCGCCTTCTGACTGCAGAGAAAGAGGGCGCGCACGTTCAGGCGCCACATCGCATCAAAATCGTTGACGGACAGATCCTTGACCGGGCTCAGTATCCCGATTCCTGCGTTGTTCACGAGGATGTCAAGTCGATTCAAGCGCGACGACACCTCGTTGAACAAATTGTCAATGTGACTGTCGTTCGTCAGATCAGCCTGTATGCTGAGAGCCTTGCCACCGGAGGATTCAATCTCCTTCCGAACAAGCTCGAGCTCAGAAACAGTGCGCGCAGTCAGCACAACGGTCACGCCGTTCTTTGCCAGTGTACACGCAATGGCCTTCCCTATTCCTCGTCCCCCTCCAGTCACCAGAGCGACCGACTGATCAAGTTTCATACTTTCAAATCTCCCGCCTGAGGGCGAACAACCATATCCTCAATCATCATTGACTTTGGTTGACGCGTCACCTCGTACAACAACTGAGCAAGCTCCTCCGGCCTCATCATGCGGTGCGCATATTTCTCCCGATGCTTGGGATGCCAGATCGGAGTCAGCACAGCTCCCGGGAACACATTGATGACTTTTATTCCTTTGTCCCGAACCTCCGCCCTCAGTACATCCATCAGAGCTCCGACGCCCGCCTTCGATGCGGAGTATGCTGCCGAAAGCGTGTACGTCGCCTTGGCAGCGTACGAGACGACGTTGAGGATGATTCCCGACTGCCGCTCGATCATGTTCGCGAGAACAGCCTGCGTTGCGTAGAACACCCCGTTCAGGTTGGTATCCACAACCTCGTTGAACTCCCGCGCGGTTGTGCCAAGGAAATCCTTGAAGTACGTCACGCCCGCGCCGTTGATGAGGATGTCTATCTTGCCATATTCTGCCACGATCTGCTCAGCAATCTTTCGCACTTGCACCTGCTTACGAATATCACAAGCGTAGACTTTGCACTGCCCGCGAGATGCGCGGACTTTTTCTTGGAGTTCTCGTAGCTTGTTCTTGCTTCGAGCTGAGGCGATGACGGTGTCGCCAGAGCGCACAAAGCGTTCAACGAGCGCCCAGCCGATACCCGAACTGGCACCGGTGATCCAAACGATGCGTGCGGATCTTTTCATCTAGTCTCCAAGTTCTCGATCGAGCAACGTGAGGAATTCAGTCCTCGTCTTCACATCGTGACGAAACGTGCCAAGCATGGCGCTCGTTGTTGCGACCGAGTTCTGCTTTTCTACGCCTCTCATCATCATGCAAAGATGACGCGCCTCAATCACCACGCCCACACCCTGCGGTTTGAGGTACTTGAAAAGTGTATCAGCGATCTGCTGTGTCAACCGTTCCTGGACCTGCAGTCTTCGTGCAAAGACCTCCACAATGCGGGGCAACTTGCTCAAACCGACAATCCTTCCATTTGGGATATATGCGATATGGCACTTCCCGTAGAACGGGACAAGATGATGCTCGCAGAGGCTGTAGAAGTCAATGTCCTTCACGATTACCATCTCATTGTACCTCTCCGCAAACACTGCATCGTTCAATACCTGCCTGACGTCCTCGTGGTATCCCTTCGTCAGGAATTCATACATCTTTGCGACACGAGCAGGAGTCTTCACCAACCCCTCACGCTTCGGGTCCTCACCGAGTTCCTTCAAGAGATCCTTGACTAAGCCCTGCGCACGCTTGCTTGAAATCTTGGTTTTCATCATGATTCGCCTCGATACTCCACGATATTGTTTTCCGTCTCGTGCAGCCGGATCGAGTAGAGTTTGCCTTCTTTTATCTTCGGCTCGAGAACGTGCCAGATACCTTTCGCGATGTTCTCCGCCGTCGGGATGACACCGCTCAGGAAATCAACTTCGTAGTTCAGGTGCTTGTGGTCGACCTTCTCAAGCACCTCCCGTGCGACGATCTGCTTCAGCCTTTTCAGGTCGATCACATAACCCGTTTTCTCGCCGGGCTCCCCCGCGACGGTCACTTCCAACACATAGTTGTGTCCATGCCCCATCTTGTTGGCGCACTTATCGAAAAGAGCCACGTTCTCCTCATCGGAGAGCTCGGGGTTGCACAGAATGTGGGAGGAGCTGAATGTCGCTCGCCGTGTTACGTAGACCATAGTCGCCTTCCCCTTATCCTCAAAGCGCTTTCAGAATCTCTTCACTGTGCCCTTCCACCTTCACCTTGGGAAAGATGTGCGTGATCACGCCTTGTTCATCGATGATGAAGGTCGTTCTCTCGATCCCCATGTATTTCCTTCCGTACATCGACTTCTCCTTCCACACAGCATAGGACTTCATGATATCCTTGCTCTCATCGCTGAGCAGAGGGAACGCAAGGTCGTACTTTTCGGCAAATTTCGCGTGTGAAGCGACACTGTCTGCGCTCACTCCGATAACCACCGCTCCCTTCTTTCTGAATGCCGAGAGATTCTCCTGAAAGGAACAGGCTTCCTTTGTGCAGCCAGATGTGTTGTCCTTTGGATAGAAGTACAAGACCACCTTCTTACCTTTGAGATCTCTAAGTCCAAGTCGCTTACCGCCACCTGTGGGAAGGTTGAAGTCCGGGGCTTCGTCACCTACTTTCAGCATTCTGACTATCTCCAGCTATTTGCAATCTTTCTTGTCTGGGTTCACCATCGTTCCTTGGTAGGGTCTCCAGTGTTCAGAGTAAAGAAATGAGGGAGGAATGTCCTGCGCAGAGAACGAAATCAACTTGAGTACGATAAAACGAAACAGGCAGTCCGCAGTGGACTGCCTGCCAGAAACCGTCCCTAGAAGGATGAAAGTGCCTTTGTCACCTCATCGTAGTTCGGCTCGACGCCGGGGTTATCAGATATCCAGGCGTACCGGACAATCCCATCCTTGTCGAGGACAAACACGGAACGCTTTGACGCGGAGTATCCGTTCAGGCCGGAAAAGCCTTCGTGCACGATACCGTACGCCTTGAGAGCCGTCCGGTTGAAATCCGAGAGCAAGGGGAACTGAAGGTTGTTCTGAGTCGCAAATGCCTTGTTGGCGAATGGTGCATCAACGCTAATCCCGACAACCTGCGCATTGAGTGCGTTGAACCTGCTCAGAGAATCTCGAAACGTACACATCTCTTTTGTGCAAACCCCGGTGAAGGCTCCAGGATAGAAAGCGAGAACGGTTTTCTTCCCTAAGAACTCTTTCAGTGACCGTGGTTTTTTCTCAGTGTCATACAGCGTGAAATCTGGTGCTTTGTCGCCCACTTTTGCCGCCATGGCTCCTCCAAAAGTGATCAGTTACTTGAGATTTGGGATCTGCGCAAACCGTTGTTCAACCACTTTCCAATCAAGATTACGCATGAATGCTTCGATGTAGCTCTTTCGATCCGTTGCATAGTCGAGAAAATACGCGTGCTCGTAAGTGTCGAGGGCCAAGATCGGAACCGCGTTCCAGATCGGGAACGTATTCTGCGCATCGCCAAGGTAGTTGAACAGTGTCCCTCGGTCGGCATCATACGCCAGCCACACCCACCCGCGAGCGGCAAGTCCCGTAGCCTTGAGATCCTTTTCCCAGGATTCGTAGGAGCCGAAATCCTTCACGATCTGGTCGAGCAGCCTTCCTTCCGGCTTACCTCCCTTTCCGCCAAGATGATCGAAGTAGATCTCGTGATTCTTCACGCCTCCTATCGCGAAGGTCAATTCAACCTTGAGAGCACGGAGGGCACTATAGGTCTGGTTTGCCTTGCTGAGATCAACACTCTTGAGAGCGTCGAGAATCTCGTTTGACTTGGTGACGTAGCCGACATACAGCTTGTGGTGCTCCTCCATGGTCTTCTTCGAGATACCATCCATGGCGAACGTTGAAGGCTTGAGGGATTTCGGTGCGAAAACCTGCGGTACGGATTGGGTGGGCTGTTCAGCCGCGCGCAAGAGCTCTGCGTCGAGCACCCCGAGTGACAGCGCACCGACAGTCGTGCGCTTGAGAAAGTCTCTTCTTGAGTTCTTCATAGCCTCAACGAATGAAATGGTAACGAGTTGTGAGGAACCGGAGAATTATTCCTTTGCGAGGCAATCAGAGCAGATACCGTAGAAATCGAGCTTGTGTGTTTGAATGGTACCCGGGATCATCGGTTGAACCCTCTCGTGTAGATCGTCCAGCGGAGGGATATCGAGATCCCGCACAACACCACAGCGCTCACACACAAAATGGTAGTGCTGGTTGACCGTCGCATCGTAGCGGCGGAGTCCCTCGCCGAAATCCAGCTCGCGGATCTTCCCCTGACCTTTCAAGATATGCAGATTCCGGTAAACCGTGCCGAGGGAAACGCGCGGTATCTGTTCCCGCACCCGTTCGTACAGCCATTCAGCGGTGGGATGTGAAGTGGTTTGCACGAGGGCCTGGTAGATCTTCTCTCGCTGCCTGCTTCGTTTCGTTCCTGGGGCGTGCATGGTCTCCACTCGGCAATTGTGAACGTGCGGCAATATATCAAACCGCATGGGGAATGTCAAGAAAACCGACATCACTGAGGCGTTGGCACAGTTTCGAGCATGTGCAGAGTCGGGAAGTAATGTCCCCGTCACCCACGTCGCTGTCACGCCTACTATAACAAGGAGGAGTGTGCAAACCGTTCCGTCCGCTCGATCAAATGAACGATACCAGCAACGGGATTGTTCCGGCCAGTTGCGGCATCGCGAGCCTTGAGGCGTTGCTGCCAAACAGAAAGAGCCGACCAGGATTGGTCGGCTCTCGGGCAGCTTGCGGAAGGGGAGGGATTCGAACCCTCGATACCGCTAAGCGGTATTCCGGTTTTCGAGACCGGCCGATTCAACCACTCTCGCACCCTTCCGTGTGGCTGTTCCAGCGTGATCGCACGAAATATACAACTAACTGCTGCAAAGTTCAATCATGAAGGCCAGGCAGGCAAAGCTCGCATCGGACGAGATCGACGCGCTCGCGTCGTTCTCATGTCTTGGCAGTCGCAAATCCTTTTCGCTGCATTGCTCCCCACGAACTCATGCCCCGAAAGTAATCCCAGAACGCTCTCACCCTCCACCACGTTGTCAAGTGACGGTAGCCAAAGTTCTCTAGGACGCCAAAGGACAACAGCGTTGCCAAATCACGCGGTTTCGGATACCGCTGAAACGAGATCTCCTCGAGCAAGACGGCACCAACAGAATACATCACCCCATAGAAAAGGGCGACGATGAAAAACAGAAGGGCCATGTTCAAATTCAGCGCTCCCAGAATGAAGAGCAAGAACATCACGACGTAACCAAAGAATTCAAGAGCTGGACCAAGGAGCTCGACAAAGACGAAGTACGGCATCGCCGCCAGCCCCACGATTCCGTAGCGTGGATTAAAAAGCATTTTTCGGTGAATGAGCATCGTATCCAACAGACCTCGATGCCATCGATTTCGTTGGCGGGCTAAGACCGTTATCGACTCGGGAGCTTCAGTCCAGCACACAGGATCTGGCACAAAAACGATTCGATACGGCTCTTTCTTTTCCCGCTTGATCCTGTGCAGGCGAGTGATGAGCTCCATGTCCTCTCCCACCGTGTCGTGTTTATATCCGCCAGCCTCGACGACAGCCGATCGTTTGAAGAGCCCAAACGCCCCGGAGATGATCAAGAGTCCATTGAACCCGTGCCAGAACATTCGTCCGCAAAGAAACGCCCTGAAGTATTCAACAACCTGAAATATGGGGAGCCAGCGACGCGAAAGCTCCACGGTCGCGACTCGTCCGTTCACGACTTCGCATCCGTTGACAATGCGCACGATGCCACCAACAGCAATGATGGTTTCGTCTTCCAAAAATGGTTTGACGACCTTTTGCAGGGCGTCGGCTTCGAGAAGGGAATCCGCATCAATGCAACAAACATATTCATAGCGTGCGACGTTGATCCCAACATTCAACGCGTCTGCCTTCCCGCCGTTCTCTTTGTCCACAACGGTGAGATTCTTGTATTCGGGCATCCGAGATTTGTAGATCCCTCTCACGGGCCTTGCGCCAATGAATGGCTGATAGATCTGCCGAGACTTGAACATGCCAAATTCCGTGAGCAGCCGATGCAGCGTTTTGTCACGGGAGCCGTCATTGATGACAATAACTTCATACTTGCCATAACTGAGTTTGAGCAGGCTCTTCACGCTCTCGATAACTGTGGGCTCCTCGTTGAAGGCAGGGGCGAGAATTGAAACCGGCGGCGTGAGTTCGGACTGCACCATGAGACGATAGTTGCAGAACAGATTGTGTCTCATGTGGTGCAGGATCTCTTTGTAGGAAATAATCAAGAAGAGCGTGTACGTCAGGTTAACCGCCAGGAAGTACGCGATCACAAAAACCAAGTACATATCAAGGATCGATTCAAGAATTCCCATACGGATCACTCAACTTCCTGCTATCTCAAGAGCAAATTCTTCCGCCACCTGCTGCGCCACTGAGCGATTCAGTTCATCCGGATCGCTGGCCAAGGAGCGTATGGTCTCCGCTCCTTCCTGGCTCAATGATGCGATGGAGCGAGCGGTTGTGATCTTCTCGGTCAAAGACCCCTTCGCAAATTGCCGGAGGAGCGTTGGAAGAGCTGATGGAGAACCAATCTGCCCGAGTGCTTCTATTGCTTTCGTCCGCAGGTGCGGATGAGGACTTCCCACCAGTCGCAGCAATTCCTCCTCTGCACGCTTATCTCCCAGCCTCCCCAACGCTTCTGCCGCCTTCGCTTGAACAACCGAACTCGGATACTCCGTCAGCAAAGCCCGAAGTGGTTCGACAGCAGAGACAAATCCAATTTCGGCGAGCATTTCGATCGAAAACAGGACCACGGACTGGTCAGGCGACTTCAGAGCTTCAATCAGATACGGCACAGCAGCGTCCTCGAATCGCATGACGATAACGGAGAGCTCGATCGCCATCCAGGGCGAGAGCCGTTTCGCGATTCTCAGGATCGTGCGCAGCGATTCGACGCCCGCCAAGGTAATCAACGATTGCATTGCCTGATAGCGAGCGCCATCGTTCCTGTCCTCGAGCAGCAGCGTCAGGGTTGGAATCGCTTTGCGAGCACGGAGCAATCCCAGATCACGCGCTGCCTGTGCACGCACCCACCACTTCTTGCTGCGAAGGAGTTGAATATGTTCCTGAACAAATCCCAGCGAAGAGAAGAAATACACGAGGCGATCTGCCGTTTCCCCTGTAACATCGAGAGCCAGATCAACAAGCACTGATCGTAGCGCTTGCCGGTGGAACATCCTCCGGCCCGGGTCCATCTTGGACATTCGCTTCTTCATCGGAAGCACAAGCAACTCATATTGTCTGGCGATGCCACCTGTCTTTGAATCCGGAGGGATTTCGGGAAGGTCCGTCAGCAGAAGCTCGGCCAATTTGGCTGAGTAGTGTTGGTAGAGGTGTGTCCGCCTTCTCTGCCGTTGGACATCAACGGCCTTGCGTATGATGAGCGCAATGGAAGCTACTACGACAAAGGACGTGGCCCCAGCAGCGAGAGTGAGCAGGATGAAATATTCGAGGTGCACGAGTGATCGGAGCAGCTACCAAAGAAGAAAGGTGTGAAGCAAATCCAAACACTCAGGTGGGCTTGTGAGGCGAAGGGTCATGAGCAACGATGTGGGTCAGACGACGTCCTTATGTTCTGCTCTTGCGCAGGAGCACCGTTTTGACGCGTGCCGCCAGTTCGTTAGGGCTGAAAGGCTTCGTAATGTAGTCGTCCGCACCCAGTTCTAAACCCTTCAACACCTCTTCCTCGTTGCTCTGCGCCGTTACCATGAGGATCGGGATCTTCTTTGTGGTCTCTTCTTGTCTGAGGGCTCCAAGGACTTCAAATCCCGTCATCAGCGGCATCATGACATCGAGCAAGATGAGATCAGGTTTGAGCTCACGCGCTTTCTGCAGGGCGGCACGTCCGTCTTCAACACAGACAACAGTGTATCCGCTATTCCTGAGTTTGAACTCGATGAGGCTGCGAACATGCTGCTGGTCTTCCGCCACTAGTATAGTTTGGCTCATGATGGAAAACTCGGCTTTCGTTGAAGCAACAGATTCTCCTACCGCCAGCAGGTCAATGCAGTGTTTCTTCAAACCATCTGGGGCTCAGAGACAAGCTTGCAGCCGATGCGTGATCGGGCATCTTCGAGGTGATCAACGCTCACATCCTCGGCTAAGGTAGGAAAACTTGCTCGAAAGTCAAAGCTCGTTGCTTTTCGGCCATTGTTTTTCTACTTTTCCACGTCGACACCACCTCGGAGAGGTGCAGGAGTGGTTGAACTGGCACGCCTGGAGAGCGTGTGTGCCCCTAAAGGGTACCGTGGGTTCGAATCCCACCCTCTCCGCGACTAAATCAAAATGCTCGTCGGCCCAAAAACTCCAGCCTTGAGGGCCGACAAACTTGAATCATCCCATCTTCCGACATGAATCGCATTCTCTCTTACCCGATCGCCCTTCTCCTCTTCGTCGCTTTCGGACACGTCACTGCTCAGACGGTCATTACTGTGAAAATCGACGGCACGATCAACCCTGCCGCGGCATCGTTCATTCAGAGCAGCCTACAAAAAGCAGCGGATCGACATGCTGAGTGTGTTATCATCCGCCTCAACACCCCCGGTGGTCTTCTGAAGTCGACGCGCGTGATCGTGAGCGAGATTCTCGAATCGAAGATACCTGTCGTCGTCTATGTTTCACCTGCAGGTGCGCAGTCTGCTTCCGCCGGCGTCTTCATCACGCTGGCTGCGCACATCGCAGCCATGGCGCCTGGGACAAACATCGGGGCAGCACACCCTGTGACGTTGCAGGGGGAACAAGATTCCGTTATGATGGAAAAAGCGACGAATGATGCTGCCGCCTTCATTCGTACTATTGCCGAGAAGCGGCAAAGAAACCTCTCGTGGGCAGAAGAGGCTGTGCGCAAGAGTCTCTCAATCACCGAGACCGAAGCATTGAAAAAGCACGTGATTGACCTGGTTGCACGAAACCTCGACAGTCTTCTGACACAACTCGACGGAAAGAAGGTAGAGCTGCCTTCCGGGACTGTCACGCTGCGCACGAAAGGGGCTACTGTTGAACAACTCGAAATGGGATTCTCGGAGAAAGTCCTCGATATCATCAGCGACCCCAACATCGCCTACATTCTGATGATGCTCGGCGTGTACGGTCTCTTGTTCGAGCTCTACAATCCCGGCTCAATCCTTCCGGGAGTGGTCGGCGGCATCAGCTTGATCCTGGCATTCTACTCGTTTCACACCCTCCCTGTTAGCTACGCCGGACTCGCTCTCATTCTTTTCGCCATTCTTCTCTTCATCGCCGAAATAAAAGTCACGAGCCACGGACTTTTGGCCGTTGGAGGAGTCATTTCGCTCTTGCTTGGCTCCATGATGCTGATTCGTTCGGAGTCTGCTCTGGAATTCGTCGCGATCTCTTGGACGGTGATCCTCACGAGTGTTGCTGTCACGCTCGTTTTCTTCATGTTCATTATTGGATTTGGCCTGCGGGCGTTGCGATCGAAACCGACGACGGGCAAAGAAGGACTGATAGGGGAAATCGGCGAGTCGCTGACGCGATTGGATCCAGAAGGACGGGTGAGAGTCCACGGAGAAATCTGGAATGCAGTCTCACTCTCAGGAACAATCTCAAAGGGTGCGAAGGTTCGAGTAGTTTCTCTCCATAACCTCACATTACATGTTGAACAGGCGAAGTAGCAGGATCTCACTCAAGAAAGGAGTTTGCTATGCAACCCATTGCTGTCGTCATTATCGTTGCGGCCTTTTTTTTCCTCATTGTGATCGCGAATTCTGTCAGAATCTTGCGCGACTATGAGCGAGCCGTCATTTTTCGTCTCGGTCGACGGGCAAATGCCATTTTCAATCCCGGCGGATCAGGAAACGGGCCGGGACTCATCATCCTCATACCGCTCATTGATAGGATGATCAAAGTGAGCTTGCGGACAGTGGTGATGGACGTCCCGACGCAAGACGTAATCACGAAAGATAATGTCTCTCTAAAGGTCAACGCTGTGGTTTATTTCCGCGTCATGGACCAGGACAAGGCAATCTTGGAAGTCGAGAATTTTCTGTTTGCTACCTCGCAGATGTCCCAGACAACTCTGCGAAGTGTTCTAGGTCAATCGGACCTAGATGATTTGTTGGCCGAGCGAGAAAAGATCAATATGCAGTTGCAGAAGATTATTGATCACCAGACCGAGCCGTGGGGGATCAAAGTCTCGACGGTGGAAGTAAAGCATATCGACCTACCTGAAGAAATGCGGCGTGCGATGGCCAAGCAGGCGGAGGCGGAACGTGAGCGACGTTCGAAGATCATCGCAGCCGAAGGCGAGTTCCAGGCAGCGCAACGGCTGTCGGAAGCTGCAAAGATCCTGGCCGAGGAGCCAAGCGCATTGACGCTTCGCTATCTGCAAACGTTGGCCGAGATCGCTACGGAGAACAACTCAACAACCATCTTCCCCGTCCCGATCGATTTACTGAAACCCTTCTTGAATCTCGACGCCAAGAAGAAGTGACAGCGTGTGCAAGCGAAATCGCCTCTGGATATAGACGTTGTCCTCTACGGACAGAATGATACTCCCAACATCGTGGCCGTTCAACACCTGAACGAGTCCACTGTTCGAATCTATAGACGCGAGAACGGGAAGCTCACGCACGCTGATGCGGAATTCTTCCCGTTCTTTTTTCTGACCAGCGATCAGTTTATCAACGGCTTCCCTCGGCGCTTCTGGATTAAGGAGCTTGCAGGCAAGAACTCCTATCGCTTCCTCGCCGCGTTTTCCCGGTGGAATGACATGTGGGAGGCTGTGCGATTCATCCTCACCGCATACAACAAGACTGCTCTGAAACGCATTGGGCATTACACCGAGCTCGACGCCATCCTTCTGAAGCCCGATCCTATCACGCAGTATTTGCTGCAATCCGGAACGACACTGTTCAAAGGCATGTCGTTTCAGGATTTGCACCGGTTACAACTCAGCATCCAAACCCACGCAAAGCCAAACCGGCCAAGCGACCCGCGCAAAACCGAGGACCGCATCCTTGTCATAGCGCTCTCCGACAACAGAGGATGGCAGGAGGTCGTCGACGGCCGCAAACTGGGCGAGCAAGAGATGCTCCAGAAGCTTGTGTCGTTCATAAGAGAAAGGGATCCGGACGTAATCGAAGGTTACAATCTTTTTGAATACGAATTGCCATATTTGGCAAAGCGTGCGGAGCTGAATGCAGTTGACCTTGCTCTTGGAAGAGACAGATCGAGCCTCAGGTCTTTCTCGCCCCGAGGTGGAACGGCAGAAAGAGACCTTGACCGTGCATTCTTTGAGGTCGTTGGCCGACACTTGATTGATACAAGAACGCTGGCCCACGGATACGATGTTTCGAAGAGAAGTCTTGAAAGCTACGGCCTGCGCTATCTCGCACAATCTTTCGGCTTTCGCGTAGCCGATCGAGTTACCATCCCGCAGGAAAGGATCGCTGCGGTTTGGTCGGACGAACCGGACCTGCTCGTGCAGCAGTCGCAGCAAGACGTCGAGGAGATTCGCCTGCTGAGCAACCATCTCTCGCCTAGCTCATTCTACTTGACGCAGATGTGTCCGCTCACCTTCGGGGCGGTGACCCGGACTGGTAGCGCATCGAAGATTGAGCTCCTCCTTCTTCGGGAATATATTCGGCAGAAACACTCGGTCCCTAAGCCTGAGGTCGGATCGCAAGCAACAGGTGGATATACTGATATCTTTTTCACGGGTCTGATTTCGAATGTCATCCACGCGGATATCGAATCCCTCTATCCATCCATCATGCTCAGTCAGCTAATCAAGCCTGCGACCGATGAGCTCAACGTCTTCCAAATCCTCCTTCGCGACCTGACCACGAAGCGCCTCGAGGCAAAACACGCCATGCCGACACGCGAGAGTCCCGAGAAACGAGCGCAGGAGGACGCACTCCAATCCTCGCTGAAGATCCTCATCAATTCCTTCTACGGATATCTTGGCTATGCGCGAGGATTGTTCAACGATTACGCACAAGCGGATCGGGTGACGACAGCCGGGCAAGAACTCCTCCGCGCGATCATGAAACAGGTTGAATTGCATAACGGGCAAGTCATCGAAGTCGATACGGACGGGTTGTTCTGCGTTCCGCCTGACAACGTCAGAGGCGAAGAGCAGGAGTTGATATTCGTCGAGAAAATGTCTTCCTCGCTGCCCGAAGGCATTCATCTCGCCCTTGCCGGGCGGTACAAGAGAATGCTCAGCTACAAGAAGAAGAATTATGCGCTCCTTGATTACAGCGACAGGCTGACCATCAGGGGGAGTGCCCTGATCTCGCGCAGCCTCGAGCGCTTCGCAAAACAATTCATCCAGCTGTCGATCAACTGTCTCCTCCAGGAGGACATAGATGGACTTCACAATCTCTACGTCTCTTTTGCGAAGGACATCGCAAATCACCGATGGGAGGCGGCGGACTTCAGTCGGACGGAGACCATTCGGGATTCATTTGAGACGTACGATCTCGAGGTGGGAGAAAACAGGCGCAAGCCGGCGGCAGCGTATGAGGTCGCCAAACGATCGGGACTCACTCTGAAGCCGGGTGAGCGCATTTCGTACTATGTGACCGGAACTCACGCTGGCCTGAAGGTTGTCGAGAATTCCAAGCTCGCTGCAGAGTGGGATTCGAACTTCCCGGATGAGAATACGGCCTATTATCTCGATCGCCTCAACGAATGCTCGAAGAAATTCGAAGTATTCTTCGAGCCCCAAGATTTTAAGAAGATCTTTTCTTCCGACGACCTTTTTGGCTTCAGACCCGAAGGAATTCGAATTGTCCAGCAAAAGGCCGTCACCCCCGAAGAACCTCCCACCCCCGAGGAGGAAGGCCCTGAGTTCGGCATTTGGATCGACGAATCGACGCCGTAGCACCTCTTTTTCCAGCCGACTCGTTCGCCACGACACCCCTTTCGACACGCCCCAAAGCACGAATCCATTGAGTCCTAGCTCGATCTCGAGGAGGCTCTGATCGGATCTTCACAGGGTCCCTCCGAAGAGGTCTTGCTTTTTTCTTGGACAAGTGCTATACTGGCATTTGCAATTCACGAACACCGTTTTTGTTTCAACAGAAGTGGCTTTGGCTGTCTCTCCGTCCAGAGCTCTTCGTGAAACACGAGGAACCTTTGGCGGGGGTTTGTCAACCTAATGAAGGGTGTCGAGCACAGCTAGACATCTTTTGTTTTTGAGAGACAAAAATTAGGTGTGCATGTTCAACCCTATAAGGAAGAAGTAACCTTATGGAACAAGGTACAGTCAAATGGTTCAATAATGCCAAAGGGTACGGCTTCATCAAGCGAAGCACCGGTGAAGACGTATTCGTGCATTATAAGTCTATCAACGGCGAAGGCTACAAGACGCTCAAAGAGGGCGACACTGTAGAATTCGAAGTTGAACAAGGCGCCAAAGGTTTACAGGCTGTCAACGTCAAAAAGACTACCTAATTTCAGCCTCTCAAAAACCAAAAACCCGCTCGAGCAGCTCGCAGCGGGTTTTTTGTTGTACATAAAGAAACCTATCCGTTGCACCGACTAGCTCTCCGGTCGGTGCTTTGTCACCCACGAATTGAGGTACGAGACGATGTCCGTTGTTGAGGAGCCTGGAGTAAAAAGTTCCCCCACCCCGAGAGTCTTCAGCTCGTAGACGTCCTTCTGAGGAATGATACCGCCGCCGAAGAGGAGCACATCCGTTAGTCCCTTCTGCTTCATGAGCTGTACCACTTTTGGGAATATCGTCATATGAGCACCACTGAGGAGGCTGATGCCGATGGCATCCACATCCTCCTGCAAGGCGGCTTCCACGATCATCTCGGGAGTCTTTCTCAGACCAGTGTAGATCACTTCCATTCCAGCGTCGCGCAAGGCAGCTGCGACGACTTTCGCCCCGCGATCGTGGCCATCCAATCCAGCCTTCGCAACGAGCACCCGAATCTTCCGTCTCATGTTTCTTTGAGATTTTTTTTGAATTGCTGATTGAGGTTGCGTAAGAACTTCTGCAGCGTGATATAGAATTGTGCGAGCGGAAATCCAACGACGTTGTAGAAACACCCAGCGACTCGCTCGACGAAGACTGCTCCATAGTCGTCTTGAATGCCGTACGCCCCGGATTTGTCCATCGGCGAGCCTGAGCGGACGTAGTTCTCAATTTCTCGTGTCCCAAGCGCTCGGAAACGGACTCTGGTTTTCTCAACGTGAACAACATGCCTTCGCGACGCCGCGTCAACCAATGCGAATGCCGTGTACACGACGTGCTCTCGGCCGCTGAGGAGTCTGAGCATCCGCTTCGCTTCTTCCCTGCTGCGCGGCTTGCCGAGAATCCGATGATCAACAACAACAATCGTGTCCGCACCAACGACAATCCCTCTTCGAACACGACTCGCTACGTCTCTTGCTTTCTCCAAAGCGATTCTCTTCGCGTTCTGCGCAGGTGAATGAGCCCCCGCAAAACGCTCTGGAACTGCGCTGGGCCTCACGCTAAACCTCAATCCGATCTGTTTCAGAAGCAATCGACGACGAGGCGATTGAGACGCTAGAATCAATGGAGGAAAAGGCATGCTGGAAGCTCGGACAAAGATCAATTATCTGTTCCGCTGCTCAGTTCCGCTCTTCAGAATCCCGCCTTAAGAGCGGAATCCTGAAAGGCGGGAAATCCCGCTTACGCAGCGGTATCCAAGAAGCGGGACCCCAAAGCCACCAAGGCACGAAGAAGAATATTTGAATTCTTTGCTCTCTTGAACCTTTGTGTCCTTGTGTCTTGCCTGCCCGCCCCCGAAGAACTAAGATGGCAGGCGGGGTGGCAATACTTTTCGGCTGTATCAACAATAGAAACAAAAAAAGCGATATCAACGTATCGCTTTTGTCAAATCCTTCGTGTACGACAAACACTTATCGGAACATCGCCTTGATGCTCCCCCACGTCCGTTTTGCTGCCGAGCTGACGTGAGAGACGGTCACAACATCTGTCTCAGGCGCCGGATTCTGTCCGTTGATGATTCGGATCTTGTATTGATAGACCCCGCTCGACGATTTGAAAGCGCTCTTGTCGACGTACTCGTAGACAGAGTTGTTGCCTTTCAGCTGATCGATGGAACCGATGACCAGAAAATCACCAGACCAGCCTGATCGCCGCAGAACCTCAAACCTCTGCACTCCTGTTTCATCAACCGTCACCCAGCGGACAACGATATCGGAGCCGTTGCTCTGCGCCGTCGGACGATCCTTGATAACGATCGCGAACACCGCGGTAATTGCCAGGGGAAGGAACAAAAGAAGTGCTATGGCTCTCGTTACGTGCTTCATATCCGCCGTAAATCTAGTTCTTTGTTAATCAAAACACAAGCACTTTTTTGTTTTGGCAGGCCCTGAACCAGAACACCATAAGATTCAATCTGAATGTCACCGTGCCTTGTGTCATACGCAGAAGCTGTAGCCAGCTTTTCCCATTGCGTCGAGCGCACGATCGCAGAGGCCATTCGCTCGAAGGTTTCTTAAATATAGCAGAGTAATAGTTGCCCTGAACGCACGTTTGGCCCGCGTGAACTTTGGTCTACGCCGGGGACAATTCGGAGACAAGCAGGCCCCCCACGATGAGACCTCCTCCGATAACTCCTAGGGTACCAAGGACTTCCCCCAGAGTCAGGTAGGCGAAGACGGCCGCGATGACCGGCTCGATGGAGAAAATGATCGCACTGCGCGTCGGCGTCGTGTCTTTCTGGAATCGCACCTGGATGTAGAGGGCAATGACGGTCGCGAACACTGTGAGATAGCCAAGCACGAGAACCGGTTCGGCACCGAGCTGCACGGAGACATGTTCGAACAGGCCCGCACCGACAAGTCCCAGGGCTGCCGTAGCGACAAACTGCATGAAGGTCAGCTGTGCCGTGTCGAGACCTTTCGAAAACACATCCAAGTAAACGATGTACAGACCAAACATCAGGGCGCAGAAAAGGTTCAGCGCATCTCCAACATTGAACGCCGACCCCGCCGGAGATGTCAGCAAATACAGCCCGATTGTCACGAGGACCACTCCAATAATGTTCCCGATTTTCGGTGCCCTTCGTTCGATGATGAGCTGGCAGATGGGCGTAAACACCACCATCATTCCCGTGATGAATGCGGATTTGGAGGCGCTGGTGTATTGCAGGCCTATCGTTTGAGCAGCGAATCCCGAAAAGAGGAGTGCGCCGAGGATTCCCCCTTTGATTGCCGCACCTTTGGTCAGCGTTCGAATCTGCTTGAAGAAGATCAATGAAAAAAGAAGCGCGGCGATGGAAAATCGAATCCCAATATACGCAAGCGGTGTGATGTAACCGAGGAGATACTTCGAAAGGACAAATGTGCTTCCCCAGATGAACGTAATGGATAGGAGATAGAACTCAGCTTTCGTACGAGGATTCATGACGAGGAGTCTGCAAGACAACGAACGTAGTCGAAGTCGAACGCGTCACGAGAGGGCTAGAAGACAATCAGCGCGCCCCGACTGGTGGATATGATGTGAAGAGTCTTCCCCACTGGGATGTCTTCAGCCATTTCCGGAACACACGGCGATCTCTGATCGGCCAGCGATAGTAGTCGTGGTAGGCTTCCGAACCAAAGATGAAGAAATTGACCAGCGGCGTACGGAAGAAGAGGTTTTGAAATCGTTTAAGCGGACTGAACCAGAGCAGGTCCCCTGCCATGCTCGCGGCGTTGTCCCCCACTGCAAACCTCCAATTGACCGAAGAGACATCCTCTCCTACCACTTTGATGTCGCGGGGGTCACCACAACCTAGCCCGCGCTGATGCGCGAAGTTGATGTATCTGATGTCCATGGGATTGAAACCCATCATCTTCGCCGATACGGCATCGATGGCGACCTGGTCGGCACTTGCAAGGATCACGTTCTTTTCCTCGGGGAACATCGTCCTCGGCCCGGGTCCGTTTCCTGCCGTCGTTCCGTCCATCACGGCGAAGATCCCTGCATGAATCTCCTTCTGAATTGCCAACAGATCCACGAGAGTCTCGTGGATCCATGAGTGCGTGTAGTGCCGGTACGTATTGAGCAACCCTCCAAAAGCATTCTTCATCGCTCCCGTTGTCGTCGTGTAGATGTGGCACTTCACCGTCGGGAGGTGAACGATGTTCTTGCCAAAGAAGAAATCGGGAATTCGGATGCCGTCAGGATAAATCTGATCGAGCACTAGCAGAGAAGTTTTCGGCTTGAACTCAACCCACTTCATGTCCTCGCCCTTGAAATTGAACTTGACGGGGATGTCATACCTCTTGAAGAGCGGCACGTATTTGTTCAGGTCCTCTCCCTTGAACGCATCCGTCACGACCGTCTTGTTCTGCACGCACACAAGGTCCTGGAAAACGTTTCTTCGCAGGCCGAGGATCGTTCCCTCCATTTGCCACGGCGTTGTGTTTGCCGCCGGAAAAGGAAAGTGCCACGAGATGTTGTCCTTGAGAATTGTCGTCGCGTCCGGATCCAGGGAGGCCTTGATGCCGGCCATGTCCATCGCCCGCTGAATATCCTCAAGCACCGTCGCGGCGCTCGTCTTCAACACCGCGACTTTCGCTTCGGCCTTCGGCAGACCGCTGATCACTGTCGGAGATTTGGGTTCAGGAAGCTTCATCGCACACCCAACCAGGCACGGATTTCATTGAAATAGATGATGATGACGCAGACGATAAACCACGCAGCAACATTGACAATCATGGGGAGATCTGTCACGAGGAGATGCGTGGGGTTGTCATCAGTCTTTCGAACTCGGACGATGTAAAGATACCGGAAAATCCCGAACAAGACAAACAGCGTCGTGAAGATCAGATTCGCGGTGCCGAAGACACTGATCGTCCGCTCTGCGACTGTGTACAGCGCATACGAGATCGCCATGCCCGCTGCAGCGATCGTCATCATCTGATCCATAAACTCAACTTCATACTCCCGCAGAACTGCCCGACCCTGATAGCTCTCCGAGTTCTTGACAAGGAGCAGCTCACCGCGCCGTTTCGAAATGGACAAGAACAGCGACACGAACAGCGTACACAACACCAGCCACTCCGAAACCTGCACATCAATGGCAAACGCTCCAGCAAGTACGCGTAGCATAAAGCCGGCAGCCACGATGAACACATCAACCAAGATGACGTGCTTCAGAAAGAAAGAGTAACCGATATTCAGGACAAAGTAGACGCAAGCGATGAACAGGAACTTGGCGTTCAATCGGGCGCCGAGCAGCCCGACGACGATGATCAGAACGACCGCAATCCCTGCAGCTTGTGCGACACTGATCTTGCCTGAGGCAATTGGCCGATTGCGCTTGACCGGGTGGAGCTTATCAGCCTCCCTGTCCGCAATGTCGTTGATGACATACACCGTGCTCGAAAGAAGCGAAAAAACAAGAAACGCCAACGCTGAAGTCCAGAAATAGCCTTCCTGAAACAGGTGTTTGGAGAAAATCAGAGGGGCGAAGATAAAGAAGTTCTTCAGCCACTGCTGAGGTCTGAGTAATCGAAGGACAGACATGGTCCGAATGCCCCTGATGAGTTAGGAGGAGTGGGATTAGAACACTGCTGGCTCTTCGTAGACGCCAAACACCTCTGCCAGCGCGTTGCACATTTCACCCAATGTCACGTAGCGCCTCGTGCACTCCAGCAGTCTCGGCATCAGATTCTTCTGATCGACGGACGCCTGACGCAGTTCATCGAGTGCACGCTCAGCGTCATGCCGATTTCTGCTCTGCCGAAGATCCTCAAGCCTCTTGCGCTGCTTGACTTCAACTTCGGGCGAGATTTCGAGAATGGGAATCTCCAGTTTCTCGTTCTCCTCCACAAATTCGTTGACACCGACGATGATCTTCTCCTTCGCGTCCAGCTCGCGCTGGTAGCGATAGGCCGCATCGGCAATTTCGCGCTGAAAGAATCCAGCTTCGATGGCGGGAATCACGCCCCCGAATGCGTCGATTCTCTCGAAGTATTGCTCGGCCTCCTGCTCCATCTTCGTCGTGAGCGCTTCGACAAAGTAACTGCCGGCCAGTGGATCAATGGTGTTTGCGACGCCCGTCTCGTAGGCAATGATCTGCTGCGTGCGCAGAGCGATCTTGACCGCTTTCTCTGATGGGAGCGCCAGAGTCTCGTCCATCGAGTTCGTGTGCAGCGACTGCGTCCCACCCAGAACTCCCGCGAGCGCCTGATATGCCGTCCGGACGATATTGTTCTCCGGCTGCTGAGCGGTGAGCGAACACCCTGCCGTCTGCGTGTGAAATCGCAGCATCCACGAGCGCGGATTGTTTGCCCCATACTTGTTTCGCAAGCGCTTTGCCCAGATGCGCCGTGCTGCCCGGTACTTGGCAATCTCTTCAAAGAAGTCGACATGGGAATTGAAGAAAAAGGAGATCCGCGGGACGAAATCATCCACGTTCAGGCCTCTTGCAATCCCTGCTTCCACATACGCGAATCCATCCGCGAGCGTGAACGCAAGTTCCTGCACCGCCGTCGAGCCGGCCTCCCGTATGTGGTACCCACTCACGGAGATCGGATTCCACTGCGGCACCTCCTTGTTGAGGTATTCGAACATATCGACGATGAGGCGCATTGACGGACCGGGGGGATAAATCCATTCCTTCTGGGCGATGTACTCTTTCAGGATATCCGCCTGGACTGTGCCGCGGAGCTCTTTGAAAGCGACGCCCTGCTTCTCTGCAACGGCCAGATAGAAGGCCATCATCATCGCCGCCGGCGCATTGATCGTCATCGAAGTTGAGATCTCGCCTAGGTTGATGCCTCGAAAGAGGATCTCCATATCTGCAAGCGAGCTCACCGAGACGCCACAGATGCCCACCTCCCCTTCCGAAAGCGGATCGTCAGCATCCTGACCCATCAGCGTGGGCAGATCGAAGGCAACGGACAGCCCCGTCTGTCCGTGCTCGAGAAGATAATGGTAGCGCGCATTCGTATCCTCGGGCGTCCCGAATCCCGCAAACTGTCGCATCGTCCAGAGCCTGCCGCGATAGCCTGTTGGATGGATCCCCCGCGTGTACGGATACTCCCCAGGGAATCCAATCTCGCTCAGGAAATTGATTTCGTGAATATCATCGGGACCGTACAGCATCTCGATAGGCTCGCCGCTCACCGTCGTGAATTTCACCGGTCGAATCTTGCCGCTCGCCTTGACCTCCTCCTCCCAGCGACGCCTCGCCCCGCGAATCTTCTCAGCACTTCCGTTCATGACATTCACCTTCCTCTCGGATCTGTCGTTACGTCCTTCCAAACCTTCTGTCGAGCTCCTCGACGGGGATCTTGACCACCACGGGTCGACCGTGTGGGCACACGTAGGGCATTTGCGTGGCAAACAGTTGATCGATCAGGACAATCATTTCTGTCGTATTCAACCTGTCCCCCGCCTTGATCGCCGCTTTGCAGGCAAAGGACTTCGCAAGGTTGTCCCGCACATCGAGCGTTTGAGCGTGTTCATTGTTCTTGAACTCGTCCAGAACATCCTGAAGGATCTGAGCTTCACTGCCGACACGCACATCAGCCGGGATTCCTTCAATGACAACCGTGTTCTTGCCAAAGAGCTTCACATCGAATCCGATTTTCCCAAGATGCGGCGCCAGCTCTTTGACCAGACTGTAATCACTGGCACTCAGCTGAACCGTTTGCGGGAAAAGCAATTGCTGCGTTGTCGGCAGGCTGTTCTCGAAATTCGACAAGGCATTCTCATAGAGAATCCGCTCGTGAGCGACGTGTTGATCAACGATCAAGAGACCCGTGCGAATCTGTGACAGGATGTACTTATTGTGAATCTGCCAAATGGCTCTCCCTTCCTGAACAGGTTCCTTCTCCCCCGGCGCTCGGATTGGTCTGTGAGGGAAGACTCGGTCGGCTGCAGGTTGAGTGGCGCGCTGAAGATCGGTTGGGAAGGTCGCCTCACCATCTTTCTGCGCTGCATCGGTACCCATCCGGCGTTCGATTTTGCCAAAGAGCTTCTCAATGTCGATCTCCTCAGCCCCCACCTGGGAAAGAATGCCCAATGATGGAGCCTGAGGTGATGATCCAGTCTGAGTCCCAGGTCGCTGGGCAAAACCCAGCCGCTCTCCAAACCGACCCGGGATGTCATCAGTCTGGAATGACAGCGCCGGTATGAGATTGTTGGCAGCAAGCGATTTCCGTACGATTGAGAGAACAAACCGATAGATATTCGATTCATTCTCGAACTTGACCTCCATTTTCGAAGGATGGACATTGACGTCAACCTTATGGGGATCAAGAGTAATGTTCAGGATGTAGAACGGAAACATCCCTTTCTCGAGAAGATGCTCATACGCTTGAAATACCGCGTGGTTGATCGCCCGATTCAGGATGAACCGGCGATTAATGAAGAGAAACTGATCAACACGGCTCTTCCGAGAGAAGTCCGGCTTGCCGACGAATCCATCGATTGCCAGGTAATCAGTTTTCTCATGCACGTTGACGAGCGATTCGAAATGGCGCTCACCGAAAAGGTCTTTGAGACGGTCCTCTGTCGATTTCGGCTTCAGATTGAGAAATTCCTCATCGTCGCTCACATACTGCCAGGCGACTTCGGGGTGCACGATCGCCATCCGTGTCACGACGTCTGAAATGTTCTTCAGTTCTGTCGTTCGCGTCTTGAGGAAGTTCCTACGTGCAGGGGTATTGTAGAAAAGGTTCTTCACAACAACAGCGGTGCCTCGCTCCATCGCCACCTTCGTGCTCTCCTTCAACTCATTCCCTTCGACCCGAAGGAGAGTCCCCGTATCATGGGGCTCCTGTCGCGTCCTCAGTTCGACTTGAGCGACCGCAGCTACGGAGGCGAGGGCTTCCCCCCGAAAGCCGAGAGTCGTAATTGCCTCCAGATCCTCAGCCGTTGCGATCTTGCTTGTCGCGTGCCTCTGAAAGACGAGGAGTGCGTCCTCGGACGACATTCCCTCACCGTCGTCGATGACCTGAACGAGCGCCTTTCCCGCGTCCTTGACGATGACGCTTATCGTCGTTGCCTTCGCATCGAGCGAATTCTCAATCAGCTCCTTTACCACGGATGCCGGTCGCTGCACAACTTCGCCGGCAGCGATCTTGTTCGCCAGTTCAGGCTTGAGTATGTGAACCCTACCCGCCAAGTAGTTCTTCGCTCCTCTTAATAACTCCGATGCCGGGACGATCTGGAAGGACCAGCGTGCCTCCGATGATCTTGACCCCATCGAACGGGTCGTTCGAGATCAGCACATTTCCGTCGAGATCAGCGTAGTCGATCAACGGGGATAACTGGGCCGCAGCAGAGATCCCCACCGAACTCTCAATCATGCAGCCGGCCATAACCTTCAATCCGCAAGCCCTCGCGGTGTGGACCATTTTCAGAGCCTCGCGCAATCCCGTGCACTTCATCAGCTTGATGTTGATGCCGTCAAACACGCCCTGCAATCTTGAAACATCGCTCAACCGAATCGAGTTCTCATCGGCAATGAGGGGAAGATTGACTCTGTCGCGAAGCCACGCCGTGCCGGCAAGATCACCTGCTGGCAGTGGCTGCTCAACGAACTCGACACCCTCCTGCTCTAGCCATTTGATCTTCTCCAGCGCGACCTCTTTCGTTTTCCATCCTTCATTCGCATCGACACGCAATGCCTTTTTGGTGACCTGACGAATCGCCCGTATGACCGCTTCGTCGTTGGCGCGCCCGAGCTTGATCTTCAGGATCGGATACTCTTCCGCTTCTCGCACCTTCCTCTGGATCATTTCCGGCTCGTCTATGCCGATCGTCATGGAGGTCAGCGGAGCTTTCTGCTTATCAAGCCCCCAGTACTTATAAAGTGGAAGACCGACTTTCTTTCCTATCCAATCATGCAGGGCGATGTCGATCGCAGCCTTTGCCGAGGTATTGTCCGCCGCAATCCCATCGACATAGTCGAGGATGGACTCGAGCTGAAACGGGTCCACAAAGCGCCGCACATCAACCTTCGCGAAGAATGCCTCAACCGTTTCGACTGACTCGCCGTAACGGTTGGAGGGTGCGGCTTCACCAAAACCGACGATTCCATCGTGCTCAATCTGAACAAAAACGACAGGAGAAACATCGCGTGAGCCGCGCGAGATCGTAAACGGATGCTTGAGCTTAAGGTCGAATCGAGAAGACCCGAGTTGCATGGGAACGATCAGGGTTGCTCCTGGAAACCCTCGAAGAGGGCGTTGACAAATGCTCGCCGGTCAAAAGGCTGCAAATCATCGATCTTCTCGCCAACACCGATGAACTTCACCGGGATGTTCAGCTCGTTGCTGATCGCCAGAACAATGCCTCCCTTGGCTGTTCCATCGAGCTTCGTCAGAACCAGACCGGTGACCTCGACGGCGTTTGTGAACTGCTTGACCTGCTGAAGTGCATTCTGGCCGGTCGTCGCATCGAGAACGAGCAACACCTCGTGAGGGGCGCCGGACATGCGCTTGTCGAGCACTCGCTTGATTTTCTTGAGCTCCTCCATGAGGTTGACTTTCGTGTGGAGCCGGCCCGCGGTATCAATGATCACGACATCCGTCTGCTTCGCGATCGCCGAGCTGAGGGAATCGAACGCGACCGCCGCAGGATCTGCACCGCGAGACTGTTGAATGATCTCGACCCCTGCCCGCTGAGCCCAGATTTCAAGCTGTTCGTTTGCCGCCGCACGGAAGGTGTCAGCCGCCCCGACGACCACACGGAATCCTGCCGACCGGAAATTGTGAGCAAGCTTGCCGATCGTAGTCGTCTTGCCCACACCGTTCACGCCAACAACCATGATGACAAACGGTCTTGGACCGTCGGGCAGCTTGATCTCGGACGCGCGCTCCTCTCCGTTGGCGTGCAAAACTTTTGCGATCTCGTCCTTCAGCAGCATCGTCAATTGGTCTGACGACCCGTAGTGATTCTCCCGCACTCGCTTCTTGATGTTCTCGAGAATGGTCATTGTCGTGCCAACACCAACGTCAGCAGAAATCAATATCTCCTCAAGCCGCTCGAGCATCTCATCGTCGATGGTACTCTTCGAGCTGATGAGCTGGTTCACCTTGCCAAAGAGCGAGTCGCGAGTCTTTGTCAGTCCATCTTTGAGCTTCGTGAACGCGTCAGAGAGGAGCATTACGCGGCACTCTTCTTTTCAACTAAACTTCCGATGAACAATCGTTGAACGTAGTTGATCAGCGAAACAGCCATCATCAGGACACTCGCCCACAGTACCGCGCTCCGGAACGCCTCGAGCGTCTCTATCCGAAGAGTGGAGAGGACAAGCACGAGAGCGATGAGCAAAACGGTGATCTTGCCGGGCCAATTGGACTGGCTGATGATGTTTTTCTTTGCCTTTATGTACATTCCACCAAGCAGGATCAGCACATCACGCCCAACGATGGCTGCAACGTACCACAAAGGAATATCCCCCACCCACACAAGCATCACTGCCCCGGCGCCGACGACGATCTTGTCCGCAACCGGATCAATGATTTTGCCGAAGTCTGTTACTTGATGAAGCTTCCTCGCGAGAAAGCCATCGAGTAAATCAGTCACGACGCCGAGGACCGCAACCCCCGCAGCCCATAATCTGCTGTTCGAAAAATCTGCAAACAGAAAATACGTGAAGGGGGCGAGCAGAACGATTCGGCTGAAGCTGAGAACCGTGGAAATTGTCCAGACCCGTTGCAGCATCAGTTGTCGTGTGCTTCCTTGGTCAGTTCTCTGTCGATCGGGATAGGGTAGTCACCGCTGAAGCAGGCGGTGCAGTAGTGGGCGCCGTTCTCCTTCGGTGCTGATTCCAGGAGATTGTCCATCGAGAGATACGCGAGCGTGTCCACCTGTAATTCCTGCCGGATCTTCTCGACATCGCTCCCGCACCGGTTTGCGATCAGCTCTTCCCGGCTCGGGAAATCCATCCCGTAATGGCACGGATATTTGATCGGCGGGCAGGTTACGCGGAAATGGATTTCTTTCGGCTCCGCTTCCTGGATCAGTTTCACAAGCTGCTTCGATGTAGTGCCCCGGACAATGGAGTCGTCAACGATGACGACCTTCCTGCCTTTGATGACACCTTTCACAGTGTTGAACTTGGTCTTCACCTTGAACTCGCGGCCATCCTGGTGCGGCATGATGAATGTCCGACCGACATAGTGGCTGCGGATCAACCCGATTTCTAACCGCACATTATCACCGATCTTGTTCGATTCCGTAACGAAGCCAAGCGTCGCCGTGTTGCTCGAATCCGGCACGCTGATGACGATCACACGGTCATCCTCGTTCTCCGGCTTCACGGGTGCCTGCTGAGCAAGGAGCTTGCCGAGCTTTCGACGCACCTTGTCGACGTTCTCGCCGAAGATCTTGCTGTCCGGTCTGGAGAAGTAGATGTATTCAAAAATGCAGTAATGCGGACGGGGAGTTTTCGTGACACGGTACGATTTCAGTGTGCCCGTCTCAATCCCCTCCCGGTCAATGACGAGGATCTCCCCGGGCTCAACATCGCCGATATGCTGTGCGCCGATGATGTCGAATGCGCACGTTTCCGACGCGACAACGTAGGCGTTGTCGAGCTTGCCGAGCGCGAGCGGGCGGAATCCATAGGGATCTCGCGCCGCGATCAGACTCGAGTCCGTGAGGATCACCAGTGAATACGCACCGTCGACAGTCTCGAGCGCCTCCTTGATTTGTTGGATCTGGTTTTCCCTTTGACTGCGCGCAGCAAGATGGAGGATGATCTCACTGTCGGAGGACGAGTGGAAGATGGTGCCTTCCGATTCGAGCTTTTCCCGCAGGGTGTGGAAGTTGGTGAGGTTGCCGTTGTGACCGAGGGCCAGGTTGCCGGCCTTGTAGTTCACGACGAAGGGCTGAATGTTGAACTCGTTTTCCGAAGCCCCCGTGGTTGAGTACCGGTTGTGACCAATCGCTGCGGTGCCTTTCAGCTGGTTCTTCAGGATTTTTTCATCCTTGAAGATATCCGCAACAAGGCCGACGCCCTTGTACGAATTGAACCGCGTCTTCCCTTTCTCGGCCACGAATTCGCTCGTCACGATGCCGCTGGCCTCTTGACCACGGTGCTGAAGGGCATGCAGCCCATAGTAGGTCATGACGGCGGCTTCCGGGTGGTTGAAAATCCCGAATATTCCGCAATGGCAGCGGGGTTTTCCTTCAATGCGATCTCGTTCTGTCACGTTTCAAATGTAAGAAAAAAATGGCGGGTAAACAAGGCAACCAGTTGGCGATAGGTGTTCCGCAGTCACAGCCAGTCGTCCTTATAAAGCAAGAAGGCGGAACTCTCGTCCCGCCCTCTTGAAAGAAATGCCGAGTACCTTTTAGAACTTGAAATCGAGACCGAGATCCAGTGCCCCGTAGCTCAGGGAGCCATAGCCGATCGATGCCCTGACTGCCATGGTAGGTGAGAACCAATAACGCGCTCCACCTTGTGCATTGAGCACCAGCCCGCCCGAGCTCGCTGACGGTTCAAAACCAAAAAAACCTGTTCCCCCAGTCCATTTCGCCGACGAGGCATCATATCCCAGGATGAGACCTGCCCACGGATCGAGTTTGCTTCCGGGATCCATCTTGAAATGATAGTTGCCTTGTGCACCGATGAGAATATTGGTGTACTTAAATGAACCATATCCAAAATCTTCTGAGTAGCCCCAATACCGGAAGACACCACCGATACCGATCGTCCCGAACTCCATTTTCATTCCGTATTCATAGTTGGCGCCGAACTGCAGAGCCGAACCGAGAAACGAAAGACCGATCGATGGACCGGCATAGCTTTTGCCAGCTTCAAAATACTGGCCGAATGCTACGAACGGGATGGCCAGAAACAGCACAACCGCTGTGAGCAGTAGGGATCTCTTCATTGAACACCTCTTTAGTGAGTTCTGGGAATTAGTTGATTGATGAATGAGAATTCGTTTTATCCCCCCCGTAAGCATCAACCGCCTCACAATCTCATGCGTTGACAAAATGTAGGAATCTATCTCGACAATGTCAATTGTAATAACGGACATCGATGAGTTTTTTTCTGAAAGGAGGGTCCGACGGAGACCCTCTCTTCAGCCACGATGAAGACTACTTCACGACGTCGAACTCAATCGCTGTGTGCAATCCGAACGACAAGATCTTCCAGTTCACGTTCGACTGTACGTTCGTGAGGCCGTAGCCGAACGTCAATTGACCGTTGAGCCGCATATCTCTGGAGAGTGGATAGATGTAGCCAGCGCCAGCTTTCAGCTCGAAACGAGTATTCATTTCCGTTATCGTTCCTTTCGAGCCAGTGTACCCCGGCGCTGTAACGGAGTACGAATTCTGCACGGCAAAGCCAAGGCTTGGTCCCCCAATGATGTAGATCGGAGCCGTCGGCAAAGTGTACTTGAACAACGGCTCAATCTCGAAATATCCGACGCTTGCTGAGTAGTCCGCAGTGACGCCTTGCGTAGTAAATGAGTACGACCCGCCTCGGCCATCGTAGAAATACAGCGTCGTAACAAGGCCGATATTCCTGGTGAAGGACATATCAGCTTGACCACCAATGGCAAATCCGATTCCAGACCCAGTTGATTGCAGATCCGAGCCGCTATGGATGCTGAGATTCAATCCCATGATTCCTCCGATGGCCAGCTTGAACTGAGCCTGAGCTGTCAAGGCAGGGCAAGAATCAGGCATACAACGACAGCGAGAGAAAGCTTTTTCACGTTTACCTCCTTCTGTTGGTGGAAGAAAATGAGAATGACCCTTCGTACATATTTTTCGGTGCAAAATCAAGTCCCTCGACATCAAAATTCGGCAAGAACTTGTCTGAGAGCACCCACCAGCGCATCACATTGATCCCGGGTCACAATGAACGGCGGGAGAAAACGGAGGACTGTGGTATGCGTGCAATTGACAAGATACCCCTTTTCCTGGAGCTGATCGACGACCGGTTGTCCATCCTTGCTGAGTTCGATGCCCAACATACAGCCGTAGCCCCGAACGTCCCGCACAAGGGTCGAAAACTCGGTCTTCAGTTTACCGAATTGAGCCTTCAGATATTCGCCAGTTTCTCCTGCCTTTTTCATCAGACCGTTGTCCAGCACCTCATGCATCACTGCGACGCCCGCAGCGCATGCGACGGGATTTCCACCGAACGTTGTCCCGTGTGCTCCGTATGTGAGCACATCTGCGACACGTTCGTTTCCCAGAAATGCTCCGAGCGGCAGTCCCCCGCCAATCGCCTTCGCAATCACCACGATATCCGGCCTCACGCCAAAATGCTCAAACGCCATAAACTTCCCTGTCCTCCCCATCCCTGACTGAATCTCATCGGCGATGATCAGGAAACCAAACTTCTCACGCAGCTCGTTCAACGCGGCGGCGAACTCCTGGCTTACTACAAAGATACCTCCTTCGCCCTGGATAAACTCCAGCACGACTCCGAGCGTTTGGTCGTTCACTGCCGACTTCAACTCCTGGACATCGTTGTACTTCACGTGGCTGATGTTGGGCAAGAATGGCTCGTAGCCGTCGCGGTACTTCTGCCGCTCGGTAAGCGATAAGGCGCCCATCGTCCGACCGTGGAAGGAATTTGACAAACCCAGGAGGTGCGTCTTTCCGTTCTTTTTCCCCCACTTGCGGGCAAGCTTCATCGCACCCTCGATTGCTTCCGTACCGCTGTTGGAGAAGAAGATCCGCTTGAACCCGGTGATCGAGATGAGCTGCTCGGCAAGGCGCACCTGAGGCTCTTGCACATAGAAGTTTGAAAGATGAATATACCTCTGGATCTGGTCTTGGATCGCTTTGTTGATCCGCGGATGATTGTAGCCGAGCGCGTTCACAGCGAGCCCGCCGAAGAAGTCGAGATAACGCTTACCGTCTTTCGCGTACAGATAGCAGCCCTCGCCGCGTTCGATATCCAGCGACAATCGTTTGTATGTATGAAAGAAGAATTTCTCTTCTTTCTGAAACAAGGTTTCGTTTGCAGTCATTGCTTCACGGTGAGAGAAGTGAATAAGGTGTGGAGAAAGCGAACATTCGCTTCGAGCTCCTCGAAGGATCCGTCGTTACAAATGACGTAGTCGGCCTTCTGCACTTTCCGGCTCGGACTCCATTGTGACTGAACGCGCTTTCGAACCTCTTCCTCGGGTACGCTGTCGCGGTAAGCTACACGTCGAACGCGTTCCCCCTCGTTCGCATCGACAACAACGACGATATCCAGCCTCTTGTTATACCCCGCCTCATAGATAAGCGCGGCTTCGACAATGGCCATCCTTTTCCCTTGGCGCTCCAACCGAGCGATCTCTCGATCAAGGCGTTCCTCAACCCGGGGGTGGACAAGCGAGTTGATTTTTTTCTGAAGAGATTTGTTTGAGAAGATTTTCGATGCGATGTATTCGCGGCTCAAGGACCCGTCAGGCTCGTAGGCTGAAGCACCAAGAAGCTTGGCGATGGCCATTTTGAGCTCACCATCCTGCACCATCAACTCCTTTGCGAGCTGGTCGGCGGAGAGGACCGGAACGCCGAGACGCGCGAAGAGTGAGCACACGAGAGACTTCCCGCTCCCGATGCCTCCCGTTACACCGATGCGGAGAATATGATCAGCTGAGTGACCCAATGACACCTGCGCGCTCTTGATACAGGTTCGTCAGGACTGCCGAGGTCTATTTCGCGTACGCGACGGAACGGACCTCCCGAATCACCGTCACTTTGATCTGTCCCGGGAATTCCATCTCCTGCTGGATCTTGTTCGCGATGTCGTGCGAGAGTTGGTCGGCTGCAGCGTCATCAACCAGCTCGTGGTTGCAGATCACGCGGACCTCTCTTCCAGCCTGGATTGCGTAGGTATTCAGCACGCCGTTGAAGGACTTGGCCAGTGACTCAAGTTTCTCCAGACGTTTGACATAGCCTTCGACCGATTCCCTCCTTGCCCCTGGACGGGCCCCGCTGATGGCATCTGCTGCTTGCACCAACGCAGCGATCGGATGCTCCATCGGTATGTCCTCATGGTGCGAGCCCACAGCATTTGCGACAATCGGATGCTCGTTGAATTTCTTGCACAGTTCATAGCCAAGCAGGGCGTGCGGACCCTCCACGCTTCGATCGACAGTCTTGCCGATGTCATGCAGAAGCCCGCCCCTCTTTGCGAGGCTCACATCGAGTCCGAGATCGGAAGCCATAATGCCGCTCAGGAAGGCAACTTCGATGCTATGCTGCAAGAGGTTCTGGCCGTAGCTTGACCGGTATTTCATTCGGCCGATGTGCTTGACGATTTCCGCGTGCGCGCCATGCAGGCCGACCTCCAGAAGGGCATTTTCTCCCGTCCGCTGGGTCTCCTCCTCGAGCTCCTTCTTGACCTTCTCCACAACCTCCTCAATCCGGGCAGGGTGGATTCTGCCGTCGGCAATCAGGCGTTCAAGAGAGAGTCGAGCAACCTCTCGACGAAATGGGTCAAATCCCGACAAAATAACGGCCTCCGGTGTGTCATCGACAATAACATCTACACCAGTCGCGGCCTCAAAAGCTCGGATGTTTCGTCCCTCTCGGCCGATGATCCTGCCCTTCATCTCATCACTCTCGAGGCTGAGAACGCTCACGGTAGTTTCGACTGTATGGTCAGCAGCAGTCCGTTGGATTGCTTGGACGATAATCTTCTGAGCCTCCCTGCGCGCCTCTTCCTTTGTCTTATCCCTGATCTCCTTAATTATTTGTGTAGATTCCGATTTGACCGTTTCGATCAAGTTATCTGTGAGCTGTTTTTTGGCCTCTTCGCGTGTAAGGCCGGAAGTCCGCTCCAGCTTCACGTTCTCTTCCTCGACGAGCCGTGCCAGTTCTTTGTCCCGTTCCTCGATACGTTTGCGTTTCTCGGCCAATTCTCGATCAAGGCCTTGCAGTTGTGCTTCTTTCTTGCTCAAGAGGTCGAGTTTCCGGTCAACATTCTCTTCCCGTGAAATAAGCTGCTTTTCGAGCGTCTGCTGTTTGTTGCGCTTGGACTGAACTTCCGCTTCGAATTCCTTTTTCCGTTTGTACCATTCGTCTTTGGCTTCGAGCAGCTTCTCACGCTTCAGCGTATTGGCGTCTTTTTCTGCTTCTTCAATGATGCGTTTAACCCGTGCCTCGGCGCTGGTGATCTTGTTTTGGCCCGACCGAGCGTTCAGGTACCATCCCGCATAGAACGTCAGGCCGGCGATGATCACCACCATCGGTATCAGTATATAGATTTCCATAACAACTCCTGCGATCTACTTCTTCGTCATTTAGGGTACCACAAAAAAAATCCGCACACGTCGACCGATGATCAATTTGTATTGAAGAACCTCAGTTCAACACAGTGGGTGCCTGCCTAAGCATTTCACACTTCCACGGTCCGCTCGTTCCGCCAAAGGCGGAAGTCATCGCTGGGCGTCTCCGCACGAGGCGGAGAGGTGGCTTGCGCTCCACGCTTATGAGTCAAGCTCCCTATTAAAGTAACTTGTCAGGTTCTTTAATAGTTTTGATCACGGCTGGCGGTGCGGATTGTTTAACATCAACATTCCGACCGTTCCTGAGATGAGAAAGAACGTTCCAGAAAAAATCAGATTAATCACTCTTTGAATCGTGCGCGTCGACCTCTAGGCAGTTATCCAAATAGTTGGATAGTTTGATGATTTCGGTCTCGAGATGAGTGAAAGCCTGCTGATTCCGTTCTCGTTCCTTGATGAGGTCCTCGGTGATATTCAGTGCCGAGAGCACTGCAACCGTCAACGGGGGCTGCTCGGGGATTTTCTCGTGGATAGTCGAGATCATCGAATCCACGTAGGATGCGATCTTCTTCGTGAAATCCTCATTCTCGCCGCGGAGCGGATACTCCGAACCGAAGATCTTGACCTTGATGCTTTTACCGTTCATAGCTCATCAGCAGCTGGCCGAGTGATAGATAAGTGCGATCTGGAAGTTCTGTACTGCCACGATCAAAACCGTACCACAAAGGATCACAAGTGAGAGTTGATCTTTGCAATGAGATCCTTGATCCTTGCTTTCAGTGCCTCCTTTTCTTCTTTCGTCAATGATTCGCTTCCGTTCGACTGGAGACGCAACGCTTCCTTCCTCAGCCGATCCAACTCTCGTTCTCGGCCAAGCAGTTCCTCCTTCAAGCGTTGCTCGTTCCCTTCGAGCTCTGCCACCCTGCGACGAAGGACCGCATTGGCCTCCTTCAAGTGCACGAGAGACTCGGAGACCATCCGTGCTTTGTCCCACAATACCTGAAGAGCCAATTCAAGGCTTTTCAGATCTTTGCCGCTGGTAACCTCGGGTTCCACTTGCTGCTCTGGCAAAGTTGGATTCCTTTGGGTTTCTTTCAGGGAACGAAACGCCGTATCAGAGACTTCGCAGCTGTGCATTGCACGTTGACTCAATGTGCCTGACAATTCGTCCAACCAATTCGTCAGCTTCTACGTCTGTCAATGTGCGATCCAATGGCTGAAGCTCGAGCGCGTACGCCAAGCTTTTCTTTCCGGCGCCGACCTGATCTCCAACGTACAGGTCGAAAAGGATAACTCGCGAGACTAGAGCTCCACCGACCTGCCGGATCGCCGACTCAATCCTCTCTTGCGGACTGTCGGCGTCCACGATGAACGCAAGGTCTCTTCTCACGCTCGGAAATCGAGGAAGCGCCACGAGCTTCTTCTCGGTGACCCAGTGCTGGTGAACGACCGCGGCCCTCAATTCGCAGACATATACCTCGCCGTCAATATCAAACCTTTCCGCTATTGACTTGCTGATCTTTCCGAGGAAGCCGGCATAACTACCATTGATTTCAACTGCTAAAGCGCTCTCAATTAAAGCGCTGCCGTTATCATAAGAAATAAAGCGGTATTTGTCAAGGCAAAACTTGGAAAGCAACGCCTCCACCTCCCCCTTGATGTCCAGAAAGTCGACCTTTCGATCAGCCGAGCCGTAATGCAACGGCTGCGACCTGCCAGACAGCAACAAAAGCACCCGCTCCTCCTCGCCGTAGCCTTCCAGGCTATCTCTTGAACGTTCATCCTTCACTGTGAATACATTGCCAGTTTCGAAGAGACGGAGGTCTTGTTGTCCGTGAGAACGATTGTTCTGAACAACCAGCAATGCTCCTGGAATGAGACTCGTTCTGAGGACAGATGCCTCGCTACTGACCGGATTGAGAACCTCGACAGCCTTTTCTCCGCTCAGGTGGCCGCTGACATTGTCTTGAAGGCTATACGTCGATATCTCGTTGAAGCCTGCCCCGATAAGAGAGTCCCGAACATCATCCTGCAGGGAGCTCAGCGTAAGCGGTTTTGAAAAATCAACAGTCGTTCGCGTCTTCGTTTCGACGTTGTCATAGCCATAGACTCGTGCCACTTCTTCAATCAGATCGATTTCCTCCGCGAGATCGTAGCGATAGCTGGGAACGGCAAATGTGACGACATCACCCGACTGGGCGATTGGCTTGAGACTGAGCCGCTTGAGGAACGCAACCATCTCTGGCTTCGAGAGAGAGGTGCCGAGGACCGCATTGGCCCTGGATACCCGCAGCTTGACGGTTCTCAGCCTGGCCTTCTTCGGATAGACATCGATCACGCCCTGTAAAATCTCCGCGCCCGTGAGCTCCTGCAGCATCTGAGCCGCACGATTCGCGGCGTACACCGTCATGTCGACATCGACACCCCGCTCAAAGCGTTGCGATGCGTCTGTCGAGAGGCCCAGGAACTTCGATGCGCGCCGGATGCTGCCGGGATCGAAATTGGCGCTTTCCAGAAGCACCGTCGTCGTCCGATCGCTGATCTCCGTGTTCGAGCCCCCCATTACGCCTGCAATTGCCACGGGCTTCTCTGCGTCACAAATCATAAGGATTTCCGAGTTCAGGAGGCGGTCCTTCCCGTCCAGTGTCGTGAAGCGATCACCTTCCCTTGCACATTTCACGATGATCGTGTGCCCTGCCAGGGTGTCATAATCAAACGCATGCAGCGGTTGGCCCGTCTCCATCAGCACATAGTTTGTCACATCGACAACATTGTTGATCGGGCGAACGCCCACGGAGGCCAGGCGATCCTGAAGCCACTTCGGTGAGGTGCCAACCTTGACATTCCGCAGCACACGGGATGAGTACCGGCGGCATTTCTGCGCGTCGACAATCCTGATGGTGGCGTGCTTGCGCGTCGAGTGAGCGCTCTCCCGAAGCTGTATCCTGGGCAGTGCCGCTGGTTTTCCTGTAACGACCTGGATCTCGCGCGCAATGCCGAAGTGGCTCAGCCAATCACCACGGTTGGCAGTGATCTCCATGTCGTAGATGACATCGGAAGCGCCCAGGTGCTTTGCGAGAGGCGTGCCCACTTTTGCGGTTGACTCGAGAACCAGAATCCCATCAGCATCGTCACCAAGCCCGAGCTCAAATTCAGAACAGATCATGCCGTGCGATGCAACGCCGCGTATCGTTGCTCGCTCAAGAACAAACGGTCGGCCCTCCGGATCGTGTTGATTGTGTGGAATCGTCGCTCCCACACGGGCAACAGCCACCTTCTGACCGGCTGCGACGTTCGGGGCTCCGCAGACGATCTCCAGAATTTCCTTGCCGACGCTTACTTTGCACAGGGTCAGCTTGTCCGCATGGGGATGCTTGAGCTTCTCCACGACCTCTCCGACGACGAAGTTGTCGAATCTTCCGGCCAAATCTTCGAATCCCTCGACTTCAAGTCCGATCATCGACAGTCGCTCAGCGAGCGTTGCGGGTTTGAGAGGAATCGGTGTATAATCTTTGAGCCAGTTGTGCGAGATCTTCATGGTCGACTATTGGCTAGAACTGCTGCAAAAAGCGAACATCATTTTCATAGAACAAGCGCAGATCGTCAACGCCGTACCGAAGTGAGGCGATGCGCTCGATCCCCATCCCAAACGCAAAACCCGTGAATTTCTCGGCGTCGTAGCCGACATTCTGGAGCACGTGCGGATGAACCATCCCCGAACCCAGGATCTCAAGCCAGCCGATCGACTTGCACATCCGGCATCCCTTCCCCTTGCAAAGAAAGCACGAGATGTACATATCCGCGCTCGGCTCCGTGAAGGGAAAGAACGTTGGGCGAAACTTGTATTTCACGTCGCTTCCGTAGAATTGGCGAGCGAAGGCGACAAGCGTACCTTTGAGGTCGCTGAATGTCACTCCGCGGTCAACGTACAGACCTTCGATTTGGTGGAAGGTGACCAGACTTCGGGCACTGACGGCCTCATTCCGATAGACGCGCCCCGGCATGATTTCCCGCACCGGCGGCTTCTGACGCTGCATGGTCCGAATCTGAACCGGGGATGTGTGCGTGCGAAGCAATACATTCTTGGAGATGAAGAACGTGTCCTGCATATCCCGCGCAGGATGGTCCTTGGGGAAGTTGAGCGCTCCGAAATTATAGTAGTCCGTCTCAATCTCGGGTCCCGTCGCGACGGAGAATCCCATGCTGGTGAAGATCCGCACGATTTTATCCATCGTCTGTGTCAGCGGATGCTTCGTTCCACGTGGTCTGGGGCGGCCAGGAAGCGTGAGATCGAGCGGCGGAGCCTGCTGTACCTTGAATCGCGCGAGAGCCTTCTTCTTCTCGTCGTAGGCGTGCTGAGCCTCAGCCTTGAGGGTATTCAGAAGCTTCCCCACTGAAGGCTTTTCAGACACAGGGAGAGATCGCATCTCCTCAAACAGTCGGGCAAGCAGCCCGCTGCGGCCCAGGAATTTGATGCGCACCTGCTCGAGATCCATCTCGCCCGCCGCTCGGGAGAGATCTTCGGACAACTCTTTCCGCACCTGCTCGATTCGTTCTGTCATAGAGAAACGACCTTGAATTCTTTTCGTTGAGACCTCTGCATTATCAGAAAGGGGTCCTGGTATTTCTCACGTCGCACGTTGTTGAACAACACAAGTACAGCAGACAAAGTTGATGATCTGAAACAGCGCGTGCTATGTTTTCGTACTGAACAGATCGGCTGTAGGGTTCTCGGACGAACGTTTCATCGCCTCGTCGAACGCCGCTCCCCGGGGAGCAGCCTTCAACACCCCGCGCCACGTGAAGCGAGCAACCAGATCGCCGGTCGCCCGTCCAACCCCAAGGAGTTCATAGTCGGGCATGAGCTTCTTCAACTCAGCCAACGTCGCGACAAGCTCATTTGCGCGCGCAGCACCGTTGTCGGAGCTCAGATAGAAGCTGACAAACGACGCCGGATTGACGAACTCCCAGTAATCCGCATTGCTCGCGCTGAAGACGCCGTGGAGCACGCTGAAACGCCGCTCATCAAGGCTTCGGCTGTAGGTTGCGCACACGACGATGAATGCCGCTCGTTTGGTACCGATTCGAAGCATGGTGGACCTCAACACATTGGGTTGAAAGACTTCGGTTCGCAAACCTCTCGATTCATGACCCTGCCGTAAACAAAAAATCTTCTCACCAACCCGACGGTGCTCCCCGCGTACGAGGAGCACTCCGTCCAACTCCGGTTGACAAGAAGACAAAGCTTATGCCGTAGCAAACTTCACGACTTCGGCGAACGCCTGCGGATTGTTCACCGCAAGGTCGGCCAACACCTTTCGGTTGATGGAGATGGATTTCTTATCCAATCCTGCAATCAACTTTGAATACGTGGTGCCGTTCGAGCGCGCTGCGGCGCCAATGCGCGTGATCCAGAGACCCCGGAAGAGTCTCTTCTTCGTCCTCCGATCCCGATACGCGTGCGTGAGAGCTTTTTCAACGTGGTGTTTGGCAACGGTGTAGACTTTGCTCCGAGCACCCCAATATCCTTTGGCTTGCCCGAGGACTTTCTTTCTCCGTCGGTGTGCTGCAACTTTGTTCTGTGAACGCGGCATGGAACCTTCTCCTTCTCGATTAAGCTAAGAGAAACCTTTTCACCTTGTATGCTTCAGTCTTCGACACAACGGTCGGCTTGCGCAGGTGGCGCTTTCGCTTGCTCGACTTGCTCGTCAAGATGTGACTGCGGAACGCTTTGTGCCTCTTGACTTTTCCTGTCGCCGTGATCTTGTACGTCTTCAGCGCACGGCGGCGACTCTTCATTTTAGGCATGCTGCAACTCCATTATGTTGGTTCGGTCGGTTGTTTGACACTCTCTGGCGCCTTCTTCTTCGCCTTATCCGCGACGTAGTACACAATCATCTGACGGCCCTCCATCTTTGCCGGCGCATCAATCTTGGCGATGTCGGCCAGCCTCTCGGTGAACCGATCGAGCATGGCTCGACCCTGGTCTTGATAGGTGATCTCCCGGCCTTTGAAGACCACCGTCGCCTTGACTTTATCCCCTTCTTCGATGAATGCCCGCGCGTGACGAACCTTGAATTCGAAATCGTGCGTGTCCGTGTTGGGGTGAAAACGAATCTCTTTGACTTGCGTAACGTGCTGGTGCTTCTTCTGGAGTTTTTCTTTCTTCGCCAGCTCGTACTTGTACTTCCCAAAATCCATGATCTTGCAGACCGGCGGATCGGCCGTTGGCACGATCTCGATCAAATCAAGACCCTTTTCCCCAGCGAGGTTGATGGCCTCACGAACAGCCAGAACACCAACCTGCTTTCCCTCGTCGTCGATGACCCGGACTTGCGGTGCCCGGATTTCCGTATTGATGCGCGCGCGCTCTTGCTTAATGGGGGGTACCTCCTATAGAGTGAGTGATTTGCGTTGGATGGCGTCCAGCGTTTTTGACAGGAACGCCTCACGGCCCACTACACCGAGATCCCCCTTCTTATGTTGCCGGACGGATACGGTGTTGTTGGCCTGTTCTTTCTCTCCAACGACCAGCATATACGGGACCTTCTTCAGCTCCCAGTCGCGGATCTTGTATCCAACTTTTTCATTCCGGTCATCGAGCTCGACGCGAATTCCCGCCGTCTTGAGCTGATGGAACACCTGCGTCGCATACTCGACGTGCTGATCCGTAATCGGCAGCACCACTGCCTGCACCGGCGCCAGCCAGAGCGGGAACTCCGCAGCAAAGTGCTCGATCATCACGCCGATGAAACGCTCCATGGAACCGAAGGGCGCACGATGAATGACGACCGGCCGGTGCTTCTGACCATCTGCGCCGGTGTACTCGAGGTCGAACCGCTCGGGCATCACATAATCCACTTGTACGGTGCCGAGTTGCCACGTTCGCCCCAGCACGTCACGTACCATGAAGTCAATTTTGGGACCGTAGAACGCGGCCTCGCCGATTCCCATGTAGTAGTTCAAGTGCATCGCGTCGGCAGCTTCCTGAATGTCCTTCTCCGCCTGGATCCACATCGCATCCTCGCCGCCGTACTTGTCCTTGTTCTTCGGATCCCTGAACGACAAGCGCGTTCTGAAGTCGCTGAAGCCGAGCGTGTTGAAGACAAGCTGAATCAGGTCGATCACGCCCATGAGCTCTTGTTTCAGCTGGTCCGGCCGGACGAACATATGCGAGTCGTCCACCGTGAACGACCGAACTCGGATGAGACCGTTGAGCTCACCCGACTGCTCATAGCGAAAGCAGGTGCCGAATTCTGCGAGGCGGATCGGGAGATCCCGGTAGCTCCGGGGCCGCGATGCATAGATCTGAAAATGATGCGGACAATTCATCGGCTTGAGCAGGTACTCTTCTTCCTCAACCTGCAGTGGCGAGAACTGACTCTCCTTGTAGTACGGATAGTGTCCGCTCGTCTTGTAGAGGTTGATATTCCCGATATGCGGCGTCATAACGGGAAGATACCCCCGCTTCTTCTGTTCCGACTTGAGAAAACTCTCCAGCTCCTCCCGGATGATCGTTCCCTTCGGCAACCACAACGGGAGACCGCCCCCAACCTTGGGGGTGAAAAAAAACAGCTCCAAATCTTGACCAAGCTTCCGATGATCCCGCCGCTTGGCTTCTTCGAGGCGGTAGAGATGCTGGTCGAGCTCCTGCTTGGTCGGAAACGTCACCCCGTAGATACGCTGCAGCATCTTGTTTTTTTCGCTTCCGCGCCAATATGCCCCGGCGACGTTTAACAGCTTGATGGCCTTGATGAGCCCGGTCGAAGGAAGGTGCGGTCCGTAGCACAGATCGGTAAAATCGCCCGAATGATAGAACGTGATGGGCTGACCTTTCAACTCTGCGAGAAGCTCGAGCTTGTAGGGATCCTTTTTTTCGCGGAAGTAGGCAACGGCTTCCTCCCACTTTTTTTCTTCCCTGACGTACGGTACATCCTTCGCTGAAAGCTCCACCATCCGCTCTTCGACCTTCTTAAGGTCCTCCCCTGTCAAAGCGTGGTCGCCAACATCAATGTCATAGTAGAACCCCGTTTCGATTGGAGGGCCAATGCCGAATTTTGTCCCCGGGAAGAGCGATTCGACTGCAGCAGCCATCAGATGAGCAGAGCTGTGCCAGAAGGCGTACTTCCCTCCATCGTCGTCCCACTTCAGGATTTTGACCGCCGCATCGCTCTCTATTCCGCGGCTTAAATCCCAGACCTCCCCGTTCACTTCGACAGCGAGGGCTTCTCTGGCCAATCCTTTGCTGATGCTTTCAGCAATTTGTCGACCCGTTACTCCCTGTTCGAATTGCTTCGTCGATTTGTCGGGAAATGTGATGGTGACCTTTGGCATGAGTTATCAGATAAAAAAAATCGGAGAGCTCCTCCGATTAGGCAACCTGTTACCGCTGCAGTCATTCTATTGGCCACAAAGACACTAAGGCACAAAGAAAAAGAAGAGAAAAACTAAAGTTCTCACACGCCTTGGTGTCTTCGCGACTTTGTGGCAAGGCTTTTCGACCGACTCTCTGCATCGATTCTTGCTCAACACTTTGTAGCCCGAATGGTCTCCTCGATTAGCGCGTGGGCCCTATAGGACTCGAACCTATGACCTCTACCATGTCAAGGTAGCGCTCTAGCCAACTGAGCTAAGAGCCCGATTCTCTTCTCACTAGGAGGTTGCTGAAAAACCCCATCCTCAAAGAGGGACTGAACCGCCAAGGCGCCAAGAACACAAAGAGATTTCTTGAATTTTGATTGAAATAGCAATTCTAATGTCACCTTGGCGCTCTTCGTGTCTTGGCGGTTTTCTTTTGCAGCACTCTGCTAGGCTTGCCTTCTCAAGAAAGCATCTAGAAGCGCGGACGAAAACCCACTATTGGCCACAAAGACACTAAGGCACAAAGAAAAAGAAGAGAAAAAGTAAAGTTCTCACACGCCTTGGTGTCTTCGCGACTTTGTGGCAAGGCTTTTCGACTGACTCTCTAGATGATACTGAAATTTGGCCGGAAAATCAAGGAAAGTTGGGTACTGTCCGATTTTCCTCGGCTGTCACGGTCCACACCGTGACAGCATATGCGATTTCGTGGTTACGGTCACGAAATCCTGCCCGCCCATTTTTAGATTCGCGTCTGGCAGGCGGGGGTTCGTGACCGCCCTAGTGAAATTCAAATTAGGACACTACTGAAAGTTGACTCGCCTCGGTTTCGCACCGCCCCTACAAAACCAGCCTTTCAGCCCCCACGGAATTGCACTAGAAGCGCGGACGAAAACCCACTATTGGCCACAAAGACACCAAGGCACAAAGAAAAAGGAGAGAAAAACTAAAGTTCTCACACGCCTTGGTGTCTTCGCGTCTTTGCGTGACTAATTTTGAGAGGGCTTCTAGTAGAAGTTCCTCTCCCAGCGATGGTTCTTAAGCTCTGCCCTGAGTCTGTCGCTAAGGGCGCGACCGTCGGAGACGCCGCAGTTGGCTTCTACGTTGCGAACCGTCCGCATGCCGGGAATGACGGTGGAGACGGCGGGGTGGCTGAGCGCAAACCGCAGTGCAAGTTCAGGAAGTGCAGCCGCCTCCGTGCCGAGCAGCTGCTTCAATTTGCTGACGCGATCAACCACCTGTCCTCTACGGTCCCCTCCAAAATACCCGTTCCGGAAATCTCCCGGAGGAAACGTCGACTCCGTCGTGATCGATCCGGTCAACGCGCCCTCGTCGAACGGCACACGAACGATGACGCCGATGTTGTTCTTCTGGCAGAAGGGAAATAATAGCTCTTCCGGGCTCTGGTCGAAAATGTTGTAGATGACCTGGAAGGTATCGACTTTGCCGGATGCTCCAAGCCTGAGCGCATTCTCCGGTTGATGATCGTTGATCGACACACCGAAGAACCGGATTTTCCCCTGCTCCTTCAGCTCGCTGACCGCGTCCCACCACTCGGACTCGTCCGTCCACTCGTCATTCCAGACGTGAAATTGCTGAATGTCGATGGTCTCCACTCGAAGGTTGCGAAGACTCCTCTCCGTGCACTTGACGATGTGTTCGCGGGGAAACGCTTCGTTCAACTTGCTCTCTTTCCTGGCGGGCCACTCCCCATTTTTGGGTGGGATCTTCGTTGCAACGAAGACTCTTTCCTTCCGTTCCTTCAGTAAATTCCCCACAAGATTTTCGCTGTGGCCTCGACCGTATGCGAGCGCAGTGTCGATGAAATTGACACCGAGATCGACCGCTTTGTGAAGAGCGCGCATCGATTCATCATCTTCTGATCCCTGCCACATTGCGCCACCGATTCCCCATGCGCCGTAGCCGATTTCTGAAACCTTGATCCCGGTTCGACCGAATGTCCTGTAGTTCATTGTCCCTTTTTGTCCTTGTTCAGTCCAGCGGAGTATTTCTTGAGCATCGCTTCGATATCTGCTTTCGTCTTCCTGAGGACGTACCGCTTGTGCATTTCCTGGAGTCGGGTAAAGGCGAGATTATCCAGCTCCTCGTCGTCTTTGCTCCGCTTCTCGAACATCTCAAACTCGTCCCGTTCTCTTCGATTCATTTTGGAGGCGTAGTCCTTTAGATCTTGAATCAGTTTACGCTGATCTATGATTCGCATTTCTCCTGCACCTGGGAAATAGATTTGAGGTTTGATATCCCACAGTTCCGAGGATATGGTCGCTCGGGAGTGGAGCTCTTTCGCAACTCATGCTTGAGCAAGTCATTCTGAGGCCTGCGGAGCGGCACGAACCTGCCCGAGTGTGGAGAGCAATGGACGGTCAGGCGGGCCTGCCCGACTGCCTGACGCAGTCAGGCGAGGCGGGGAATCTGATCATGATGAGCAGATCCCTGGGTCGTTCGCTTCACACCCTGAAGAAGACTCTGAATCCTTTTTCGTGCCGAGGGTCGGATTTGAACCGACACGGGCCTTGCGGCCCACAGGATTTTAAGTCCTGAGCGTCTACCAGTTCCGCCACCCCGGCAAGAAAATTGTCAATTGCCGATTTTCGATTGAAGATTGTAAGGGACACTGCGTCCGGCATAGACAATTCAAAACAAGTAGCTCTGGGTTCCAAGTTAAGGAGGTTTGAGGGGGAAGGCAAGATGGCAATGATGAATTGCCGATTTCAAGGTAAGGAAGTTTCGCCAGGGAGGCAATTTGCAGAAGAAATGAGAGGCCGCAACACTTGCATTACCGCCAAATCTCCATCCGTAGGTCAGGTGGATAAGGGGAGCCAAACGGAAAGGCAGCCGTCGAGGTCACTGGCAGCTTTGGACGTGGAGATGCCCAATTCCTCGATGTCTTGCTTAGCGCCGACCGCTTTTCGTCAGCTCGAAGAATCTGAAAAACAACAACGCAGTCACCCCCAGCGCAGCCTCTGTGCTTCGTCATCGGCGCGAAGCTTGCCCTGAGCTCTGGCGAAGGGTCGAGGGGTGTACTAGGCCTGGTACGGTTCTCCCTGCCCGCCTTCGGCAGTTCCGTGTGGGCAGGCGGGGACTTCGTCCCGCCCACAAAACAGGCGGGACTGCGCTCGAACTGACTGGGGTTTTTAGCGCCTCGCGCCAAACAAATCCTAGTCACATCGAGCGGTCCCGAGCTGAGTCGAGGGACGAGATGTGTTACAGGCCGGCTAGGTACAGTTCTTCCCGACAGCCACACCGCTATTTCTCGAACAGCCTGACTGTCAGCTCGTCCTTGGACATTTCCAGATGCTTGGCAACGTCTGCGAGAATTGCGGCTAGTGTTCCTACACGGAGGGAAGGGTGGTTTGGTATGGTGAGATGATGTTCGCCGTGTTCGGACGTTGTGAGTCGCAAGTGACTTCCAGTTTGGCGAGTGACGCGGTAACCGAAGAGGGCAAGTCGTCGTGCGAGCTCGTTACCGGAGACATCGCGCGGGAGCTTCATACGGTTAAGACTTCTTCACGGACGTGGTGGAGTCGCAGTACTTTGGGGGTCTTTCCTTCTTCGAAATGACACCGAACAGCGTCGCGCACGTTTTCGTGGAGCTGCTGCAAAGAATCCGCCTCGGTGAAGATTGATTGCCCGAGCGCACGGGCAGTGTAGCCGCCCTCCGGAGCCTCTTCTACAAGAAAGATGATCTCGTTCATATCTATGCTCTATTGGCCGTCACTATTGTTTGTAAGAATGTGCGAAATAATCTGCTCGATTGCAAAGCATTGCCTCGAGTGCCTATGTTCTTCATCCATCAGCCCTATAACCCAGCCGGAACGGCAGCCGTCAAGGCCAGCAAAGAATCTGGCTGCAATTGTGCGTTGGCGGTTTCTTCTTTGCCACTTGACAATGAAGGCAGACTTCATTATAATTTAGCCGGAGCCTTTGGGGGCGAAAGCTGCCTCTGGCTCCTGAATATTCTTGGATCGGGGTGTCCCCGGTCGGCAACCAAGCCCGCTTCGGCGGGCTTGTTGCTTTATGGAAACACCTTCAATCCATAACGGCGACCGCTCTTTGAATAGAATTTCTGGTCAAGAACATCAAAGGCAGGATTTGCCCGCTTGGGATCCTACACGTATCGTGCGATCGGATAAGCAATCAAATCAGCAAGTTGAAGCCCATTCACGTCGTCCCTCTTTGCCCTGAACTCGATCTCAAGTTGATACTCCTTTATCCTCTCGGGCGTCACGTACCCCGTTCCTCGTGTGCATAGCCTTTGGAAGTGCTCATGCAGTCGAAGATCTTCTCGTTTCCCTCGCTTTTCTATGATGACTTGCAGATGCTTGTCGCGTTCCGTTTGATCATCGAGGAAAAACACCGATCTCTCAATGATGAACGAGAGAGCTATTTCGTAAACGTCGCTGGCCAATTTACCATACTGCTTGATGTGATTCTCCTTGTTGATTGCAGATGCGATGATGGTGTACTTCGATGAAACAATAAGGTGGTTGACTGCTTCATAGAATTGCTTCTTGATCTCCTGATCAAACAGAATCTGGAATTCTTTTTCACACTTCCGGATGTCTCTTGAATGGAAGATAACCTTTCGGTCACCCCAGAACCGTCGCTTCAAATCGTTCATTTGATTACTCGTTTGGACGTGGCTCTCTTCGGATGTTATCACGCCGCAAAGAACAAACACCGGAAAGTGGGGATCGACCTTCACAAGTCCATGGTCGCCTGACTCATCCAGGAATAAGTAGTAGTTCATTGATTGGTGTTTACCTGAATTGTCACAGCTCTTTTCCTTCGTTGTGAGTAGGGGAAAAGGTCCACGCCCGAGTCTGTTGTCATCTGTGAAGACTCAATGCCATCAGACAAGAGGTTGAACTGAACAAGTAGCTCGCCGCATTTGCCGATCTGCTGTCTGCTGATCATTTCGCAAGCCCTTGTTCTGTGCGCTTTTTCCTCAGTTCATCCAGCAGCACCCACTCCCCCTTTTCATTCTTGTATCTCCAGAACAACCATCCGTCCTTCGGATGCCCTGCGATATCTATAGCAGCCATCGATGGCGAGTTGAAAACCTTGCCGCGCAAATGAATCTTGCCTTCTTCATCCGTTATGGCCGTGTAATCGGCCCCTTTGTATTTCCCTCGCAGTTCCGTGCCTGGTTGAAAGAGACCCGAGAGAACGGGCTTTCTTTGCTTACGGGCCGCACCCTGCCTCTTGCCCCGCACACCCCTTCTTCTCTTTGACTTGACTGGCCGTCGCCTTTTCGTCGCAACCAATATCTCGTCCCGACGCCGACGGTCGCTATCAGACATCATTTTCTTGAGAGCATCCAGCAGGTTCTCCGATCGAGCGAAACGGCCTCTGGCAATATTGCCCCTTGGCTCCGCAATATGCACGAGCAAAGATTCAAGCTCCCGCAAGTAATTGACATTGCGGATGAGGTAAAGGCTAAATGAATCCCACTTATGCGCATGCCTGTCCTTCAGATGGTGCTTGACTCTCCCCCTCAAGTTTTTCGCCAGCCCAACATAGTACAGCCTGTTCTTCTTGTACAGGGCATACACGCCATGTTGACGGCCGACGATCTCTGTGATTTCGTCGTGGTAGATATCGAAGACTTTGCTCGATATCCTCTCCAGGTTCCCTTGCACGAGTCGACGATGTTTTTTCTTTGGCATGTTCTATTCCTCAACTGGATTTTCTTCTTAGCGATGCGTCTTCTGAGGCGACCTTCTGTGATTCCGCGACTTGTGCAGCGTGGTCAGGCGGGGGGCTCAATTTCGCCAGCCTGAATTCGACCGGGAACCTACCCTTTTTCTCTTCTTCCTCAGTCAAATCGATCACATTCCGCTCTGAGAACACTGGAAGTTGTCGCGGCGGTCGGTCATACAATCTAGAAGAAACCTGTATGCCTCTAATAGAATTCACAGGTCTTCGGCGTCACATTCTTGGCGGCTGAAGCGTTATCTGCTGGTCTTGTGCGGCAATGTGTACCTTGCTACCAATTGATCTGCAGTCAAACCGTGCAATGAAAGAAGTCGTGCGATCTCCTTGTGGTCTTTCAGGTTGTTCAGCAATGCTATTGACTTCACAAACTTACGCACCGCCGACTGCAGCGCATCGAGTTTCGCAGTTGTGATAATTCTAGATTCTCGATGAGGGGACGCTTGTCGGCTAAACACCTCAACCGGATGGATCATAATCGGCACCGCTGTGCATGGTGTATCATACATAGAAGCAAACCAATTCATGGAACCCGATAATTGGTCGGAATCTTGTTTGCTGATTTCCTTGGCCGTTGCACCGTTCTTGCATTCGATGACTAGATACCGCATATGCCCCAAGGCCCAGAGAACATCAGGCCCTTTACCAGTCTCTCGCTCAGGCCGCTGACCTTCGAATCCAAGCAACTGTGCCAGGGATTTGATGGCGCATTCGAACTGTTCCGAGCTTTCAGGTGCAAAAACCAGCGCTTCGAGCAACGAGTGGGCCTCAATGACAAAACTGTTTGTGTCGGAAAAACCAGCTACAAATTGTGCGATGCGTTGAGCCTGCTCAACCTTCACTGGGTCAAGACGACCGTATCGTATCCCTTCAATCGGCCTGACAATGAACGAGTTGTCGGCCACAGCAGACGCCAGTATGACCTGAGACTGGGCTGGATCAACGAAGTTTGTAAAGTCTGCAAGCTGTAGTTTCAACCATCCTCGTAGTCGTGGTTCGCTTGCTCCATCTACGATTTCTTGAAGTGCCGCGGTGGCCTTCGTGTAGTCGCGAATCCTCCCGTAGTTGAACGACTTTCTTCGCGCCAACGCTACTTGGCTGACGGTGCCTTTCGGATCGTACTTCAAGTCTACCAGCGCCCCCTTGCTGGCATTCATCCACTCTGCATCACGATTCAGAAGATATGACATCACAGATTTAAGTTGGTCGAGGGTCGCCTGGCCGATCTGTCGGGCTAGTTTCATTGAAAGATGGAACTGGGCTTTCGTTGCTGGTGTGAATCTGTTTATGGCTGCTGGGCTGCACAGCTGCTTCGTCAATGTGTGACCCATTAGTATGACAACACAATGGTCATCATTCGCACGAATTGCCCTCCCCATGCCTTGTTCAATTCGCTGAATCATCTGACCTAAGAAATACTCGCTGTCGCTCAGTAACGCTTGGTCCACCTTGTCAATTCGGCGACGAACATCTGGTAGGCCGTCGATCACAAGAATCCTACAAGCGTCATACGGGAGGTCTATCCCATCATACTTGTTCACCAGAACCACAAGGCCGACGTGCTGTTTCTTCATTTGAGCAATCCCGTCATAAATGTTCCTGGCAGTTAGTGTCAAATCGGACACATCGGCCCAAAAGCCTGCTCGGAATCCAGATGGCACGATTACTGCGATGTTGTATTTCTTTGACAAAAGCTTGAGGAACCCCTTCAAATCCTCGCTTGTCAAATCGGGATTCAGTTCTTGCGGAATAAGAACCATTCGATCCCCTATGTCATTTGCATCCGACGGAACGACTGCATGGCTAATAGCTCTTTGATCTACGTCGAAGTGAGTCACGAGGACACTGTCATCAGACAATGTTGCACTCATGAATATTCTTCTCTTAGCTTGAACGAAACTGGGTATGATATCTATTGGTAAACACTTCGGAGAAACCTCTACCTCTCCCCCGCCAAAAACACAAGAACAAAGCCGCAGGTCTTCTTTAATTAGCGGCCATGCAAAAAGCAAGGAATCACTATCCTCACGATGCTTATGTAGCAGCGCAGACACCTTGTTCAGTTTGCTCTGCCACGCCCAAAATGGAAGCGCCATGTTCTTCTGTGGATCCTGTGCCTCTATCTCAAGATAGCCAGTCTCAGATTGTTGACGGAGATCGTCGCTGAAAAGCGCGAGCAAATCAGCATATGGTCCGTCTGATGCTGTGACTTTGAGGGTGAACTGGGACTCTGTTGTACTTAGACATGCATGAACATCGTCGACTACAATGCTGCCGATCGGTATTTTGACTCCTTCCCCTCCGACTCCGAATACAGATCGCCCATTGATCAGTTTGTGGACGTTGATAACGAGAATCGATTTCCCTCGCAGGAAGCTAAGGTTGCTCTCATCTTCAGCCACCGCTATTCCGAGATTCCCAGCCTCGGCGATCACTTGTTGGCGCAGATAGTTATCGGGAACAATGTAAACGGCAGGTCCAAGACCTTCATTGACACAGCTTTTCAAAATGAGCAATCCTACGATAGTTTTCCCACTACCCGTATTCATTTTCAGGACGATGTCTTTTTCTGTGTTTCGCTTAAACCACCTATTCAACACCTCGCTTTGCACATCTCTTAGGTACTGGTAGGCACCGCTTTTTCGAGGAAGTAGGCTGAATATTTCTCTTGGATTCAATACGTTGTCGGACGTCTTTCCACCACCTAATGCAGAAAAATTGATTTTCATTGTCAATCCCTCAAGACTATGGGTCTATCTGTCTCTGTTTGGAGCCTGGGCCACCAACGATTTCGTCTGCCCTGCGTTCCTATCCTCTCCCCTTCACCATAGAGGTTCTTCTAAGATTTCCCAGGGCAAATTGTGCCAGCGACTGCCAACGCACCAACAGTTCCACTCTACAGCTCCCCCTTAAACGCCTTATCCAAAGTCGACGGCAGAAGCGCATCCAGCTCTTTCGATGTCTCCTCTTGCAGGTGCTTCAACCTGTCCACTTCCGCCTGCAACGCATCCAGCTCGGACACGATTCGACGTTGCTCGTCAAGCGGAGCAACAGGAACGCTTAGCTTTTCAAGTTTTGAACCGTTCAGATTGGGCTGTCCCGTTCCTTTCTTCTCATCGGAAATTTGTTCCCAATAACTCGGACTTTGGAAATAGCGATAGAGATAATCCACTGAAACAGAGTCGCGCACGCGAAGACGAATCAGATAAGACGCGAAAACCGCTTGAGGACAATCTTGTATCACCAAGCTTTTCCCCGTTGTCGCTCCAGTTCGAGCGAAAACAAGGTCGTTTGGCTTAAGCAAATACTTGGCAGGCTCGGGACAACGACAATACGGCACGCGATCCCAGTTTACGTGACCGCCTTGAATGTCCGTGATGCGTAGAAAGCGTGGACCAACTGGTTCATCTGTCGCCGACTCCGTATAGCCATATTGCGACGGTTCACAGAAGTCACCTACTTGCTTTATCTGCCAGTCATGTTTTGGCTCGAACAACTTCGCACCGGCAGAAGACATGAGCGACTCCGCGTCTTTGGCGGCTTGGTGGCGGAGGGTGCGGGCCTCGTGGATTTGTGCGGCCAGTTCCTCAATCCGCGCCACCACACGACGCTGTTCAGACAGAGGCGGAAGCGGGATTCCATATTCAAGTACTTGCGCGGGCCGGATGGCAGCATAGTTCGTTGAGCCTTGCGCCTCAACTTGCTCACGGAAAGCTGGCGTGCGGGTGAAGAAATCCAGGAAGCGACGGTTGAGCTTCGACTCGTCCACCACGAATAGGAAGTAATGACTGCTAACGATTGCGCCGTCAAGCGCTTCTGGCACAATACCGTACCCTCCAACTTTTGCGTCGATCTCGGCGACGAGGAATTCTCCGGCGCGGCAGACCTGCTGAGTCTTCGTTTTAATTAGCGCCCCCGCAACTTCGTCGCGTTGAACAATACCTTGGGCATGTAATTGAACACGAGGACGTTTGTAAATCGCGAGGTCGTCAATCGTCACAAATTCCTTCCGATGACGGAGCACCTCTCCCAGCCGCACTGTCGGCCACGATTTGCTCATGTTTCGTGCCTCGGCAACAGTTTCTGAATGTTGACCATAATTTCTGCTATGCGTTGCTCTTTCTTTAATATGTCGGCGGCGAGCTTTTCCGGCGGCAGGTGCGCGATGTCTTCTTTCGCGCTTGGGTTTTTTCGGTCAAGGTTGCATCCGTTCGCCAGGAGCTCCGCAGCGGGGACTTTCCATGCACGCTCGCTTTCCTTGCGCTCCTTCCACCAATTGACGCAATCGGCAAATTCCTCAAACTGGAGAGGAGCGGTCTTGGTGTAGTTTTTCCGTCCCTCCGGAAGCGGCTGCTCGTAGTACCAAACCTCCTTTGTCGGTCCGCTCCGGTCAAAGAAGAGCAGGTTGGTTGGTATCGAAGTGTATGGCGCAAACACACCGTTGGGCAGCCGCACGATGGTGTGAAGGTTGAACTCTTTGAGCAGCTCTTCCTTGATGCGTGCACAGACACCGTCGCCAAAGAGCGTCCCATTCGGAACGATCACGCCGGCCCGACCCGGTTTTGGCTGTCGCTTCAGCTTCCGCATGATAAGCTGAAGGAAGAGGAGGGCGGTCTCAGCTGTCTGCTTATCCTGAGGGAAGTTGCTCAGAATCCCCCGCTCCTCTTCACCACCGAACGGAGGATTCGTCAGGATCACATCCACGCGGTCTTTGTCGCCGATCTGAGCTATCTTTACGTCGAGACTGTTCTTTGGCGAGATTTGTGGATATTCGAGACCGTGCAAGAGCAGGTTCATCTGACACAGCAGGTATGGAAGCGATTTCGCCTCTCCACCCAAAATAGTTTGGTTTTGTAGGGTCTGGCGATGCTGCACAGTTTTGCACTGCTCGCTGATGTGACTGAAGGCCTCAACGAGAAAGCCACCAGTTCCCGCTGCAGGGTCGAGTACGGTTTCACCCAGGCGCGGGTCTGCTACCCTTACCATGAAACGAATGACAGGCCGCGGCGTGTAAAACTCCCCCGAATCCCCCGCTGCATCCCGCATTTCCTTGAGCATCGATTCGTACAGGTGGCTGAGCGTGTGGATCTCTTCTGTCGAATCGAAGTGAATGGAGTTCACCTTGTTGATAACATCCCGAAGAAGATAGCCGCTATCCATTCGGTTGGTAACGCCGCGAAAGACTGTCGCTATGACATCGCGCCTGTCGCCATTGGCGCTCTGCAACGAGCGGAGGTACGCAAAGAGTCCAGTCCCCTTCTTCCCATCTGGCAGGACTGCTTCATCATTGTTGATGAATTTCTTCAGTTGGTCACCGGTGATGCCATCTTCCTTGGCGGCCCAATCTCGCCAGCGATACGGCTTTTGAATGGCAGGGCGAAATCGCTTGCCCGCAAGCTTGGCCTCCTCTTCGCGGATGCGCTCGAGGTCGTCCAAGAACTTGAGGAAGAGAACCCACGTGAGCATGGGCAGGCGATCGAGATCTCCGTTGAGCCCCTTGTCTTTCCGCATAATATCGCGGGCAGACTTGACGAGGGAACCCAGCGATTGGGCGGTAGTAAGAGGGGTAGTTGCTTTCTTCGATGATTGTTTCATAAAGAGTACTTATGAACGCTTGTCATTTCGACCGAAGGGAGAAATCTCAATCAAGCTCAGGCAATCACTCCCATTCAGAACTTAGGTCCTTCCATGCAGGATTCAGTGACACAACCAACCGGTTCTTCTTTTCCCTTCGCCATTTCTTGATTTCCTTCTCCCTGGCTATGGCGTCCCGAACATCCGTCATATGTTCAAAGTACACAAGCTTTTTCACATTATATCTGCTGGTAAAACCACGAACTGCTTTCTTCTTGTGCTCGTGCAACCTTCGCTCCAAATCATTCGTTATGCCAACATACATGACCTTGTTGTTCCAGTTTGTCAGCAGATAGACGTAGTAGTTGTGGGATCGCACGTCGTTTACACCAAGTTCTGATTCCTAGCCAACTGCCGATCGGCACAAAGAACATTTGTCATTTCGACCGAAGGGAGAAATCTTGATCAAGCTCTTACAGGATTTCTCAGTCATCCCGACATACATCGTCGGGATTCCTTCGAAATGACAAATCGCTATGCTGCATAGAGCAGCGTCTGCAGTTCGGTCACTGCCTCCCGCAATCTCTCTGCTCCCCCGAACTTCCTTGTTATCTCGATGACATTTCCGTGCCTCGATATCGGAGGCACGTGTAGCACATCTGGAAGAACGAATTGTGTCGTCCCGTGTTCGGCGTACTTCTCGAGAAGCTCGTCAAGAATGCCGCGAGCCTCAGGCCCATATTTCTCGAAGAAGTTCATCCTCTCCTTCCTTACTCGCTGGGCACGTTCCCTTCGCGTTCTCACAGGCGCGTTGAAAGCTACGTGACAAAGTAGATCGAACGGATCAGCCTCTGGCTGCTTGGTTGCCTCGACGAGCTCTTCAAAGTCAATCCCGCGCTCTTCGAACTGAGCGATGATTTCTGCGCGGCCCGCGGGCGTTACCCATTTCATCCGAAGCTCCGTGGCACTCGGATAAAGCGTCCTGACCTTGTGCGCCGCATACTCTGTGAACCTCACGACCCGAAGCTGCTTGCCGTCTGAGTCCAGTTCATACACCAAGTGCGCAGCAATCTCTACGTGTCCGCCGTCGTAATAATACTTTCGGCGCTCACCTTCCGAGTCATCCCCGATAGTCTCACCCACTTCGTACTCAGCTTGTATCTCATTCACAGCCGCCGCATCTTGTTCAAGAACTTCATACGTCTTGGGTATCGTCTCGCCCGCCTCATTGATCCTTTCTTCGGTGATCAATGCCGGATCGCCGTCGAATTCCGGGTCTGCAAACAGCCGCGTCGCCGAACCTGTATAATCCAGGATGCTGAAGTAGTACTTGCCGTAGTCGTCCCGAACACGTGTGCCGCGCCCAATGATCTGTTTGAATTCAACCATCGATTTTACCACGCGCGCGAGGACGATGTTCTTGCAGGTTGGTGCATCGATACCGGTCGTCAGAAGCTTTGAGGTAGTGAGGATGACCGGCGCAACCTTCTCCAGCTCCTGGAAATCGGAAAGATGACCCATTCCAATATCCCCCTCATCTGCAGTCACCCGGCAGACGTAGTCGGAGTACTGTCGCACGAGATCTTCGTTGAGGTTGTTCAGAGCTCGCCGCATTTCATCCGCGTGCTCCTGGTCCACGCAGAACACGATCGTCTTCGCAAAGCGATCCGTCTTCTTTAGAAAGTCGGTCAAGTGGCGAGCAATGGCTTCTGTTCGGGCTTTGAGCGCTACGATGCGCTCGAAATCCTCGGTCGTGTATTCCTCATCTGGTATCTCGCGTCCATACCGATCTAACTCACCTTTGCTGGGCCGCCATCCGGTAGCATCATACGTCGTGACCACCCGGTGAACGCGATAGGGAGCGAGAAAACCATCATCGATCCCTTGCCGAAGACTGTACAGGTAGATGGGATTGCCGAAATATTCATAGGTATTTCGGTTCACGTCGCGCAGTGGAGTGGCCGTCATTCCCAACTGGTACGCGGAAGCGAAGTACTCCAGGATTTCACGCCAATGGCTCTCATCCTTCGCGCTCCCACGGTGGCACTCGTCCACGACGATCAGATCGAAGAAATCGGGCGAATACTCTCTGTACAGGCCGGGCCGGCGCTCATCTTCAGCAATCGCTTGATAGATAGCGAAGTACATCTCACGGCTCTTAACGACCTGCCCATTCTCTATTTTGTGGCGCGCCTCTTTGAATGGCGCAAAGTCTTTGTCTTTCGGATCATCAACCAGGATATTCCGGTCGGAGAGGTAGAGGATCCTTGGCTTTCGATGCTCGCCAGTTTTGTTCCAACCCGCGTTCCAGAGTTTCCAGCAAATCTGGAAGGCAACCATGGTCTTGCCTGTCCCTGTTGCCATAGTGAGCAGAATGCGATTCTTTCCCTGCAAAATCGCCTGCACCGTACGATTGATGGCGATCTCCTGGTAGTAGCGCGGGACCTTTCCACCGACAAGATTGAAAGGTGTGAGAAGGCGGTTTGCCGCGTCGTCTGTAATTCCTTGCGCATTCTGCAACCGTTGCCAGAGCTCTTTCGGGGTTGGAAACGCTTGTAGCTGCCGTTCCTCTCCCGACAGAAAATTAAACTCGATGATGGCGTGCCCATTGGTTGAGTAAGCGAATTTCAGACCGAGCATCTCGGCATATTCTTTCGCCTGCTGCATGCCTTGGCTAGCGGTCTTGTACGCCGCCTTCGCTTCAACAACTGCGATGGTGAAATCCCGGGTGTATCGGAGGAGATAGTCCGCTCTCTTCGGCGGTCTCCGTTTTACCCTATCTCCAGCGACGATGATGCGTCCATCCGTGAAGCTCTTTTGCTCAGTGAACGAATGGGGCTCATTGTCCCAACCGGCTTCGATGAGCTTGGGCAAGACGTATTTACGGCAGGTATCAGCTTCGGTGATCACTGACTTGTTGAGAAGAATTGGCAGTTCTTCACAAAAAACCCGCAGTCTCACCTCTCAGAAGGTTCATTCTGCGGGTCTATCTGGCTGGTTCACTCTCTTCTGAGTCCCCCCACGGTGCGGCGGTAATGTAGGGTATTTTCCCACGGAAAATCAATCCGGCAAATATCTGAGATCCCGTTGCCGGGTGTTTCATACATATATTACCAATGAATCTCTGCAATGCGCAATACCGTAGACTCGGTATTTTTTGTTCAGGCCTAGAAACGAGAAAAACTGGATTTCGAGCTGCAAAGATAAGCGTGACTTCTCCCTGAGATCGTGGGAGATGCTGCGGTGCGAGACTGGCTACTACTCAGTCGAAGTAAAGCTGGAAGTGCGGCACAACATGTTGATCGCTGCGCACAATGAGGAAGAGGCGATATCGGTGGCTTTCTCAGAGAGCATTCCCGTTGACAGTCTGGACGATTTCGACAGAGAGGTCATCAGGACTGTGCAGATGAAGGAGCGGGTATATGTCTCGTGAGCTTGGACTGTTAGTCCCTGACGCAACGAAAATCGTAGCCGATGTCGCGGCCACCCGCGGGGTAGCTGCTGCGAAGGGCAACAAGGCAGACGGAGTCGTTGAAGATGAATGAGCCGCCACGCAGCACACGGGCTGTCCCTGAAGGCGGGCCCTTCGGATCCGTCTGCGCAGTACTCGAATATGCTCCAGTAATCGCCTGCATGACACCTTGAATGATGTCGAAATAGATCTTGTTTCACTCATAGTTACCTTGCTCATATTGTTCATCCCACAGTTCCTGCAACTCTGGTTCACCGTCAAGTTCGTCTCGGGCGAAAACGTCAGGCAGTTTCTCTCCTTCGTCGTAGTTGAAGTTTCTCGCACGCCTCCGTTCTGGTTCTCTCGTCGAAGAATCCTGAGGAGGACGAACCCTTTTATTCGCTTCGCGTACCTCTTGCAGGAGCTTCGGGTTAGGTTTTTGGGCTTTCAGATGTTTCGGATTAATGCAGAAAGGGGTGCTGCAGGTACGCGAGATCGGCACATCTTCTGGAACGGGGCCATATTTTAGTATATATGCTACGCCACGCGCATGGCACTTTCTTCCATTGTACATGATAACTGCATTGCGCTTGCCCGTCCTCTTGCATATCGCCCACTCTCTCTTGTATATCCAGCAGTCATCTTCCTCGTTAGGTGTCAGGTGGGCCATTTCGCATCGTCTGCGGATTTCCTCCAATTCTCTGGGATCCACATTTGCCATTTGTCCTTTCTTTTTTTGTAAGGCATCCTCTGCTACTTTGGAAAGTTTGAAAGATGGGAATAGAGCCTCGATTTCATTGACTACTCCTTCACCTAGATAGAAATGGTTCAGATTGATAGCGCACCATTCCAAATATCCTGGCTGGGTCTCCAATACATCCTTGAGTGTTTTGCCGTTGAATTTACCGAAAGTGAAAACCGTATTTAGTGTATATGATTTCATTTCGAACTCCTAACTGCCGCCTACGAATAATAAACTCCGTAGATGACCTACTTAGTGAGTCTAGTTATCAGGATGATTTGCCCGAATCCTGACAATTACTTTGCGTAACCCAGTCGTCAGGATTGTCGAGATGAAGGAGCGTGTGTATGTGTCGTGAGCGCATTTACTTCACCAGAAGCATTTTCCTCGTCTCTACGAATTCCCCTGCCTGCAATCGATAGAAGCAGATGCCACTGGGGCTGGTGGCGCTCCACGTTGTTTGATAAAAGCCGGCTTCCTTCCGCTCAATGAGCTTCTTCTTGAGCTGGCTGATGAGGACCTTCGCCTCATTATCATCGATCTGATACTGGATCGATGGGCTTAGATCCCGGGTGGGCAGCGCATCGGAATCGTACTGATGAAGGAGCAGCCACGAGCGCGTGTACTCGGTGATCACCGTCAGCAGCCCCGCCGCCTCCGATGATGACAATGCCTTGCCTTCCTGAGCGCTTCGCACCAACTCCACGGCTTCCTGCAGCTCCTTTAGTCTCCTCTGCGCGTTCTCCTGCAGCCGCTTCTCGTTCAGTGTGTACCCCTTCACTAAGTGATCGCGAAGAACGTTCGTTGCCCAAATGCGGAACTGAGTGCCGCGTTTGGAGTTAACTCGATAGCCGACCGCGATGATCATGTCGAGGTTATAGAAATCCAACTCTCGTTCGACCAACCGCTTTCCCTCTTTTCGAACTATTCGGAATTTCCGAATAGTTGACTCCCCCTCCAACTCGCCCGTCCTAAGGACGTTTCTGACGTGCTCATTGATGGTCGGTGTGCCCTTCTGGAATAACTTTGCCATCTGGGCCTGCGTGAGCCAAACGCTTTCCTGTTGGAGCCTCACCCCGAGGGAAGGACCAGCCTCGGCCTGGTAAATGACTATATCCCCTCTGTCTGCCTGGATTCTGACCGTATTGTTCATAAGTTCACGATCGCTTTCAACTGCTGCAAAAAATGCAAGCGTTCACATTGAACCGGATATTCCGGATAAGCACAGATGCTATCTCCCTTGTTTGATTTCCAACGAATGTAGTGGATCTTTGTGAGAAATAAATGAAGGCAACTTGGAGTCCACTGCACTCGATAGAAATCTATCGCGGCTCATTCCAATAGCCAATACCGTAAACTCGGTATTTCTTAGTCCTTCGATTCATAAATTCGATGACGAATTTATTCAGACTTCGGCTGAGCTCAGTCGAGGCCCTCAGGACTAAGTGCTGAGCAAGCAAGAACCTCACGATCTAGTTTTCAGAATACGTGACTCTATTTGCGAGTCGAAGCACTTAGGAACCGGACATTGACCTCTTTCCACAGCCTATCCTTCGAATTATGCAAGGGCTCCTCCAATGCCGCCTCGGCTGGATGACGCTCTCGATGTATACCCCGCCCCCACTCCTGAGGGGAGTTTGCGGAAGAGGCGCACCAGTCCCGCTTTGCGGGATCCCGAACAGCGGGACCCGCTCCGCGTTCTGGCGGGAAGGGCGTCGCAACCGCCCGGTCCTGATTGCCCCGAGCTTCCCAACGGCACTTTGACGCCTCCGGCGCCTTTGTCCAGCACGCGAGCCCCTTTGTTCGGGTCGCAATCCTCTTCGCACGACCAGAAGATCGCTTTGCGCAACCGCTAGATAGCTTCGCTTGACCGCGAGATGGCTTTTCTCGACCTGAAGATGGCTTCGCACGACCTTAAGATGACATTGCTTCAGTTCAACACGTCATTGCGTCAGTTCAAGACCTCATTTCTTCGCCTTCACAGGTCATTTCCACACCTCAACTGTCCATTTCTTCGACCTCACATCCCATTTCTTCAGAAATATCCTCATTTCTTGCAACGAAGCGGTCATTTCTTCACCCGCACGGGTCATTTCTCCAGAAAAGTTCCCATTTCTTGGAATGAAGGCGTCATTTCTTCACTCGCACGGCTCATTTCTCCAGAAAACTTCCCGTTTCTTGAAACGAAGGCGTCGTTTCTTCACCCGCACAGCTCATTTCTTGTCCAGAAGGTTGCCCTTCAGGGCGACAATCTCGGCTGACAGTGCGGTCGAATCAGTCGGCATCAATGCCGACCTACCGATGATCCTACGGTAGGTCGCCCTTCAGGGCGACATTCATTGGTCCCATTGCTGCCGTATCCCGCCGCGCTTTATGGCGGGCGCTCGAACTGACTCGTTTCTTGAGTCACCCCGAGCGCAGGCTTTGTGCTTAGTCATTGGCGCGAAGCATGCCCTGAGCTCTGGCGAAGGGTCGAGGGGTGTACCCAGCCAGGTACGGTTCTTCCCGACTGCGTCGGGACTCGAACTGACTCGTTACTTGAGTCACCCCGAGCGCAGCCTTCACGCTTGACCCTTGCGCGAAGCTTGCCCTGAGCTCTGGCGAAGGGTCGAGGGGTGCTTGTGCGCCACGTCGTAGCTGCTACTTCAGCTTCGCCAGCTTCTCCAAATCCATCGAATCCATGAGCTTGTTGACCAGCGCCATATCGTCCACTCCCTGGGAGTGAATCTCCACCACGAAACGCTTCGCAACGAGGAACACCCTGTCAAAACGCGAGAATCCGGACTCATCACGCCAAGTGCCCTCCTTGCCGTCATAATTTCCTTTCAACTTCACGCGCCTTTCCGACTCCCCCGAGACTTTCAACATCTCAGCAATGAGCTCTTCATCCTCCCCCTCATCGTTGATCGTCACGGCAATCTCTCTCGATCTTTCCTTCGCTTCCGCTTCTGCATCCCTATCCGCTTTCCCATATATCACAGTCGCCGTTGACCTCGGTGGAGCAATCGTCGTTTCCGTCTCGCCGGACACTTCGCCCCGAACGAACCCGGGAAGAGTGACCGTAGGGAGGCAATCGCTCAACCTCTCCTAGTCAACCAGGATCTCTGCGGTTCTTTCCTCCACCGTCTGAAGGCCCGCGAGTTTGCGGAATTCAGAAGCAAAATGCAGATCCTGGGCCGTCATCGATTCTTGCGGTATGGAGAATTTCACTCCCTCGGGGCTCGATAGCAATTCGAACAGCACCAACCCTTTCTGTTCACCCGCCCCCATTTCTTCAAGGACGAACGTCCGCAACTTCACCGTGGACGGGAGCTGCTTCACGACCTCCTCGACCTGGGACTTCATCTCAGGATATTTCGCAACGATGCTCTTGAGATCGAGCGGTTTGCTTTTGAGCTTGGTTTCGTAGAAGGCCAGGACTTTATCGAGCGGATCTTTTGTGACAAATGTGCAGCAGACGGGCTCTTCTCCTTCCTCCTTCTCGAGTATCAGCGTGGCGCCTGGATAGACGGGGATGCTTTTCGGAGATTGGGAAAGCGCCGGGGCAACCAGACCAAGCAGACATCCGAAAACGATTACAGCGGTTAATGGTCTCATATGGTCCTCCTTCATAATTGGAATCCTGCTTGTAGCAACGGGGCTGTCAGTAGAAAGTGGCTGTTGCCTGAACTCGCAATCCGCTCGACCTACATCCCGAGCCTCGAGCTGGCCAGGTCCAGTACTCGACGGAGTTTATCCCGCCCACTTGCCCCGACGTCGTTTGTCAGGAAGGGCGAGACTCCAACTGACTGTTGTGGCAACGCGCGACGGGTGGGGCTCAGGAGCTAGTCGAAGATATGTCCCTTTTGGAACCGGCGCACGCTGACGAGGTTCACCAGAGTTCCGATGCCGAAGAGGATGCCGATGTGCATGAGGATCGAAGACGTTCCGCTGCCTCTCCAGAGCACCTCCAGGAAAGCGTCCATCGACCAGTAGACGATCGTCAGCTTGCTGAAGAATTGCATGGTCGCCGGCATGAACGTGGTCGGGAACCACGCTCCGCCGACCGCGCTCATCGAGAGGATCAAGAGCGTTCCGAGCCCCTGCGCCTGTTGCCTCGTCTGCGAGAATCCGGCGAGGAGCATCCCGAACGACGTGCACGCCATCGACGCTGCGATAATGACGAGAGACAGATTGAAGAAGTTCGAGAAAATATCGATGTGAAAGATGAGCCAGCCGCCAAGAAACATGAACAGCAGCTGCAGCATGCCGAGCGACATGTTGAAGAGATACTTGTTCCAGAGAATCTGCACGCGCGAGACCGGCGACGTCAGTCGGAGCGAGCGGGGGATTTATCCTGCCGGTATCACCCTTCGACTACGCTCAGGGTGTCTGATTCTTTTTGGGAGCTAGCCAGTACCTATCCCCTTCACCAAAGGGGACGTTAGTTCCGGGGTCAGTGGGAACGAGCAGGGGATTTGTCTTGCCACTGAGCACGCCCCATCTCGTGTGAAGGCAACCGGGCTGTGGGAGGATAGTCGAGGGGTGTACCAAGCCAAGTACAGTTCTCTGAGCCAGAGGCTCATGCGCCTTCCGCCAAAAAAAAGTGGCGGACAGGCCGGCGCAGACTTCCCTCGAACTGACTGTGGTTGTTTGGGCTCGATCCGGAATGTATCACACTCTTCGGGGAGAGAGTCAATTGAGCGGCTCGGCGGCGGCGTTTGTGCCTCTCTCACACGGTATAGGCAGGCGAAAAAAATGGCTCATTATCAGAGCCAATTTTTCATTTTGAATTTTGAACTGATTTGAGGCGCCGGGCGGATTCGAACCGCCGCATAAAGGTTTTGCAGACCTCTCCCTTACCACTTGGGTACGGCGCCAACATCATTGCGAAATGTGGATTGGTAATTGCGGAACTGGTGATGGGAACTCCCGCAAGTTACCCTCACGCCCCACAACTCGAAACTCGCATTCTGCATTCAGCAATCTTCAATCTGCATCCTATTCCGCCCAAAACGGCGAGACCCTCAAAACGCACGATCTTCGACTTTCAATCTACAATCTTTAATCTGCAATCTGCCTACAATAAAAACCCCGTTGCCTGGTGGGAGTTGGTGGCAACGGGGTAAGTTCATAGAGGAAGTAATTCCGGCAATCATAGTGCTCGGATGATCGTCGGATGTCCTTTCCCCCTGGATCGGGGTTTGGGACAGAGCGGGAAACGGGACTCGAACCCGCGACATCAACCTTGGCAAGGTTGCGCTCTACCAACTGAGCTATTCCCGCATGGGTGATCAAATATAACAAAAACCACTTCCCAAGGCAAGCACTTTTCAATCACCCTGCGGTGCCCACGCGAATCGGGCCGTTGAAAATATAGACCGCGACAATGACAAAGTCAAGCGCGAACTTGCAAATTCTTTTTCCACACTCATTCTACTCCACATGCTTTGTACCACACTCAACGTCTCTCAAGCCGCAAGTCGCTATATGATCCTGCGATCAGGGAATTCTTCCGAATGCCAAATTCCTTTCTCAGGAACTGCATCAACCCTTCAGCCTGCTTGTTTCCGTACTTCACCAAGACCTCAAACTCGATGAATGAACCGAGACCTCGAACCCGATCCAGATGAATCCGGGAATTCTTGTATAAGAAGAACGTGCGTTCCTTCCGCACTACAATCGACTCGCCCAAGACAGCACGGAGAACATCCTGTACAGGGCGAGCTTTTTCGAGAGGAATCACGACATAGTTGGAATACCGGCTCCTACGTCGGCTCGGCCGTTCATAGCAGATCAACTCGCTCCGCTTGCCATCGATTTCCCTCAGTTTGAGCCGCCCCGACCGGATACGATAGTATGTATCAGTTTGGCGCATCTTGGCGGCGTATTTCGCACCGATCCTCCGAGCCACGTTTCGTGCGGCTGAGAGGGAGGAGCAGGTCGCTTTGAGTTCAAGATTTCGTGGCATCAGGACAAGGTCGTGATGGAGGAAAATCGTCGAGAAACAGCAGATGAAGCGACGTGGAGAGAACTGATGTAGCAAAGGGCAACAATTCTGAGCATCCTACCGAACTGGACGGATGAGTCGAGACGTGTTACTTTCCGACTTCCAGGATCTTGTACCGCAACTCCCCTGCGGGAGCCTTGATCGCGACAACGTCCCCCTTCGCTTTTCCCAGCAGTCCCTTTCCTAAGGGCGAGGTGACGGAAATCTTGTTTTTTTCGAAATTGGCTTCTTCAGGAGAGACCAGACGGTATTCGATCTTTTCCCCTGTCGCTAGGTCTTCCAGTTTGACAAGGGAAAGAATGTACACTTTGTCATTGGGAAGCTGCGAGCTCTCGATGATACGGGCACGTGAAAGCGTTTCCTTGATTTTCGCGATGCGATTCTCCAGGTGAGCTTGCGCCTCTTTCGCGGCGTTGTATTCGGCGTTCTCCGTGAGGTCACCGTGACCCCGCGCTTCGGCAATCTTCTGCGCCATATCAGCCCGCCCGTTGATCTTCAGATCCCTCAGCTCCCCCTCCAATTCAACGAGACGTTCCCGGGTCAGATATACGCCGCCGTTGTTCTTCTCTCCCATAGATCCTCCGGATAACCCTGAAAGCTCTCCCTTACCTTGACAAATTGTTCGAGGCAAAAAGAAAAGCCATCATCTCGGTTGAAGAGATGGTGGCTCTGCTTGATTCGCAAGCAAAGTAGAACAAAAACCACTGAGACGCAAGGAAAAAGTGGCGGACGTGACACTCTCCACACGAGGATGAGAAATCCGGACGAAGAGTATCATGAGCCACTAGGACACAAAGCGCGCCAAGAAAAGCAAATAGATTCTTTTGGCGATCCTGGCAGTGAAATTCAGAACACCGACTTCTTGACTAGAAGCCATCTCAAAGATACTCACGCCCGCCTGCCCTCATAGAATTCTGATGGGCGGGCAGGCAAAGCCGCTAAGGCGCAACGCATAGAAAGAATTATATATTCTTGGCGACCTTTGCGGTTCCGCTCTCTGAATCCCGCTTATGAGCGGAATCCAGGAGCGTGACTTGGCGTGAAACCTTCCTTTCTTCCGGAGGGGTTTTTGAGATAGGTTCTAGTCTTCTAGGACTTGATCTCCGAGCGCTCAATAAGTATCAAATGACCGAGCTTATCGCGCTTCGCCTTGAGGTAGTGTTCGTTGAAGAAATTCGGATCCACCTCAAGCGGCACACGTTCCACAATCTCCAGTCCATATCCCTGGAGCCCGACAACCTTCTTCGGATTGTTCGTCATCAGCCGCATTTTGCCCACGCCAAGATCGTGGAGAATCTGGGCGCCGATGCCATAGTCTCGCAGATCCGGTCGGAAACCAAGTTTCTCATTGGCCTCGACGGTGTCCAACCCACCGTCCTGGAGCTTGTAGGCCTTCAGCTTGTTCGAAAGCCCGATGCCCCTTCCCTCCTGTCGCATGTACAACACGACGCCGCGCCCTTCTTTTTCGACCATCTGCATGGCAGCCATAAGCTGCTCGTTGCAGTCACAGCGCAAGGAACCAAACACGTCTCCGGTGAGACATTCGGAGTGAACGCGCACGAGCACCGGCAGATCCGGAGTGATCTCCCCTTTGACCAGGGCAACGTGCTCCTTGTGATCCGTCTCGCTTTTGTATAAGTGGATCACGAAATCGCCGAACTTGGAGGGGAGCTTGGTCGTGACAACGCGGTGGACGAGCTTCTCACGCCTCACCCGGTACTCGATCAGGCTCCTGACAGAAATCAGCTTCATGCCGAACTTCCGGGCGATGTGCTGCAGCTGAGGAACCCGCGCCATCGTTCCATCTTCGTTCAAAATCTCACAGAGAACCGCGGCAGGATACAGCCCCGCCAACCGGCAAAGATCGAGAGCTGCCTCGGTGTGACCTGCCCGCCTGAGCACGCCCCCTTCGGCCGCCCGAATTGGAAAGATATGTCCGGGCCGCGCGAGGTCGTTGGGCTTCGTTTTCGGGTCGGCAAGCGCGCGCACCGTCGCTGCCCGATCTGCGGCAGAAACTCCAGTCAGCGCCCCGTGGAGGTAATCGACGGAAACCATGAACGACGTGTCGTGGAGCGACGTGTTCGTCTCCACCATCGCATCGATGCCAAGCTCGGCAGCACGCTCGCTGGTAATGGGAGCGCAGACCACGCCGCGCCCCTCCCTTGTGAAGAAGTTGATGACGTCGGCCGTTGTCTTCTCGGCGGCGACGATGAAATCCCCTTCGTTTTCCCGCTCCTCGTCGTCGACAACGATGACAATCTTTCCACCGCGGAAGTCCTCAACTGCTGCTTCGATCGTATCGAAACCGGTCTTGTGGACATCTTTCATGACGCAACCGTATCTTTGTTAGAGTCGCTGAAACCCCATTACTGCTTCGGTTTCTCTTCCGCCTCTGCTTCTCTGATGACAGCGGTGATTGATCCCCGATCCACCTTCACTTTCACATTGTCAGCTATTTGGACCAAGGCTGTCTTTTCCTCCATTCCGACAACAGTCCCGTGAATGCCGCCGCCGGTGATGACCTTGTCCCCTTTCTTGACGGCATCGAGCATCTTCTGACGCTCCTTCTGTCGCTTCTGTTGGGGACGGATGATCATGAAATAGAAGATGACAAAGATAAGACCAAACAAAATGATGGTCTGCAGCATGCCACCCCCCGCGTCAGGGGTTTGCTGCGCGAGAATGTAGTATCCGATCAAGGTATCCTCCGTGAGTTCTTATGATGAGATCAATCCAGCTACTGAATGCCAACCTGGCCAGTGCGAAGGCCCGACAAAATGCTGTGTTTCCATTCTGCAAAACGCCGCTGATGAATCGCCTTATGCGCTTCCCGCATCAGCCAGAGATAAAACGAAAGATTATGAATCGTCGCCAGTTGGAGCGCCAAGATCTCCTTCACCTGGAAGAGGTGGCGAAGATAAGCTCGACTGAAATTCTTGCACGTGTAACACGTGCACTCGGGATCCACAGGTGAAAGATCGGTCTTGTGGACTGCGTTCCGGAGATTCAGACTTCCAGTCCTTGTAAAAAGGTTCGCGTTCCGTCCGTTACGCGTCGGCAGGACGCAGTCGAACATGTCCATGCCCCGCTCGATCGATTCCAGCAAATTCTGCGGCGTGCCCACACCCATCAGGTATCGGGGTTTCTCCCGCGGGAGAAGAGCCTCACAGAATTCCGTGATCTCATACATCTGCTCGACCGGCTCGCCAACCGCCAACCCGCCAATCGCGTACCCGTCGAAATCCATTTTCACTAAAGCCTGAGCGCTCAGCTCCCGAATTTCCCGATAGATGCTCCCTTGCACGATCCCGAACAAGCCTTGAGCGTGACCATATCGGGAGCCGTCCTGTTCGAACGCATTCCTGCACCGCTCAGCCCAGCGGATGGTCAAGCCGTTTGAACGCTGGGCGTATTCAATGTCGCAAGGGTGCGGCGCACACTCGTCGAGAACCATCATCACATCAGACCCGAGCTGCCGTTGAATCGTGATCACCGATTCCGGCGTGAAGACGTGCGTCGAGCCATCCACATGCGACCGAAATGTTACCCCATCCTCCTCGATCTCCCTCAGGTCAGTCAGACTGAATATCTGATAGCCCCCGCTATCCGTCAGAATGGGCTTGTTCCACCCGATGAACCCGTGCAATCCTCCTGCCGATTCGATGACATCGACGCCAGGCCGGAGATACAGGTGGTACGTGTTTCCCAGGATGATCTGGGCACCCAGTTCGACCAGCTCGCGTTGCTCAATGGCTTTGACACTCCCTTGTGTTCCAACCGGCATGAACATCGGCGTCTCGACCAGCCCATGAGAGGTTTCCAATATGCCGGCGCGCGCTTTTCCGTCGGTTGCGAAGAGTCGAAAGTCCAATCGAATGCAAATCCTGGGATCAATGATAGATACCGCACAAGAACAAAAAACCGCCGTGTAGCAATTCGCTCGGCGGAGTCAGCGGTTTCACTTCAAATATAGTCAGAAATCCGGCATCTGTCAACTCGCTTGTGACGACTCTTCGCTTACCTTCGGACGACGCGTTAGCCAAGAGATTCCCACGTACAGCAATGCACCTCCAGTATCTGCCAAAACATCGTAGAAATCAGACACCCGACCAGGGACAAACGTCTGATGATACTCGTCGAGTATGCCATAGACCACGGCAAAGATGAATGCCCCTAGCAGCGCGTACGTCTTGAGCAATGGGAAGAAGTCTTGATAAAAAAACGCTCGTCGGACAAGCAAGCAGAGCACCAAAAACATCACGGCGTGGGCCATTTTGTCCGCACCAAGCACCGACTCAAATGTCAGTTGGAGTCTCGGGATGGAGGAGAGTGTGAATATGATTGCAATCCAGAGGAGCGGCGGGAGCTGGTATTTGATCACGTTCTTCAAAAAGTCGCCTGCCCCTCCACACCTTTGATTGCCGTCGGGAGCTTGTCGATCAGGTCTTGCGCGACCACGCTGCGCTCGCCAAACGCGTCGCGCGCGACGTCCCCCGCGAGTCCGTGAAGGAAAACACCTGAGTAGGCGGCAGCGTCCTGCTCCATTCCCTGTGCCCAGAGCGACGCAATGATGCCGGCAAGAACATCACCAGATCCGACGGTTGCCATGCCAGGGTTGCCGGTTGAATTGAGATACACCTTGCCGTCGCGCCCCCCTGTAGCTGTTGGACCACCCTTGAGAACGATGGTTGCTTTGCTCAGTGCGGCACCATCCCGAGCCACCTGCACCCTGCTCGTCTCAATCGTCTTTGATGGAATATCGATCAACCTCGAGAGTTCACCGGAGTGGGGAGTCAGAATGAATGAACCCTTCAACCGTTTGAGATTCTTCAAGCCAATACGCCCAATCGCTCGGAGCGCATCTGCATCAACCACCATCTTTCCTCCGTATCCACTCAGTATGGACTTGAGCAGATCCTGTGTCTCTGCGTTCGTCGAGATTCCGGGACCGATCACAGCCACGTCGGCCCATTCGAGCTTCTCCTGGATGATTCTCGCAGCCGCTTTGGCCACCGTTCCTTCGGATGTTGACGGCAGTGGAGTCACGATGGTCTCCGTAAGCCGTCGCCCGAGAATTGTATAAACACTCTCTGGTGTCCCCAGGATGACGGCTCCGGTTCCCGCCTTGAGCGCAGCCGACGCGCAGAGATACGCCGCGCCGGTAAATCCTTTTGATCCCGCAAGGATGAAGACCTTGCCCACGGAATACTTGTGCGCTGTCGACGGCCTCCAAGGGAGCACGGCCCGCACATCATCCGCCTGGACAAGGAAGGTTTTCAGCTTCGGTGAATATCGAACCGCATTCGGAATGCTGATATCGACGACAGTGATCTCTCCGGCGCAGTCTTGCCCCTGGTTGCAGAGAAGGCCGGTCTTGAGTAAGCCAAACGTGACGGTGTATGTCGCCTTGACGGCGGTGTTCACCACCACACCGGTCGTTCCATCAACTCCCGAAGGAACATCCACAGCAACGACAGGAACACCAAGCTGGTTAATCCTGTTGATGACATCGAGAACCGGCTGCCGGACTGCACCCGTGAATCCCGTACCGAAGATGGCGTCTATGATCAGCCTGGGCTTTGCGAGTTTTCTCAGAAGAGCTCGCGAGTAGGATCGTATCGAAAGAGCACCGGGGCTCGATCTCTCGATACGCTTGAGGATGTCGAAGTTCGCTCTCGCATCGCCCTTCAGCTCACGGCCAGAAGCAAGCATGATGACCGTGACGTTCGCACCCGCGTTGAGAAGATGACGCGCAATAACAAACCCATCACCTCCGTTGTTTCCCTTTCCACAGAAAACCACGACCTGCTCGCCCCGGAGAGGCGAAAAGTGCTGCTGAATGAGGTCTGCCACTCCCCTGCCCGCATTCTCCATGAGCATGAGACCGGGGATACGGTAGGCGCGGATCGTGGTTTCATCGCACCATCGCATTTCGCTTGCAGTAGCAACGGTTTGCATTTGTGATCTCTTAGACTTTGAAGAAGGTCTTTGTCAAATCAAGAATGAGAGATGGATAGATTCCGAGAATGATCACCAGAGCCGCGGCCAGACTGACTGCAAGAACGGCCGGGATCGGCACTTTCTTGTCCACATCAGCTTCGCCTTCACGGAAATACATCACCACAACCAACCGCAGGTAATAGTAGACAGATACCAGGCTTGTCAGCACACCGACAATCGCAAGCCACGTTAAGTCTGCTTTGACTGCCGCCAGGAAAACATAGTATTTTCCAAAGAATCCCGCAAACGGCGGAATGCCCGCCAGGGAGAACATGAAGATCGACATCAATGCAGCCAGAGCGGGCTGACGGGCACTCAGGCCGGCATAGTCGTCAAAGGTTAACCTCTTGTCATCCTGTTGCTCCACCCACGAAACGATGCCAAATGCGCCAATGTTCATAAACGTATAAGCGGCGAGATAGAAGAGGATTCCCTTCTCCCCGTCCGCCGTTCCCGCTGCGATGCCGCTCAGCATATAGCCCGCGTGAGCGATGCTGGAGTACGCGAGCATGCGTTTGACGTTGTTTTGCGCAATGGCCGTCACGTTTCCGACGATCATTGAGGCTGCGGCGATCAGGGCCAGCACACTGCTCAGCGTTGTGCCGGGTATGTCAAAGACTCGAATGAACACACCAACAAAAGTCGCAAAGGCTGCCGCTTTGGCTCCCGTCGACATGAATGCGGTGATGGTCGTTGGTGCACCTTCATACACATCCGGAGCCCACATGTGGAAGGGAACCGCTGCGACTTTGAATGAGAACGCGATGATGAGCATTCCGCAACCGATCAGAAAGAGCGAGTTCTGAACGAGTTGAGGGAAGGACTTGCTGATCGCGATGAGGTTGGTCGTGCCCGATGTGCCGTAGATCAGCGCGATACCATAGAGGAGAAATCCCGTGGCGAACGCTCCCAAAAGGAAATACTTCAGTGCGGACTCGTTCGCACGCTCCTTCTTCCGCATGAATCCCACGAGCACGTACAGACACACGGACATCAGCTCGATACCGAGGAATACGATCGCCAGATCCAGCGCCGCGGCCATCAGCATCATGCCCGTCGTGGCAAAGAGGATGAGGATGTAGAACTCGCCACGATGGTACTGCATGCGCTCGAGGTAACTCCGGGAAAGAACGATAGAGAGGAATGCTGAGCTGAGAAAGATGAGGTTGCAGTACCCTGCGTATCCTCCCTGGAGAATCATGCCATTGAACACCGGCGTTCCGCTTCCCAAATTGAAGCATGACAAGACCAGGGAGACAGCAACGCCGGTCAAGCTCATCCAGTACGACGGCACCGGCTTGTCCTTTCCGGTCGCTTCGACGATAAGCGTCAAGAGGCCGAACACCGTAAGCGAAAGAAGCGGAGCGCTGTACCAGAGGTCTGTCCAGGTTATGTTCATCATTCGGATCGAGTGTTGAATTAGAAAAACAGAAGCCACACGACAAAGAAAACTGGAGTCAATACCGGTAAACTGTACTTGAAGATGTAACCGAAAAAGCTCGGGCACTGCACGCCGGCCTGCTCGGAAATCGATTTCACCATGAAGTTCGGACCATTACCGATATAGGTGTTGGCCCCGAAGAACACAGCCCCCAGGGAGATCGCCTGAACGTACTTCCAGGTCTCCGCCGAAATCGCCAGCGCGCCGGGATGCAGCGGATTCGCAAGTCCAAGCGCTTCAGTCGTTGATGCTCCCAGCATTGCCTGCATATGCACAAGGTTATCAACGTTCGCGCCGTGAAGGCCGAATGCAGCACTCAGAAAGTTTAGGTATGTCGGTGCGTTATCCAGGAAGCTCGAAAGCACCCCGGTGCCCCAGAAGTACTGCGCCGGAGAGACAATTCCGAGCACCGACGCGTTCAATTCAAGCCAATCGAGCGCTGGAATCATCGTCGCGAAAATGCCAAGGAAGAGGATCGCCACCTCTTTGATGGGGACGAAGTTGAACTCATTCTTTTCGTGGATCTCCTGCTTCGTGGTGTAGTAAGAAGCGATAGCTGCACTCCACATGATGATCTCGCGAAGCATCACCGGCTTCTGGATAAATACCGCACCAAGAATGACCAGGAGATACCAAACATTGTGGAGACCCGAAACCCGCGGTTCATCCGGGTGAGCAGCGAGCTCCTGAACTCTTTCTGGAGCTTTCCGAAACTGGTGCCGGTCTATGAGAAAGAACGCCAGGAGTACCAGGCCGAGCACAAGCAGCCACGGCTGCCACGCCCGAGTCAAGATCCAGAAAAATGGCACGCCCTTCAGATATCCGAGGAAGAGCGGGGGATCACCGATCGGGGTCAGAGCACCTCCGATGTTGCTCACGAGAAAAATGAAGAACACGACGTGATAGCCTTTGATCCTGTACTTGTTGATCCTCAAGTACGGTCGAATCAGCAGCATCGAAGCGCCGGTCGTCCCCAGGAAATTGGAGACCACTGCTCCGGTGACCAAGAGCGTCACGTTCTCCCACGGGGCGGCTTTTCCACGCATACGGAGATGAATCCCGCCGGCGACCACGAACAACGACCCAATGAGCGAAATGAAGCTGACGTAGTCGCGAAACGTGAGCAGGAGGCGCGGAACGTTGTCAAGAACTAAGGCGTAATATCCGACAACAAGGGCCCCGAGCACATACGCCACAACGGGATAGTTGTGCTCCCACCAACGACGATTGATGAACGGGACGACGGCAATCGCAGCAAGAAAAAGAACAAATGGCGTTGTCAGCCAGGCGGCAACCGGAACGATGACGGCATTCTCAAGCGAGCGCTCGAAGTAGTTGAAGAAAAGGAAAACAGCTGCAGCCACCCCGAAAAAGATGGCAATCTGCTTACGTCGAGCTTTTTTCATTCATTTTGCGCAATCGAACCGATGATGTTCTCAACGTACAGGCTGCCCAGGTTGTACGCGCACATCGGCGGTACGAATTTGTCCTCCCTGCCTGACAGACTCCAAGCCCTGAACAAGCTGCTTCGCAACGGGTGCTGACTTGCTCAGGAATGTTGACGGATAAACCCCTATCCAGACCACAAAGACAACGATGGCGGACAGCGTCACGATCTCTCGAACGTTGATGTCAGCCAACTTGTGGCCGCCGTACAATCCTCCCTCCCGGGCTTGACCGAGCATCATTCGCTGGTAAGCCCACAGCAAATACACGGCCGCGAGAATCACACCGGTCGCAGCGAAGGCCGCATACGCGTAGCTATCAAGGAAGGTCGATTTGAAGCTCCCCAGCAATATCAAGAATTCACCGACGAATCCATTCAAGCCGGGCAAACCGATCGAAGAGAGTGAGATAACCATGAAGAACGCGGCAAACACCGGCATGAACTTCGCAGCGCCTCCGAAATCAGCGATCACCCTCGTGTGTGCCCGATCGTAAATCATCCCCACGATGAGAAAGAGCGCTCCGGTCGACAATCCGTGGTTGACCATTTGAATGATCGCTCCCTGAATCCCCTCTTCCGTCATCGCGAAGATTCCAAGCACGACAAATCCAAGGTGAGAGACAGAAGAGTATGCCACGAGTTTCTTAATGTCAGTTTGGACCATCGCCACCAGGGCACCATAAATGATACCGATGACAGCCAGAATGCTCATCAATGGGATGAATTTGAATGAAGCATTCGGGAACAGCGGCAGACAGAAGCGCAGGAGACCGTATGTCCCCATTTTCAGGAGAACACCCGCAAGGATCACACTCCCCGCGGTCGGAGCCTGCACGTGGGCATCGGGTAACCATGTGTGCAACGGGAAGATGGGGACTTTGATGGCGAAGCTCAGAGCAAACGCCAGGAACATCCACGTCTGCAGCGTTAACGCCATTCGTGGGGCGATGCCGTAGAGCTCAAGGAGGTTGGTCGTGAAATGTCCGCCCGGAAGTATTGATGCGTAATAGGCAAGGGCTAGAATCGCCACCAGCATCAGGAGACTGCCGAAAAGGGTGAAGAGGATGAACTTGATTGCCGCGTAGATGCGATCCTGGCCTCCCCAAATCCCGATGATGAGATACATCGGGATCAGCATCGCCTCCCAGAAGATGTAAAAGAGGAACAGATCCAGGGCAGCGAAAACCCCGACCATCCCCACTTCAAGGAGGAGCACCATCATCGTGTATTCCCGCAACCGGCGATCGATCGAGTTCCACGTCCCGAGCAATGCCAGCGGAGTCAGAAGCGTTGTCAACACGATGAGCAGCAGCGCCATCCCGTCGATGCCGACAAAATAGCTGATGTTCAGTCCCTCGATCCACATCACGCGGTGCTGGAACTGAAACCCGGCATTCGAAGGATCAAACTTCAGGAAAAGGTAAAGGGAAACGATGAAGGTCACGACCGTCGTCCCGAAGCCGACGAGCTTGATGGTTTGACCGCTCTCCTTGTTCACAAAGAACAACGCCAGCACACCGATCAGAGGCAAGAAGATCGTTATCGTGAGAATCAGTTCTGAGAGCATGGAGTGTACTTCATCCGGATTTCTATTTGAACATCAACCAGGCTAAGACGACGAGAATGCCGCCGACGAACACGGCCGCATACTGCTGCGCAATACCTGTCTGGATTCGGCGTATCCCCTGAGCAGCTATGGCAATCAGCCTTGCCGATCCGTTGACGGCACCGTCAATCACGGACACGTCAACGCCCTTCCATAGGAAGCCTTCAGAGACTTTTACTGTCGGGCTCACAAACAGCTTGTCGTACGCTTCGTCAACATAATACTTATTGAAGAGAATTCTGTACATCGCCGAGTATTTTGCCTTCCACGCCTCGGCGAGTTCGGTCCGTCTCAAGTACACGACGCGTGCACCGTAGATACCGGCTATGGCGATTCCAACAGAGAGAGTCATTGACAGATACTCAGCGATCTCCGTAACGTGTGTCGTCAGTCTCAACTTGTCATAGGCAGGCGCAAACACCGGCTCGAGCCAGTGCTCGATGGAATTCCCGCCGAAGAGGCTTTCCGGAATTCCTACGAAGCCTCCGACAACGGACAGGAACGCGAGGATGACTAGCGGAATTGTCATCGTCCGCGGAGCTTCGTGCGGATGGACCTCGTGACCGTAGCGCGGCTCTCCTTCGAACGTCAAAGAGACCAATCGAAACATATAGAACGCAGTCAATCCCGCCCCAAGCACACCGAGAATCCACAGGAACACCGAACCGTAGTCGCTGCTGAACGCCTTCCAGAGGATTTCATCCTTGCTGAAGAAGCCGGAGAACGGGAAGATCCCTGCGATTGCGATCGCTCCGACCACAAAGGTCTTATACGTCGTGGGCAGATGATGCTTCAATCCTCCCATCTTCTGGATATCCTGCTCGTCGTGCATCGCGTGAATCACCGCCCCGGAGCCAAGGAAGAGCAACGCTTTGAAAAACGCATGCGTCAGCACGTGGAAGATGCCCGCCGAAAATGCAGCGACACCCATGCCGAGGAACATGTAGCCGAGCTGGCTGACCGTCGAGTATGCCAGTACCTTCTTAATGTCGTTCTGCACCAATCCAATCGTTGCCGCCACAATAGCCGTCAGAGCGCCGATGATGGCGACGACTTGCATCGCGGCAGGAGCGAGCGCATACAGAATGGAACAGCGAGCAACCATGTAGACGCCGGCCGTGACCATCGTCGCCGCGTGGATCAGGGCACTGACTGGCGTCGGGCCCGCCATAGCGTCGGGCAACCAGATGAAAAGCGGTATCTGGGCAGATTTCCCTGTCGCTCCAAGGAACAGAAGCAAGGCAATCCACACCATCGTACTACTGCCAGGCGTGAGCACCTCCGCCCGGCCGAAGACAGCATCGAAATTCAAGCTTCCGAAATGGACGAAGATCAGAAACATCGCCAATAGGAATCCGAAATCCCCTATTCGGTTGACGATAAAAGCCTTCTTAGCTGCATCGCTTGTCGTCGCCGTGCCGGGCTTGTATCCCCCTGTATCAAACTTTCTGTCGTACCAAAAGCCGATCAGAAGGTAGGAGCACAGGCCCACACCCTCCCAGCCGAGGAACATCAACAGAAAATTGTCGGCCAGAACGAGGTTGAGCATCGCAAAGATGAAGAGGTTCAGGTATGCAAAAAATCTCCAGAACCCGCGATCACCGTGCATATAGCCGATGGAATACACGTGGATCAGAAATCCCACGCCCGTTACGATCAGGGTCATCAGAATCGAAAGTTGATCCACTTGGTACGCGACGGAAACGGTGAGCGAAGAAGATGTACCCGTAAAGGCGGAGATCCAGGTGAAAAGCTCAACAGCGTGCTTCCGCTCTTCCGGCTGCAGTCCCAGCATCTGGAAGAAGAGCATGGCCGCGAGGAGGAACGAGAGCCCCACCGTGCCGCTTCCAAGAATGCCAATCAGCTTCTCGCTCTTGAGTCTCCAGCCAACGAGGCCGAGGAAGATGAATCCCAGTAAAGGAAAGACGACGATGAGAGGAGAGTAGGCGAACATGTTTCAGTATGGAGTGTGAAGATGACAGAATGCAGACACGATCTGCTTACTGCAGACTGCCATCTGCTGTCTGAGAATCTACCACTTCAGAATATTGATATCTTCAAGGTTGACTGTCTGTTTATTACGGAACAACGCGATGATGATCGCTAATCCGACCGCCGCCTCGGCTGCCGCGACCGTCATCACGAAAAAGACCAGCATTTGGCCTGTTACGTCCCCCAAAAACGCTGAGAAAGCAACGAGCGAGAGGTTCACCGAGTTGAGCATGAGCTCGATGGACATGAAGACGATGATCGCGTTTCGCCGCGCGAGCACACCCACCACACCAATGACAAACGTTATCGCGCTGAGCAGCAGATAGGGTTGAATATCCATAGCACTTATTCGAGTTTCCTTTTTGCCAGTATCACGGCCCCGACGATCGCAGCAAGCAGGAGAATTGACGTCACCTCAAACGGAAAAAGGAAGGTCGTGAAGAGCTCCTTTCCGATGTTCTCGACGGTCCCGAGATCGACCGATTTGTCGAACCGTGAGGCCGGCAGGTTTGCCCGAGCATATCCAAAGATATAGATGAGCTCCATCAGGAGGCCGAAGCTCAAGCCCACCGCGATGATTTTCTTGTACGAGATCTTATCGCCGAGCAGCTGTACATCCCCCAGGTTGAGGAGCATGATGACGAAAAGAAACAGCACCATGATCGCCCCTGCGTACACGAGGACCTGGATGAAGGCAATAAACTGAGCGTTGAGGGTGAGATACAGCCCGCCGAGAGCGAAAAAATTGAGGATCAAATAGAGTGCTGCAATAACAGGATTGCGGCGCGTGACCATCATCAGAGCTGAGCCAACCGAGATGATTGCCAGGAAGTAAAACAGAAACGATTGGAGAGTCACGTGATGCAGGAGACGGTTAGAGGTTCTATGATGAATTGATACGAAGGTAACAAATTATTCCGTGATTATCACGGCGTTCGGATCCATCGGATCAGCTCGGGAATCGTTGGCCGCTTGCCGTAAACGAGAATGGCTGTGCGGAAGATCTTCCCCGCCGCCCACATCATGAAGACGCCTGATACGATCAACAGGACAATGGTTGTCAGCAACTCCCAGAGTGCCGGCATCTGAATTGGAATACGCATGATCATGAACGCCGGTGTCAGCAAAGGAATAAATGAGAGCACCTTGATCAACACCGAGTCCGGATTTTGGGTTGCGGGAATCGCCAACACGATCGGAAACACGAGGATCAAGGTCACGTATTGTGTAATCTGCTGCGCTTCTTGCTCAGTTGTGACAGGGGAGCCTACAGCCACAAAGATCGCCGAGTACAAGAGGTATCCGAGCACCACGTAGACAGCCGATAAGAGCAATTGGTCTATCGCAAATATGTTCGCCCCTGACTTTATGGCAAACCCCATGCCGATCAATCCCCAGACAAGGATCTGCAGAAGCCCGAGACCGCTCAGTCCGAGAATCTTCCCCACCATCAAATCTCGAGCCGAACAAGACGAAAGCAAAACCTCGATCACACGATTCGATTTCTCTTCGACCACGCTCCGTATCAGCAACTGGGCGGACGTCAAAATAAGGAACATGAGCACCATGATCAGGATATACCCGCTGAAGAAAGTCTCCAGGAAGCCCGACTCCTTTTCTTCCCCTTTCTCGGAGACCTTGATCGATTTCACATTGACATCCGCCATCAGCTTCCTGATCTTCGCCGGATCAAGACCCTGACTCATGAGCCGCTTCTCAACGATAACTTCTTCGATTGTGCGCGAGAAGCGTTCCGCGATGCGGATATTGCTGACATTCTCAGCGCGGAATTCGACCTTGCCGCTGTCATACACCGTCGAAGGAATGTAGAAATATCCTTCAATTTCCTTGGAGGCAACCAGCCGGTTCGCCCGCGCCTTGAGTTGATCAAACTCCACATCCTCCTTCAAATTGCGAAGAATGTAGTTCGGTTGCTTGTCCGGTAACCTGTACTTCTCTTCGAGCTTCGCCGCCAACGGTTCCAAGATGGACCCAGTCTCGTCGATGACACCAACGGCGATCGTCTTGTCATCAGCCTTCGATGCCAGAAGGCCGGGCAATACACCGAAGATGACCATGATGACGGGCAGCATGACAAGCGAAATAAGGAACCATTTCGACTTGACCTTCTCAAGGAATTCCCATCGAGCAACATCAAGGAACTTCATCCCCTCTGCCCTCCTTCAAGACGCCTGCGCTCAGTCTCAACCTGGCGTTTCGCTCTCGTGAACCTGAACACCGATATTCCAACGGCAGCAAGGAGCACACCGATGATAGGCCACGACACGTCCATCTTGCCCGTCATGAAAACCAGAAGAAATACCCCTATCACTGACGTCAACACGAGAGATATCAATTCCTTGCGTACTCGACCGTCCATCGGCGCGCGTGTCGGTCGCACCATCCGAGGTCTCGTCGCTGGCGAGTCTTCTGCAGTTGGCGATGGACCGACGACGTGAAGGAAGATGGAATTCAGCGACGGTTCGATGATCTCAAATTTCCTCAGATCGAGCTCGTCCAGCTCCGAGAGGAGCTCGCGGCTCTTGTGGATATCAACCAACTCCAGCTCAGCGTAATTCTGGTACACGTCAGCGCGTTTCACAAGTGGGGACCTCTTCAGGAATTCACCGTCCCCTTCGTATTCAATTCTCAGCGAGTTCGTGCCGTACTTTTTTTTCACCTCTCGCAGCGATCCGCTGAGTACCGGCTTCCCCTTGTTGATCAAACAGATGTTGTCGCACATCTTCTCAACCTGCTCCATCTGGTGCGTTGAGAAAATGATGGCGACATTCTGTTGCCGGAGCTCAAGCAGAACGTCTTTCAGAAGAATCTGATTGACCGGATCGAGACCGGCGAACGGCTCGTCGAGGGTAAGCAGCTGAGGCCGATGAAGAAGGGAGATGATGATCTGGACTTTCTGCTGGTTCCCTTTTGAGAGCTCCTCAACTTTCCGATGCGCGCTTTCTTTCAGCCCAAATCGGTCCAGCCATTGATAGGCGATTGGTTTCGCATCACGCTCAGAAATTCCTTTGAGTGCGGCGAAATACAGAATTGTGCTGATGACCTTGCTCTTGCGATAGAGTCCGCGCTCCTCCGGCAGGTATCCGATGATGTTCCACATCTCCGGACTGAACGGCTTGCCGTCAAACGTAATCGTTCCGCTATCGGGAGCGATAATGTTCAGCACCGTCCGGATCATCGTGGTCTTCCCTGCGCCGTTCGGCCCGAGCAGTCCGAACAGCTCGCCCCGCTGAACTTCCAGCGAGACGCCGTCAACAGCAACGACGGTGTCAAACGTTTTCCGTAGGCTTGTTACTTTGAGCATAGTGTGAATAGTCGAACCGCAGAGAACGCAAAGAAGGCGCAAAGCACGCTAGGTTATTCTTTGAAGTTCTTCACCTTGGCGCCCGTTGCGGTTCTCATTTAAGGTGTTATACGGTACATCATCCGAGGGAAGGGCACCGTCTCGCGCACGTGATCCAGGCCGCAGATCCACCCCACGGTGCGCTCGAGTCCGAGGCCGAATCCTGAATGCGGTACCGTTCCGAATCGCCGCAGGTCCAGGTACCATTCGAAGGCCTCCTGAGGCAGACTGTGCTCTTTGATCCGCTCGAGGAGCGCGTCGAGATCGTCCTCGCGCTGGCTGCCGCCGATAATCTCACCATATCCTTCGGGCGCGAGAACATCCAATGCGAGAGCCACCTTTGGATTGTGTGGATCACGCTTCATGTAGAAGGCCTTAATCTGGGAGGGATACCGGTGAACCATCACCGGACGATCGAACTGTTCCGAAATGATCGTTTCGTCCGTTCCGCCGAAATCATTCCCCCACTCAAACGGGACCCCCTTCTTCTTGAGGATTTCGACCGCCTCGTCATAGGAGATCCGGGGGAGCGGCTTCTTGACGTTCTGCAGCGGGGTCGTGTTCCGTTCGAGTACCTTCAGCTCCTGCTCACGATCCTTGAGCACAGTCTGGACGATATACTCCAGAAACTCCTCGGCAAGCTCCATATTGTCGTTGAGATCGTTGAAGGCGACTTCCGGCTCAACCATCCAGAATTCCGTCAAGTGCCTGCGCGTCTTTGATTTCTCTGCGCGGAAGGTCGGCCCAAAGCAATACACTTTTCCAAACGCCATCGCCCCTGCTTCCGCATAGAGCTGACCTGACTGCGTCAGGTACGCCTTCCCCAGATCAAAGTACTCCGTCTCGAACAGTGTCGTTGTTCCCTCACACGCTGCCGGCGTGAGGATGGGAGAATCGATCAGCACGAATCCCCGGTCGTCGTAGAAATCGCGAATCGCTTTGACAATTCGATGGCGCACCCTCATAATTGCGTGCTGCCGGGACGAACGGAGCCAGAGATGACGGCGGTCCGCCAGAAACTCGATGCCGTGCTCCTTAGGCGTGATCGGATACTCTTTCGCGATCGAGATAATTGAGACATTCGAGACTTCGAGCTCGAACCCCCCGGGCGCGCGTTCGTCCTTCCGGACTCTCCCCGTCATCGAGAATGAAGATTCCTGTGTCAGCTCATCGAATGTCGCGAACACTTCATCGCTCACCGAGCCTTTGACCATGACGCCTTGGATAATTCCAGTCCCATCGCGCAAGAGCAGAAATCGAATCTTGCCGCTCGATCGCTTGTTGTACAGCCATCCCCGGAGCTGGACCTCCTCCCCGACGTGCTTCCCTAGCTCTTCAATGTAGACACGTGCCATTCCCTTGAAATTCCCTCATTTTCTGAAAAACTCGGATTAATATAGTGAACTAATGAATTATCTACAACCGAATTCCTCGTGTCGAGTTGATGTTCGCTTGGCTATGTGCAGACAGAATCTATAGCTGGTTAAGGGTGATCCCAAGGATCGAACGCAGATCAAGTTTGAACGGCGATTGGGAATTCAGGTGGGTTCGGACTTGTCGCCCGGGAGGTCTTTGAAGGTCGCATCCTTCACGTCGCGGTACTGCGGCGGCTCTTCCTTCGGTGGTCGGGGCGGCATCTCATCGCTTCGAAGTCTTTCGCGCTTCCCGCTCACGAGGTATCTCAGCACTCCTTGGATAATGCGAAAAAGGAGATAGAAACCTATGACAAAAAGAAGAAATCGCAGCATACGCAAGAACACGGCTTCGTCATCTCTTGACGGGATTGTAGTACTCGACCGGGGCTCTGTTCGGGCGAAGGACTTGCTCGAGCAATTCCTCGAAGTCATCTTTCTTGTTTACGAAATCGATGTCCGTTGCACGAACAATGAGAAGCGGCGAGGCTTTGTAGCGAAAGAAAAAATAGTTGTATGCCTCGTTCAGGTCGCGGATGTACTCTTCCGACAAGTTCTCTTCCATCTTCCTCCCCCGACTTCTGATGTTGCTCATCAGCCGCTCCACGCTGCATTGAAGATACACAACGAGATCCGGCGTGGGGATGTTCTTTTCAATCGCCGCAAGGAGCGTCTCATAGAGCTTCAACTCCTCATCCGCAAGTGTCAGATAGGCAAAGATCTTGTCCTTTTCAAAAATGTAGTCGGTAACGACGAAGTCGTGAAAGAGATCCGCCTGGAAAAACTCCTGCTGCTGTTTGTAGCGGCTGAGAAGAAAGAAGATTTGCGTCTGGAATGAGTAACGCTCAGGGTCTTCATAAAACCTGGGAAGGAACGGGTTTTCTTCGAATCTTTCGAGGACCAGCCGACCACCCAGATTCTCCGCAAACATCTGAGCTAACGTCGTTTTGCCTGCGCCAATGACCCCTTCAATCGCAATATGCCGAAGTAACGGTCTGGGGACCTGCAATCAAGCCTCCACAGCGTGTCGGTGAATAGTGTGGTGGGTCTTCGCGACGGTGCTCGCATCCATGCACGAATCAAGCAGCTGTTTGATTGAGCACATCCGTGCCGGATCGACAAACTCGGGCGCAACTTCGGCCATCGGCACAAGGACAAACTTCCGCTTCGCTATCTCCGGATGCGGCACAAGCAGCTCGTCGCGAGTGATGCATTCTCCCCCGAAATAGAGAAGATCCAGATCGATCTCCCTCGGTCCCCATCGCACAGATGCCGTTCGTCCGATCCTTTGCTCGATCGCCTTGCACTCCGAATGGATCACGACCGCATCCAGGTTTGTCCGACATTCGACAACCATATTCAAAAAGAAGGGCTGATCCTTTTTTCCCACTGGCTCAGTCTCATAAATCGACGATAACCGATGAACTGAGGTCTCCGGCAGACGCTCCAACTCATGTACGGCCAAGCGGAGAAATCCCAGCCGATCGACGATGTTTGAACCGAGACCGATGAAGACCTGCTTCATGTTACCTTTCTCGTGTTATCTCGACTTCGACGTGATCGATGACCCCTTTCACGGGCGCACTCGGTTTCCGCACACGCACCACAACCTTCTGTGCCCTCTTGAAATTCTTGAGCAGGCCGTCCGCGATAGTTCCGGCGAGAGCTTCGATCAGGTAATACTTCTTTCCTAACACGAGCTGCATGATACAATCATACACTCGCTCGTAGTCGATTGTCTGTTTAAGGCTGTCACTCTTTGCCCCACGCGAGAGATCACAATGCAGGTCGACATCAACCTCAAACTTGCCCCCGAGGTTTTGCTCGTCTGACAGGACTCCGTGATAGGCATAAAAGACCGCGTTATGCAGTCGAATGATGTCGAGAGATGACTTACTTCGTCGAGGCACTGAGAAAGGTTGTCGTTAGTAGTGAGAGGTTACACACCGAACGAAAAAAATATAGACAACCAAACCGCAAAAGGCAACAGAGCTTGCGAAACCTTCAGAAGGTACAGCAGAACATCTCAGAGAACGCTCGGAAGCTTACACTACGATTTCTCGATCTTCGCCCAAGTGTCCCGCAGAGTGACCGTTCGATTGAAGACGAGACTGCCCTGAGTCGAATCGTCGTCCACGCAGAAATAGCCAAGGCGTTCGAACTGAAGCCGGTCCTGCGACCTGGCTGTTGTCAGACTCGGTTCGACCTTGCACTGTCTCAAAACTTCGAGCGAGTGGGGATTGACAAGATCCCTCCAGTTCTCGCCACCCGGATCTTCAACCGTGAAAAGCCGGTCGTACAAGCGCACCTCCGCACCCAGAGAGTGGGCAGCCGACACCCAATGGAGCGTGCCTTTCACCTTTCGCGCGCTCTGGGGTGAACCGCTCCTTGTTTCGGGATCGTACGTGCATCGGACTTCGATAACCTCGCCAGTTTTCTCGTCCTTCACGACTCCCGTGCATTTGATAATATAGGCGTACCGCAATCGTACCTCAGCACCGGGTGACAGCCGGAAGTACTTCTTCGGCGGATGTTCTCGAAAGTCGTCCTGCTCGATGAACAAAACCTTGGAGAACGGAACCTTTCGTACGCCCATCGAGGCGTCCTCGGGATTATTTACCGCATCGAGTTCTTCAACGACGCCGTCGGGATAGTTTTCGATGACCAGCCTGAGCGGGCGCAGAACTGCCATCACCCGGCGCGCGCGCCTGTTCAGATCGTCTCGCAAACAATCCTCAAGTGATGCCACATCCACCATACTCTCGCTTTTTGCCACGCCGATACGATCTGCAAACGAACGAAGAGACTCCGGTGTGTATCCACGGCGGCGCAGACCTGAGATGGTCGGCATCCGTGGGTCATCCCAGCCGTTAGCGTAGCCCTCCTCGACGAGCTGTAAAAGCTTCCGTTTGCTCATCACGGTGTACGTCAGGTTCAGCCGCGCAAACTCGATCTGCTGCGAATGATAGATTCCAAGCTCATCGATAAACCAATCATACAGCGGACGATGGTCGGCAAACTCAAGCGTACAGATCGAATGAGTTACTCTCTCGATCGAATCGCACTGGCCATGTGCCCAGTCGTACATCGGATAGAGGCACCACGCATTGCCTGTCCGATGGTGCGAGGCGTGCAGAATGCGGTACATGACAGGATCGCGCATATTGAGGTTTGGCGATGACATGTCGATCTTCGCGCGCAGCGTCCGGGACCCATCCGGGAATTCCCCGTTCCGCATTCGCTGGAAGAGATCCAGATTTTCTTCCGCCGTTCGGTTCCGGTAGGGACTGTCTTTGCCGGGCTCGGTCAGCGTACCCCTGTGCTCACGAACCTCATCCGCGCTCAGGTCGCAGACATACGCCTTCCCTTTCTTGATCAACTGGACGGCGTACTCGTAGAGCTGCTCGAAGTAATCAGATGCATAGTACTCCCGGTCTCCCCAATCGAAACCCAGCCAACGGACATCGCGCTTGATGGCTTCAACGTACTCGACCTCTTCCTTGGTCGGGTTCGTATCGTCATACCGGAGATTACACAGTCCGGCGTAGTCTCTCGCAAGCCCAAAATTGAGGCAAATGGATTTTGCATGACCGATGTGAAGGTAACCATTCGGCTCCGGAGGGAAGCGGGTATGGACCCTGCCGCCGAATTTGCTCGTTTTCAAATCATGGTCGATAATATCACGGACAAAATTCTTCCGTTCCGGCGATTCAGCGCTGGTCTTATTGTTCTTCAGATTCTTCTCCATTTCCATCGTGATTGCTCAAATGTTGGGGGTTGAAACCCCAATGATCCTTCGGGATTCTCCTGAGTCCCCGACCTGCCAGCCCGACAGACTGCAGTCGGTCTGGCGGGAAGGTCGGGGCAAATGCCACGACTTTCAAGTCGTGGCATTTCAAAAAGACAAAAAAACCTAGGGCTTTAGCCCACGACGTGCCGCGCTCTAGTCGAAATTACTTCAATCTCTCGATTGCCGAGGTGATTCTCCGAATTGTCTCCTCCTTGCCGAGGATGAAGAGAATATCGTATAAGCCGGGACCCGCGCCCATGCCCGACACTGCCAATCGCAGAGCATGGATCATATCACCGTGTTTGACCTTCAGTGTCTCGGTCGCACGATGGAACGCAGCTTCGTAGTCCTCCTTCTGCGGATTTTCCAATCGGGAAAACTCCTCGATCAGCTTCTTCATCTGCTCTGGAGTTTCTTGCTTCCATCTCTTCTTCACGACATCCGGCTCATACTGTACGGGAGGTCGAAAGAAGTACGGACTCTTCTCGACGAAATCCTTCACGAACGTTACCCTCACACGCATAGCACCGATGACCCTCAGCAGATACTCGTCATCGAGATGCTTCGTCTCGACGGCAGACCCGGCCAAACACTCCTTGAGCATGCCGAGAACCTCGGCATCGGGCTTCTTTCGGAGGTGCTCGAAATTCAGCCAGTTGAGCTTATCGACATTGAACACCGCACCGGATTTTCCGACGCGTTCCAGCGAGAATTCCTTGATAAGTTCCTCCAGTGTGAAGATCTCCCGATCGTCCCCAGGATTCCATCCCAGAAGGGCGATGAAGTTGATGATCGCCTCCTTTAGATAGCCTTTCGCGCGGTAATCCTCGACCGCCACATCTCCCTGACGCTTGCTCAGCTTGCTCTTGTCCGGGTTCAGCAGCAATGGGAGGTGTGCTAGCTTCGGCACTTCCCAGCCGAAGTACTGATAGAGCAAGATATGCTTCGGGACACTCGGCAGCCACTCCTCTCCCCGAATGATGTGCGTGATCCCCATCAGGTGGTCGTCGACGACGACGGCGAGGTGATATGTCGGGAAGCCGTCAGATTTCAGGAGTACCTGATCGTCGAGGACCGCGTAAGAAATCGTCACGTCCCCGCGGATGAGATCGTTGAAGGTCATACCCCCGCTGATCGGTACTTTCATTCTCACGACATACGGTTCCCCAGCACCACTGCGAATTCTGGATTCCGCCTCCGCGTGGGGAATGTCACGACAGTGCCGATCATAGGCAGGATTTAGCTTCGCCGCCATTTGACGCTGGCGAACCTCTTCGAGACGCGAAGGAGAACAGAAGCAGTAGTATGCCTTTCCCTGTTCGATCAACTGTCGGGCATGCTTACGATAGATCTCAAGACGCTCGGACTGAACGTACGGGCCATGCCCTCCGTCCCGATTCGGTCCTTCGTCGTACTGGATGCCCGCCCACTCGAGCGTTGAGATGAGATTCTCGATTGCCCCTTCAACTTTTCGCGATTGGTCAGTGTCCTCAATTCTCAGGACGAATTGGCCACCGTGGTGTTTGGCAAAGAGATAGTTGTACAGCGCCGTGCGTAGTCCGCCGATGTGAAGGAATCCTGTTGGACTCGGTGCGAAACGTACTCGAGCCTGATCGGTCATGTAGTGATTGCTGACTTACGAGGTACAAAAAAAGCGTCCGTGCTTAGGACGCCCGCCGCAAGGGCAACTCCCTTCAATCCTCAGTCATAAAGATAGTGAATGACCTTTGAAATAGCAAAGACCACCTCAATCCTCGGAGGGGGCATGCTAAGGGGATCAGTCGGCATCCACTTGGCGATTGAATGAATCAAGTTGCCGAATACAATGTTCTTTCCTATGTTTCAAACAAAGGAGACTGAGCGATGACCGATTTACCCAGAAAGTACATCGTTGACGAGAACAACAAGAGGATTGCCGTCCAGCTTGACATAGCGACCTTCGAGAGAATCGAAGAGGTGCTGGAGAACTATGGACTTGCTCAGTTGATCAAAGAGAGTGAAGAAGAAGAGAAATTGTCCGTGGGGGAAGCCAAGACATTCTATCAAGCGTTGGACAAGGCGGAGTGAACGTTCAGTACCGCTAACGCCTGCTAAAGGAACTCGCTAATCTCCCCTCCTCAGCGCAGCCGCAGATTGAGTTACAAGGGATTTATCGTCAATTCCCATAATAACGCGATTCCCCACAAGGAAAAAAGCCGAACACATTGGTTCGGCTTTTTTCATTTACTGAGCTCCGGCTGCAGCTTAAGAAGTCCGCTGAAGATAGAGTGCCGTTATGTCATCGCTCTGTGCGGCAGAGCCGGTGAACCTCTTGATGTCGCTGATCAGATCGGCGATGAACACTTCGGCCCGGTCCGGCTTGTGGTGAATGAAGAATTCACGGAGCGGAGAATGAACATCATAGAACTCGTCGCGTTCGTCTGAGGCCTCGGTGATCCCGTCGGTGTACAACAACAGCCGCTCCCCTTTCCCAATAGTGACACGCTCGCTCTTCAATGGGAAATCCACGTCGAGCATTCCCAGAGGAAGTCCCGCGGCCCTGAACTCCTGGACGTTGCCGTCATTTCTCAGCAAGTATGCAGGATTGTGACCTGCATTCAGCAACTCGATTTCCCCCGTCTCTGGAGAGAGCAGTGCGACAAAGGCAGTGATGAATTTGTCATCGGTTGAAGCGCGGAAAATCACCTTGTTGAGCCTCTGTGCGAGCTGTGCAAGCGGAATCGTGCTTTCGAGGTATGCCGAGAGATACGCGTGGAGACTGCTCACCAGTAACGCTGCCGGTACACCCTTCCCTGCGACATCAGCAATGACGAGGGCATACCTCCCATCACGGAGAGGAATGCAATCGTAGTAATCGCCTCCAACCGATTTCGACGGGATGTTGATTCCGGCGACGTCATACCCCTTGATGACAGGAAGAGATGTCGGGAGAATCCTCTTTTGAATCGCAGCAGCGACAGCCATATCCTGCTCGAACTTCTGTTTCTCCAGCGCCTGTTCGTGGAGGTAACGGTTTTCGAGAGAGGCGTGGACCTGTCGGGCCAGGGCATCCAGCAAGAGCTGATCCGTGTCCTCAAACGGAAGAATGCCACTCCGGCTCTCCTTCTCGAAGAGCTCGAAGGTATAGGTGTTCTCGGCGAACGTAAAGCTCGAGGCAATCCGGTTTGTCTTGCTGACCGTGTGTTGCACCAGGAGCCCATCGGGAAAGTAGATTTCCTCTTTGAGATGTCCCCCGCTCGTTACTCTCAACACGCCTTTTGAAGCATTGGTCAAGGCGGCAGCACGCTCCAGCGCCAACTGTTGAGGGGACGCATTCTGGTCAAGTCTTGAGACTTCAATGCCGGTATCGATGAGGCTATTCAGTTGCAGAACACGATGGTTCAGCGAGAAGATCAATTCCTTCTCATTGCGACGATAGAGCAGCTCCTGGTATGCATTATCAAAAAGGTGAATAAAGAGTCGGAGCGACACCACATCAACATCAGAATTCTTGGTCCTCGGGCGTTTCCGCGCCAGCACCACCCCGATAGAGGATTTGTCAACGAGTCTCTGGACCATGCAGATTCTCTTCGATATCTCGTCGACGGAACACGCGGAGGACGCCTGACCCGAAGGAAGCGCAAGAAACTTTTCGACATCCCCTGCTCCGCTGTCAATTATTTTCTGCCACTGCACGGATTTATCCGGGCGGTAAACAAGATCGATATCCGCGCCAGGGAACATCCCCTGCACAACACCGACGAACTGGACAGCAAGGTCTGTGAGTGTGGCCGCTTTGGAGAGTTTCCGAAATCCGTCCTGGAGAGATTCTATCTGATGAGAGAGCTGATCGGCGAGAGTGTCTTGAGACACGCGTTTCTTGATGGCCATGCTTCACTTCTGATGTGCGAATGACTTCATCGCATGTTCAACGGTTGGTTCCTTCCCCGCGAATTTGAATAAGCCCATGATGGAGAGCATCTTCTCGACCGCGGGATCAAGATTGGTGAAGATGAGCTTCCCGTTCGCTTCGTGGAGCTGCTCGATGATTTCGATGAGGAACGACATCCCGACGGAATTCACCACTTTGGATTGTGCAAGGTTAATGATGACCTCTTTTGTTCCCTTTTCAAAATGACGGCTGAATTCTTTGGCGATCGCTTCTCCGCCTACGTTGTTTACATACCCGGACGTTGAGATGATGAGGCGGTTGTCCCGCATCTCGGAGGTCAGGGTGAATTGCTGTTCCATGGGTGCTCCTTCAGGTGAGCAGCTTTCTGATGGTGATTTTCGTCCCGTGCTTGCCCGATTCGATGCGGAAATCGTCCGACATCGATTTCATCACCTTCAAACCCCATCCGCGCTTGTTCTTCGATCCCATCTTGGTCCGGATATCCGGTTCTCCGATGGACGCAGGTTCAAAACCCTTTCCATAGTCTCTGACAAAAATGACAAGCTCTTTTGTCGTCATCGTGAACTCTACTCTCACGGGGGGGCTCTTCTCCCCTGAATGTTCGAGCGCATTGATGATCGCCTCGGTAACAAGGATCTTTGCCTCTCCGATCTTCTCCTCAGCGATCCCCATATGATGTGCAAGGCGATCCAAACCCTCGAGCGCAACAAGCTCGATGTCCGGAATCTTCGGCAATGCTATTTTGAGCGTGACCGCGTCTTTCACGAGCATCCTTTCGCCTGACCTACCGCGGGAATGTGCCTTCCTGAATGGACCGGAGGATCGCAACAGTGTGCCTCCTATTCTTTCATCTTGACGACAAGCAACGTGATATCGTCATCCTGAATCGCTCCGTACATCCACGACTCACCTGCCTTCACAAGATGCGCGATGATGTCATCCGGTTTACCGGAACCGACCTCCGCGAACGCACTCTGGACTCTCGCGTAGTCGAACATTTCTTCCCCGGCATTCTTCTGTTCCGCCAAACCATCCGTCAGGAGGAGAAGAGTGTCCCCACGCTCCAGCTTGGTCTCGTGTAGGCCATAGGGGAAGTTCTTCATCGCCCCGAGAGGCATCCCCTTGAGCAGAATCTCTTCCACCGTCCCGTCCCTCTCTCTGTAGAGATAGACGGGGGGCATTCCTGCACTCGACAAATATACGGAATTTCCCTTCAGTCTCACAAGCGTGAACGCCATGAACAGCCTGCCCAGCCTGATATCCTTGATCGCCTTACTGCAGTGGTGAAAGAATGTCAGGATATCAAATCTCGAAGCATCAGACAGAAAGAGACCTTTCATCAGAGTCACAATCGTGCCCGCCTGCATGCCGTGACCGGTGGCATCCCCAATGGCAACATTCAGCGTGCCGTCCTGCGCCAGGCTGAAGTCATAGTAATCCCCTCCAACCTCCGTCGCAGTCTTCATCAAAACGGCGATGTCGTACTGGGGAAGGTGCGGGACTTCCCTCGGAAGCATCGAAAGCTGCAGGCTTCGCGCATCCTCCAATTCCTTCGTCTTCCGCTGGTTCTCCGCCTCAAGGGCGCGCTTTTCCGCCTCGGCAGCTTTCGCGCGGAGCTCCGATTCACGGACTCTTGCCTTCTGTTCACGCCGATTGATTTCAAACCTTCCCACGGCAAACAAGAAGCCCATAACCAGCAAGACGTAGGAACCGTACGCCCACTTCGTTCTCCACCACGGAGGAGTAACGATGAGCCGAAGGGCTGCACCTTCCGAGTTCCATACACCATCGTTATTTGATCCCCTCACGCGAAGGGTGTACTCACCGGCGTCGAGATTGGTGAATGTTGCCCTGCGCTCCGTCCCGAGCTGGATCCAGTTGTCGCTGAAACCTTCGAGCTTGTAGGCGTATTGGTTTTTGAAGTTATTGTAAAAACTGAGGGCGGCGAATTCGAAATTGGCGACGTTGTCCTTATAGGAAAGTGTGATCTCCGGTTTCGCATCAATACCTTTCTCTTCAATCGGTTTCCCTTCTTTGTCATCGGTGTTGTACCGGGTGAATGAGCTGAAGACAATCGGTGGGACGTACGGGTTGTCTTTCACGCTGTCAGGCTGGAACACGTTGAATCCATTGCTTCCGCCAAAGTACATCTCCCCCGTCCGGGGATCCTTGGCGTACGCATTCTGGTTGAATTCGTCCCCCTGAAGGCCATCGTTGTAGTTGTAGTTCCGGAATGTCTGCCGCTGAGGGTCAAACCTGGACAAACCCTTGTTGGTGCTCAGCCAGAGGTTCCCGTGCGCATCTTCAAGAATTCCGAATACGACGTCGTTGGGGAGACCGTCTTTGACGCGGTAGTGCTTGAACGTCCCCGTTGCACGGTCGAGGCGGTTCAGGCCTCCTGTGGTTCCTACCCAGAGAGTTCCAGCACGGTCTTCGAAAAGGCAAGCAACAAGGTCATCGCTCAGACTCTTGGGATCGGGGTCATCATGTTTGTAATGGGTAAACGTGGCCGACTTGCGATCGAACCGGTCGAGGCCACCACCGAACGTCCCTACCCAGAGCGTGCCTTCGTGGTCTTCGCAAAGGGCAAAGACTCCTCGGCCACCCAAGCTGCTGGGTATGGAATCATTGTGGACAAAGACTGTAAACGTTCCTCTCGCGGGATCGAAGCGGTTCAGGCCTCCACCGTACGTCCCAACCCATATCTGTCCGCTTCGATCTTCACAGAGTGCATACACCCTGTTATCACTCAAGCTCGTCGGATTAGATGGATCATGCTTGTAGTGCGTAAACACACCAGTTTTTCGATCAAATCGATCGAGGCCGCTGCTCACCATTCCTATCCACAAAGAGCCCGCACGATCTTCAAGGAAGCACTGTGTCAGGTTGTCGCCAATACTCTTCGGGTTGGAGGCATCGTGCAGGTAATGTTTGAATGTCCCCTTCGCACGATCGAAGCGCTCAAGCCCACTCCTCGTTCCAATCCATGGAGTGCTTAATCGATCCACATACATGCAGAGGATATTGTTGTCGATGAGACTTGCCGGGTTCGATGGGTCATGCGAGTAATGAGCAAAGGCGCCCAGCTCCGGATGAAAGCGGTCGACGCCGTGGTCATTCATGCCGACCCAGATCATCCCGGAACGATCCTGATAGAGCGAATACAACTGATCCCCACTCAGACTTCTTGGATCGGATTCATCATGCTTATGACGAGTAAATCTCCCGGTGGCGCGGTCAAAGCGGTTCAATCCTCCGCGGTACGTCCCCACCCAGATTACACCGGATCGATCCTCCATGATCGGCCAGACCCAGTTGTCGCTCAAGCTGTTCGGGTTCGAGTCGTCATGTCTGAAGTGGACAAAAGTCCCCGTCCTGACGTCGAGACGGTCGAGCCCTTCCTTCGTTCCGATCCAGATGATGCCCAGATGGTCTACGCAGATGGAGTACACTCTGTCGTCAATGAGACTCCTCGGATTCGCCGGATCATGCATGTAGATAGTTGTCTTGCCAGTTGCAGGGTCGAACCGGGTGACACCCTCTCCGATCTCACCATGCCATTTCACTCCAGACGGCTCAACCAGATCCGGCTTGACAGAGTTCATGCGACGGGGCAGCTTCACGCTATCCCGCGAAACCTCGGTAAACGTTCCTGTCAATCGATCGAGACGGTTCAGCATTGTGGGTCTGTCCTGGGTCCTAACCCAGAGTGTCCCACTAGAGTCTTCGGCGATCGAGAGAACCCAGCTTCCGTTCAGGGTCTTTGCATCCGCCGGGTCATGTCTGTAAATAGTGAACTGGTAACCATCATAGCGGTTCAATCCGTCTTGCGTGCCAAACCACATGAATCCCTGGCTATCCTGAAGAATGCAGTTCACACCCCCCTGGGACAGGCCGTCCTTCACCGTCAGATGATGAAAGAAAATTTTCTGCTGAGCACTCGCCGCGGAGAATCCAACGAGAGCCAAGATGAGCATCACGACAGTTCTGGACACGTGGTTATGCAGGCTCAAGGTGTGCTCAATGGATCTTTCACATGTGCCATCACGCTGAACAGGGCTTCTCATGGAATTCCTCCGGTCCGCATGGTGCAGCAAAGCGCCAAGTTATCACAGATGATGTACCCATGATAGCTTGGCGCCGCAGCGTCCCGCATCTCAGCGGGGGTACTACCTCAGTAATATCATCTTCTTGCTCACAACAAAATCACCAGCCTTCAGTTGATAGAAATACACCCCACCCGCAACAGAAATCCCATCCTCGTTCGTCCCATCCCATCGGGCAATGTACGTTCCGGCCGATTGGGCCGTCTGAACCAGTGTCTTCACAACCTGGCCAAGCATGTTGTACACAACCAGCTTGACTTCACGCTGTTCAGGCAACTGATATCTGATGGTCGTCGTCGGGTTGAAAGGATTCGGATAGTTTTGCTCCAGAACAAAGGTGTTCGGGGCGTCGGCCGTCGTCTCGGTCTCTTCATTTGCGCTTGACCGCGAGAATCCGGGATGCGCAAGGAAGTAACTGCTCAGCGTCAGCCGACATTGGTCTCTGACGATCACCTCCCTGCCAATGATTGCCCCCGTTGCCACTGTTCCATCCAGCAACACTGTGGGACCGTTCGGGGCATAGAAATTCGCAAGCACTGTTGCCTGGGGGCCAAGTTGCACAACAGGCAAGAGTATGCTTGACCCGCCGACATAGAAAATAATGTCAGCCGCTCCGACTTGCGAGGAACCCGGTGCCGGTCCGACATATGCTTTTGTATCGATATTGCACCAGTCTGCTATCCGTACCTCGGTGGGGGCGGTAAAGTAGAGGTTCGCACTGCTCATCCCCCACAGTCTGTTGAAATCATACCGCCCTCCAGTAAGCTTCAGCGTGCCGCCCAACTGGACCGTGACGTTGCGATATGCACCAGGCTGCAGCGTCACCGTCTGCTTCGCC
>Ga0315291_10000069_pt1 | contig 109394 bp, 60 predicted proteins | sample YL17G12_20_MG_FD_203070 | JGI IMG/M metagenome (GOLD analysis project Ga0315291, IMG submission 203070) | Sediment microbial communities from Yellowstone Lake, YNP, Wyoming, USA - YL17G12_20 | ecosystem: Environmental > Aquatic > Freshwater > Lake > Sediment | place: USA: Wyoming | collected... | reverse complement strand
CGCTCACTAACATAATACCCTCCTGCGCTAATGGCGATGTAATTATTTTCAGGAGGCGGGGTCGCCTGACCATACTTATTGTAGCCCCAGCCGACAATACTGCCGTCCGACCGAAGCGCAAGACTATGCCACTCTCCTGCGCTAATGGCGATGTAATTATTTTCAGGAGGCGGGGTCGCCTGACCGTAATAATTCCAGCCCCAGCCGACAATACTGCCGTCCGACCGAAGCGCAAGACTATGCAACCCTCCTGCGCTAATGGCGATGTAATTATTTCCCGCAGGCGGGGTCGCCTGACCACACCTATTTTCGCCCCAGCCGGCAATAGTCCCGTCCGACCGAAGCGCAAGACTATGCTCCCCTCCTGCGCTAATGGCGATGTAATTATTTTCAGGAGGCGGGGCCGCCTGACCATAATCATTTCTGCCCCAGGCGACAATAGTCCCGTTCGATTTCAAGGCAAGACTATGCAACCCTCCTGCGCTAATGGCGATAAAATTATTGCCTGTCGGCGGCGGGGTTGCCTGACCATAATAATTGTCGCCCCAGCCGACAATAGCCCCGTCCGACCGAATCGCAAGACTATGCTCCCCTCCTGCGCTAATGGCGATGTAATTATTTTCAGGAGGCGGGGTCGCCTGACCATAACCATTCCAGCCCCAGCCGACAATAGTCCCGTCCGACCGCAGCGCAAGACTATGATACCCTCCTGCGCTAATGGCGATGTAATTATTTTCAGGCGGCGGGGTCGCCTGACCATAATAATTGTTGCCCCAGCCGACAATAGTCCCGTCCGAGCGAAGCGCAAGACTATGCTCCCCTCCTGCGCTAATGGCGATGTAATTATTGCCTGTCGGCGGGGTCGCCTGACCAGAATAATTGGCGCCCCAGCCGACAATAGTCCCGTCCGACCGAAGCGCAAGACTATGAGACGCTCCTGCGCTAATGGCGATGTAATTATTTCCATCTGGCGGGGTCGCCTGACCATACCCATTGGCGCCCCAGCCGACAATAGTCCCGTCCGACCGAAGCGCAAGACTATGAGACCCTCCTGACCCACGAACATGATACCCTCCTGCGCTAATGGCGATGTAATTATTTTCAGGAGGCGGGGTCGCCTGACCATAATCATTTCTGCCCCAGCCGACAATAGTCCCGTCCGACCGAAGCGCAAGACCATGCCACCCTCCTGCGCTAATGGCGATGTAATTATTGCCTGTCGGCGGGGTCGCCTGACCATAATAGTTGTCGCCCCAGCCGGCAATACTGCCATCCGACCGAAGCGCAAGACTATGAGCATTTCCTGCGCTAATGGCGATGCGGTTTTTTGGGGCAAGCTCGGCGCTATCTACGACCTGGCTTCCCCAGCCGAGGATTGAGCCGGCGAAGGCGGGAGTGCAGGGACTAAACACAAGAGCCGCAATCAGGATGGAAAATGCCAACATTGCAGGACACATTTTGAATATGTTCGTTCGCATTGTTTTTGCTCCTCGTAAGTATTTTCTATGGGGTAATTATATCAAATCGGGCGGTGGGAAGCAAGAACATAAGGGACTTTTATGGGAAATTTACCCTGCTCTGGCGGAGAGGACCTGCCGCGAAATCCGCCAATACGTTGTGATATGCCAATACGTGGTGGCGGACTGCGTTCGGGAGGCGGAGGCCGGTCCATTGCCTTTGTGCCTGATTTACTGTAACCTGATAATAATGAGTGGCCGTGCCGCTGCGCCATCCAACAAAGGGCGGCAGTTTGGCCGGCGAGTTGAGCCGGAAATAATTCTTGCCGACGAACCGACCTCGGCCCTCGACCCAAAATCCAGGAGAGCGGATTGAGGCGACCTTCATCGGACTGAAGAAGGATTACACCATCATTGTTGTCACCCACATACTGCGTCAGGCCAGACGACTTGCCGACTATGTGGTCTTTCTGTACTTAGGCAGATTGATAGAGCACGGCCCGGCAGAAGAGTTCTTTGAAAACCCAAAGGAAGAGATGACCAGGGAGTATATCAAAGGAATAATAAGTTGATGACCGGCAACCAAACAAGTAAGGAGTTCACTAATGCAAACACTCAGGCAGACGTATGCGCTCGCAGCCGTTATAGGTCTGGTTCTTATCGGTAACGTCGGTTTGGCATTTGACGACGAGGGGGTCCAGTGGTGGCCATCCACTGAGGTCTCGACGGGACTGACAAAGAACTGGAAGGTGACATTTGAGCAGATGCTGCGGCTGGGCGATGACGGGGGAAATCTCTATCACGAGTATTCCGATTTGGCCTTTACGTACAGCGGCCTGGCGGAATGGCTGGACGTGGGTGCCGGCTTTCGGCTCATTTACGAAAAGGACAGCAAAGACGTCTGGAAACGTGAGAACCGGCCCCGTCTTGACGTGACACTGAAGGGCAAGCTGTTTGATTGTTCGGTCAGCAGCAGAAGCAGGTTCGAGTTCAGAGACCTGACAGACAAGGAGGACGTCTGGTGGTATAGAAATAAGTTCGCGCTTAAGCTGCCGTTTGAGCTTACGGAGCTGAAGTTAAAGCCATATGTTGCGGATGAGATATTCATAACTTTGACCGACGACGAGATAGACAGGAACCGTGCATATTTGGGAGTGATTTGGCCGCTGTGCAAAGGCCTTGACGCAGACATCTACTATATGTGGCAGGCGAGCAAATCGATTGAGGAGTGGAAAGACATCTACGTCATAGGAACAGGGCTGAAATTCCGCTTCTGATTGAGGGCGGTGAGTATTCTCTTATTTACTATTTGAAGTGGTCGGCAGAATTGGCTGCTAACGCGGTTTTAGTTTAATGTCCGGGCGGAGGAGGTAATTGGGCGTCAGAGTGAGGGGGTTGGCGAATTGGCCGGCGAGGGCCAATTGGCAGCCGAGCAGGTGGACATTCGAGGCGCGGGGGCTCCAGAATTTTTCGTCAAAGAACTCTATGCCGGGCACGTTGAATTTGGCTTTGTTATACAACAGGCCGTCGCCGAGCAGCCAAATCGGGTGGTCGGGGGAGGCGAAGCCGGCGGTGAACTCTTCGGCGGACATTACAGAATCCGGGACGATTTTTTCCCGGATTCCGCCTTGGCGGACGAGTCCGCAGCTCATAGTTTGTGACTCGTGACTCGATGCTCGATGCTCGATACTCGATGCTGGAGCGCAGCGGAAGTCCGACACGTTTTTTTGGCGGACTCGATGCTCATAGACGGCGATGAAGAATTGGTTGCGTTTGGCATCAAGAACGGCGGCGATTCGCTCGATACTCGATACTCGATGCTCGTGACCTGTGGTTGGTGATTGGTGAGTGGTGGTTGAAAATTGGGTGAGGGGGATGACGTTGGCGGCGGTGACATCGAGACTGTTGACGGCGACGATTTTTGCTCCGCCGGCAAAGTGCATCATTTTTGCGAGAGTGACAGCGATTCGCAGTCCTGTGAAGCTGCCTGGGCCGGCGGAGATATAGACTTGTTCGAGACAGCCGGGTTTTTTGCCGAAGCGCTCAAGCAGAGAACAGATGGATGGGAAAAGGTCTTCGCTGTGGCGTGTTGGGCCGGCGAATGTCGTATCTGCGAGAAGCTTTTGGCCGACTGCGAGGGCGATAGAGCCGACTCGGCTGGAGGTCTCGACTGCCAGGATTAATTGATTATTGATTATTGATGATTGATTATTGAACATAAGATTTTTCTCAGTTTTGTGCTATTTCTGGTAGCAAAAACGGTATTGAGACGTTGAAAAAAGTGTTTTTTTGGGCGATTATTTTTTCTTGTTTGCCTATAATATCCATTTTAACAAGGTAATGGCATTAAATATTATCGGCCAAAAGGCCATAAATCTAATTTTTTACTTGCAAAAAGTAGTGTTTTTTTATAAACTGAACTATCATAAGTCTATTCTAATATCGAAATTGGAGGTTGGTAAAGTACTGGGTGGTAGATAATTTTTAGATTGGCTTACGAGGGTGTTTTTTTTCTAAGGCAGGAGGTTAGTCTTGGACAAGCCGAACTTTCTTACCAAATTCTGTGGTAGAAGGACTCTATCGGTAGTTTTGGTCTCGGTCTTTCTGTTGGTAATAGCCTTCTCGGGGGTGGCTCCGTCTCAGGAAAGTGGAGCAGACAAGGATAGAATACTCCGCCAGATAGTTCAGAACTACATGGAGGTGGGGACGGGACAGTACGGGAGAGGATTTTTCGATGAGGCGGAGAAGACATTTCTTATGGCGCAGGGTTATCAGGAATACCTTGTCCCTGCTGAGCAGCAGCAGCTTACTGAGCTTTTGGCGAGGACGCGGGTGGCTATGGGCGAGAGGAAGCGGATTGTCGAGACATATCAAGCTATTATGGATTTGATTGGGCGGGAGGAGCTGGTCAAGGCCAAGGCCGAGCTTGAGAAGCTCAAGGACAGTAAGTTCCTCACCCCGAAGGAATCATCGCAAATTGCAGAGGCGCTGCGGCAGATAAATGCTGAGGTGGGAGGGCCGGTTGCTGTGGGGCCGAGCGAGGTCGAAACGGGATTGGTGAAACCTAATGCAGTGACCCTGAATAAGACGGCGCCAGCGGGGCAGAGACAGATTGCCGAGCTTTATTACAACAGTATGAAGCTTTACCACGCCGGCGAACTGCAGAAGGCGCGTGAAGGCTTTGTGAAGGTTATCAAGAGCGGGCAGATTCCGCCGGATATGACGAAGACGCTGGAGGGATATGTTGCGAGGATAGACCGGACGCCTGCGGGCAAGACACCCGTTGGGAAGCCCGGGGCGGTTGATAAAAGGACGCAGATTGCGGAGCTTTACAAGCGTAGCGCAGAACTTTATTACAAGGGCGAATTTGAGAAGGCGCGTGAGGGATTTATTAAGGTTGCGCAGAGCGGGCTATTGACGGCAACAGGCGAGAAGAAGGTAAAAGATTACCTGCAGAAGATAGACAAGCTTTTTGCGGAACAGCCGATGGAGAAGGCCGTCGCGAAGATTAAGCCGGAGGTCAATGAGCCGGCGACCTTGCCTACCGGCAGGCAGGTTGTCGGGCCGACGGTTTCTGCGGCGGCTTCAGCCGAAGAATCATATATTGATGTGATTAACCGCAAGAGGAGTCTCATCCGGGGTCACGCCAGGGCGGTTGTGAATGATGCGATAGCGAAGGCCCGCACTTATATGCAGAAGGGGGAATTCGCCAAGGCGAAGGAAGTGGCGGCCAGCGCGGAGATTACGGTCAGCAGCAATCAGATGCATTTGGGGGATGAACTTTTCAAACAATACAGCGACACGTTGACGGGGCTGAAAAACGAGATAGCCAGGGCGGAGGGCGAAAAGGTTCAAACGGAGGAGCAGCAGAAGCGGATACAAGCGACTGAATCACAGCACAAGTTCAGGGAGCAGATGGAAATCGACAGACAGAGAAGGATAGGGGAGCTGATGAAGAATGCGCGGGCTTATCAGCAGCAGCAGCGGTATGATGCGGCGCTTGGGCAGATGGAGAGCCTGCTTGCGCTGGACCCGCAGAACAACGAGGCCCTGATACTGAAGCAGACGCTGGAAGATATGGTTTACTTCCAGAAGCAGTTGGAAGTGGAGAAGGAGGGGGGCAGGCAGCGGGCGGATATTCTGTTAAAGACGGAAGAGTCGGGGATTCCATACGCTGAAGAGCTGACGTATCCGAAGAACTGGAGGGAAATTGTCCAGAAACCGACACGGAAGCCCGATGAGCCTATTGGTCTTGACCCTGCGGATGTGGCCGTGTATGAGCAGTTGGATAAGGTGGTTGACCTTTCGCAGTTGCAGCCGCTGATGCCTTTAAGCGAGGCGATAGAAGTGATAAAGAATGCGGTTGAGCCGTCGTTGAGGATAGTAGTGCTGTGGAGGGATTTGCAGGAGAACGCTCAGATTGCCCAGAGCACAGAGATAAATATGGATGGGTTGCCGGCGGTTAGGTTAGGTGCGGGACTGGAAAATTTGCTGAAGGCAGTTTCGGGGGCATTTGCGGAGCTTGGGTTTGTTGTTGAAAACGGCGTAATTACGGTAGCGACGGTGAGGTCGCTTCCGAGTAAGCTTGAGACACGGGTTTATGATGTAACCGACCTGCTTGGTCAACCGGCTAATTTCCAAGCTATGCCTGGTGTGACCCTTAGCGGGATGTACGGCGGCGGCGGCATGGGTGGTGGTTACGGCGGCGGCGGCATGGGTGGTGGCTACGGCGGTGGTGGCGGCGGTTACGGTGGTGGCGGCTACGGCGGTGGTGGTGGCGGCTACGGTGGCGGTGGCTACGGTGGCGGCGGCTACGGTGGTGGTGGCGGCGGCTACGGCGGCATGGGCGGTGGCGGCTACGGCGGCATGGGCGGTGGCGGCTACGGCGGCATGGGCGGTGGCGGCTATGGCGGCATGGGCGGTGGCGGCTACGGCGGCATGGGTGGCGGCGGCTACGGCGGCATGGGCGGTGGCGGCATGGGTGGCGGCGGGATGTACGGCGGCGGTGGGATGGGAGGGATGAATATAATGGGAGCTTATCGAGCCCAAGACCTGGCTACGCTTATCCAGGAGACCATAGACCCGGATACCTGGTATGATATAAGCACAACAGGGGAGGGGACAGTAACGCCTTATCCACGTGACCAGCCGAAGAAGCTTGCTGTGCTGCAGACCCGAGAGATTCATAAGAAGATAGAGAAACTGCTGGCGGAGATGCGGAGGGCGCTTGGGTGTCAGGTTGCGATTGAGGCGAGATACCTGGTGGTGAGCGAGAATTTCCTTGAGGATATCGGTCTGAACATAGACTTTACATCTACACTTGGCGGCAAGTGGGGTCAGCTTACGTTCGAGCAGGGTTCTGCTCTTTCGACTCAGCCTGATATTTCGACGAAGGTTCCGGGCAGCCTGGGCGGAATTGGCCCGGCTGCGTCGATTACCGGCGGTTATGGTTCCATACTGGATAATTTGCAGGTTACGTTCCTGCTTCGCGCGACGCAGGCGCATACGGATGCTAAGGCGTTGACTGCCCCAAAGGTTACTGTTTTGAGCGGTGAAACGGCATCGTTTTGGGTCCTGAATGATGTTTCATACGTTCTGCCGCCTGATATTTCTACTGGTACCTCTGCCGGCGCCTATCAGGGTGGTGGTTATCAGACTTCGAGCGTCCTGCAGAACGTGCAGCGGCTGCAGGTCGGCAGCACTCTGCAAATTACCCCCATCATTACGACGGACAAGAAGAATGTGCTGCTCAATATTGTTACTGAGCTGAATGATTTGCTGAGGATGAAGACGCACAGGGTTGAGGCTGTAAACGCTGCGGGCACGGTTGCCGAGTACACTGTAACGGTTCCTGAGACGGAAATATCACAGGTTATGACCCGTGTGAGCGTGCCGGACGGCGGGACGCTGCTATTGGGCGGGCAAAAGATAACGGCGGAGGTTGAGAAGGAAGCTGGGGTGCCGGTATTAAGCAAGATACCTGTCCTTGGAAGGTTATTTGGCAACCGCAGCAAGATCAAGGATGAGAAGATATTACTGATATTGGTCAAGCCGACCATCATTCTTCAGGAGGAGCGCGAGGCCGAGGCAATCGCGGCATTAGAGAGCGCACCGTAGACTTCGGGCTGACAGGTGATTTTTTGCGATTTGAGGCACTTTTTTCAGAAGCTATCCCAGCGATTTAGCCGATTTAAGTATTCTGGTGCGTTAGCAGGAAAGGGGCATAAGGAAAGGTATTCAGAAGCAGTTTTAGGATGAGACGACAAGTTCTGGTCAGCATATTAGTAATGATATCCGCGGCGAGTTTCGCGAGAGCTGGGGGTTTGTCCGCTTTTGCGTTTTATGGTTTGCCGGGGGAGCGGTCTACCCTTTATGGGGCCGGCGAACTGATTGTTCGCTTCAATGGTGCGGATGTTCGGCAGGCGGGCGTACCGGTAATGGGTCCGCGGACGAGTCGTGCGATAAGGAGCGCGATTTCGGATAGTATTATCAGCGGTTCTACGGTGCGGAAGGAATGCGACCGCGCCGTGAGCGGTCTTGCCGTGGTGACAATTCCTGAGGGGGTTACGGTAGCGGAGGCCCTTATCCGTTTTAATCAGTCGGCTGGTGTTTTGTATGCTGAGCCGAACTACAAATACAGGTTCCTTGTTGTTCCCGACGACCCGAATTTTGTGCGGCAATGGGGTCTGAATAATACGGGGCAGGGGGGCGGACTTAGAGATGCGGACATTGATGCGCCGGAGGGGTGGGACATTCAGACCGGCAACGGCGAGGTTGTTGTGGCTGTAATTGACACGGGCGTGGACTATAATCACCCGGACCTGAAGGGGAATATGTGGGTGAACCGGGACGAGCTTACGGGCATCCCTGGATTTGATGATGACGAGAACGGCTACGTTGATGATATTTACGGCTACGACTTTTTTAACGGGGATAACGACCCTCTGGACGATGTGTATCACGGCACGCACTGTGCGGGTATTATAGGGGCGGAGACCAATAATGGTAGAGGCATAGCCGGCGTCTGCTGGGACGTCAACATTATGGCCATCAAGATTGGCGACTCGAACGGCGCGGATTTGGCGGCGGCGATTGAGGGGATTGGCTATGCGGTATCGATGGGTGCCAATATCATAAACGCATCGTGGGGCTCAAACGAGTATAGCGAGGCTCTTAAGGATGCGATTTCGAGCGCGAAGGATGAGGGGGTGCTGTTTGTAGCGGCGGCTGGGGACGGGTTCGGCGACAATGACGAAGAGCCCGTGTATCCGGCGAGCTATCCGCTGGACAACATCATTTCGGTGATGGCTACCGATAGGCGCGACGTGAAGCCGTTTTTCTCCAACTACGGGGCGATGTCGGTTGATATAGGTGCGCCCGGGGTAAATATTTTCAGCACGCTCCCGACGTATGAGACGAACGATATGAACATTCAGGGGCTGCCCACTGATTATGGGATGTTGAGCGGGACATCGATGTCAGCCCCGTATGTTTCCGGCGCCTGTGCGGTAGTGTGGTCGAATTATGCGGCGGTGCCGTACCGGCTGGTAAAGTTTCTTATTCTGAAGGGGGCGGACGAGAAGCTGGCGGGGCTTTGTCTTACCGGCGGACGGCTGAATCTATATAACTCGTTGACGTTGATTCCGACCGGCAAGCTGGGGAAGGTGGTGAACACGCGAGACCCCAACCATTTGTATGATACGATTCAGGCGGCTATCAATGAGTCCACGAACGGTGATACGCTGGTTGCGGAGGCGAACAGCCTGTTTATTGAGACGGTTAACTTCAAGGGCAAGCGGATAACGCTCCGCAGCGGCAACATAAAGAAGCTGAGCGACCCGAACATCAGTCCGCAGAACACAATCATTTTGGGGATATTAGGCAGTGACTCCGTAGTGACATTTGAGAACGGGGAGATATCCACTACCATTTTGAAGGGCTTTACGATTAGCTGGGGCAGCGCCGATTACGGCGGAGGCATAGAGTGCGATGGGGCGTCGCCGCTAATCACGGACTGCATTATTAAAGACAATTTCGCAAAATACTTTGGCGCGGGAATAGACTGTTTTGAGGCGTCGCCGACGATTAAGAACTGCACTATTATAAATAATGAGACGGCGTCGAACAGCGGGATCGGCGGCGGTATAAACTGTGAGCATGGTTCGCCGGCGATTTCCGACTGTCTTATCAGCGGTAATTTTGCGGATAACGTCGGCGGCGGAATTGCGTGTTATTACGCCAATCCGAGCATCTTTAACTGCGTTATTGCAAACAACTCGGCGCTTTATGGAAGCGGGGGGATTGACCTGGAGTATTCGTCGCCGACTATTACAAGCTGCACTATTGTTGTTGACGACCCGAATACTCCGAAATCCAGCGGTATTTTTGCCTATCATAGTTCTTCTCCGAAGATTACGAACTGCATTCTGTGGGGCAACGGCGACGACCTGTATGGGTGTGCGGGCACATATTCGTGCATTGAGGACGGCGACCTCGGCGTGGGTAATATTGCTTCTGAACCGCTATTTGTGGCGGGGCCGCTCGGCAAGTATTATCTGAGCCAGAAGGCGGCGATGCAGCGTGCGGACAGCCCGTGTGTGGATAAAGGCGACCCCAACACATCAGTGCTTCTCAGGATACGGCTGCGGGCGCTTACGACGAGAACCGACGGCGTCAAGGATTCAGGCGTGGTGGATATGGGCGCTCACTATGTACCTATGGTGCCCAAGTATTTCAAAATGAAGGTCATTGTGGTGGATGCTGATGGGGAGCCAGTTGACCCGAATGACCCGAATGAGATTTACGGCTATGTTGACCCCAACAGCGGGACGTATCCACAGTATGCCGTGGTGCCGCTGCGGGCGCATCCGGACCCGAACTATCGGGTCCACGCTTGGACCGGAACCGATGATGATACATCAACGGAGCCCAACAACACTGTTACGATAATTGCCGACGCCAACGTTACGATTGCATTCGAGCCGATTCCTTACTATACGCTGCGGACAAGCGTTCTTGGCGAGCACGGGGCGATTTCGCCGTATCACAGGAGGGGGCAGAAATATCTTGAGGGGACGGTCGTAGCGCTCACTGCGAAGCCGGACCCGGGCTATATCGTCGAGCAATGGACCGATACCGATGATGATAGGTCGTGGGCCAACACAAATACCGTGACGATGGATTCCGACAAGGATGTTACTGTTTCGTTCCGGCAGCCGAGGGCGTTGCATGTGCCGGGACAATATGCAGATATTCAGCCGGCGATTGACGCGGCTTACAGTCACGGCGACAAAATTATTGTTTCGCCTGGCACTTACAATTATTACACTTATCCTTTGGGTTATGTTGTCGATAAGACAGTTACTATCACCAGTGAACATCCGGATGACCCGTGCTGTGTTGCTGCCACGATTATTCTAACGGGCTCGCGGGTGCCGGGGAGCCGAGGGATACCGGCTTTTACGTTCACAGGAGGTCAGAAACAAGATGCAGTTATAGATGGCTTTACGCTTCAGGGTATAGGCGACCCGTGTCTGATTGACCCGTGGAGGAATGATGAGACGGATGGCGTCGGGACAGACGGTCCCAGTGTTTTTGGCGGGGCAATATCGTGCTTGAATGGAAGCGGTCCTACTTTATCTCATTTAGTAATCAGGGATGTTGTAAGTCGCGGGGTTAGAGGTCAGGATGCGGGTCACGTGTTTGACCCGCCTGATGACCCGCCGGACAGACTTGACCCGCTGGACCCCCTTGACCCGCTGCCGGACCCCCCACCGCCTGAACCGAACTACACAGTTATAACCAAGTGGTCGCAGAAGCCCATACCTTATAATATTTCGCTGCCGGACTACTTCGAGGGCTGGAACGAAGAGAACCAGCAGTTCCCGCCAGTCAGGTCGGCAGTGGCGGACGACTTTTTATGCGATAGCAACCTGCCCTTAACCAGGATTCGCTGGTGGGGGTCTTTCCGAAACTACACCCAGCAAGCGGAACCTACGGCCGACCTTCCGGACAGCTTCAGGATAGCAATCTGGGCTAACAAACTCAAAGATGCGATATATGATTTCAATCGTCCGGACGTGGCGAGAGGAGCTTTGTATCAAATTCAAATCCCGTATGCTAATGTTGCGGTTGACCCGTGCGGTTGGGAGATAGACCCCAATGACCCTACCGACCCAAATAAGATAAGGAAATTTATATTCGATTGCATGCTGGACCCCAACTGGTCTCAACCGGGTAATCGTGGAATCTACTGGTTGAGTATCGAGGCAATTTATGATCAAGCTCCCCCGGCCCAGCGATGGGGCTGGGAGACTCGTAAGCTCAACCCCGGTTTTCCGAAAGGTGGTGGCGCGGTTCGTTTCCGTCATGACCCATTAGGAGGAAGCTTGTCTTTTGAGCGCATTAGGTTTGCCGGCGCGCCGTGGGACATGTGCTTCGAGTTATTATACGCTACCGACCCGAATGCACCGGTGGATGGTGTGGATGGTAATGACGGTATTCCAGGCCGTGCGGGTTTAGCGGGGATGGATGGCGCCGCCGGGATACCTGGCTATTATGGGGGTAACGGCGGCAGTGTGTATGGTGGTGTGTTGTATTTCGACGGCAACAGCGCTCCTGTACTTTTGAATATTACCATTATCAACTGTCACGCTTTCGGCGGTGATGGGGGCTTTGGCGGTCAGGGTCAGGATGGACAGGACGCCCAGGATGGTCAGAATGGCCAGCCGGGCCAGGCGGGTCAGAACGGCGGTGAGGGCCTGAATGACGGCGTCCAGGGCGCCGGCGGCGCCGGTGGCGCCGGCGGCAATGGCGGGAATGGTGGAAGGGGCGGCGCCGGTGGAATAGGCGGTGACGGCGGCAACGGCGGCGAGGCATTGGGAGGTGCGATATACTTCGGCCCTAATTGCCGTCCGACGATAAGTTATCTTAAAATTCAAAACTGTGGCACGAAGCCGGGTATGGGCAATCGCGCCGGCAACGGCGGCAATGGAGGCGACGGCGGTGACAACGGTACAGGTGCCACTGGCGGCGCTGGCGGCACCGGCACTCCCGATGGTAACGACGGCGCTGCCGGCGTTGACGGAGTCGGTGGAAATGGCGGGCGCGGCGGCAATGGCGGCGATATGGGTATGAATGGGGCCCGGTCTTGGGCGGGCGCTATATACTACGGTCCGAACTGCCAGGTGACCGTCTCGGATAGTGTCATCAGTTATAACTCCACTTATACGATTGCTCCACTATACTCGTATGCCAGTGGGGACGCCGGCAATGGTGGTAATGGTGGTAATGTTAGGGGCAATGGCGGCGCCGGCGGCAATGGCGGTATGGGCACTCCTGCGGGTGATGGAGGTGCCGGCGGTGGCGGCGGCCAGGATGGCGCCGACGGCCCGGATGGAGCAGATGGCTTCGACTACATCAGCTACACTACGGGCTACGGCGGCGCCGATTGCTATGATGTGAACTGCACGGCGGCGCTTACCAACTGCACAATAAGCTACAATACAGCGATAAGCTCTAGTACATATGAATTAGATATTTATGCCGGCGGCGGCGAATTTTATTCGTACCAGTGCACGGCCATACTTAACCGCTGTAACTTCACCGGAAACTCCGGGGCCTATGGTGGCGGTCAGTGCTTTAACTGGATGCCCACAGTAGAGGTCAACGACTGTAACTACACCAGCAACTCGGCTTATCAGGATGGCGGTGGATTGTATTGCTCGTACGATTGTTCGCTGGATATTAAGGACAGCACATTTGCGCGCAATCTGGCTCAATACGGCTCCGGCGGCGGAGTGTACTGGGACGCCGGGATGATGGAGAGCAGCGAGGCAACGGTCAGACACAGTTACTTCACAAGGAACGATGCGGCATACGGAGGCGGTCTGTACTGGTATAACCAAAACTCGGATGTAGCAATTATTGAGTCGATTATTAATGAGAATAAGGCCGACCACGGCGCAGGTCTATACTGGAGTGGCGGGGCACCGAAGATTACCGGCTGCACCATCAGGAACAATACGGCCGGCGGGCGTTCGATTCCGCTTGATTACGTCGGGTACGGGACTTACTACGATTACCTGGGTTACACAACCTTATTCGGCGGCGGCGGCGGAATGTTCTGCTGGTCATCCGGTGCAAAGATTGAAGACTGCTTCATAAGCGGCAACTCGGCATCCGGCTCGGGCGGCGGTGTGTATTTCGGCGGAGACCCCTGTGTGGCCGTCCTTAAAAACTGCCTGGTGAAAGGCAACTCGGCTGTTCTGGACGGCGGCGGCATTGTGGCATACTGGTTTGCAATACCGACGATATCGAACTGCACCATTGTTGGAAACAGCGCATACGACTATCAGAATCCGAGCCGCGGAAGGGGCGGCGGTTTATCGTGCTCTTACGAAAGTAACACGACTCTTATTGACAGTATCCTCTGGGGTAACACGGGTACCCGGGGTAATCAGATTGCGATTGGCAGCGCTGATGACCCTATCTATATACAAAGACCTGCTACGCTTACGGTGTCATATTGCGATATTGCTGGTGGGCAGGGAGCTGTTTATGTTGAGCCGGGACGGACACTCAACTGGCTAAGCGGCAATATCGATAAGGACCCGCTGTTTGTTGTGCCTTACTATTACCTCAGTCAGGTGGCGGCGGGGCAGGGTGCGAACAGCCCGTGCGTGGATAAGGGAAGCGATTTAGCGACCAAACTCGGTCTGTATAACTACAGCACGCGGTCCGATGGCATAAACGATACGGGCAAAGTTGATATGGGTCTTCACTATCCGGCGATTACAGCCGGCCAGTGCCGATTGACAGTGAATGTCGTCGGTAAGCACGGCACGGTTCAGCCGATGGGTGGTTTGTTCAATAAATACACGGTGGTAACACTGACGGCAACAGTTGACCCGGGCTATCGTATCAAATGGATAGGCAGCGATGACGATTTGTCGAATGCCCTTATCAATACAGTTATGATGTATTCGGACAGGACCGTCACGGCGATAATAGAACAACCGACAACTATTAAAGTGCCGGGCGATTATCCGTTAATTCAGGCGGCGGTGGATGCTGCCAAAGATGGGGATGTGATTGTCGTCAACAAAGGCCGGTATTATGGGAGAGGTATCCTCGTTCCCGGCAAAGCCATTACGATAACCAGCACTAATCCCGACGACCCCTGCACTGTGGCGGCGACAATTATCGACGGGCAGGGTTATATTACGATGGGCGTTATTTTCTCCGGCGGCTGTGGTCCGGATACTATTCTAAATGGTTTGACCATTGCAAATTGTGGGTGGAGCGAAGCGACTTCATTGTCTCCTTCGGACCCGGGTGAGGATGGTATCGATGGTGGAGACGCTTTCGGTGCAGGAATATATATTGAACACGGCGCCGGTCCTACTATCGTCAACTGCATCATCACCGATTGCTATATTCGTGCCGGCAACGCCAGCAGTGGAAATGCCGGCGGCGCTCAGGGGAGTCTTCTTGACTCGGATGACCCCGGCTCTGTGCTGCTTGTGGGCCAAAAAGGTGGTAATGGCGGCAATGGAGGCATCGCTTATGGCGCCGGCATCTGGTGCGGCACTTACAGCAGCCCGACTATACGTCATTGCACGATTTCTAATTGTCAGGTTGTGGGCGCTACCGCCGGTAACGCCGGCGAAGGCGGTGCCGGCAGCAACGATGGAGTCGCGGGAAACGGCGGCAATGGTGGTATCGGCGGCGGGGCTTACGGCGGCGGGATTTACGTAGGTACCGGCAGTCGTCCGAGGATTGAAGATTGCAATGTTATTAGCTGCTCTGCTACCGCCGGTGACGCCGGTGACGCCGGAAATGGCGGTGCTGTAACCGGTAACAGTGGTGTCGGCGGCAATGGTGGAGTGGGCGGTGAGAGCGGCAGGGCCTACGGTGGCGGAATATATTTTGCAAGTAATGTTATTGCGGTTGTTTCCGATTGCCGGTTTATCAACTGTTCGACCGTTGCCGGTGATGCCGGTGACGGCGGCGACTACGGCTCTGCTCCAAGTCTATGGGGACTGCCCGGGTTTGGCGGCGGATACGTCGGAGAATACTGGAAAAACAGCGCGTATGGCGGCGGTGTGTATTGCGGCACCGAAAATAGGATTACTTTTGAAAATTGCGAGTTCACCGGCAATACCGTAGAAGGCGGGATGAGCGGGGTCGGCGGGATGGGGAGAGTAACCTGGACTATGCCTCGCTTTAGCTATGTGATTCCGAGCTACGGGGCAGGCGTGTTCTGCGATGCAAGGTCGGTGCCTGTATTTCTCGGATGCCGGATAAGCGGTAACTATGGTGTTGACGTCAACGACCCGGCTAACCCGACTTTGCCGGCTTATCGTCTGGATCCTTACATTAGCTACGGCGGCGGAATCTGCTACATAGATAGCGAGTCGGCAACGATTAGGGACTGCGACTTTGTCGATAATTTTGCGACGGTCGGCGGCGGCTTGTACTGGGACGATGCCAACACGGTAATTGCCGATTCCAACTTTGTTAACAATACGGCGCTGAAGGGCGGCGGAATATATTCGACCGACAGTGCGGCTGCAACGATAACGAGATGCTTAATCGCCGGCAACTGGGCCATTGAACCCGGCGGCGAGGGCGGCGGAATACATTTTGCCTCGGTGCCGATGCTTATCGAAGATAGCGAAATCAGATACAATTACGCGGCATACTCCGGCGGAGGTGTGTATGCATCCGGCAGCGACTCAGGGCCGGCGGAACTTACAAACTGCCTGATAACGCACAACGAGGCCGGCAGAGACGGTGCAGGTATTTCCGGTAACTGGTATAACGAGCTGGTGGTTTCGAACTGCACGATAACTAAAAACACCCTGACGACGATGGACTCTTACGGTGCGGGTCTATACTGCTCGTATGGAAGTAACGCTGAAATTATAGATTCGATTATCTGGGACAATAAAGCCAGCAACGGTTCGCAGGTTGGTATAGCCAGCGGAGACGAGCGGTATCCGGTGACATCGGCGGTGTGGGTTACCTACAGTGACATTGGGCCGCGGTATGAGCCGAATGTATTTGTTGCTCCTATCATTATCGACTCGTATGAAGGTGGTTCGTCGCCAGCCGGTTCGAGTGCGGTTCTTGTGGATGGTCAGACGATTTACAGCCAGTTTGATGCCGGTCAGGGGCAGGTGAAGGTAATCGTCAGCGTGCCGGAGCCGGTTGAGCTAAAGGCGGTGACAAATTGGGATTCGCCGGAATCGGTTGCCCGGTTCAGAGACGAGGTAGCGAATCGGCAGTCGGCGGTTCTGTCAACTCTTACCGGCGATGAGTTCACTTTACGATATCGTTACCAGAACCAGGCGGGATTCGCCGGTGAGATTACCAGGGCGGGCCTTGAGAAGCTGCTAAGTAATCCGCTGGTAGCGCATATTGAGCCGGTCCGGCGTGTGGAGCTGATGCTTAGGCAGGCGATTCCTCTGGCGAATGCGACGGATGCCCGGAGGGTCTATGATGGCAGAGAAATAGCCATTGCCATTGTTGACACGGGTATTGACTATACCCATCCGATGCTTGGCGGCGGCAAGTTCCCGAATAGCAAAGTAATCGGCGGATACGATACCGGCGAGAATGACCCGGACCCGATGCCGGTTGGTGAGGCGCACGGTACCTGCTGTGCTGGTATAGCTGCCGGAAACTTAGGTAATGTTGGCGACTACATCGGAGGCGTGGCCCCCGGCGCGAAACTGTATGCTTTGAAGGCAAGTCCCGACAACGCAGGATATTTCTTCACAGACGCTTTACTTGCTGCGTGGGACTGGTGCGTAACTCACCGAAATGACAATCCAAAATATCCAATTAAGGCGATGAGCAATAGCTGGGGTTATTATGGTCTGCCATTCGATGACCCTGGCAGGGCCGATGCCTTCTTTCCTTCTTTTGCCGCTATAGCGGATACTGCTGTTGCATCAGGCATAACGATACTGGCTGCTTCAGGCAACGACGGATTTCCGGGATGGGGTATTTCCTTCCCTGCTGCATTGTCTAAGGTGATTTCTGTTGGGGCGGTATATGATACGACCGACCAGGTAACAGGGTATTCAAATACGGCTGAAATTCTGGATATTCTGGCGCCTGCCGACCCGGTATATACTACCGACATTGTGGGGGCTAACGGCTATGACCCCGGCGATTATTTCCCGTACTTTAACGGGACATCGTCGGCGTGTCCTTTTGCAGCCGGCTGTGTTGCCGATATTCAGACTGCTGCTCGGGCCAAGATAGGAAGATACCTTACACCTGCTGAGGTCAAGGGTCTATTAGTTGCAACCGGCGACCCTGTTACGGATACCAAGGTTGCGATAACCAAGCCGAGGGTGAATCTTGGTAATGCGATTGCCGGTTTCGCCGGGCCGCCGATATATGTTGAAAAATGGTGCGAGCTTAACGATTGGCGGGCCCCTGACACCAATAACTACTGGGGCTGGGACCCGAACAGATGGCCGGGCAGCCATAATATCGAGGAAGACCCGAACTTTGTCTATGGTTACTATCTGAGCCAGTTTGCAGCCGGTCAGGCGGTTGAGAGTAACTGCGTTGATGGAGGCAGCGCTTCTGCGGCCTCGGTCGGTATGGACGAATATACCACCCGTGTTGACGGCGTCGGCGATGCCGGCGTGGTTGATATGGGTTACCATTACAGCGAGGGGGTTGGGAAGTATAAAATAACCGTCATTGTGGTGGAGGACGCAAACGACCCCGGCATCCACGGTGTGGTCGAGCCGAACGGCGGCTGGTATTATGACGGGCAGCAGGTAACACTGCGAGCGAAGGCCGACCCGGGCTATTATCTGAGGGGATGGTATGACGTCAACGATATGCTGCTTTCGGTTGAGAAGAACTTCCGGATAGTGGTGGACTCCAACGAAGTCTTTATCGTGAGGTTCAGGCAGCCGAAGAAGATAGAGGTGTCGGGCGGCGGGCCTGCTATCAGGCGGGCTATCAGCACGGCGGAGAACGGCGACACGCTTATTGTGACAAGCGGGACGTACGATGGCAACATCGATTTGCAGGGTAAGACGCTAAAACTATCCAGCACTAATCCGGATGACCCGAATGTTGTATCGAAGACGATTATAGACTGCCAGTTGGCCAGCCGGGGTATTACTATCCGACAGAATGCCGACGCCAACACTGTTATTAACGGCTTGACGATAATCAACGGCAGCGTTTTTGACGAGCCCGGCGGCGGTATATACATTGAACCGAACAGCAGTCCCATTATTGCCAATGTAATAATAAATAATTGCGAGGCATTTCTTGATGATGGTGGTGGGATATTTGTCGGTGCCAACAGCAGGCCGAGCTTCAGGAATGTTGATATCAATAATTGCACCGCTTTCATAGGAAATGGCGGCGGCGTGTGGATTGACGCCAACAGCGTCGCGACATTCATAAGCTGCACAATCATCAATTGCGATGCTGTTGGTGGTTCCGGCGGCGCCGTTTACAGTAATACCGGCAGCTACACTGAATTTGCTGATTGTGAGTTTAGCGGCAATGGTGCAAGCTTCGACGGCGGCGGCCTGTGTCACGGGGTTGGCAGTGAATCAAGGGCTGACCGGTGTCTATTTGCCAACAACACATCCGGCGGCGGCGGCGGAATCTGCTATACTATGGACTGCGTGGCGGAGGTTAATGACTGCAACTTTGTCGGCAACAGCGTCTCAGATAACGGCGGCGGCATTTCCTGCTACCTGAACAATTCGATAACGGTTACCGGCTGCAACTTCGCGGACAACCTGGCAGGATACGGCGGTGGATTATACCTTGACCCGAACTGCACAGGGGCGATTAGCAGCACCATATTGCTGCGCAACGAGGCGGACGAAGATGGCGGCGCGATATGCCTGACCGAGGCCAATGGCGTGACGATTGCAGACTGCAATATGCTTTACAACTCAGCCCTTCGCGGGGCCGGTGTGTTCAGCGTCGATTCTTTGGAATCGACAGTTACCAACTGTTTAATAAGATATAATGCGGCTCACCGTGTTATCGGTTCATATTACGCCGACCCGAACGACCCGAACAGCTTGGTTACTATTGAGGATGAGACTGTCACGTCACAGGGCGGCGGAATCTTTTCGTTTGCGGGTCTGAAGTCAATTGCGAACAGCGAAATCAGCCATAACAGGGCCAAGACATCGGGCGGCGGTATATATCTGGCGAGCGATTTGGCTGTTGATGTTAAGAACTGTCTCGTAACCGGTAATTCAGCAGGCAGAGACGGCGCAGGTATATCGGTCAACTGGCAGTCGGAGCCGAACATCTCGGATTGCACGATAGCCGACAATACGCTGACGACGATGTTCTCTTACGGCGGAGGTCTGTATAGCTCTTATGATAGCAACAGCACAGTTTCCGATTCTATCATCTGGGGCAACTCGGGTGCCAACGGCTCCCAGATTGCCGTATGCAGTGGCGACCCTGCCTATCCACTGCCATCGAGACTTAAAGTTACCTACAGCGACGTCGATTTGAGGACGGCCAGGGCCGTTATGATGGTCAATCCGGACCAGTTGCCTGTTATCCGGCCCGGGTTCAACAACAATACGTTCCCCGGAAATGACGACTTCTCAATAGGACCGGCTAACATTGGGTTCCCTGTTAACTATTTTGGTATCGTGCGGTCCACCCTTTACGTCAACAACAACGGCAATGTGACGTTTGATACGCCTTTGTGGACCTTCACACCATTCGGTTTGACCACCAATATCGGCACACCGGTTATCGCGCCATTCTTTGCTGACGTTGATACACGAGCAGGCAATATAGTGACATACGGGCGTGGCGTTGTCGATGGCCGGCCTGCTTTCGGTGTTAACTGGATTAATATTGGCTATTTCATGATGAACGTGGATAAGCTCAACAGCTTCCAGTTAATTCTGATTGACCGCTCCGACCGTATGACCGGCGATTTTGATATTGAGTTTAACTACAGGGCGGTCAAATGGGAGACCGGTGATGTGGACGGCATCAACGGCTTCGGCGGAAACTCGGCCCGTGCCGGCTTCTCCAACGGCACCGGTGCTCCCGGGAGCTTCTATGAGTTCCCGGGTTCAGGTGTTCCCGGCTATTTCTTAGACAACAGCTCCACAGGTCTTATCCACAGCAGCCGCAACAGCTCGGTGTTCGGACGTTACATCTTTTCAGTCAGAGGAGGGACTCTTGATATAGCCAAGGGCATTCCCATCTATGTTGAAAAGGGCTGCACACTTGAGAAATGGGACCCGAACGACCCGAACTTCCCGCTTGACCCGAATGCACCGGCTCCGCCGTGGGACACGAGCACTCATAACATTCACGACGACCCGAATTTTGTAACAGGACCATTGGGCGAGTACTACTTAAGTCAAATTGGTGCCGGGTACCTGCAATTAATCAACAGCAAGTGCATTGATGTCGGAAGCAAGCCGGCAAGTGCCCTTGGTATGGATAAATTTACCACCAGAACAGACCTCCGTCCCGACATCAGTACCAGTATCGTGGACCTGGGTTATCACTATCCACTGACCGGGCCAAAGCAGCAGTTGGTCCTTACTGTGGTTGGTCACGGCACAGTCGTAGTTGACCCCAATGCGTTCGACCCTGCCAATCCGTTATACAACCCCAGCAATAGGGTCTATACATACAAACCATACAGAAACGCCATAGTGAAGCTTACGGCAATACCCGAGGAAGGTTATCGGGTCAAGAGCTGGACGGGCAGCGATAATGACCCATCCTGGAACAGAAACACCAATATGGTGACAATGGATGGCGACAGGGTTGTGCGTGTCGAGTTTGAGCGGGCGATTACGCGGAACATACTTGTCCCGGCCGAATACAGAACAATCGAGGAGGCCGTAGCCGTTGCCGGGCAAGGTGACACAAATATTATCGTAAGCAGGGGGATCCACTACGTAACCGACCCGAACGGGATTGACTTCAAGGGTAAGAGCATTACTTTGACGTCCACCGACCCGGATGACCCGGATGTTATAGCCACCACGATTATCGATTGTCAGGGCGGCAGGTATAATCCCTACCGTGCGTTCCGCTTCCATAGCGGCGAAGACCCCAATACCATAGTAACAGGATTTACCATCAGAAACGGTTACATACGACCTGTCAAAGGTATAGCCGGGCGGTATGGGATTCTTACTCCTATCCCGTATGAACCGGTTGGGCCTAATCCGACCGACCCGCCGCGTGCAGAACGCGGCTTGAATGCCACCGGCGATGGTTATGGCGGCGGCATTCTTTGCGAAAACGCCAGTTCACCGACAATTAAGGACTGTGTGATAACGAACTGCACGGTTACGGGAGCTCACGGTGGTGATGGTGCTTTTGGGCAATGGGTCGATCCTGATTTGGGAGTTGAACAGTGGTATTACCTGCCTCCGGGAGAGACGAGTGTGCAACAGACAAATAACGGGCAGTGGGGTGGCCACGCTGGTGTTGGCATCGGAAACGGCTATGGCGGCGCTATTGCGTGTCTGGACGGTAGTTCGCCGGTCATTATCAAATGCACGATTAAAGATAACATTGCCAGAGGCGGCTGTGGCGGAGACGGCGGAAATGGGGGCTACAGCACAACCGGATATGAAAGCTGGGGCGGCGACGGTGGGGATGCCATCGGCGACGGCGTTGGTGGCGGCATTTACTGTGAAAACAGAAGCATCCCGGTTGTTATAGATTGCAACTTCACTAATAATATTGCTTCCACGGGTGTGCCGGGACCGGGCGGTCTGAGAGGTGCTGGTCAGCCGCTTCCCGCGGCCAATGGTGGCCCTGCCGGCAACGGCTTCTCCGGCTTTACTATTTCTCGTGGTGGAGTAGCCGGCGGCGCTGCTTACTGCGGCAGCAGCTCGGATGCAAACTTTGTTAACTGCATATTCTTCGGCAATGAGGCTTATGAATTCTATCCCGCCATATATACCTTCTATGGCCTGGATGTTTACCTGTACACCAGAGGTGGCGCCTTGTATTCTGTGGTTGATAATACCGTTACCCTCAGTAACTGCACCTTTACAGGCAACCTCGGCGGCGCCGTCTTTATTGAACCGCGGAACATTGTGGACGTCAACGGGTGTCTTTTCGAAGATAATGAAGTGCACAATCGAATAGATGCATATAATTATTATAATCTTTTCTATCTGCTCTATCCGGGTTACGGTCTAATAAACTATGAGACCGGAGGCGGGGCCATCTACATTGGGCCTGATTCCAATGGCATAAACATCCGGAACAGCGGATTCCGCGGTAACTCTGCTTTCTACGATGGCGGTGCGATTAGTTGCGCCAGTGATGCTAACTTTATAAACTGCTTATTCGGCGGCAATGAGTCCGGCCGCAACGGCGGTGCAATAGAGGCCGTGTATGACAATAATGACCCCAACGTAATCACGACGCTGGCGCTGAGCTTGCGGTCCTGCACTTTTGCCGGCAATAAGGCCACCGAAGGCACAACCGGCTGGGGCGGTGCGGTGCACTTCGAGGACTTCAATGCCACGTTCGCAAACTGCCAGTTTATGGGCAACACAGCCAGGAACGGCGGAGGGCTGTTCCTCGCCAGCGGAACAGCTACTTTACTTGGCGGGATTATGCACGGAAATAAGGCCGTAGGCGGCAGTGGTATCAACCTGAATATTGGAACTTCATACGCTCCTTACTACTATATTGGCGGGCCTTCTTCCGGCTGGATGTGGGGCGGTTATGGTTCTTACTATTATACGCCTTACATATACGGTGCTCTCTATAACGTTTACTATGGGGTCGGCACCGGCCCGGATATGAGCACCTGCGTTGATATCGGCGGCGGCGCTGTCCTTGCCGATACGCACGGAAGAATCGAAAACTTCACGATTACCGATAACGTTGTCGAGGGCTTACACGGCTCGGGCGGCGCAATCAATTTCTTCGGCGGAGACGTCACGCATGTTCTCAAGAACTGCCTGATAACCGGCAACTCGTCCAGTGTTGACGGCGGCGCGATTTCCGCGAGTCTATTTGCGACACCGCAAATCCAGAACTGCACCTTCGGCGGCAATAGCGCCGAGGAGCTTGGCGGCGCGATATTCTGCGACTGGAGTTCAGCGTCGGTGGTGAGCGATTCGATATTCCGCGGCTGCAGCAGCCACGCGATAGCCGAGGAGGACTTTGGAGATTCCATCATAAGATATTGTCTATTCCATAATAATCCTGACGGCGATTATGGGGTTTATGACAGCGTCAGCCAGAAGACGAGCACGCATTCCGGTCCTGAGATTGACGTTAAGAATATTGCGGCAGACCCGCTGTTTGTAACGGGTGCGCTGGGCGGGTATTATCTAAGGCAATCCCCTCCCCAGACGCCGCCTAACAGCCCGGCTCGAAATTCGGGCAGCGACCTGGCCAACAACGTGGGGATGCAGAATTACACCACGCGGACCGATGGCGTCAAGGATACGGGCACCGTTGATATTGGTTATCACTATGCCGACCATACGAAGCTGGCGAAGTATAACCTGACGGTTACGGTCGTCGGCGGACACGGCGCAGCGGGACCCACCGGCGGCAGTTACTATGCGGGTGTGCCGGTAACGATAACCGCCATACCTGATAAGGGCTATCGCGTTGCGGAGTGGGGCGGGACGATAGACGATGATTCGACTGCTCTGACCAATGTTGTCATAATGGGGCCGAGTAAAACCGTAACGGTAAGGTTTGGACAGCCGAGACATATTGTTGTTGGCAGCGACCCCAATTACACCACGATTCTGCATGCGATTGACGCGGCGAAGGATGGTGACATTGTTATCATACCAACCGGCACATATACGCCGGCTTATCCATTCCCGGGTCTGAGGATTAACAAGGGTATTACCCTTACCAGCACCAATCCTGATGACCCTGTCTGTGTCAGGGCGACGGTTCTCAGCACCTATCGTTTATTTGTCACTACCCTGGGCTCCGAGGCGACGATTGACGGCATTACCATCCGGAGCGGTGGGATAGATGTTTATTCATGCTCGCCTACCATACGGAACTGCATCTTTACGGAATGCAGGATGCGGGGTTCGAATGGAGGAAATCTTGGGGGGATCGATGATGACGGCCAGGATGGCGTCAGCCTTGTTGGCGGTGCAATGATAATTTACAACGGCTCACCCAATATCCAGAACTGCTTATTCACGAACTGCTCGGTGACGGGCGGCAATGGAGGACCGGGCGATAATGGTGTTCCTGGTCATCCTGTCGGGTTTGACGGAGGCTGGGCGGGCTGGGCTTATGGAGGGGCTGCGTATGTCGGGTTCGGCAGCAATCCGACATTTATGGACTGCAATTTCACGAACTGCTACGCCCGCGGCGGCAACGGCGGTCCCGGCGGCAATGCTGCTCCTCCTCCACCTTTAGCTCAGGGCGGAAGGGGCGGCAACTGGGAATGGGCTGATTCCATTGAAACCGGCCCATTTACCTATCCTTACTGGTATTGGTGGGATGGCTGGCAGTATGCTCCTTATGAGCCCAATGGCGCTCCGAGAATGTTCTATACGGCGTACTATACGCCGACAGGATTAGTCTTTACGACGACAGGATACGGTTATTATAAGGATTATTGGAGATACAGCGGTTATGGCGGTGCGGTTTACATTGAGGTTGATAGCTCGCCGAAGTTCATTAACTGCACGTTCAGAGACAACCACACTTACGGCGGCGTTTGCGGCATAGGTGGTATACCTACCATAGCTGTGTGGGGCCGGGTTCCGGACAGGAACCTCAATATCGAGAACTTCGGCGGTGCGATTTACGCCTGTAATGGAAGCAATCCTGAGTTTATAAGCTGCGAAATCGCTGATAATTCAGCCGATACTTCGACCGTTGCTTTGCCGGATGATGTTATGGTCAGCTACGGCGGCGGCGTTGCGTATGAAGATGATTGCTCGCCGAAGTTTGTCAGTTGCACCATTGCCAACAACTTGGCGTGTATCGGCGGCGGAATGTGGTGGTCAAAGTCTGATTCGACAATAGCCGACTGCAACTTCTCCAACAACGACGCTTATCACGGCGGCGGTTTGTACTCGGTTGAGGCCAGGGGTGAGATTACACGTTCTGTTATTACCCGGAACAGCGCCACCAACGCTCCCTCGGCTACGCCCGTTGACCCGAATGCGATTATCGGCCCGCGTCCTATCTTCGGACAGGGCGGCGGTTATTACTGTCTGGATTCGATTGCGGAAATCAGTGACAGCGTCCTTATTGATAACGATGCGAACTTCTCCGGCGGAGGTGTTTATTTCGGCGGCAGCGACGGAGACCTTGTATTCTCGCCGATACTATATAACTGCCTGGTGACGGGCAATAGCGCCGGTCGCGACGGCGGCGGCGTATCCATCAACTGGAATTCAGAGCCGACAATATCCAACTGCACTATAACAGAAAACAAAGTTACCGGCGCCGTGGGCTATGGCGGAGGCGTGTACTGCTCGTATGACAGCAACGCCGTTATTATCAATTCAATCATCTGGGGCAATATCGGTATGGACGGCTCACAGATTGCGGTCGGCAGCGGCTCCGAGTATGAGAACAGGCCTTCGGCGATGAGGATTATTTACACTGACATTGGGCCGCGGTATGACCCAAATGCGTTTACTGCCCCTGTTATTTATGACTCATTTAAGGGTCATTCGCGGTTAGCCGGTCCGAATACGGTCCTTGTGGATGCTCAGGTGATTTATGGTCAGTTTGATTCCGGGCAGGGCAGGGCGAAGGTAATCGTCAGTATGTCTGAACCTGTCAAACTGAGGACAATGACAGACTGGGATTCGCCGGAGTCGGTTGCCCGCTTGAGGAACGAAATAGCGGACCGCCAGTCAGCGGTTCTGTCAACGCTTAGGGGCGATGAGTTTACTTTACGATATCGTTACGATAACCTTGCAGGATTTGCCGGTGAGATTACCAGGGCAGGTCTTGAGAAGTTGCTTGGTAACCCGCGGGTGGCGCATATTGAGCCTGTGCGGCGTATGGAGAATATGCTGGCGCAGTCCATTCCTCTGGCGAATGCGACGGATGCACGGCAGGTCTATGATGGGAAGGGAGTAGCTATCGCGATAGTTGACACCGGTATTGACTATACTCATCCTGACCTCGGCGGCAGCGGCTTCCCGAACAGAAAAGTCATTGGTGGTTACGATACAGGGGAGAATGACCCGGACCCGATGCCTGTTGGGGAGGCGCACGGGACGTGCTGTGCGGGTATAGCTGCCGGCGAATTAGATGTAGTTGGCGACTATATTGGAGGTGTGGCTCCTGCTGCAAAACTATACGCTCTTAAAGCAAGTCCCGACTATGCAGGTTATTTTCTCACAGACGCTGAACTTGCCGCCTGGGATTGGTGTATAACTCACCGAAATGACGACCCGAAGAATCCGATTAAGGTGATGAGCAATAGCTGGGGTATGTACGGTATGCCATTCAATGACCCTGTTATAGCCGATGCCTTCTCTCCTGCTCACACGACTCTTGCTGATACTGCTGTAGCTGCCGGCATTACGATACTGGCTGCTTCAGGTAATGACGGATATGCCGGACAGGGTATAGCGTGGCCGGCGGCGATGTCCAAGGTAATTTCCGTTGGGGCCGTAAATGATACAACCGACCAGGTAATGGTGTATTCGGATGCGGCTGATATTCTGGATATTCTGGCGCCTGCCGACCCAATGTACACTACCGACATTGTGGGACCGGGCGGATATTCCTTTGGTGATTATTATCCGTTCTTCAACGGGACATCATCGGCGTGTCCTTTTGCAGCCGGTTGTGTTGCCGACATTCAGTCTGCTGCGCGGGCCAAGATAGGAAGATACCTTACACCCGGAGAGGTCAAGAGCGTACTGATTGCAACCGGTGACCCTGTTGTCGATTGGAGGGTTGCGATAACCAAGCCGAGGGTGAATCTTGGGGCAGCGATTGCGCTTTTCCTGGGGCTGCCGGGACCGCCAATATATGTTGAAAAAGGGTGCGAACTTAATGAATGGGAAGCTCCTGACACCAATAGCTACTGGGGCTGGGACCACAGCAAATGGCCGAACAGCCATAACATCGAGGAAGACCCGAACTTTATTTCCGGTTACTATCTGAGCCAGTTTGCTACGGGGCAAGTAATTGAAAGCAACTGTGTCGATGGCGGCAGCACCCTTGCGAGGAACGTCCTCGATATGAACGAATACACTTACACCACACGTGTTGACGGCGTCAAAGATGTTGGTGTGGTTGATATGGGTTATCACTACAGGCAGGCAGTTCCGAAGTATCGGATAAGAGTCATTATAGTGGAAGACCCGAATTACCCGGACATTCACGGGACGGTCGAGCCGAACGGCGGCTGGTATTATGAGGGGACGAAGGTGACCCTGAAGGCAAAAGCCAGTCCCGGCTATTACCTGAAGGGATGGTATGATGTCAACGACGTCTTGCTTTCCGCCAAAGAGAGCTTCGAGATAGTGGTTGACTCCAACGAAGTCTTTATCGTTAAGTTCAGATTGCCTAAGATAATCCAGGTATCGGGCGGGGCAGACGCTATCAGTGTGGCTGTCGCCGCTGCAGAAAACGGCGATACGCTCGTCGTTGCTGCTGGTACTTATGACGGCGGCATCAATTTGCGCGGCAAACGCATCGAGCTGGTGAGCACCAATCCTGACGACCCGAACGTGGTATTGAGGACGATTATCGACTGCCAGCAGGCCGGGCGAGGCTTTATTTTCAACACCGGCGAGGATGCAAATACCGTTGTGGACGGGTTTAGCATTGTCGATGGTAATGTTGTCGATGGGAGCGGCGGCGGCGGTATATTTGTTGATTCCAACAGCAGTCCTGTCATTTTGAATATGATTATCGCCAATTGCACTGCCAACGGCGGCGAGGGCGGCGGTGTATTTGTCAGTGAGCACAGCAAGGTCAGATTCGTGAACTGCATGGTCATTAACTGCGCTGCGGACGAAGGCGGCGGGGCCTTCTGCGACTTCAACAGCGCTCCGGTGTTCGACGAGTGCACCTTTGCCAACAACACTGCACAGGTGGGCGCCGGTATGTATTGCGGTGTTATGTGTGTGCCGGATGTGAATGGGTGCACATTCAGCGGCAACGTGGCTTCAGAGGATGGCGGAGGTCTATTCTGTGATCCTGACAGCGCTGTAATGGTAGCGGACTGCAATTTCACACTCAACCAGGCCCTCCGCGGTGGAGGTATGTATTGCCTCGAGGGGTCTTTGACCACGGTTCTTGACAGTGAATTTGTCGATAATACGGCTGCGACCGACGGCGGCGCGATGTACTGGATAGATGCGAATATGCTGATAGTTGACAGCAATATAATGTCGAACCAGGCAATTCGTGGAGGCGGTTTGTGGTGCGAAGGGTCCAGAGATACGGCGATTGTCGGGTGCGCGATAGGATTTAACCAGGCCGGTCCGCCGGCGGGCGACCCGAACAATCCTGACGACCCGAACGCTAAAGAGATGGGCCAGGGCGGCGGAATGTATTGCTTTGGCACACAGGCGCTGTTGCGTGATTGCGTCATAGCACACAATGTTGCCAATACGTCCGGCGGCGGTGTGTATATTTCCGGTGATTCGAATTCGCCGGAGCTTGTGAACTGCCTGATAATCAATAACTCTACGGGCAGAGACGGCGGCGGCGTTTCCGTCAACTGGTATGCCGAACCGATTATCGCAAATTGCACGTTCAGCGGCAACGCGACGACCGGATACTTCGGCGACCCGAATAACAGCGGCTTTGGCGGCGGTCTGTATTGCTCTTACCACAGCGATGTTGAGGTCACCGACAGCATATTCTGGAACAACTTTGGCGTAAAAGGATTTGAGATTGCGGTGGCGACCGGCTTTGAGCCGGACCCGAGACCTGCAACGCTTAAGGTTTCCTACAGCGATGTCAAGGGAAGCTGGCCCGGTGTCCAGGTTGACGAGGGCTGCACGCTACTGCCTGCTGCTAATATCTGGGCGCTCAAAGGCAAAGACCCCAATGGCAATAACATTGACACAGACCCGCTGTTTATGGAGGGTATGCTCGGCAGTTATTATCTCAGTCAAAAAGCTACCGGTGAGCCGAACCAGAACAAGGACAGCCCATGCGTCAATACCGGCAGCGCTTTTGCGAGCGACCTGGAGATGATTAGGTGGACAACGCTGACCGGCGAGATGGTCGGTTACACTACACGCACGGACGGCGAGCTTGAGCGGGGCAAAGTTGATATGGGTTACCACTACAGGACGGTGGAGCCGTGCAGGTTCTGCGACCTGATTTATGACGGCGTCATCAACTTCCACGACTTCGCCAAGCTTGCATCGAACTGGCTGCATACGGGTTGTTCGGATGTGGATGGCTGGTGCCACGGCGGAGACCTGACGTTCGACAGGTCTGTCAACCTCGAAGATATGGCATATTTTGCCGAGTGCTGGTTAGTGCAGGACACCGAGGCGCCGATTCCTAATCCGAGCGAGTGGGAGAACGAGCCGTACCTGACTTCGCCGTCATCAATAAAGATGAAGTCCCGCCAGGCGTTTGACGCGTGGGGCTGGGATGTGGAGTATGAGTTCGACTGCGTGTATGGCGACTGCCACGACAGCGTCTGGCGGGACAGCCAGACTTATGAAGACGGCGGGCTCAAGTCCGGCGTCAAATACGGCTACAGGGTGAGGGCTCGTGACGAGCTCGGCAATATGACCGACTGGTCTGTCATCCGCTATGCCGGTACGCTGGATACGACGCCGCCGGCGCCTGCTCCCGCCTGGGATCCTCCGCCTTACCCGGTTGGGCCGAACTCAATTGCGATGGGAGCCACCGCCGCTTATGATGAGAGCGGAGTGATGTACGGGTTCTGGAACGTTACAAGAGACCCGGGCGGCAACAATGTTGTCTGGCAGGCGGGCAGACAGTATATAGACGTGAATCTCGACCCGAATACGACATACTGCTACAGGGTCAAGGCGAGAGACAACTCGCCTCTGGAGAACGAGACCGGATGGTCTGTGATAGCCTGTGCGACGACGCCGATGGGATTAGATGTAACTCCGCCAACGCCCAACCCGGCACAGTGGGACCCGAACGGCCAGCCGGAGAAGATTTACGGCGGCGGCGGCTCGCTGGATTACTATGCTACGATGACTGCGGTGCAGGCGGTTGACCCGAGCGGCGTGGAATACAAGTTTGTGTGCAAGAATGACTCGCGCTTCAGCAGCCAGTGGCAGAGCCAGCCCGCGTTCGCTACACCGTGGACATATACCGTTCTGCTTGGCGGTTCGCATGTATATACCGAGTGGTACGTCATTGTGCGTGACCAGTCGCCGAATCACAACCAGACCCTGCCTTCGCCTACGCTGCCGGCGCTATTGCCATAAGCAATAAATTCCTGCTCCCCGCTTTGGTGGGACAAGTTTCGCGGGAATGACAAGATGGGGGGCATCCAGCAAATTGAAATCAAGATAGTACCACTACGCTCTTATGGCCTGGTAGCCGAGGTGCATCAGGAGGTGGTCGAGGATTACAATAGCTGTGTAGTTTTCGGCAACGGGCCATATTCGGGCGACAATCGTTGGGTCGCGTCTTGTGATGGCGGCGAGAGGCTTATTTTCGAGGGTGTATTTGTCGATAGTTCGCTGCGGTTTGGCGATAGTGGGGGTGGGCTTGACGGTGAGCCGGGCGATAATTGGCTGGCCGGTGGATAGACCGCCTGTGATGCCGCCGGCGTTGTTTGATTCGAAGATGACCCTGCCGGATTCCGCTCTCATCTGGTCGTTGTTCCGGCTGCCGGTCATATCCTTGACGGCGGAGCCCGCGCCGACTTCGACCGCTTTGACGGCGCCGATGCCGAGCATTCGGCCCAGTTCGGCGTCGAGTTTGTAGAAGACGGGTTCGCCGAGACCTACGGGTGCGCCGGTTACGATTACCTCGATTACGCCGCCTGCGGAGTCGCCTTTTGCGGCGATGCGGGTGCAGGCGTCAACCATTGCCTGAGCGGCGTCTATATCGGGCGAGTTTAGGATGTGATGGACGCCGTATTTGGCTCTGGTCTCGGCGGCGGGAAATTTTGGGGCCTTGTCGCGGATGTCATCGATCTGCTTTTCAATCTCGGCAAAGATTGCAGCTTTCTCCAAAAATCTCATATCCATTGTGACGCGGCCTTTGACGTAAATTTCCTGATAGAAGGGGTCGAGGTCGCGGCGCATCTTTTTGTAATTGTTTGTGCAGGCAAAGGCGCGGTCGTGAGGGACATCGGGGCAGCGAACGCCGGCGATTTCCTTTACATAAGCGAAGACCTCGATGCCGAATTTTTTGAGGACTTTTTTTGCGACGCAGCCGGCGGCCACAATGGTGGAGGTGTAGCGGCCGCTGAAGAATCCTGCGCCAATGGCATCATCGTCGGGGCCGTATTTTATGAATGATGCGTAGGATGAATGGCCGGGGCGGGGCGTGCGGTTTGTGTCCTGGTATTGTTTGATGTGAATAAAGTCGCGGTCGAGGTTGGGAATCAGAATCGTCAGGGGTGTGCCGTTGGTGTGGTTTTTGTTGCCGGCGTTTTCGATGGTGTCGGCGGGATTGATGCCGGTGTAGATGATAGGCAGGTCCGGCTCTTTACGCGGACTTGAAAGCTCATCGGCGCCGGGTTTTCGCAACAATAAGTCGCCATAAATTTCCTGTTCCGTGAGCGGCATTCCCGGCGGGACACCCTGTATGACAGAGGTCAGGCCTTCCTGATAAGAGCCGCCGGCGACCGTTACCTGAAATAAGCGTCCTATGTGACATCCTAACATTTTGCACAACTCCTAAAAATAGTCGTTAGTGATTAGTGAATAGTGAATAGTGAATAGTGAATAGTGATTAGTTAATGGTAGTCGTTTAATGGATTCCCGCTCTCCGATCAATGTCGGGGACGAGTTTTGCGGGAATGACATAGTAAATATCATTTCGCTAATTTGCCACCTCCATTTTTGCGCCGAGGGCTGTCATAAGCTTCACGTAGTTTGGGAAGGTAACGCTCATTGCCTCGGCGGTGTCGATGGTTATTTGCTTATCGAGACCCAGGCCTGCGAGGGACAGGGCCATAACGATTCGGTGGTCGCTTCGGCCATCGAGCCGGGCCGGCTTGAGTTTGCTGTGCCGGACTATGAGACCATCGGGCAGCTCCTCGACGTCGGCGTTCATTTTCTTAAGCTCCTCGGCCATACACTTGATTCGGTCGGTCTCTTTGCTTCGGGCCTGCGGGACGTTCAGGAGCTTGGTTGTTCCTTGTGCGAAGGCGGCGGTGACGGCCAGTGCGGGCAGGGCATCGGGAGTTTTGTTCATATCGATTTCGACGCCTTTAAGCGGGGCGGCCTTAATGGTTATCGAGTTCGGCGCAATAGTGATGTCGGCGCCCATTGCTTTCAGGTAATCGACGACAGCTTTGTCCGGCTGGCTGTCGGAAAAGTCCAGGCCAAGCAGAGTTACTTCGTCTGCGAACATCGCGGCGGCACATAAAAAGAATGTAGCGCTGGAGAAGTCGGCGGGAACGACATCGTCGAAGGGTTTGTAGGTTTGGCCGGCCTTGATTTTAAAGTAGCGCAAGTCCTGATTTTGGTATTTTATTTTTTGTTTATCGAGCCAGTCGAGGGTCATCTGGACGTATCCGGGCTCGTTGAGTAAGGTGACATCTATTTCGGTATCTTTGGAGGCAAGGGGCGTGCACAGAAGCAAACTGGTGAGATACTGGCTTGTAAATGCGGCGATGGAGGTTTTTCCGCCTATAAGTTTTCCTGTTACCTCGACAGGGGCTTTGCCGTTATTTTTGATGCTTTTGCATTTTGCACCTAATTGGCCCAGCGACTCCATCAATGGCCCAATGGGGCGGGACTGGATTTGAGCATCGCCGGTGAAGGTTGTGGTCCGGCCGGGTTCGGCTAAGGCGGCGGAACCCATTGCTATCCGCAGGGTTGTGCCGGAATTGAGCACGTCGATAATTTCACGTGGGGGTGTTACCTTGCCGCTTGTGCCCCGCACCTTCCAGAGGTTTGGTGCGGATGTATCATCAATTTGAGCGCCTAATGCCCGGTAGCAGGCGACAGCAGCTTTCGTGTCTTCTGAGGCAAGCGGGCTGCGAATGAAGCTTTGGCCGGGGGCTAACGAGGCAATCGCAACGGCGCGAATGGTGTGGGATTTGGACGCGGGTATTGAAACCTGCCCCTTGAGCCGGGATTTTTGAACAATCAACTTCATAAAGAAGCCACAGAGGACACAGAGTCCACAGAGATAAATAGTAATTGGTAACTGGTAAGTCCGCCAGAACGTCTTTGGCGGATTTAACCAATTAACCATTTAACCAATCACCATATTTTGCGCTTTTACCAGAAATTGTGGGAAATTAAAAGAGGATTTTTTTGCGATTTACGGGTTTGATTTGCTCTATAAAAAAAACCTGCCGCCATTTCGACCAAAGCGGAGAAATCTATTAAAAAAATGTAGGGTAGGCTTCAGCCCACCGACTCGTCTTATGGACCTTGTCCATGAAAAAGGGCGTAGCCATCCATTCCTTCTTCTATTCCGATATTGCAGAACTGTGCCGCCCCATAGATATCAGGAAATAAGCTCATATGATTGATATTCATCAGATTCAAACCTCGCAGAAATTCCTTTCTCTTGTCGTTGGGTATCAGAATCTTGATAAGCCATGGGTCATCTCCATTTTTCCAGTTCTTTCTGACGATTTTTTTAATACATTCGCCATTTTTTGCTGTCGTAAACAGCCCTCTTTGGTTTATCAGCCGTGAGTGCTCCGAAGACATCGGGTCGAAAAAAACAAGATGTGTATTTGCGCAAACCTCTTTGACCTTCAAACCGATAACAGCGCGCTCCTCGCTATCTTGGGTAGAAGTCTCCTCAGCGAATGCAAAATATGCTGCCACAAATGGCGAGATACACCAGTCCAGCAATGGGGTTGCCAAGCCATAATGCTGGCCCAATGCCCAAATATGGTTTTTGTTAATGACATCTTCTCGTATGTCCCTTTTCAAATCCTTGATTTGGATGCCGAACTCTGCGAGTTTTCCCCTGCAGGCATAAACAAACGAGGTAAGATGTCGGTCTAATATGCTTTCGGGTGAGCTGGCCGGATTCCTGTTTCTGTCAAATGATGCGACAAGTTTCCAGCTTGAGCCGCGGTGGCCGCGCCACACATAATCCTTGAGAATTAATCTTTTTGAATCGTTCTGCTCCTTTTTGTCGGTCAAAATAAACTTGTTTAGAATAAGGTTGCAAAAGCATATCCAAGAGTCTACCTTCTTATATTTCCTTATCCCCCGACTTTCGGACTCTTCCAGTAGTGGACACCATTCCTTGATGTTCTGTTTACATTTCTTTTTTTTCATGATTAAATCTCTCTCAAATAAGGATGTGGTTCAAGTTTTTCCAAATTTTGATATCGGCAAAATTAATTAAAAGTATAACAAGAAAATCGTTGATTAATCCTGTTGCTCACCTCGTATAAAGGAACATAACTTAAGGGTATCCAACTCTTTCTTTGTTGAGGGGTCTTTTTCACTAAATTCTGTTGTTTGGCTATCCGATAATTTATTAAGCATTATTGCTTAGACTGTGTAGTTGCACTCTATTCTGCAAATAACGCTGGTAAGAGGTCAATAAAATGTCAACTACTACACCAAGACCAACTTTTGGGGAATACATGGGGCTTGAGGATATCCTCCGGTATGTTAAGAAAGGGATTTTTGGGGGTTATTATATTTTATTTGGCCCTCTCCAGATTATGGTAGCTCATTGGATATTCCAGAAGGGAGCTGTTCTCGGGATGTCTCGGTCCTACTGTCTTGAGAGCCTTGTCAAAATTCTTCCTATAACACTACCAGGACCAGACCCTGAAAAAAAAGTTTACTTGTCTTTGCGAGAAATTGCAAAATCGTTGCTAATTAAATACGGAAAAGAGCCAGATAATTTTCCGGATTTCTGTCGGAAAGTTCTGTGGGTAACTGATTATACAAATCTTTCACTTGATGAGCAAAAAAGTATTGCAATGCAAAAGGTTTCTTTTGACGAAATCATGAAGAATCATAAGCTGGATGAATGGTTGATTGATGGTATAAGTTTTGGAGCGACGTATCCTGAACTTGTGAAAAAAATGTGGATTAGGACATATGAGACACCTGACCCTCAGTGGGAGCCGCTCGCTCCGCTCGCTCGATGGGCTGGTTGGGATCTACCGGAAAAACAGCCAATTTTACCTCTCCAGGAGATGCAGGAAATAGTCCTTATGCAGACCGCACATTATGTTTCTGAGTATTTGCCAGAACTTCTTGCTCCCCTGAGTTTACAAATAGAATAGGTTTTGGGAAATATAACTTCTTTAGGACATGCTTTTAACTCGATAATTATTATATACTTGTGAACACGTTACAGGTTCACCCCAGCCGCACGGCAGTCCTTATGCCACATTCGCTCAGCCTTTTCTGCATCAAGGTTTTCAAAAAGTTTCCGCCTTCGCTCTGGGTTTTCTTGGTCCTGCCACTTTCTAACCTCGTTTGCAAGCTCATCCGAAATTGTGACTTTTTGTTTTGCAAGGTTCAATGTCGGAAAATCATGGGATAAATCAAAATTATCCCACGTGGCCTCCAGTGCTTCTTTTAAGTCTATATATCTGCACAGTTTATAAAGCACCCATCTCTTTCTTGCCTTCATACCGAGTATAATATGTTCCTTGCATAGCAGATAACTTTTAAGCTTTAACCAATCCTTATTTTTCAGTTTCCTCCGATATTTTCCTAAGCCTAATCCATCTTCGAAGTATTCAATACCATCTCCCATGTATTCTTTTTTCATTTGAGTCTCTCCCAGAACATTCGTTTATTGATACAACACCATTGCCACAAATAACTAATAATAAACGACAACTTGAGCACGTTTGCTTGGATAATGTTCAAAAATAACCCATTCTTTTTCGGGGTCGAGATTACCGTAGGGTCTGCCGTCAACTTCGCAGCGAACTATGTGCTTACTTTCGGGGTGGCGGAAGCGGACGTAGATTTTCTTCGGTGGATTGCGGCGTGGTGGGTCAAGCGTCATTTCAATTCGGCTTTTAGAAACCTTCGACTCCCATCTGACCGACATTGGGCCAAAATATGTCGCGGCATTTTCAATTCCAACTTTGTTTCCATCGGCAAGCCAATAGCGAGGGACAGCGGCGCCCAGCCAAAGTTCTTCCCCTCGTTCCTCAACGAACATCAAACGCAGCCAATAGGTTGAGTTGGCTTCATCGGAAGATTTGTAGTGGTCGCCGGCGCGGACGCCGAGTTTTCGGACCCATTCGGTCAACATTCGGGTATCGGGGAAATAGCACATTGCAAAGCCGTTGAAGTAGGTGCGGAGGAAGTGTTTGGGCTGGTCCCGCAGCAGGTATGGGACCATCCAGAGCAGGTTCGGCTGGATTGAGACTGCGCCCCGGCTGAACCAGTAGCGGTCGAATTCTTCGCCCTTTAGATTGAAGCCATACTGCTCGGAGATGCAGAGGTTGTCCTCGTAGTCTTTCATAATCCAGGTTGCGAGGCGGTCGCAGGGGTCGATGATGCCGGTGGCAATCAGGTGTATAGGTCCTTCGAGTGTTTCAGTTATCCAGCCGAAGGTTCGGCCCCGGCGGTGGACTTCGGGCGGAATGTGCGGTATCCAGGAGTCATCACGCAGCCGCACAACGGGCGAACGCTGCATCGCCTCGGTGAAGTTGTTGAGAATATCTTTGCGGTAGGCAGCAGCTTCCTCCAATAGTCGTTTGCCATCGGGGATTCCTGCATCATTAAGAGCGGCGGCGGCATTATTCATCCCCCACCAGGAATAGACATTCGTTGACATCCAGGACCGCCAGTCCCCTATGTCCTCCAGAGAGCCGGGCGGCAATAGCCCCTTTTCAATAGCGCGAATTGGAGATTTCTGCGCCTCCGGTATAGTTCTTTGACGCTGGTTTATAATCCATTCACAGCCCTTTACAATCTTTGGCGCAGCTCTTTTTAGCCAATCGATGTCGCGGGTGTACCAGTAATGCTCACCGAGGCACCACAGGATAAAGCCGTGGTGCTGGTTATACCCACCATCCTCGTAGCCGCCCGCACCATAAAGCTGGCCTTCCTTTGTGGAATAGTCGCCGGGCAGGGCCACCGTGCCCTGGTAATGCAGCCAGGTTTCGAGGGCCTGCTCCGCCCTCTTGTGATAGCCCCTGCGGTCGAGGTCGCTTATCATCATACAGGATTCGTTGCTGAATACGCCATATCTGAATGTGCCGACCTTGGCCATATAGCGGTCGCTATCGCCGACCTCCCGCTCGGTGTTAAGCAATAGATGTGAGACGTGGGCCTTGTAGAAGTCGTTGACCATCGGTTCAGGTGTTATTATTTGAGCGCCTTCCTCAATACGGCTCTGCCAATATTTACGGACGGCGTCAAACGCATTATCAAACTTGATTGTCCGCAGCTTCTGCCATTCCTCTTCATTTGTCAGCGTGACATACGGAATCGCAATATCTATTACCCGTTTGGATTTTCCCGGTGTCAGGTCAGCGCGGTAGGCAATGTTTTTGTCCTGGGCCTGGAGCGAGAAGCTGTCGGCTGGGTCTTTAGATGCAACGAACAGCCGCAGACGCCTGGGTTCAGCGCCGGTAACAAAAATCATCCCATTATTCAGGGTAAGCGGCTCGTCTTCGACCTTAATATCGAGTTTTGCCTGGCATTCAGTCTTGCCGGCTGCCGAAATCTCGAATCGGCACATAAGCACGAGCGTGTCATCAGCAAATACGCGGCCATCACCTTTAGGCATACCATCGAAGGGAATCACAAAGGCGGTCTGGTGATAACGAACGCCGTCGCGCTGCCACGATGCGGTAATCATCGGCAGGCAGCCATCAACTATGCCTCGCTCGATTAGTTTGGCATTATCCAGACCGAACCTGTAGTTGATTGAGTCGCCTTCGTAGAGGCAGCGTTTTGTGTCTTTGCCCTGGATGCGTGAGAGCCAGTAAGAGTGGCAGAATATGCTGCCATCAGGCTCTACGCCAAAGTGCTGCCTGCTGCCTTCAAAGCTAATGGGGATGTAAAAAGGCTCCTTCTGCGGCATATCAGACCAGGCGCGTGTCAGGGTCTGCTCTGGCATAGTGGAAACGGCTGTGTAGATATTCTTATTTTTATTGCTTTCCCAGGCCTGCCGGGCAAGTTTATAAGTGGTATTGTCACCAGCCTTGCGGATTATGACGCCGAAGTCGGGGATGAAAATATGGCCTTGTTTGATTAGGTCCGAGGCGGCAAAGGAAAATGTCTCACAGGTGGTCCTGACAGTTACAATAGTTTCATCAAATGAGTTGTAGGCATTTGTCTTTGCATAAAGAATATCAGCGCGGATGCCATCGCTCCTGTCCTTGACCGTTGATGTCCAGGTGCTATCGGGTGCGACTTTGACTTCACTTGTAGTCGAGATTGGCTGAAGCTGCTGGAGTATGCCGTTAAAGACTTCGAGCTTCCCATCCCAGGATTGCTGCTTGTCTTTTGAAGCTGCTCTCCATTCGACCTCGAAGGCCAGTTTCTCCCAGGCGGAATCCGTACAGGCCACAAAGGAATCGATTTGGGGAAGGGACTTGTCGGATATAACTCGCAGTTTCAGCGTTGAGCGGTAGGTAACGGGGAAGTCCTTAATATCGGTGAATTCTTTGGCGGAAAGGGGATTGAAGGTGAAGGTATATGTGCTGCCATTTACCTGGAGGTTTGTATCGGCCTTTAGCCATTTGCCCTGGAGCCAGTCGCCGACGTTGAGCCAGCCGGAGCTGCCGGCGCCGGAGGGTTTGTCGCGGGGGATTCTGTGTCTTGGCCAGGTGGACTGCCAGTATTCGAGACGGACATTTTCCGGCAGGGTATTGGGGTCGGCGAATTTGATGACGACTTTGAATATGTCACGTGAGTCTTCCCAGAAAACGCCGTAATCTTTACCTTCTGCGTTCCATTTCTTAAGCTCGCCAAACGGCACAACATCCACCGTCTCGCCCGGCTGGGCAGATAGACAGACTTCAGAGGGCAAAGCCAATGTGATTGAGAGACTTATGCACAGAATTAAATATAGAGTTTGTGGGGACATATCCGGCGGCATCTTTTTGGAAGCTGTATTGAGTTTGGCGCGATGGTTCATCGCAATTTGTCCTCTAAAGGAGCATATAGTAGTTCGCGTTCTGTGGCGCTTGTGTAATATAAGTGTTGTGGTTTGTCAAATTAAATTATTCGGTTAGCTGCCTGTGGTGGACAGGAATGACATCTATGGATTAGCATTTTTGCGGGGATGACAACCGCTGAGCAATATGTAAGCACAAGGCTATTCGGTGTCAGCGAGCCAGTAGGTGGTGAAATCATGCAGGTCGTCCAGCGTTACTTTTCCGTTGCCGGTGAGGTCGGTGCCGCTGCAGGTGCCGCAGGCGGAGTCGAGCCAGCATCCGGCGAAGAGCGCGAAGTCGGCGAGGTCCGTGTCGGAGTCGAGGTCCAGCCGGCCGAGCCTGACAGGTTGAAGAATTGCTGTGCCGATAGCGTCCTCGCCGCGAGCGCAATAGAATAGATACAATTTTCCATCTGTGTCCTCGAAGATATGCGGGTCGCGGAGCTGATTGACATTTTCAGGGGCGGGGCCGCCCTGGGAATTGGCTGGGGTGATGTTGCCACCTTCCCAGGGGAGTTCGGCCTGGAGAATTTCTCTGGGTGGGAAGCTCGGGTCCCAGGTCTGGTAGTCGCCGGCGTTCAGGTCGATTGTTGACATCATAATTCGTTCGGGGCAGTCGCCGATGCGGGTGTAGAATATTTGCAGCGTGTTGCCCGCCAGTCGCACGGCACTGTGGCGAACGCGGAGAGGTTTGTCGGGGACGCCTGCGAAGTTGGCATCATCTATATCGTTCTGGAAGGGGCTGTCGGGCCGCTGCGTCCAGAGGTCATTCTGGAAGTCAAAGCCGGGCGGGGGTTTCCAGGGGTTATTTGGGTCCGGCGCTTTGAAAAGATAGCCGCTGTTGGAGGTGGCGTAGAGATTGCCTTTGTAGCGGAAGACGCGGAAGTAGAATCTGCCGAGGATGACGGGCTCGATGCCGGTGTGGAAGTCTAATCCGTTTGGTGATGTGGCGACGAGGCTTTTCTGGCCTTTGCTTATGCCGTTGACCTTGACCTGGCCGGAGTGGAAATACATTATGATGCGGCGGTTCTCGTTGTCGATGAAGACATCCGGCGAGGCGATGTGGTCGTGGAGCGTGATGCCGTTGTCGAGAGAGATTTTGTCGCTGCTGCCCAGGTCGAGGACGCCGCGGTTTCCCGCCGGTATGCCGGAGCCGACGCGGTAGAGGCGCCAGGGACCCTCGATGTGCGCCGCCCAGGCGAGGCGGATGTAGTTGCCCCCGTGGTGGGCGAAATACATATAGTAAATGGCGTTTGGGTCGGTGCGGTTTTCCGGAGGAATCCAGTCGGGAATCCGAATTACGGAAGGGCCGTTAATGTTATTGCCTTCGTCATCGGTGGCGCCAAGAGCGTCGAACATATCCTCGGTGATAATCGGGCAGTTATTGTTGAGGCGGGTGATAATGAAGGTTTGGGTTTCTGTGGGACCTGCGGCTATGACGGTTGTAAAGGAAAGCACGGCGGCTGTCATCAGCGAAAGCAGCCGCGTCTGCGGGGGTGTATTCTGGTTTATCCTTTTGGTCATATTTTAGGTTACTTTGTGCTCAATACGCTTTTGGCATAGCTATACCTGGAAGACGATAAACTCCTTCAGTGCATTATACCGCGCTTTTGGCGATTTTGCACGGTTGGATTTTATTGCTGAACATCGCAGGCGGGGTCGAACGGGTTGCCGCATTTCAGCCAGTCCTGGATGAAGAGGCCAAAATCGAGAAAATCGACGTAGCAATCGTTGTTGAGGTCGCCGGCGAGTTCGGTTTGGCACCGGAATATGGTAAAGAGATTGTCGCTGGTGTCGGAGGCATCCGGGTTGTCTGGGTCGCTGATGCGGACGAGGCATTGGTTTGAATCCACCGGCGGGACTTGCCACCGGCAGGAGCCGATGTTCTCAGATATGGTGACATTCTGCCAGTTTTGGCCGGCGTCGGATGAATATTCGATTCTTACGTAGGCTATTTGCGCGCCTTCGAGCGTTTTCCAGGTGATTGAGTATGTGTTTTCAGCTACGAGGTTTTCGCCGCCGTTGGGTGACATTACAATTGCTCCGGGGACCACAGAGTAGCTCCAGGTTTCGCTGGTCTCGTATGTGCCGGCGGTGTCGAGGTTGTTGGTGTTGCGCTGAATCCATATCAGGGTGACATCAAGGTCATTGACCTCGACGAGGACGTAGCCGTATCGTTCTGCGTGGCGCCGTTGTTCGAGGATGTAGGGGCTGTTGTTGCCGGAGTAGGGGGGCGACCAGTTATAGGGGCGTGCGCCTGCGGTTCCGATGATGTACTGGTGGATGTCGTTATTCGGGTCATCATCACCGTCATCGACACGCGCGTGGTCGTAGAAATGGTCGTGGCCGCAAAGATAGACACGGGCGCCGGCGTTTACAAGACTTGCCCAGAACAGGTTGCGCTCGGCGGGGTGGTTGTCGAGGCAGTCATCGTGGTATGTTCTGAAAGCGGGTTCGTGAGCGGCAGCGAAGATGTGGGGCTTGGTGTTTGCCGCCAACTGGTTGTCGAGCCAGGTCTGGTTTATCTTATGTTCGAGTCTGTGTTTGATGCCGGCGTATTCGTCCAGTGCGATGATAAAGGCGTTTTTGTGCGTGATGGAGTAAGTCATATATTTTTCGGCTGGGGGACCGTTGGAAGGGAGTTTCTGTTCCGGGTAGGTGTCACTGCCGAATATCTTTAGCCAGCGTATTGCGAAGTTGTCATTGGGGTCGGGAGGATTATTGGGGTTGCTTTGCCAGACGTCGCCGAGCTCGTGGTTGCCGCGGCAGACATAGACGGGGATGTTGTCGTCATAGACAGGTTGCATTGTCTGCACCCACGTTTTTAGCTGGTTTTCGAACTCGGTTGGTGTTCCTCTTATACCGTAAACAAGGTCGCCGGCGAACAGGACAAGGTCAACTTTGTGAGTTCTTATTTCGCTGACGAGCTCTCTGAGAATGGTCAGGTTGATGCCGTTGTTGATGCCGCGGCTGTCTGAGACAACGATGAATTTCCAGGGTGTTTGTGCCCCCGCGTCTTGCTGTCGCAAGACAGCAGCGGGGGCTGTGGAGAGCGCCGTCAGAAGCAGGAAAGCGGTGATTAGTTTGACTATGCTGATTTGTTTGAGTTTCATCGTGAGCTAATTTGGGCAGTTATGACAATCGGTCTCCCGTTTGGGGGGCTATTGAGTTTGGTTTTCCTGTTTTGTTTGCCAGTCTGCCTTGCTATTTATATGACTTACGAGGATTTCTACGTCTTTTCCATCGATGGCGCCATCGGCATTGATGTCACCGAGGGCGCAACTTTCGGGCGACTGGCGACTGTTGGCCAGGTTGTTAATCAATATTGCAAAATCAGATTCATTGACTACACCATCGGCATTCAGGTCATACCAAAAGATGCTGTCGTATTGCGTTTCACTGCTGACGTTCCAGGCCAGGCCGTATCGTTCTGTCGCGGCGGTTTGGTTTTGATTGTCGCTGAATGCGACAACGATTTCATAGTTAGTGTAGTTGGGGTCTGTGCGACAGTAGATGTGCTCGGTATTATCCACCTGACTGTCGCTGTAATCCAGCAACTGGTCATTATTGGGGTCGTTTGAGTTGATGGCCCAAAGCTCGATACGCAGATTGGTATCCCGGTCGGGTCTGGATTGGAAAGGATAGGTGGTGTTATAGTGCCTGTTCCAGACGGCTGTAACGGTAATGAGTTTGTTGGCCGGCTCTGCAACGGTAATCCTGTAACTATTTTCGGGTGTTTCGGTTTTGTTGAGCAGGTTGTTGTCCCAGCCGACAGTCGGAACGTTACCGGGTTTATTCTGGCCTGCGATTAGATGCCTGTAAGCGGCGAGGGCATTGAGCATACCTGCGCCCTGAAGATAATCGAGTGGGGCGGAGTGGTCATCATCTTTTGCGAGCCGGCCCTTGTGCCAGAAGGGAAGCTTGGTTGCCGAGTTGAGGAGGATTGCTTTGATTACGCAGTTTCCGCCGGCTGGTGCGACGGCCATTTTCAAGCCTGGGTTTTGCTTTGCCTTTTGCATAAGCAGGCCCGCCGTCCCTGCGACTACCGGTGTTGAGAAGCTGGACCAGTTGCCTGTCGGCTCATAGCGTTTTGGGTCTGTTGCGCCGGCGGCGAGGCAGTTGCCCGGGGCGACGATGTCAGGTTTGCATCTGCCAGCGGCGGTTGGGCCGGAGCTTGAGTTTTCCGGATAAGCAAGTGCGAAGTTGGCGAGAGTGGTTCCAAGATTTCCGGAATTTACCGAGTTGACCACGCCGACGCCGATGACGTTTGGGGCTGCGCCGGGGTAGAGGGGCGGGTCATAGGCGTTGTAGCCGTTGCCTATGCCGGCGACGACGATAAGGCCATAGTGCTCAGCCAGCGATTCGATGCCTCTTGTCCACCAGTCTTCAAACTGCGTGCCGATGCTGGCGGATACGATGTTCGCATCCGGAGGTGATTGGGGAAAGACATTGTTAGTCAGGAAGCTCCAGAATTCATAGACGCCGGCATTGGCTGCCGGCGCTACACCCTGATAGTAAAACTGTCCGAGGTCCGGATTGAATGCGGCAGAGTCCTCGCCAAAAAGGATAGAGCAAATGGCTGTGGCGTGTGGCGAGATGCCTGTCCCGCCGTTAGCGGATTGGTTGTAGAGGGTAAAGTGGGCGGGCTTGAAGCAGTTATGGTTGATGTTAGGTTGGTAGTCGTTTTGGGGTTGGCCGTCGGTGTAGGTGATGCTTCGTGCGATGACGGCGAATTTGACGCCGGCGCCCGTCAGATTGGGGTCTATTTGCCTTAGTGCATAGATTCCGGCGTAATTTAGTCCCTGGGGCTGGGGCAATGTCCCGTTGGGCAGTCCTTCGGCTGCAGCGACACCGCTAAATGGCGATAGCAGTGCTGCGATACAGGCTGCCAGGCCCAGCCAAACTGTTTTTTTAGCAGTTTGCAACATTTCTCCACTCCGGAGGGGGGTGGTAAGTCTGAAGGATGAGAGGCCGCTGCCCCACATGCCAGCCTCCTTAGCTTGCGAACATCGCCTCCTAATCCTTGCTGCTATGATAGCAGAAATGGGGCTTATTTTCAAGTGAAATCTTGGGAATGTTATCGCCACATAGCGGTTTTTAACATTGAAAATTGGGGTGCGGAAAAGTTGATTAAGAATTCTTGCCTTTATCGGTCTTAGTTGATATACTCTGGGAGCGAAACGGGTTATTTTATAGACGATTTGGCGCAGCTATGAGAGTAATTCTGAATTCCAGGCAGGTTGAGCAGACCCTGAAATCGCTGACGGGCCTGATTGTGTCCGATACGCCCGGGGACGTGGATATCGCAGTGATAGGCATTCGCAGCCGAGGCGAGATACTGGCACAGAGACTGTCTATGCGATTGTCGAAGGCGATTGGCAAGGATGTTCCGTGCGGGACTCTTGATATAACGCTTTATCGCGACGACCTGAACTCGCCGCAGGGAACCGGGCAGCCGCAGGTACGGACCACGGAAATCGGGTTTGATGTGGACGGCAAGGCGATTATTTTGGTGGATGATGTTCTTTACACCGGCAGGTCCGCAAGGGCTGCAATGGATGCGCTTATCGACCTGGGCAGGCCGAAGGGGATAAAGCTGGCGGTGCTGGTGGAAAGAAAGGGCAGGGAGCTGCCCATACAGGCCGACTACATCGGTTACAAAAGCGATGCTAAACCGGGTGAATTGGTGCAGGTCAATTTTGTGGAGTCCGACGGAAAGGACGAAGTAGTAATTGAGTGAATGAGTCCGCCAATACCGGCGGATGAGTAAATGGGCAAATGAGATTGCAGGTCAGCGCATTTACGCATTCACGCATTTACGAGGTAGTGCGGTAATAAAATGAAAGCCAGGGAATTCAAGTGGCAGCGGAAGCACCTGTTGGGGCTGCGTGAGTTGAGTGCGGAGGAGATTACTTACATTCTCGATACGGCGGAGGGCTTTGAGCAGATAAGCACGCGGTCGGTCAAGAAGGCGCCGCCTTTGCGCGGCAAGGTTGTGGTAAATTTGTTTTTCGAGGACAGCACGCGCACTCGAAACAGTTTTGCGCTTGCGGCAAGCCGGCTGAGCGCGGATGTTGTTGAGTTCACGCAGAAGAGCAGTTCTGTAAGCAAAGGCGAGACGCTTCTGGACACTGCGAGGAATCTGGAGGCGATGGGGATAGATATTATTGTAATCAGGCATAACGCAGGCGGTGCGCCGATGCTGCTGAGCAAGTACATCAATGCCTGCGTAGTGAATGCCGGCGACGGTTTCTGTGAGCATCCCACGCAGGGGCTTCTGGATGTCTATACGATTCGCAAAATAAAGGGAAGTCTGGAGGGTTTGAAGATAGCGATTGTCGGTGACATTTCGCACTCGCGCGTTGCCCGCAGCGATATGTGGGCGATGACGAAGCTCGGTGCGGAAGTGATATTTGTGGGTCCGCCGACTTTGATGCCGGCGCAGGTGAGCCGGCTGCCGGTGAAGGTGAGCTATTCGCTCGATGAGGTCATCGAGAAGGTGGATGTGATTAATATGCTTCGGGTTCAGTTTGAGCGGATGGGAGGCAATCCGTTCCCATCGATACGGGAATACTCGCACTATTTCGGGCTGACCGTGGAGCGAATGAAAAGGGCAAAGCCGGATATTATGGTTATGCACCCCGGGCCGATTAACAGAGGACTTGAGATGGAGAGCGAGGTGGCGGACGGGCGGAATAGCGTCATATTGGAGCAGGTAACTAACGGCCTGGCTGTAAGAATGGCAGTGCTGTTTCTTGTGAACCAGGCAGCAGCAGTTAGTGATTGATTATTGATAATTGATTATTGATTATTTGAAAATGAACTCTGGTCTTTTAATAAAAAATGGGCGGGTGATAGACCCTGCGAACGGCATCGATAAGAAATGCGATGTGCTTATTGTCGATGGGAAAATTGCAGAGGTAGGTAATCTGTCTGCACAGGCGGAAAAAACCGTGCAGAGGGTTATCGATGCGAGCGGGAAATTAGTGACGCCGGGCCTGATTGATATTCACGTTCACTTTCGTGAGCCGGGCGATGAAGAAGAAGAGACAATAGCGAGCGGGTCGGCGGCGGCGGTGGCGGCGGGATTTACCTCGGTTGTCTGTATGCCGAACACCAAGCCGCCTATCGAGAATGAGACCGACGTCGAATACATCCATCGCAAGGCCCGGAAGGCGAGGAAGACGCACGTCTATACGATGGGGGCGATAACGAAGGGGCAGGAGGGGGCCGAGCTTGCCGAGATGGGATTTATGTCGGAGGCGGGTGCGGTCGGGTTTACAGACGACGGCAACGGCGTGCAGGACCCTGCGGTGATGCTCGGGGCGCTCAAGTATGCGGCGATGTTCGATGTGGTCATTGCCCAGCATTGTCAGGATGACAGGATTGCAGGTAAGGGCGTGATGAATGCGGGGTATTATTCGACGATATTAGGGCTGCCGGGACTGGATTCGCTGGCGGAAGAGGCGATGCTGTGGCGGGACATTCAGCTTGTCAAGAAAATCAGGACCGGGCGGGTCCGCTACCATGCACAGCATATTTCGACTGCGGGGGCGGTGGAGCTGATAAGAGCTGCCAGGAAGGACTCGCTGCCCGTAACCTGCGAGGTGACGCCGCACCATTTGCTTTTGACGGAGGAGTCCTGCGCCGAATACGATACGAACTACAAAGTCAACCCGCCTTTGCGGACGGCGAAAGACGTTGAGGCCCTGAAGCAGGCGATTGCCGAAGGGCTGGTCGATGCGCTGGCGACGGACCACGCGCCGCACCTGCAGAGCGAAAAGGAGCTTGAATTTTTAGCGGCTCCTTTTGGGATTCTAAGTCTTGAGTGTGCTCTGGGGCTTTATGTTAAGGCGATAATCGAGCCGGGGATTTTAGATTGGCCGGGGCTTATCAAAATGATGACTGTGAACCCGGCCAAAATTATCGGCATCGACAAAGGAACGCTCAGTAAAGGTAAGCAGGGCGATGTTACTATTATCGACCCCAATGCCGAGTACAAAATTGATGTAAATACATTCCGCTCCAAGAGCAAAAACTGTCCCTATCACGGCTGGACCGTTAAAGGAAAAGTCGAAAAGACAATCGTGCAGGGAGAGGTGAGATTCGAAGTGTGACCCGCGGGTCGTGGTTCGTGGCTCGTGAAGTGTGACTCGTGGGAAGGCACGAGATTCGATATTCGAATTTTGTCAGGCGAGTAGTTTTGAGTTTCAGGTTTTGAATTTTTGGTTTTCGAAGATGCCGTTTATTATAGATGGTCATAATTTGCTATGGTCGATTGCGGAGTCGGAGGAGAGGGGTAATGAGGCGGGTTTGTGCAAAGCAGTTGCCAGGTATCTGAAGGCGGTCGGCGAGACCGGCGAGATTATTTTTGATGGGGCGGGGCCGAAGGACAAAAGCGGATTCGACAATATTGCCGATTTGGAGGTATTTTTTGCCGGTCCTGGCAAGGATGCCGATACGGTAATTGAGGACAAGATAAGGGTGGATACTGCGCCACGGAGATTAGTGGTAGTCAGCAGTGACCGCAGACTTCGCAAGGCTGCGCGAACAAGGGATGCGACGGTGATAAAGTCAGAGATTTTCTGGGAGAAGCTGCGGAAGGAGTTGAGCAGGAAAAAGACCACTAAAGAGCCGGCGGGGAAGCGCGATGGACTGACGGAGAGCGAGACCAAACGCTGGCTTGAGTTTTTTGGGATTGAGCAGTAGTGTCAATCTTATTCTGTCTTGACTAATCTTTTTGTTCGAGTGCACGAATCGGTCCGGTTTGTTCAATAATTACCAGGTAGCCCTCAATGGTTGGCGGGATTTGGGCTCGTAGTTGCTGTGGTCTGGCCGATGTGAAAATCCTGATACAGGGCTTGCCTTTGAACTCGCCGATTGCCACGCCTACGACCCCAGGGATTGCCATCCATTCGTTTGTTCTCTCGTTGAGGACTTGTTCAATAGTCTTACCAGGCATATACCTTCCTTTCTCAAGGTCGGAGGCATTGTTTTGCGAACATCCGCTGAGACTGCCGGCTGCAATTATAGCGCCAATGCTCAACACAATAAGTGGAATCTGCCGGCTCACCAATAGTTCTCTTAAAGCAGACCGGATATCTTTTCCATATTCGTGGATATGATGATGTCAACGAAGTTCGCCGACACACAGCGATTACATAAGTCCCATTCGCCCGGAGATTTTTTACATATCGCTATTCGCCGTCAACGCTAACGCCGAAGGCACTAAGCACCAGGTCAATCCGGTTTGCAACGGCCCATTGGCCACTCGAGTCACCGGCAAAAAGCAACCCGACTGGGTTTTTGCCAGGATCCGTCACCAATAGCGAGCCGGAGTCACCGGCCTTAATAAATGGTTTGTTGCTGTAAACCCAAATCTGGTTAACAAGGCGTGCTGTTCCGGAACTGTAACCAACATTGACGGTAGCGTTAATCGCGTAGATTTTCCCTTTTGTAAGGGCTGTTGTGCGGCCGTATTTCTGGACCGGCATACCTACATAAGCCAATACCGTGCTTGATTTGGGCGTCCCGTAGCCGTTGGAAGGCGTAGCATTACCCAATTTGCCTGTGTCACTCAGAGCAATGGCTGCATCAATTTTGTTGCTGGCACTCGTTGAGAAAACAATCGGCTCAAAGGCAGACAGCGTGCCAATCACGTTATCGGGGTTGTAAACATACCCCGCCGTGTCGTACCGTCCCGGCTGTAATACTTTGCTGCCGGTGGGAGCTTTGTTCTCTAATGCGTAAACGTGGTTGTTGCTGAGGGCGTACACATTGGTTCCATCGGTTACCCTGCAACTGATTGTTCCGGAGGAGATCTCACCTTCATTACCGGTTGAGACGCCAATAGGGACTGGCCGGTCAAACCGAGCGGTAGGGTTGATCTTGGTCCCGCCGCCTGGTTTGCCTTCAGGTTTTGGTAGTGCGTAGATTTTACCTGTAACTACCACCTCAACGGAAACATCGTCGAGTTTTTTAGGGATTCCGGCAACTTCCGGTCCTTCTACAAAGACCTTGATGTTAGGTGTGTCCTCCATATTCAGGCCGACGGCTGTGCCCACTACGCCTTTCATTGCCAAAAGCCGGGCGGTGTGCTTTTCCTGGGATTGTTTTGCTCGCTCGAAGGCATTGTCGCTGTTGCCCTGGGCGGAGAGGACGGTCGAGAGAAAGAAGACCGTAAAGACTGCAACGATTACTAACAGGATTTTGCAGAATATTCGTCTGGACATAATTTTACCCTTTCACTTCTCCGAAATGGACGGTTTGGTTTTGACTGGGCGTAAACATTTCTGCTCCAAGACTTTCTCTAATTTAAGTGGAAGTATTATACCATAATTTTTCAATAAAGCAACAAATTTTCAGCACTTTTTAGGCAAAATTCGCTGGTAAAAGCCCTGACCGACTCGTGGTTCGTGCATCGAGAATCACTTCCTGCGTTTTCGCAGTAACGCCAGGCCGCCCAGTGTGAAAAGCGATAATGTGGCCGGTTTACCCGCCGAAGCTATCGACTATACCAACTTATCGCCGCCTGCGCCGTAAGGCAAAAAAGATACCACCCAACCATAATGTAATCGCGGAGGCGGGTTTACCCGCCGAAGCTGCATCCTGTTTTCCTAATCACTGCCGCCTACGTTTTGACGCAATCAGGGTCACACCCAGGACCATTATCAATGCGGAGGCGGGCTCGGGGATAAGAAGATATGCTCTACCGTAGCCAGCAGGATTTATTCCTTGTCCTACAATCCATCCGTTGTCATTGATTGAATACGCATACATAAGCGTCCAACCTAAGGTAGGGTCGACTAAGGTATTTAAGTCGATATTATTGCCACCGCCGGTCGGGTCAAACAAGGTGGCTTTGCCATCAGCCCCACCTACAATCTGACCGTTGTTGTTGATTGAATAAGCAATACTCACCCATCCACCCAGAGTGCCAAGGTCGATATTGTTTCCACCGCCAGTTGGGTCAAACAAAGTGGCTACAAAGTTCTCGACTCCAACAATCTGACCATTGTTGTTGATTGAATAAGCCACGCTCTCCCGTCTACCTATAGTGCCAAGGTCGATATTGTTGCCAGCACCGGTCGAGTCAAACAAAGTGGCACTCCGACCCCTTGAAGGTGAAGGGCGGTCGGCCCATCCCGCAATTTGACCGTGGTCATTGATTGAGTATGCCTGACTCTGCCATCCCCCTAAAGTGCCGAGGCTGATGTTATTTCCGCCGCCAGTTGGGTCAAATAGTGCAGCTCTCCGGAATACTGAACTGGACCAGGCCCATCCCACAATCTGACCGTAGTCGTTGATTGATAGGGCCCCGCTTAACCGCCCGCCCAAGGGCCGAGGTCGATATTGTTTCCGCCGCCAGTTGGGTCAAACAAAGTGGCTACAAAGTTCTCGCTTCCGACAATCTGGCCGCGGTCGTTGATTGAATAAGCTCCGCTGTAGGACCCACTCAGAGTGCTTAGGTCGATATTTTTACCCCCGCTAGTTGAGTCAAACAAAGTAGCTTTCTCTCTTCCTGAACTGTCTTGGGCACTTCCCACAATCTGACCGTGGTTGTTGATTGACCGGGCCATGCTCCCTGTTCCGCCCAGAGTGCCGAGGTCGATGAGCTGATAATAGGCCATGGCCTGGCGGGTGGGGGCCGCAACGGCCAAAATGATAGCTAATGTAATGAATTTTATTTTTCTTTTCATTTTACCCTTCTCCTTCTTGCCACAAAGGCACCAAGACACGAAGTTTTTTAACTCATAAATTCTTTGTGACTTTGTGTCTTCGTGGCTAATCAAAAAATACCTTTTAACCTAAGCGCAATAAGCAAAATCTCGGCGCAAAATGAGACATCCAATCCCTTGTCAGCCAGGATTACAGACCCCCTCCATGGGGAAGCTATGTATGAGATTATTTTTAGTGTAACCGTGAGGTGGCAGATTGTCAAGCGAAAAATCGCCCGTTTTTGCCATTCAGGCCGAAAAGGGTGGGATTTGGGGATTCAATTCCGGCGAAATTTTATTGATTAGTTCGGCAAAAGGTAGTATAAAAACTCTTTTAGTGCAATAAGGACGGAGGCAGGGGACTATGAAGGAAATTAGCCACGAAAAGGCACAGAAAAGACGGGTAAAAGGACACCAGAGAATCAGAGTATCAGGAAGAAGAATATCAGGGAATCAGGAAATCAGGAGAAGTTATGAAGCGCGAAATGGTTATGATTGACGGCAACGCGGCGGCGGCGCATGTGGCCCACGCTACAAACGAGGTCATTGCGATATATCCGATTACGCCAAGCTCGCCTATGGGGGAAATAGCCGATGAGAAGACGGCTAAGGGTGAGGTTAATATCTGGGGCACGGTGCCTTCGGTTACGGAGATGCAGTCGGAGGGTGGTGCGGCGGCGGCGGTGCACGGTGCGCTGCTGACGGGGGCCCTGACGACGACCTTTACCGCCTCGCAGGGACTGCTGCTTATGATTCCCAATATGTATAAGATTGCCGGGGAACTGCTGCCGACGGTCTTTCATATCTCGGCGAGGTCGCTGGCCTGTCATGCGCTTTCGATATTCGGAGACCAATCTGATGTGATGACCTGCCGCGAGACAGGTTTTGCCATGCTCTGTTCCTCCAGCGTTCAGGAGGTGATGGACCTGGCGCTTGTTGCGCAGCGGGCGACACTGGCATCATTGGTGCCGTTTATACATTTCTTTGACGGCTTCAGGACCAGCCATGAGATTCAGAAGGTTGAGGAGCTGACTTTTGACGATATGCGTGCAATGATTGAGGATGAGCTTGTGGCGAGGCACCGGACGAGGGCGCTTACGCCCGACAGGCCGCAGATTAGCGGCACGGCGCAGAACCCCGATGTATATTTCCAGGGCAGAGAAACGGTGAACAAATACTATCTGGTTACGCCTCAAATTGTCCAGGATGCGATGGATAAGTTCGCCGAGTTGGTGGGCCGGCAATATCACCTCTTTGATTATGTCGGCCCGCAGGACGCCGAGAAGGTAATCGTGGTTATGGGCTCCGCAGCCGATACCATTCACGAGACGGTTGAATATCTGGCATCCAAAGGCCAAAAGGTTGGTGTGGTGAAGGTCCGGCTCTATCGGCCATTCAGCAGAAAGGATTTTATCGCCGCTCTACCGAATACGGTGAAAAAAATCGCGGTCCTGGACAGGACCAAAGAGCCAGGTTCGCTCGGCGAGCCATTGTATCTGGACGTGCAGACTGCCGTCAGCGAGGCGATGGCCCTGGGCGAAGCGCCCTTTAAGACGCATCCGTTTATTGTGGGCGGGCGATATGGGCTCGGGTCGAAGGAGTTTACGCCGGCGATGGTGAAGGCCGTCTATGATAATCTCGATGCTCCCAAGCCCAAAAATGGTTTTACAGTAGGCATCATTGATGACGTGACGAATACGAGTCTGAAAATGGATGAATCCTTTGAGATTTCAGGGGAGGGTCTTTTCCGCGCGATGTTTTATGGCCTTGGCTCGGATGGGACGGTAGGCGCAAATCACAACTCGATACACATTATAGGGAAATTGACCGACAATAACGCGCAGGGCTACTTTGTTTATGATTCAAAGAAGGCTGGGACTGTCACCATATCGCACCTTCGGTTTGGAAAGAGGCTGATTCGCAGGCCCTATCTTATAACTGAGGCCGATTTTATTGCCTGTCATAATCCAAGCTTCTTAGAGAAATATGATATGCTCTCTGCTGCGCGGGATGGGGCCACCTTTTTGCTGACGAGCAGTCACAGTAAGGATGAGGTCTGGGATACGCTGCCGCAGGAGGTGCAGAAGCAGATAATTGACAAGAAGCTGAAGTTTTACGTTATCGATGCGGTTTCACTTGCTGGTGAGCTGGGTTTGGGCTCGCGGATAAATGTAATTATGCAGACCGCATTTTTCAAGATCAGCAATGTCATTCCACTTGAGACGGCAATCAAGGCCATTAAGGATGCGATTAAGGACAGCTATGGCAAGAAGGGCCAGAAGGTTCTCGATATGAACTATGCTGCAGTGGATGGTGCGCTGAGCAGGCTGTACGAGGTCAAGGTTGGCAACAAGGTTACGAGCAAGATAAAGATGCCTGCGGTCGTTCCGGATGATGCGCCGGATTTTGTCAGGGATGTTACGGCGGAGCTTATGGCGCTTCGCGGGGACAAGGTGCCGGTCGGCAAGCTGCCGGATGACGGCAAGTTCCCGAGCGGCACGACCCAATATGAGAAGCGCAACATCGCCGTCAATATTCCGCAGTGGGAGCCGAACATTTGCATTCAGTGCGGCACGTGCTCTCTGGTCTGTCCGCACGCGAGCATAAGGGTCAAGGCCTATGATGCAAAGTACCTCAAAGGCGCACCGGCGGCCTTTAAGAGCGCCGATGCGAAGGGCAAGGAATTTGCCGGTATGAAGTTCACGGTTCAGGTGGCTCCTGAAGACTGCACCGGCTGCGGGAATTGTGTTGTCAACTGTCCTGCGGAAGAGAAGGATGCGAACAAGCAGCCAACGGGGCGAAAGGCCATCAATATGGTTTTGCAGGAGCCGTTGCGGCGGCAGGAGAGCGAGAACTACAAATATTTCCTGTCGATTCCAAATACCGACCCGAAGCTTTTCAGGGCCAATACGGTAAAGGGCAGCCAGTTGATTCAGCCATTGTTCGAGTATTCGGGTGCCTGTGCGGGCTGCGGCGAGACGGCTTACGTGAAGCTGCTGACGCAATTGTTCGGGGACAGGGCGTTTATCGGGAACGCGACCGGGTGCTCATCGATTTATGGCGGAAACCTGCCGACGACGCCCTATACAAAGAGGGAGGATGGCAGGGGGCCGACGTGGAGCAACAGCTTGTTTGAGGATAGTGCGGAATTTGCGATGGGGATGAGGCTGACGGTTGATAAATTCAGGGAGAGGGCGCTTCATTTGCTGGAACAGGTGGCAGGCAAAGGGTGTGTTGATGGTAAGCTTGCGGAGGAAATCCGGATGGCCGCGCTGGCGGACGACCCTGCACAGGCGGCCATTGAGCAGCAGCGGACCCGCGTAGATAAGCTCAAAGAGCAGTGTGTGAAGGGCAACTGTGCGGAATGCAGGTATCTGTCGGCTCTTGCTGATTATCTTGTGCGCAAATCCGTCTGGGCGGTCGGTGGTGATGGATGGGCCTATGATATTGGCTACGGCGGGCTGGACCACGTGCTGGCAAGCGGAGCCAATGTCAAGGTGCTGGTTCTGGATACGGAGGTGTATTCCAATACGGGCGGGCAGATGTCAAAATCTACGCCGAGGGCGGCGGTGGCGAAATTTGCGGCGGCGGGCAAACCATCGGCGAAGAAAGACCTCGGACTTCTGGCTATGACTTATGGCAGCATTTACGTCGCCAAGGTGGCAATGGGTGCGAATACTGCTCAGACGGTGAAGGCGTTTGCGGAGGCCGAGGCGTATCGGGGGCCGGCGATTATAATCGCGTATGCTCACTGCATTGCACACGGTATCGATATGACGAAAGGATATCAGGAGCAGAAGAGGGCGGTGGAGTGCGGCCACTGGCTTTTGTACAGGTTCGACCCGCGGCTCACAGAGCAGGGCAAGAATCCGCTGCAGCTTGATTCGAAGACGCCGACACTTGCTTTTGAGGAATATGTTTATGGCGAGAATCGCTACCGAACGCTTAAGCAGTCAAAACCGGAGGCGGCAGCGGAGCTGCTTGAGCTTGCCAAGAGGGATGCGGCTCAAAGATATACTTTGATGGAGCAGCTTGCGAAATTGTCGTGTGGTCCGGAGGATCGGAAAATAGGACGGTGAGACGGTTGGAACTGCCAAACGGAATGGCGGACCCGTGGCTCGTGAAGGTTGGGAAGTCTGATGCTGTGGGTCTGACTGCCTTGTGCAGCGATTCTCCCGGGCAGCCCGCCAAAGCTGGCCCCCGACAGAAACATTCGGGGGTGGCGGATGATTTTTGAGCGTGACAGGATGGCCCTTCGACAGGCTCAGGGTGGTGAGCGAAGTCGAACCAAGTCGAGGTGATGGTTAGAATGTGAGGCGCACCAAATATAAGATATGCAGAGGAGTAAGATGATTAGCGAGTTTACAAAGATAATCAGGCTGGTTCTTGCGGCGATTATTGTTTTGGCGGGCTGCCGGCAGGAGTATAAAGAGGGAGTCGATGTGCTGGCTTGCGGGCCGGACTTTGAGGTGATGCCTGTGCCGGCCGATTATGCCTCTTCATCGATTGTGGCTGCAGGAGGGCTGCAAGAGTGGGCGAGGGAAAGAAAACTTGAGCTTGACGGCGTAGTTGCTTTGCCTCAAGGCGATGGAAGCGTTTATCTGACGGAGTGGCGATGTGATATTTACCCGTGGTCAAATTCCATTCGGATTTCGTCTTTCGAGCCCCAGGGTGAGTTTGTATGCGAATTGTCGAACGGTGGCTTTCGCGTATTGACCGGGACACAGGTGATAGAAGGATTGGCTTCGCAAATAGGTGTGCGCGACCTTGCGGATGCAATACTGGCTGTCACTACGGCATCCGTCAGATTTCTGGATACGTCCTCGCAGTTTACACGGGCATCTGAGCCGGTGAGGGTGCAGGGGTTGTGGTATTATCCGATTGAGCGGACTTATGTTGGGCAGCAAACACCTTCCGGAGGCAAAGTGAGAGAAACCGGACAGCCTGGGCCGTATTGGTCGCAGGTGGTTTTCTATCAGAACAGGGACAACTGGCTGGTGGATATCATTCGGCTCGCGGATGTTGATGAGCAAAAGTTTTTCAGCGTCCGCGGCTATGATTATGCGCGGATTCAGAAAAAGGGGATTTTGGTTCCTGCCAAGATAGAGATATTCAGGTCCGATGCACGACGAGGTTTGCTGAGACGTGTAGCTCAGGTCAGCTTCCAATAGCGAGTCTGCCAAAGAAGTCGTGGCGGACGGAAGGGGGCGGTCCACAGCGGCGGTTGGTCAGTTGGGGAGAGGGTTTTGTTGTTTTTCGATAAGGTCATTTCAGAACCGGGGGAGCTTATAGATTTTGGTGTAACCTGCCTTGCTGGGTTGCCGTAAATTTTTTATTTGAAGTGGTCTTATTAGCTATACTGGCACAAGGGCAATTATAGGGCGTAGATACAAAGGCCGACCGAACAAGCCTGATGGGCAGGCAGTATAGTTAGATTGTTAGTTGGGTTTTTGTAAGTGAGGAGCGGTTCTGTTGGAATAGGTCTGAAGCTCCTTAATTTCGTAAGTGCTTTGTTTAGTTGCGGTTGTGAAAGGAGGCAAACCGGGTGAGTGCTCAAACCTGCCGTTTGACGTTTCCGCATACGGATGTGTCGGGCGGTTTTTGGTGGCGCTGACAATATTGGCAGGTTTGCCTGTGCCGCCGCTGTATATAACAGTCCAAAAAAAGTTAAGCCAGTGTAGCATTAAACCGATAAAGTTCATCGAGTGAGGCTATGTTTTGACGGTTGGTAGTGTGGTCTAAACAAAAGCTCGATGTTTTTTGGAAGTTTAGTGCTATGAAAAGGATACAGATTAAAAACGAAGTGGCGGCGATACGTAAAGCCGGCTGGTTTTTAGTTTGCACTTATGCTTTGTGTTTCCTGCTTTTCGCCCCTGGTTGCGGCAACAAGTTTTTTGACCCGACTCAGGTAGGCAGGTTCCGTTCTGTGCCGGCTGTCAACGTGATATTGGAGACGTTGGGTGTGTCGGAGGAAGCACCTGTGGCGTGGGAGCAGGCACAGGAGCCCAAGCCAGCGGACACCGTTGTGATGGAGTCTGATTATGCGCTTCGCGCCGGTGACGTTGTGAGGATATCCATCTTCGAGCTGCTGCAAGAGGGAGTGCCGTTTGTGAACGAGTACGTCGTGACAGAGACCGGCAAGATATCCATACCGGAGGTCGGAGTAGTTGAGGCAGCGGGGCTGACCGAGACGCAGCTTGAGGAGGAGATAAGGCAAATTCTTTCGCCAAGCATATTGAAAGAGCCGTCGATTGTTGCGACACTGATGACCTCGCAGCAGCGGACATACTCGGTGTTGGGTGACGGAGTGCTGGCGCCTGGCCGGTACGTTATTCCTCGATACGGTTTCAGGTTGGCCGATGCGCTCGCGACAGCGGGCGGGCCGAGACAGTTCAACGTGAGCTATATTTATGTTTCACGTTATATACCGGGCAAGGAAGCAGCCGGTGCGCCGGCGCAGCCACAGCTTGAGGGAACGGACCTTACCGAGCCTGAGCTGACGGTGCCGGAGCTTATTAAACCGGAGGATATGACAAAGCCGGAGCAGGAGCCGTTGGAAGTGATAACGCCTCGAGTGCAGCGTCCGCGGCTGCGGAGCAGAGAAGTCATAGCTTCGACGGAAATGATAACAGAGAGAGAGCTTGCCCAGGCAGGAGTGCCCGAATCTCTTGAGATGCTGAGCGATGGGCAGCAGAATTGGAAAGACAACGGCAAGAAGGCGAATTCATCTGCGGGAGCTAAAGAGCCGCAGGCGACGGAAGAGTCTATCGAAGATGAGCCGGTGAGTGTCAGGGATATCTTGAAGACATTGTCTGAGCGGCCGCGTCGAGAGCGAACAACAACTTCTCGGACAACTCCAACGGCATCGTCTGTGAGGCGAAGCGCGGAGCCGTCCGGTTCGGAAGTGATGGTGGAGCTGCCGCCGGATGAGCGAGTAGATGTTAACGACGTTTCGTCGCTCCCCGAGCCTCCTGTTCGTGCGAAGACGAATGGGCAAGCGAGCGTAAAGCCGCCTTCGCCTGTCAATGCGACGACTCGTAATAGAGTTGGCGTTCAAGGGACAGTGAAACCATCTAACGTGGTTAGTGCAAATACCCGTGAGAGAACGGGTGAGCGGGTGAATGTCAATGACGTATTGAAGACGTTGTCTGAACGTCGCCGTACGGAGAAGGTTGATGAGGGGACAGATGTGGAGGTGGTCGGACCGTCGCCGGAGCCGACCGTGCCTGAGAAGGCGGCCGAGGAGACGGATGTCGATGCGATACTGAAGTCGCTATCCACGAGACGCCGTCCGGGCGTAAATAAAGAAGCGGCGGTCGAACCTGTGGAGGAGCCGGTTGTACCTGCTGCTCCGCGGAAGATGGATAAGAATACTGATATAGATGCGATGCTGAAGTCGCTGTCCGAGCAGCAGCCGCAGGCGGAGGAGAAAGTTGAAGAAGCGGTCGCTCCTGCTCCTGTGGAAGGACCGATTGGGCCTGAACGACTGGATGAGCGGATAGATGTCGATGAGATATTGAAGACGCTGCCTGGGAGAGCGCCGCGAAGGAAAGTGGTGGCGCCCATAGAGGAGCCCGCTGTTGGTATCGATGAGACGATAAAGTCGCTGGTTGAGCCTGGTGTGCCGGAGACGCCCGAGGAAGAAATTGTGGTAGAAGATACAGGTGTGCCGGCGGCGTCAGTTAAGCCGGTTGCTCCGGGAAAGGCGGAGGGGGACGGGCGGATTGAGTGGGTTTTCCAGGATGGCAAATGGGTCCCTGTGCAGGTGGGTGCGCCAAAGGCGATAGGGCCGGTGATTAAGTTTGAGCCCGGTAAGGAATTGGTTGAGCCGCTTGAGGAGAAAGCTGTTACGGTGCCCGAGGTTGAATGGGCTGAGACAGCCAAGACGCGGCTGATAAGGATTCCATCTGATAAGCTGATGGCGGGCGACTCAAGATACAACATCGTGATAAAACCCGGTGACACGATTCACGTGCCCGTGGACATTATAGGTGAGTTCTGCGTGATGGGTAACGTCAACAACCAGGGATACGTTCCGATTACGGGCCGGCCGATGACCTTGAAGATGGCGGTGGCCGCTGCCGGTGGTCTGGGGCCTCTGGCGTGGCCGAAAAAGTGCGAGGTGGTCAGGAGAGTCGGCAAGAAGAAAGAGGAAATCGTGATGGTGGATTTGGATAAAATTGCCAACGGTGAGCAGCCTGACTTCTTTATCAAGCCGAACGACCTGATTAACGTCGGCACACACGCGACGTCAAGATGGCGTGCAATTTTGCGAAATGCATTCAGAGCGACTTACGGGTTCGGGTTTGTTTATGACCGTAACTTCGCTGATAGAGATTATGGAAACGGCCCGTTACCCAATTGGTTCTAAATAGGAGCATAAGGCAACCAGCGTAAGGCCGCAAGGTTTTGCGGCTTCAATCTTGGTTTTTGGCTTTTAGTTTTTAGTGTCGTGGAAAGTATCACCTCTTTTGCTGTGGGTAAGGAAGGAGTGGGTGCGCCCGTAGAGAAGCAATTGTGGCGTCAGCGCGGAGTGCACAATTACATTAAGATATTGGTGATAGGGGGGCTGTTTTGTTATCTTTTTCGCGGCGAGTTTCGGGTACTTATGCAGGATTGGCTCGCTGATAGCAGTTGGTCTCACGGTTTTCTGATTCCGCTGTTCAGTCTTTATTTTATCAACCAGCATAAGCGGGAGATTTTGAATATTCAGGCCAGGCCGAATTATCTTGGTCTGGTTTTTCTGGTTTGTGGGATTCTTTTTTATTTTTTTAATCTGGTCAGTCCCTCCGGCTACGCCTATTTCCGCAGTCTGAGCATATTGGTCTCGCTTGGGTCGATAGTATTGTTTCTGGGCGGGTGGCGACTGGTGAAGTATACCTGGCTGCCGATTGTTTTTCTGGTATTTGCTGTACCGCTGCCGGACAGGACATACAAGGCAATCAGTATGCCGATGCGGATATGGGTTGCAAAGGCCGCAGCGTTTTTCCTGAGCATGGTTGGCGATATAGAAGCGACAGCCCGCGGTGCTATAATAGATGTGGTGTATCGGGGCAAGGCGATTGAGCCGCCGTTGGATGTAGCTGAAGCGTGCAGCGGGATGCGGCTATTGATGGCATTTCTGGCTTTGGGCGTTGCTATGGCTTATTTGCACTACAGACCTTTATGGCAGCGATTTATCCTGTTGGCCAGCACGATACCGATAGCGATATTCTGCAATTTTGTGCGCGTTACGGTCACCGGCTTTATCTATGTGCTGATACATCCGCGATACACGCAGGGTATTTATCATGATGGGCTGGGGATTGCGATGCTTCCGCTGGCGTTTGCCTTGTATAGTTTTCTTGGCTGGTTTATGTCGAGCTTGTTTATCGAGGAATCCGAAGCGGTAGCCGAAGACGTTGTGGTTCGGAAGCGCAATGCGTGATGGGAAATGCCAGAGACAACATACGAGTTTATTTACAGCCCGCCTTTTTGATATGTGTTGTGGTACTTGCGATAGCGGCAGGCGCCACAATAAAACTTGGCGTGATAAAAAAGGAACTCCTGCCGCTGAAAAAGTCTTTTGATGCTTTGAATGAAGAGAGGTCAGCTCCTTACAGGGTCGTGGAAAAGCTGAAAATCGAAAACGAAGATATACTTAAGGCGCTCGGAACGCAGGATTACATCGAATGGATTCTGGAAGATACCGAATCGCCGGCTAATAGCGCCGTTAAAAGGTGCATGTTATTTGTTACTTATTACGGGCGTCCGGACCGGGTGCCGCATGTGCCGGAAGAGTGCTATACCGGAGGTGGTTTTCAAATATTGGCGCCAGACACAGGTGTCCGCTTCGGGTGCCGCATGGGCCGATTGGCGCCAGACAGTGTGACTTTTGAGATAAAGAAAGCCGGGTTTGAGAGAAAAATAGACGGAACGTACCTTGTTTTTGGCAGGGTAAAAACGGACTTCCGGCAGAGACTCGAGAAATTTCCGGTTTTGTATTTTTTTAACGTAAGTGGAGAGTACGTCGGCAGCAGAGGCAAAGCGAGGTTTGCTCTAAATAAGAACCTTTTCAAGAAATATACGTATTTTTCAAAAGTCGAGCTGGTTTTTAACCAGATGTTGAGTTCGCCGAGCAAGGAAGAGGCGGTGGCGGCGGGCGAAAAGCTGTTAGGTGTTCTGCTGCCTATTTTGGAAGAGGAACACTGGCCCGATTTGGAGAAGCCCGGCGGTGTGCAGAAATCAAATGTCAGTAAGTCGAACATAAAATAAGGGGAAACTTATGGCCAAGAGGAGGCTAAATAAGAAGATTGCGCTTGTCGGCTCAATGATTTTCATAGTTGTTGTGTTGGGTGCTATCCTGGCGATTTTGTATTTGAGCCGGGACCCTGTAAAGTTTGTCACGGAAGGCGATGCGGCGTGGCAGGCGAAGGATTACGAAAAGGCCGAGCGATGCTATTACAAGGCCCGCGGTCTGGCAAAGGACAACGCGCTGCGTAAAGATGTACTTTTCAAGCTTGCGAATATGTATATCGAGACCGACCAATGGCGTCTGGTGCGCGGGTGCTGGGAGGAGATAATAAACACCGACTCGAAGGATGTCAGAGCCCGATACGCCAGACTGAAGTATTTCTACATTATGGCCGACAGCGGCGTTCGGCAAGTCTGGCAGGATGTCCGGCAGCAGGCATCGGAACTGATAGATGTAGTGCAGCAGGCCAACCTTCTTATGGAAAGTACCGACAAGTGGAAAACCGTCGGGCTGGAAGAGGAAGGCTATCGCGCGCAGCCAATGGGACAGTATTTGTACCTGCTTAAGGGCAGGGCCGCTGTTGAGATGGCGAAGCTGGGGATGGTTCCGGACACTGAGGCATTGCTTGCCCAAGGCGTTGAGGATTTGGAGCAGGCGCGCAAGTACGACCCGGCTAATGTCGATGCCTTCTGGTATTTGGCGCAAGCATCTGTAACCAAAGGTGACATTCTTGCTGAGAGGGGTAATTTGGAAGAGAGGGACAAGGCGATAGAACAGGCCAAAGCGTATACGGAGCAGGCGGTAAAGGCCGCGGATGCCGACCCGCGGGCGCATATGAATTACCTGGTGGTGAAGCTGATGGGTGCTCAAAAGGCCGGTAAAGAGCAGATTGACGCTTTAGAAAGGGAATATCTGGCTCTTGCACAGAGATTTCCTTCCAACGCGGAGATATTTGCAAGGATTTCCAGATTCTACTCGGACCCCCGGTTAGGGCCGAAAAATCTTGATAAAGCGGTGGTGGCCATCGACCATGCGATGGAATTGGACAAGAGTAATGTTGCCTACGCAATAAATGCGGCGTATCTGCGGTATCGCAAGTTTTCCTACTATGGTCAGAAGGATGACCTTTATAAGGCGATAGAAGTTGCAAAACAGGGGCTTACTCTGCCCGGTGCCCAGGAAGAGACAGGTTCGCGAAGCTGGGCGAACAAGATAAACAGAGTGTCATTGTATATTTTCCTTGCAAATGCGCATATCGAGCAGGTGCTTGAGCCTTGCGAGAAGAGGACTGATGCAGAGACTGCAACGTGGATAAAGAATGCTGAAGAAGCGGTGCACGGAATCGAGCAGATACTCGGCAGCGGTGAGGACCCGCAGGTGATTAAGTGGCGGGGGATGCTTGATCTTGCAAAAGGAGACAAGAACGCCGGTATCAGGAAGTTATATGCCGCCTATGAACAGCTTAAGGCTGCGTCGGTGCAGAAATCGTTTGAGCGAATAGATTCTCAGCTTGCGTATCGTCTGGCTAAGACTTTCGAGAATACAGATGAGCTTGGGGCGGCGACCGAATACTTCGCGGTTGCGTTGAGACTCGGCGACAGAAATGTCCCCGACAAAATTGATGAAAAGAAGCCCGAGTCTTTTCTGGATTATGCGGACATATTGTTGAAGCTGAAGGTCTATAACGAGGCCTTGCACCTTGTGAACTTTTTCGAGAGTCAGTATTGGGCCAATGACAGAAGCCGGACGCTTCGCGTCAGGGCTTATATCGGCGCAAAGCAATTTGATGACGCTGCAGAAGAGCTGGCAAACAGGTCTGATGCAGATAGTTCCGCCGCCTTAAAGCTTGGGCTGGAGATCGTCCAGGCCAAAATTCGGCAGACTATGCTGGCTATAGCTCAGAAGCAGAGCCGGGAAAGGCCGGGTATTTTTGTTCAGCCGGTCGGGCCGGCGGGAGAAAGCAACGAGCCGGCGGCTTCTGTAGAGGTGATGAAAGATGAAGTGAAAAGCTACAGGAAGCTTGAGGCGGACTTAGTGAAGCAGTTGCTGTCGTCGGAGCCGAATTCTGTTGGGGAGTCTCCCGTCATTAGCGTTTGCAGAAATTATGTGGAGACAGGCCGGAAAAAAGATGCCGAGGATTTGATTAATCGGTTTCTGGCAAGATTCCCAGACAGCACGGCGGCTTTGATTTACAAGCAGACACTTGCTGAACCCGACCCTGCAAATGTTTCGGAGCAGAGGCGCAGGGAGATAGAAGAGCAGGCTCTGTCGAATATTGCGGACCCGATTAAGCGGGCTGTTGCGCTTGGGATGTTTTACAGGAGATACAATGAACAGCAGAAGGCGGGCGAACAATTAAAGACGGTTTTTGAGAAGGGGGTTTCGCCCGGTGTTTCTGATAGCGAGGTTTTGGAGCAAGTGAATACCGCTTCACGGCATCTTTTTGAAGTGGCGCTGGTGACAAAAGATTGGCAGTTGGGTGAGCGGATAGCGGAGAGAGCTCGCCGTGTAAATCTGGATGAGTGTGAGGGCCAGGTTTTTGCGGCCCGCCTTGCAGCGGCGAAAGGCGAATACAAAGATGCTTTGGCAAAGGTGGATGAGTGTTTGAAACAAAGGCCTATTTTCTCACGTGCCTATATGCTGAGAAGTAATATAAATGCCGCTCTCGAGAATGAGCGTGCCTCTATTGAAGATGCCAAGAAGGCGGCATCGTTGAATCCTTTGGACGGAGTTATAGCGAAAGGGGTGGCGGTGGCGCTTTACCGCCGCGACCAGAAACTGGGCAAGAATGTCTCGCCGAGCCAGATGATTGAAACCAAAGCCGCTCTGGACAGGGCGCTGGTGCTCAATATCGGTGATTTACTGTTGCTTGATTTTTACGCTGAGTATATTAGCGCGACGGAGCCATTAAGGGCGCTTGCCATTCGCCAGGATTTGCAGAGGGCGGTACCGAGTCTGCAAAACGCTATGCGGCTGGGACAACTGGCAACGAAGCTGGCCGTTGAGCAGACGGACCGGCGGCGGAAAGAGGCATTGTTTGCTGTCGGCGAGTCGTCTTTCGAGGAGGGTATGAGAATCAACCCGAATGACAAGGATTTGCTTTATCGCTACGCCGAACATCTGCGGGCCAGAGGGCTGGATGATAGGGCCAAGAAGTTGCTGGAGGAGTCCCAGAATGAAAAGCTGTTGTGGGACCATTATTTCCAACGCGGGCAGTATGATGATGCAAGGAACGTTTTGGAACAGTTATACAAGAGCAGCCCCAAGGATATTTCTGTGCTGAAGGGGTTGCTGCTTGTTGCGGAAAAGACCATAGATGCGGATGGAGTAAAGAAGTATTCTGATGACTTTTTATCGCTGGAGGACAATGCGGAAAACCGTCTTATCCAGATTCAAAGCTTTCTGCGAGTGGGTCTTGTCAAGGAAGCCGAACTTAAAGTACAGGGTTTCAGGGAGAAATATCCGGACGAGCCTCGAATCCAATTGCTCGAGTCGCTGCTGGTGATGAGGATGGGCCAACTGCAAAAGGCGCTGGACCTGACGAATCGGTATCTGCAGAATAATCAGAACAACGCGGTGGCATGGCGACTGCGGGGCGAGGTAAACTTCTATATGGCCAACTATGAGCAGGCGGTCAACGACCTCAAGGCCAGCAAGTCGCTTGTTGACGACCCTGTTACCCGGATTTCGCTGGCCAAGTCGTATGTGCAGATGGAGCGGTATGAGGATGCCATAACGGAACTGAGAAATGCGATGGATGCGCCGGGCGCTCCTATAGAAGCCAGGCGGCTGCTTGAGCAGGTGTATATGCAGCTCGGGCGAAAAGATGCGCTGAAAGAATTTTACGAGCAGACGCTTGCTAAGTTTCCGGACAGTGCGTTGTGGCACAATCGCGCGGCAGGGTTCGCAATTATGACCGGCGATATCAACAGGGCTGAGCAATTATATCAGCGGGCATATCTGATGAAGCGGCAAGCAGTCGGTGACCCCAACGCCAGCAGCGAAATTCAGGATGTGCAGTATGCGACAGCGTTCGACGGGTATTTGAGGGTGCTTGTGTTAAGTGCCGGCGATCCGAATACGCGATTCTGGAACCCGCGGAAGCTGGACAAGGTTTTTGAGGAGAGCAAACGTCATCTTGACACAGCTTTTGCGCCCATAGCCTACCTTAGGATGGCAGAGGCGAAGCTGAAGCTCGGCGATAAAGCGACGGCGATAGAGTATTCTCGGGAGGCCGCAGATAAATCGGGTGCGAATGAGACGCTTGCCTCCGAGGTTTTGCTGAGAATGTATCTGATGCTGGGACCTGATGAGGTTGCAAGGTATTGTGAGCAGAAGCTTCAGAGCAACCCGGGTTCGTTGGCCGCCAATTTCACTATGTTCAATCTGGCCAAAATTAACGGCCAGTACAACAAGGCCCTGGAATATATTGAGAAATGTATGAAGATAATCGGGCCGGACAATCCTCGGATGGTGGATTACGTGGTGAAAAAGGCGGAGGTTTTGACAATGGCATACGACCGAACTTCCGATAATAGCTACCTTCTAAAGGCTATCGCTGATTACGAAAGTTTATTGACCAAAATGCCGAATAATACCAGTGTTCTAAATAATTTTGCGTATATGCTTGCTGAAAATAATGAGAGGCTGCCCGATGCGCTTCAGTATGCCAAACGGGCGCTGGATGCAAGCCCGAACGACCCGAGTTTTATGGATACCTATGCTTACGTGCTGTTAAAAAGCGGAAAGATTTCTGAGGCAGCCGAGCTTTTGTCAGCGGCTGTGCAGCAGTATGAGAAAGATGAATCTCTCATACCGCCTGAGGTTTATGAGCATTCGGGTATGATAAAGGAAAAGCTTGGGGCAAAGACCGAAGCGCTTGGCGCCTACAAGCAGGCATTGGAGGTGGGAGGAAATAGATTGTCGCAGAAACGCAGGGAACAAATAGATAAGGCTGTCAGACGGCTTTCGCAGTAACCTAATTGTGCGGACGGTTGTGCGAGAGATTATGTGATATGTGATATATAAAAAAGATGATTCCTTTATCATCGCATTGTGATTGGAGATAAAAATGGCAGAAGAAAGACCAATGCCTGTAAGTAGGGGTGCGGGGCCGAGACTTGAGGTGACTGCCGCCCTGACGCCGAAGGAAGTTATTGGCATACTGCGTCGGCATACGCTGTTGATAATTGCGATGACGATAGCGGGTTTGTTGGTTGGCGGCGGGACCTGGTTTGTCTTAAGAGAGTATTTTCCACGGTATACGGCCATGACCTACATTGAGGTGCTGCCGCCCGTTGAGACAGACCCTATGATGATAACTGCGGTTCAACTGCAGAAAGATATTTTGTACGGCTATCGTCTGTCGATGGCGAGCCTCATAAAAGACCAGCAGACTTTGCAGGAGCTGATTGCGAGGGACAAGGTCAAGGCGACCGATTGGTTCAATAGCAGAGACAAGAATATCCGAAAGGCGGTCAAAGATCTGGATAAGCAATTTGGCGCGTATGCCCACAGGGACGGCGACTTTATTGAGGTATCGATGACGTGCCGCAGCGATAAAGAGGCGGCCCTCATCGTTAATGAAATGCTGGATTTGTTTCTGGCCTCACGGGGAGGTACTAAGAAAGCAGATATTGCCGGTAAGTTGGCCAGGCTCGATGAGCAGAGGGTGCGAGTGCAGAGGGAGTTGGACCAGGCCAATAAGGCGATGGATGAGCTTCGAACGGCATGGGGCATCGCTGACCTTGATAGACCTGCCGGGCGTTATTTCCAGCACACAATTACGTTAAAGCTGAACGACCTGGAGCTTCAGAAGAACGAGCTTAATATGATGATAAGCCAGCTTCAGGCCGATATAAAGAACCTTGAAAGATTGGCCACAGGTCCTGTTACCGAGCAGATTGAGCGCATAGTAGAAGCAGACCCTGTTATGGTGTTGCTTGCTCAGCAGAGGGCCCTGTTGGAGTCGCAGCTTGCGGGTATGCTCACCAAGTTTGGCGAAAATCATAGAGTCGTCCGTCAGATGCAGGAGCTGATAAATGAAATCAAGGCAAAAAGAGAATTGAGGAAAGCCGAGATTGCTGAACAAACACGGATAGCAAATTTGGGGAATGGACGGGACAGCTTAGTTGTGCTTCAGGAGAGGTTTAATGAACTGGAGAAGCTGCGTCAGGATGCGGACGCAAAACAAAAGGACCTCGAAATGGCCCGTGTGCAGTATGAGCAGCGTGTCGTCGTCAGGGACGAGAGAGTCAAGATGGTTGACTCCATCAAGGAACAGGCTGAGAAGCTGAAAATATTGCACGATGACCCCGAGACACCCAAGGTTAAGGCTGTTGGATATGCGCCGGTGCCGTTGGAAATGGTGGCTGCGCGGCAGTGGTGGGTGTGGTTCCCGAGCGGCACGATACTGGGGTTCCTGCTTAGCGTGGCGTTGACCTTCCTTATGGAGTTGTCCAACGACCTTGTGAGGGCGCCGAGGGATGTGGGCAGATATTTGCACATTCCGCTGTTGGGTGTTGTTCCGGATGCGGCCGAGGATGACCAGGTTCGCGGCATTAATCTCGCTCACGCTGTTCGGGAAGCGCCTTATTCAATTATAAGCGAATCTTACAGACGCTGCAGGACGAATCTGAAGCTGTCAGGGGCGGTTGAGTCTTTGAAGACCCTGCTTGTCAGCAGCGGTATGACAGGCGACGGCGTAACTTCCGTGGCGGTCAACCTTGCGGCTGCTTTCGTCGCTGAAGATAAGAAAGTTCTGCTGATAGACGCCAATTTCAGGCATTCGAGCTTGCGGGCGCTGTTCCCACAGGGCGGAGGCGAGGGCGGCGAGGCGGCGCAGTTTGACTTTGGCTTAAGCAGCGTGCTGATGAATCAGTGCGGCGTCAAGGAGGCCACAAGGGTCAGCGGCATTGAGGGGCTCGATGTAATCGGTTCAGGGCCGCTGCCCGGCAATCCCGCGGAGCTATTAGGCAGCGGGCGGATGCAGGACCTTGTCAAAGAGCAGCGTAAGGTGTATGACTATGTGATAATTGACGGGCCGCCGGTGCTCTTGGTGAGCGATTCCAAGTCGATGGCGAAATTTGTGGATGCAACGCTGCTGGTATTCAATGCCGCCGCCACGAGAAGAGGCGCTGCTCAGAGAGCGATTAACGAAATCAGGGAAGTGGGCGGCACGATTGCCGGCTGCGTGCTCTTCGGCGTAAGGGCTATGAAGGGCGGCTACTTCCAGGAGCAGTTCAAGTCCTATCAGAAATATCAGAAGATGCAATTAGCTGGCTCGGCTTAAAGGGTGTGCCGGAATGTAATATAGGGTGTGCGGGAGCGATTCTGCATCGCTGAAGTCTCTCCCGCACACCCAAATTTTTTAGGGGCGATTGGATGGAAAAGTTCCTGGTGACCGGCGGAGCCGGTTTCATCGGCTCAAATATCTGCAGGAAACTCGTTTCGCAAGGCCGCTTTGTGCGGGTTGTCGATAATCTTCTGACGGGCAAAAAAAGTAATCTTGCATCCATTTTAGATAAAATCGATTTTATGGAAGCCGATATGGGCGATGAGCGTGTCGCCCGCTCGGCAATGAAGGACATTGACGTGGTTTTGCACGAGGGGGCACTGCCCTCGGTGCCGCGAAGCGTTGATGACCCCGCGGCGACGCACAGGCACTGCGTCGATGCGACTTTTACGCTTCTTTTGGCCGCACGCGATGCGCGAGTGAAACGCTTTGTATATGCATCAAGCTCATCGGCTTATGGCGACACGCCTACCCTGCCGAAGGTCGAGACGATGATGCCTGCACCTCTTTCACCTTATGCGGCTGCAAAGCTGGTCGGCGAGTATTATTGCTCGGTCTTTTATAAAGTCTATGGCTTGCAGACGATTTCACTGCGGTACTTTAACGTATTTGGCCCGAACCAGGACCCGACAAGTCAATATGCGGCTGCGATACCCGCCTTTGTGACGTCTATATTAAAAGATAAGCCGCCAACCATTTATGGCGATGGCGAGCAGAGCCGCGATTTTACTTACGTTGATAGTGTCGTGGATGCGAATTTACTTGCCGCAAGGGCCAAACAGACAAAAGGCGAAGTCATAAATATCGCCTGCGGCGAGGCCGTAACGGTTAACGAAATTATTGATATGATTAACGAACTACTCGGCAAGAATATAAAGCCGATACATACCACCCCTCGCCCCGGCGATGTTAAACACTCCCTCGCCGATATTACCCTTGCTAAAAAACTAATTGGCTTCACCCCCAAAATATCATTCCGCCAGGGCCTCGAAAAAGCAATCGACTGGTACCGTAAAAACCTCCTTTAGCCGACTTTCGGCCCAGAGTTCCAGAAGTGGACTCAATGCTATCGTAATCGATAATTTGTCTAAAATGAGTCCTTATAAGCATTGACATCGGGAGAGGATAACATTATCTTACCGATTGTGTAGGTCTTTTGCGTAATAACCAGAGCATATTTTTTTATGCAATACGGGTGAAACTATGTTTAAGAGCATAGAAATCAAAAATCTTAGGGCTATAACCGAGTTGAAAGTGGACAATCTTGGTCAGGTCAATCTCTTTGTTGGCCAAAACAACTGCGGCAAAACCACCATCTTGGAAGGCCTTTTCTTTCTTATCGGTGCTACAAATCCACAGTTACTTGTTAGCGCAAATACTTTTAGGGGCCTTACCGTAATAAGCAAAGAGTTGTGGTGCACTTTCTTTCACAATATGGATATCGAGGTTCCCGTAGAAATTAGCGGCAAGATTCGTGAGAGTACGGAAGAACAAAAATTGTTGATACGTCCTAAGAAAAATAAAGTGCCTTCGACCCAATATGGAGTCTCAGATTTTGTCCCCCTCAAGGTTGAGCCCGGTGACTCTAAGCCGCCGTTCATACCGGATGGCCTTGAACTGCAATACACAAGTACCCAAAACCCCGCTGATAAAACTGTATCAGAGATTTTTATGAAAGGAAATGACCTTATAACTGAAGGTGCTAAGGAACGCGACATACGAGGCGTATTCATCAATTCATTAACAATTTACAATTGGAAAGATAGGTTCGGTGCTGTACATAGGAAAAAACAAGTGCCAGAGGTCGTTGCTCTTCTGAAGGAAATAGACCCCCACATATCATACATAGGGCTTAATGAGATTGGGCTATTGGAGGTTGACATAGGACTCCCGCGCCTTCTACCAGCCAATCTTATGGGTGGGGGAACCGTGAAATGTTTATCTATTGCTCTTGCCATGCTCGACTACAGAGATGGTATAGTATTGATAGATGAATTTGAAAATGGTCTCCACCACTCGGCACAACAAAAACTGTGGCAAGCCGTCTTAAGTTGGGCGCAAAAACTCAATGTGCAGGTTTTTGCAACGACCCATTCTAACGAATGCATCAAAGCCTTTAGCAATTCTGTGGACACAACTTTGTTTGGGTCCGAAGCAAAACTATTCCGCATCGAGAGGAAAGATGAAGTATTCAGAGTAGTCGAATATACGAAAGATATCCTTGCCGAGTCCCTTGACAGTAAATGGGAGGTTAGGTAATGACCAATCCCAATGATGAGCCGCGACCTATAAAGTCGAAAAAGATACTGGCTGTTGAGGGACAGGATGAGGGAAATTTCTTTGATGCTTTGTTGCGATATATTGACATCACGGATATTGACATCCGGCAAGTAGTGGGCAAAGACCAATTCAAGAGTAAATTACAGACATTGAAAAGGGCAACAGGTTTCTTTAATCCAGATGGTTCGTCATTTGTCACTCACCTTGCTATTGTACGTGATAGAAATAGCGATGATGCTTTCGAAAGCATCGTGGGAATTCTGGAAAAAGAAGGATTCACTTACCCTAAGAAGCACGGACAATTTTCAAAAGGTAATCCGAAGGTCGGTATCTTCATAATGCCTGGTGAAGCAATCGAAGGCACAATGCTTGAAGACCTGTGTTTGAAAACCGTTGAAAACCATCCTGCAATGAAGTGCGTAAATGAATTTGCCACATGCGTATCTACGTTAGAGAACAGGCCCAAAAACATATCAAAAGCAAAAGTCCAAGTATTCAGAGCAAAAGTGTTTCTCGCTGCGCAACCTGAAGTTGTGGACTTGGTCGGATTGGGTGCCCAAAAAAAATATTGGAATTTTGATTCCCCTTCGCTTGATGAGTTGAAACGATTCCTGAGTAATTTGAAATAAAATTTTTTGCTGGGCATCGTCCAACTTAGGTTTTATCTTCTGAGGATTGTTATCCTGTCGCCAATCTGATAGCTATGCCTTACTTTAGTTGCCCTTTAAGTTTCTCAGCGTTCTGGATAAGCTCTTCTCTTGTTGGCTGTTGGAGAGGGGCGAGGTCGAAGGTCCATTCGTAGGAATCGACGGTTCTTTTGGGATTGAGCAAGGCGAATAAGTCGAATGGGAAGCGGTCATACCAGGGGGCTTTCAGCTTGCGGTGCGTATCGAGGGTCTGGTAGCCATCCTTACTTATCCTGACGCAATAGTCGCCATACCAGTTGAAGGGCACCGTAACAGGAGAGGCGCCTATTTCCTCATCGTTTAATACGACAAGCGCTCCCTGCGGCTGCGTGTTTATCGTGAGCTTACGCTCCACACAGCCGCACACGACCACGCTGGTTATCAGCAGAACGACTACATTGTACTTTGCCATATTTTGCACTCTCCGAACCGCAAAGCAATAAATCAAAAATCTTGAGGCAAAGCCGAAATCCACCGTCTTCTGGCGGAGTAAATTGAAAATCGCCGATCGTCAATTTTTCTTCGGTCCTACTAATTCTATTATATTGCCATCCGGGTCTCTTAACAAGGTCAGATAGCTGCCGGATGGGGACAACTGATAGGGTTCTTTAATGGGCGTTACGCCGGCTTTCCTGGCACGCTCGACGGCTGCGTTCGTGTCGGAGACTAATATCGTCAGATACCGGACGCCCAGGCTCGAATGAATGAACCGGTTGTCGATTTTCCTGCCGGGCGCATCGGGGAATTCGATGAGCTTGATTCTGGTTGCGTTTGGCTCGTTGGCCGGCACCAGCACCCTCACGGAGAAGGCCCTGGAGTCGGTCAGGCCCGTGTCGCGTCCTTTATCCGCGGTGATGTCGAAGCCGGGGATTTCGGTAAAGCCCAGTGCATTTTTGTAGAACTGCGCGGTTTTCTCGACATTGCTTGCCACGATTCCGATGTCGATTGTGGTCCTGGCAAAGTCGCTTTTGGCTCCGGCTGCGGCTGCGTAAACGACCGCGAACGAAGCCGCGGTCAGGATGACGGCCAGCGAAATCAGTATCCTGCGTTTTGTCATAATATACCTCCTTGAAATAATTGAGCTTTCAATTGCTATATTATAAAGCAAATGGAAAGAAGCGAAAGCCGAGAGTCAAAATATTTTGTGTTTGCCGGTGAAGCTTCCCCAAACAGAAACACCTGTTATTTTTGTTCGCTTATGTTTCGTTCGGCTGCCTCTAACCATTTGGGGTTGACCGTTACGCCCCAGCCGGGGCCATCGGGGATGGCGACCTTGCCGTCCCGGACTTCCGGCATAGGATTGTACAGGTCTTTGGTCCAGTCGGTCGGCTCGATTGAGAATTCAACGTGAGGCCCTGCGTTTGGTATCGCGCCGAGCAAATGCAGCGTAAAGACCGTTACGAGCGATAGATTGGCAGAGTGCGGCACACAGGGCAGGCCGATTTCGGCGGCCGATGCGGCGACTTGGAGGGCTCGCGTCAGGCCGCCGACGTAGCAGATGTCCGGCTGAGCGATATCCACGGCGTGCATACGTATCATTCGCCGCCACTGGGCGAGGTCGTTGTCCTGCTCGCCGCCGGCCACGGGGACTTTCAGGGCGGCTGCTACCTCGGCTGTCCATTCGAGCTCCCAGTAAGGGCAGGGTTCTTCAAAGTGACAGACGTTGTGGACTTCGAGCATTTTTCCAACCTCGATTGCTTTTGCCGGGGTATAGCAGCTATTTGCATCCACGAGTAGTTTAACGCCGTCACCGATTGCCTTGCGGACGGCTGGGACAAGCGCTTCTGTTCGGCCCGGCCACTGGTCCTGGTCGTGGCCGCAGACCTTGCCGATGCGGATTTTGAAGGCGTGGAATCCTTTGGTGTCGCGAAGGCGGACTAATCTTTCTGCTTCGTCGTCGGGACTGATGTCGCGGCGCATACTTGAACCATAAGCAGCGATAGGCCGGGGTTTTCCGCCGAGCAGTTCGCAGACGCTTTTCTTTTCAAGTTTGCCGCGAATGTCCCATAGAGCGGTATCGACACCGGCTAAGGCACGACAGACATACGACCAGGGAAATTTGTAGTTTGCCTCAATACACTGGTCTGTGATGGCGGCAATGTCTCCAGGGTCTTTGCCGAGAGCGATTGGTGCGATTTGCCGATGCAGGACCATTGCGGAGATATCGGCGTTGAATGGTGCAATCTGGCCGCATCCTTCCGCTCCGGCGTCGGTGCGGACGTGGACGATGCTTACAGAACCTTTGGTAAAGCTCTCGATACTCCGGATTTTTTGGCCTGTGGGTTTGTTGTATGCCTCCCTGTCGGTTTTTGTGTTTTTTTGCGGTTGTGTTCTTTCATTATTCGCATCGATTTCTTTAGCGAATGATGTTTTTTCCGTTTTTGTTGTCCGGCCTGCGGTTATCCCTAATGCGAAGGCGGCCTTGAGGAAAGTGCGGCGTGTATTTTTCATCTGCTATTCTCCTGCTCGGTCATATTTGCTTTGTATAAGACGATTAGGTTGGCGCCAAGTATATCCGACGCCACAGCGGCAGTCAAACAAAACGTCTGAAGACAAGGTTCAAAATCGTTGACCCCGTTAGAAACGATATAATGAGCAAGGCAATAGAAGGTATATTTCTAACGGGGTTGACAGCACCGCTGTGGCAGGTTAAGTTATTGCGAAAGTTAAATTTCTATTTTTGACGGTGCGATTGTTATGAAGATTTCGTTAAACTGGCTGCGGGATTATGTTGATACGGACCTTTCTGCGGAACAAGTCGCCGAGGTTTTGAGCGATTTGGGGCTTCCTTACGAGAGGATTGAATACCTCGGCGATGATGCCGTAATTGATGTTGAGGTGACCAGCAACCGCGGCGACTGCCTGAGTTATATCGGAATTGCCCGTGAGGTAGCTGCTGTAACAGGCAGGCAATTGAAGCTGCCGGCGGTTGAGCTTGCAGAATCCGGCAGGCACGTCAGGGAATTTGCGAGCGTGGAGATACTTGAGCCGGATTTGTGCGGGCGATATACCGCTCGGGTCATTGAGGGGGTCAAGGTGGGGCCGTCGCCGGAATGGCTCATAAAAAGATTGGAGGCGGTGGGTCTGCGGAGCGTAAATAACGCGGTTGATGCGACCAACTATGCAATGATGGAGACAGGCCAGCCGCCGCACGCCTTTGATTATGCAAAAATCTCGCAGGGCAAAATAATAGTAAGAAAAGCGATTGCCGGCGAAATGATAACCAGCATCGATGGCACAAGGTGCGAGCTTGGTAGCAATATGCTGGTGATTGCAGACCCGCGGGGGCCTGTGGCTGTAGCCGGCGTTATGGGCGGGCTGGATACCGAGGTCAGCGATGGGACCACGACAATTCTGCTGGAGGATGCGTATTTTGACCCTGTGAGCGTCCGCACGACGTCTCGGCGGCTTGCTCTGCCATCGGAGGCCTCCTTCCGGTTCGAGCGGAGTGTGGATATTGAAATGATTGACTGGGCCTCCAGGCGGACTACGCAGTTGATAACAATGGTGGCGGGCGGGAAGGTGGCCGGCGGCGTGGTGGATGTCTATCCGAAAAAGCCGGTGTCGAAGGAAGTGACGCTGCGGCTGTCGCGCTTGAACAAGTTACTTGGCATCGAAGTTCCGGTAGAAGACGTGGCGAGGATTCTGTCGGCTTTGGGTTTTAGGCCGCAAGTCAAAGACGGCCTTGCGGTGTGCAAGGTGCCTTCGTGGCGAGGCGATGACGTCCATCGCGAGGTTGACCTGATTGAAGAGGTCGTGCGCGTGTATGGTTATAATAAGGTGCCTACGGAGCGGAAAATCGGAATCGAAGTGGTGTCTATCGATACACGCCAGAAACTGATGCACTCGATTGGGACGTATCTGAACGGCTGCGGTTTTTATGAGACAATTAGTATAAGTTTTATCGACAATTCCGCTGCACAGCTTTTTGCAGAAGCAGGCGCCAAAGGGCATCTGGCGGTGACCGATGTATCGCGGAAGGGGGCTAATCTGCTTCGCCAGACGCTTATCGGTTCACTGCTTGGCGTCTTAAAGACGAATCTCAATGTCAGGAATTCTCCGTGCAGGATATTTGAGATTGCCGATACATTTGTGCCGACCGGCAAAAAAGATACTCTGCCGGTTGAACAAACCAAATTGGCCCTTGTATCCGATAGCAACTTGCCTGATTTGCGCGGCGTTATCGAGGGGCTTGTAAGGACGATTGACAGGGATGCGGAAACGGTATTCGAGCCCGCCCAGCTTGTTTGGGCGCAGGCCGGCGCCAGGATTATTGCAAATGGCAGGGTGCTCGGCGCAGCAGGGGTTGTTTCCAAGTCGGTCAGAGAAAGATTTGACTTCGCAGAGCAGACGCCGGTTGCGGCAGAGGTGGATTTGGAATCGCTTTTGTCTTTGCACAAGGGCACGGTCAGGGCCAGGGCAATTGCGAGGTTCCCGGCAATTCAGCGGGATTTGTCGCTTGTTGTGGACCAGATGGTTCGATGGGCTGACATTCTTGAGGCTGTGAAAAGAAAGGCGTCCAGCGAGCTGGAAAATGTTCAATTTGTGGAGATATACCGCGGCAAAGGAATCCCGTCCGATAAAAAAAGCGTTACGCTGTCGCTGCGATTCAGGGATGAAGACGGCACGTTGACACACGAGGCCGTTGACCGTTTTCAGGCTGAGATTGTCCAGAGTTTGGCTCAGTCCATTGGGGCCGAGCTGCGAACTGTGTGATTTGGGTCGTAATCTTCTGTGATGCACATCTGTTGTGGGGGTGCCTCGGACTTTTATAGGACTTTCTATTGCCTGCGCTCGAGGCGTAAGTTTGCTTTTCCTGTTGGTTCGTTTGAGTATTCGCAGTTCTTTTAAGTGGAAGGCTGCGGACCATTTTGTGGGAGCGACGAAGGGCTTGTTCGTAAGTCGATGCGGGGAAACGTTTTGGTTCGAGGTTCGAGTTTGGCTTTAGCAAAAGCCCCGGCGAGGCCGAAAAAAGATAAATGAACGCGCAGCGGTTTTCGGGTCGTAACCGCCGGGTGTGGCTATATTCTCTTGACATTAGGTTTAGGATTTGATATAAGATACAGTTGCGGGCTGACCCCTGCGGTGTGCGTATATCGAAGGCTCGTATTTGAAAGAACCGATACCCATACGAAGGGAAATCAGGTCTCTGTGACTCGAAAATGCCTACTCTAATAGGACTTTCGGACAAGAGCAACGATTGCCCACTTTAAAAGTAATGGGTTCTTTTCGAACGCTTTCTTACGGCATCTGTGGAGGATGGCCTGGCAACTGTTAAAAAGGCCTGTTACAACAGGCCTTTTTTGTTTTAGTACGCATTCAAACATAAAAACAGACAGTGATAGAAATTTATCGACATTGCTGATTGGGCTGAAAATAATGATTAAACGGGCATCAAGAATCGGCTCAAATGCTCAAAATAAAGCTGCAGATAAGATTTGTATAAAAAACCTGACTGCCGGAAAACTCAACGCAAGGGCTATTATAACCGTTGGAATAGCAGCAATATTGACAGTTTGGAAAGCACTTCAGCCCCTATTAAGCTGACGATAAAAGTTATAATTGCCCTTGCGCCTTTTATGTTGCATGATACCACGTATGCTCTATACATTAATGCAACCATCCAGACCACCATAATAACGCCCACGAGCGCGGCAAAGATAGATATCAACATATCTATATAATCTATAGTGCCTGATGCAGCCGTTAAAATAAATCTGGAAATTAAGTATGTGCCAAATCTTTGAATGGCTTCAGGGAACATCACAATAGAGACCACTATGTATGGCCAGCGAGCCAGTGCCTGGGTCCCGAAAACGTCTATCATTCTCAATGAAGAACTCGATACAAGCAGTCCAAAGAAAAAAAGCGGCATTGCTATGGTGAGCCAATCTATTATGCCTTCGGCAAGGAAAAGCCATAGTGGAGCTTCCAGACCTTTGTGAACATCGAGGACACCATCGAAATGAGTATTGCCGAGAAACCCAATAAATGCGCTTATCAGCATAATCCCTAAGCCCAGGAGCAAGGCCTGATATCCAGCCACAAAGCTGAAAGGATTGAACAGCCATTGACTGATGCTTCTTCGAGGCAGGATTTTGGTATTATTAACAATTTCGTTCACAGGTTTTCCTTTCCATTATTCTCTTCAGGGCTTTCTGTTTTCTTGAGACGTTCGATAATCTCATCGAGGCGATTACGTACCGTCGGGTAACTCAGCCGCAATAGCCGGGCCATCTCCTTCAGTGAGCCGCTCGATTTGATAAATTCGAGTATAAACGACTGGTCTTCGGGCGATAGTCTCGTCAGCACGGGCAGTTCATATTCGCCCTGGATTTCAGTATTACAATGCGCACAAATTAAGCTCTTTGCCTTTAGTTGGCTATTGCACGCCGGACATGCGGTTGGTAATAATTTCATAAATCTGCTCCATATTTACTTTTCAGCGGCGGTTTGGGGCGGAACAAAAAATAAGCCGGTTATTTGCTCTTTGTCGTTGAAAACGACCTTGGTATCAAGAACCGACTTTTTGAATTGGCAGGTCACGAATATTACGTTGTACCCGAGTATTTTCTCTTCTCGGACACCCCTCTGTTCTACAAAAGCCCCGACTTGGGCAATTAGTGATTCCCATACCTCCTTTAGCTTCTCTGCCGGCAGTAACTGTCTCATAGTACTGTCGAAGTTCGCCACAGCTTTTTCATAATTTCCGCTTGCGAGATGTTTCACCAAATCCTTTGCCTGGGTTTCAATGCGCGTGGGCATAATTCCCAGTTCGTAAACAGCTTTCTTCGCAAGCCCAACGTCACCGCCTACAAATTCCACAACCAAACTATTGAATTGCAAACAGAAAGCAGGATCTGCTTTCATTTTAAGGATATTGTTGTTAATTTTCTCGGCCTCTTCCAGTGTTGCGCAATCAAAGACGTTGACTTGGAATTGCTTTCCCTGCACCGAGAAAATTGTGTTTGATAATTTTATAATTCTACCGCCAAGCTTCTTCCCGACAGCATCAGTTTGTTCAGGTGAAACTATAAAGGACTTTTCAACCTGCCAGCCCGTCGGAATCTTCCTGATTAGCTTTCTTGCAACGCTGTCTAACCGAGCCAGTTCAAGCCCCAGCGCTCGGCGGGCTTGTATTGCGAGCCTGGCATCGTTGCACTGAGCAAACTCTACCACTGAATCCTTATCTCTCAACGCATAGTCAGCAATGCCATTGTGCGATTGCAGTACGGCGCTGTAAATTTTCTCTGTCTGCTCATTGGTGGGACACTGGATGACATTTACCTGTAGTTGCTGCCCTTTGAATGAAAGGATTGTATTAGTGAGCTTGCTGATTTCTCCGCCGAGTTTGCGGCTGATACCTTGCGTCTGCTCCTTTGATACTACGATGGACTTCTCAACCTTCCAATATTCAGGAAGGTTCTTAAACATCTGCTCATTACCGTTGGCTTTTACTTGGAGTCCTGCTGCCAATGCGATTAACACCAGCCATAACCCGATGCCGGTCGTGCCTACAATTCTTCTTGTCATTCAAACACCCCTTTCTCTGTTCATATATCAATGTTTGTTTTCTCAAAAATTAACATCATAAAATACATTTGTAACTTAATTATATTAAACTATGATTTAATTATGTCAAGCAAAAAATTGATATTTTTCAATTATTTTTTGAGGTAAGCGAAAAACGAGATTAGAAGCTTCTCTCCTGTTCTGGGTAATTGAGCTGCTTTTATGGATTATATCGAATTTTTGTGCTGTAAAAGGGCAAAAATATAGGACGCTCGAATCCTGCCAAACCCTGTACCTCTTCCGCCTTTGGGCTTAAGCTAAATAACGTATTTGTCGATTAAATAAAGGCTGACGGGCGGATTTTGCCCGGATTGTTAGTATTTGTTATGTAAAGACTTACGCTACGGAGAAGTAAACATGCCAATAGTGCACAGCTTCACGGTTCTGCCGGCGCTGCCCGAACCCCTAAAGGGGTTGGATGCCATTGCCAAGAATTTGTTTTGGTCGTGGAATTCTGAGTTCGTTGAGCTATTCAAACGTATTGACAGCAACTTGTGGGTGGCCTGCGGTCATAATCCAATTAGACTTCTCGGCAGCGTTCCGCAGGCGAAGTTGGATGCACTGGCGGAAAATCAGGGCTTTATATGCGAATTGCAGCGGGCTGAGGAAAAGCTCAAATATTACCTTGAGAAGCCGAGTTGGTTCGAAAAAGTCTGTGCAAAAACTGCGAACCCTATTATTGCATATTTTAGCGCCGAGTTTGGGATTCACGAATGCCTGCCCATTTATGCGGGCGGGTTGGGAATACTGGCGGGCGACCACCTGAAGAGCGCTTCCGACCTCGGTGTGCCGTTGGTTGGCGTGGGGCTTTTGTACCAGAAAGGCTATTTCCGCCAGTATTTGAATATCGACGGTTGGCAGCAGGAAGTGTACATCGAGAATGATGTTTACAATATGCCCATTGAGCTTGTTCGCAAGGAGAGCGGTCGGCCGCTGACCGTCAGCGTTGAGTATCCCGATAGATGCGTGCTGGCACAGATATGGTGCGTGTCCATCGGCAGGGCAAAGCTGTATCTGCTGGACACGAACATTGGTGCCAATTCGCCGGCGGACCGGATGATAACAAGCAGTCTCTACGGCGGCGACCGCGAGCTGCGGATACGTCAGGAGATTATGTTGGGTATCGGGGGCTTGAAGGCCCTGGCGGCTATGGGGATTGCGCCCACCGTCTGTCATATGAACGAGGGGCACGCCGCGTTTATGGCCCTCGAACGAATCCGCGAGCTGTGTAGCACAACCAATATGAGCTTCGATGAGGCGGTCGAGGCCACAAGGGCTGGTAACGTCTTCACAATACATACGCCTGTGAAAGCCGGCATCGATGAGTTCCGCGTGGGGCTGATGGACAAATACTTCGGCACTTATTTCCCGCATCTGGGGATAAACAGAAAGCGATTTCTCGGCCTGGGCAGAATATTTCCCGATGATGATACCGAGTCATTTAAGATGCCTATTCTGGCAATACGTTTGAGCAGCTACGCAAACGGCGTAAGTAAATTGCACGGGGAGGTGTCACGCGAGATGTGGGCGAGTCTGTGGCCCTGTGTTCCTGTAAATGAGGTGCCCATAACATCGATTACAAACGGCATCCACGTCAAGAACTGGCTGTCGGAGGAGATGAGCAGCTTGTACGGGAGGTATCTGGGGCCGAACTGGTCTGAAGAGACCTTCGATGATGCGGTCTGGGATAACGTTGACCAAATTCCTGATGAGGAGTTGTGGCGGGCGCATCAGCGATGCAAAGAGCAGTTGGTTGTTTTTGCTCGCAATCGGCTTAAGGCCCAGATGCAGCGCCGCGGCACCTACCATACAGAGCTGAACCGGGCGGAGGAAGTTCTTGACCCGGAAGCCCTGACAATCGGCTTTGCAAGGAGGTTTGCCAGCTACAAAAGGGCGAATCTATTGTTGAGGGACGCGCAGAGGCTGGTAAAGTTACTTACCAATCAGCAGAGGCCTGTTCAGATTATTTTTGCAGGTAAGGCTCATCCCAGCGATACGGAAGGCAAGGACATTATCCGGCAGGTTGTTCACTTCGCCAATCAGCCTGAGGTCAGGCGGCGGGTGGTATTTATTGAGGATTACGATATTGATGTGGCCAGGTATCTTGTTCGCGGCGTGGACCTCTGGCTCAATAACCCGCGAAGGCCGATGGAAGCCAGCGGCACAAGCGGGATGAAGGCTGCTATCAACGGCGCACTGAATATGAGCACGTTGGATGGCTGGTGGTGCGAAGGCTACAAGCCCGAGGGCGGCTGGTCGATAGGCGCAGGTGAAAACTACAAAGATGCCGAATACCAGGATATGGTCGAGATGCAGGCGATTTATAATCTGCTTGAGAATGAAGTTGTGCCGCTATTTTATACTCGCTCCGCCGACAATTTGCCACGGGCGTGGATACGCAGAGTAAAGAACTCCATCAAGTGGATAGCGCCTCGCTTTAACACGCACAGAATGGTCGCTGAATACACGCGAAGGTTTTACAATCCGGCTATGGCCAGGTGGAACTATTTGACGGCGGATTCGATGGCCAGGGCCAAAGAGCTTGCAAGGTGGAAGACTGAATTCAGACAGGCCTGGTCGGAGTTTGCGATTAGTAATGTGGTGATGGAGGTGACCAACGGCCAGGGAAGCGAAGTGCTGAATCCCAAACAACCCCAGCTCAATGTCGGCGCACAATTGGTTGTGAAAGCCCTGGTCAAACTCGGCAAGGTCAATCCCAGCGATATTTCGGTTGAGCTTTACAACGGCCCCGTGGATAGCTGGGGCAATATCAACGACGGTTCGGCGGTAAAGATGGAATACAAAGAGGCAGCGGGCAGTGACAACGAGCACTGGTTTGTCGGCTCAATGCAATGCAGAAGGACGGGGCAGCACGGGGCGGCAGTGAGGATTCTGCCTAAGCATCCTGATTTGGTTGACCCTTATGAGATGGGCCTGATTCTGTGGGAGGCAGCCGTTGATAAACCTGCCGCCAATCCTGTGGAACATCCGCAGCCTGCTGTGCCATAAAGCGGCGGGCAGGAGCATCGGTATCCACTTTTATTGGCTCTCCTTATTGTGCAAAAGCTCGTATGCTTCTTCTGCGGAGGCGGCCTTTTCGAGCTTATCCTTGAACTGTTCATCCAACATCAGTCTGCTTATCGTGGCCAATGCCTGAATGTGAGGCCCGGTCTTATCAAGCGGAGAGACCAGCAAAATTATTATCGTTACCGGCTTTCCGTCGATGCTGTCGAAATCGATGGGGCTGTGCGCGATTCCGAGGGCCATAACGAGCTCGTTGACGGCCTTGCACTTGCCGTGCGGGATAGCGACCCGGGTGCCTATTCCGGTGCTCCGTATTTGTTCGCGCGCTAATACCGCCTGGAGGGCGGCGTTCCTGTCGAGCAGTAATTTATTGGCGTCAAGCAGGTCAATCAGTTCGGCTATTGCAGATTGCTTGTCTCTGCTTTTTAACGGCACTCTGATGCAATTCAGGTGCAGTATTCGCGTTAGAATCATATCTGTCGAGACCTAATCTGTATAGTGTTTACAATCCTTAAATAAAAACCACTATTCTACCCGATTTGTATCTCGCTTTGCAATAGCATTTGCGGGAAATTCGGCAGCGGATGTCTTCGGTGCTGGTTGAGGAGCGGAAGCCGTTTGTTTGCGCCTGTTCAACGGCGCGAGCAGAGGGCAGGACTTTGCACTTTACAGCCTGCTGCCGCAGGGATACAATGGCAGCCGAACTGGTTATATCTGCGACTTGCCTGCTATACGCCGCAGAGGATATACGACTATGGAAAAAATAAAGATTTACGACACGACCCTTCGCGATGGGATGCAGGCGGAGGGCATCAGCTTTTCGCTGGAGGATAAACTTGCAATCGCCAGGCGTCTCGATGAGCTCGGGGTCGATTATATCGAGGGCGGCTATCCGGCTTCCAACCCCAAGGAGATGCAGTTCTTCCAGTATGTTGCCGAGCTTGGTCTGAAGAATTCAAGGGTTGTGGCATTCGGCAGCACCCGCCGAGCTGATTCGAGTGTCTCGGACGATGCCTCATTGGGTACAATCCTCGCTGCCAAAACGCACGCGGCTACGCTGGTCGGCAAGAGCTGGGACCTGCACGTAAGGGACGTGCTTGGCTGCTCGCTTGAACAGAACCTGGCTATATGTGCCGAGTCCATTGAATATCTCAAAAAGCACGGACTGGAAACCATTTTCGATGCCGAACATTTCTACGATGGCTACAGGGACAATCCCGAATATGCAATGAAGGTTCTGGCAGCCGTTGCTGAAGCCGGCGCCGATGTGCTGGTGCTTTGCGATACTAATGGCGGCTCGATGCCCAACAACGTGTACGAAATCACCAGAGCCGTTTGTGAGCGGTTTGGGTCAATAGTAGTCGGGATTCACACCCATAATGATAGTGACTGCGCCACCGCCAATTCGCTGGCTGCTGTGCGGGCCGGCGCCCGCCACGTCCAGGGCACGATAAACGGCCTGGGCGAGCGATGCGGCAATGCCAATCTGTGCGTAGTCATACCCGACCTCGCATTTAAGATGGGTTTTGAAGTCATCGGCCCCGAGAAGATCAAAACCCTTACGGAAGTGTCCCGCTACGTTTTCGAGATAGCTAATCTCGCCCCCGTTATGAATATGCCGTATGTCGGCGAAAGCGCATTCGCCCACAAAGGCGGCCTGCACGTGGATGGGCTGCGTAAAAGTAAACGCACATACGAACATATTGCACCGGAGCTTGTCGGCAACGAAAGGCGATTCTTGATATCCGAATTAAGCGGCAAATCAGCCATTTTAGCCGGGCTTGAAAAATCGCAGATAGCCCAGGATAAAAAATTGGCAGCCAAAATACTTACCCGTGTGCAGGAGCTTGAGAACCAGGGCTATCAATTTGAGGCCGCTGATGCCAGTTTTGAGCTGCTGGTCAGAAAGATTATGGGGACATTCAAGCCGTCTTTTGACCTCATCAAATATCATATCAACGTTGAGAAGCGCGCCTCAGGTGACATTGTTACCGAGGCGACGGTTAAATTGAAGGTCGGCGACAGGACCGAGCATATTGTTGGCGAGGGCGACGGCCCGGTCAACGCACTTGATGGTGCGCTGCGAAAGTCGCTGGAAACCTTCTACCCCAATATCAAGGATGTGCACTTGATTGACTACAAGGTCCGCGTGGTCAATACTGAGGCCGGCACTGCGGCGCGTGTGCGCGTAATAATTGAATCGCGGGACAAAAATTCAATCTGGGGTACCGTCGGCGTCTCCGAAAACATCATCGAGGCCTCCTGGCAGGCGCTTGTTGACAGCGTCGAATACAAGCTTCAGAAAGACAGGCAGTAGTCGCTGCTGCCGCATTTTATCGCATGGTTTTTCCATCATCCTGAGCCTGCCATAGGCAGGTAAAGGACCCGGTCAAAATCCGAAGGAATAGATTCTTCACTCGCCTTCGGCGGCTTCGGAAGGAAAATAATGAACGACAAACCACGGTTCACGAGACACCACTCAGGACCGGCAAAGCTGTCGTCAGGACCGGGTGTTTTTTCCTTCGGCGGTTTATTGTCCTGCCTTCGAGTCGCGGGCCTTGATTTTCGTCTGAAGCTACCAGTAATGCCTCGACGGCTGTGGCGGCATATAAGTCGGCGTCCATTTCCTGCCACAACCCATCGGCGCGGTTGAATAAGCCGCCCGAGACCATAACGCGCATATTGGGCCAGGCGTTGATGGCTTTTATTGTGTCTATCAACCGGCGGACATCAGGGGCCTGTTTTGGTGTGGTGCCGTAGATTAGCAGAATATTGGGGGCATATTCGTGTATATAGGCAAGAATGTCATCATTGGTTAGGCCGCCGCCTACGAACCGGACTTCCCAGCCATCGCTCTCAAACAGGTCGGTCATCATTTGGGCGCCAAGTTCCTGCAGCTCGTTTGGGGCGCAGCAGACAGAGACTTTTTTGTTTTTTGGGGGCCGGTGGGGGAGTTTATTCTGGAGCTGGTCAACGATTGTGCGGTTAATCCGCGTGGCTAAGTGCTCCTGGACGGGGGTGATTTTATCCATGCGCAGCAGTCTTTCGATTTCGACCATAATCGGCCAGATTATGTGGACGTAAACTGAATTGGCGGGAATGCCGCTCTGAAGAGCTTCTTCTATAACGGCCCGGCAGGCCTTTCTGTCGCCGCGCAATAGAGGTTCTAAATAACGTTCGAGAATGTCTTGCTTTATCATAGTCAAATCTCCATTATTGCATTAAATGTTTCCTATTTTATCAGAAAAGCTGACCTAATACCTATTTATTGTTAAAATGGATAACTTGATTTCTTGGCTATTTAAGTATCGGAGACCGGTTTCAAAAAACTTTAGAGAAAATAGCAAAGGTGTGTGGTCCGACAAATAAATTACCTAAATTACCATAGGGCGTTTTGTGTGCACCCGAGCTTCGTTTTGGCACAGGTTGGAAGTGTTGTGTAAAAATGCTATTTTCGCGGCAGATAGTGGCGTTCTTTTGGGAACGTGAGTGCAAACTGACCAGCAGAACCACAAGGACGAAGTAGAAAGTCAAAAGAAGCAAGGCAAGATTGTCGGCGGGGCCGCTGGTCGATACCGGATGCTGGTTTGGCGTAACAATTCTTTTGGCGGGCTCGATGTGCGGGGGTGTGTCCGTTGAAGACAGTGGCAGGGATGGCGGGTTGAAATGGTGGGATGTTTAGAGAAATGAATGGTGCGGCGGCCGGGTGATTTCTGTTGGTTGGGCAGGGGCGGGAACAGGTTTGAAGAAATGACGGTATTGGGAATTCAAGTGGTGGAAATCTTGACAATGGGGGGCAGGAGTGATAAAAAACCACACAGATTTGGTCGATGTATTTAATATTATAGGGGCCGTTTTCAAATCGATTGCCCTATAATATGGTGTGGCGAATTGAAAATCGGAAATTCGAGCCAAAGTGAGTACGCAGATTAGCAAAGCGGATGGATTTCTGCCTTCGCAGGAATGACCAATGTCGATTGACCTCTGACAAGTACAGGGATTAGACTTTGGAGTTTAAGTTATGCTTGCGGCACTTGGGAATAAGACAATGTTAAGCGTTGGGAACGCCGGGCAGTTTGCGAGGTTTATGTGGCACTCGATGCTGTCATCTTTTCGCAGCTTCACCCGCAGCCAGACGTATCCTTTGATATGGACGCAGATGCTCGCCATTGGTGTTCGCAGCGTGCCGATAGTAATGATAACGGGCGGGTTCGTAGGGATGATACTGGCTGTCCAGGCTTATGACCAGCTTGCGGGAATGGGGCTGGAAGAGCACCTTGGGATTTTGATTAATATTTCGGTGGTGAAGGAGCTCGGCCCTGTGCTTGTTGCGGTTATGTTGGCCGGGCGAGTGGGGGGGGCATTGACGGCGGAGCTGGGGACAATGAATGTCACAGAGCAGATTGATGCGGTGCGGAGCATGGGGACGGACCCTGTGGTGTATTTGGTTGCGCCGCGGGTTCTGGCGTGCCTGCTGCTTACGCCATTTCTCATTATCTACGCGGATTTGTTGGGCATTCTCGGCGGCTATTTTGTGGGCGTGATTCAGTTCAAAATAAATAATAGCGCTTACTGGAGTTTCAGCGCATCGGGCGTGGAGCTTTGGGACGTGGCTGTCGGTGTCGTGAAGGGGTTTTTCTTCGGGGGAGCGATTGCAATAATTAGCTGCTATAAAGGCTTTAGCTGCAGAGAAGGTGCACAGGGTGTGGGACAGGCCTGCACGGAGGCTTTTGTGGCAAGTTTCATCTCTATCCTGGCTTTGGACTTTACACTGGCGGTGGTTTTCAAGGCGATTTACAATACCTTCTACCCGTATAAGAGCCTGGTAGGGTGAAAATTTGAAATGCAAAATCAAAAATTAAGGAAGCGAAGCTTCGAGTGATAAAGGCAAGTGAAAATAATCAGGTGGAGGGAGGCAATTCGAATGGCATCCTGGCTGTTAAGGACATTACTAAAAAGTTCGGCTCCAATGTCGTTCTGGACGATGTCTCTTTGACGATAGAGGAGGGCAAGACCACCGTTGTGATTGGGCCGAGCGGGTGCGGCAAGACGGTTCTGATTAAGCATTTGATAGTGCTGCTGCGGCCGAGTTCGGGGGAGGTGTACTTCAGGAAACAGCGGATAGACAATCTCAATGAAAATGAATTGAACGGGGTGCGGACGCATTTTGGGTTTTTGTTTCAGGGGGGGGCCTTGTTCGATAGTCTCAATGTCTTTGAGAACATAATCTTTCCGATAAGACAGCACCATAAGATAATTGACTGGAGGGAAATTGAGGACCTCGTGAAGGCCAAGCTGGCAGTGGTCGGTCTTGACGGGTTTCAGAACTACTATCCCGCCAGTCTTTCGGGCGGCCAGCGAAAGCGCGTGGCGCTGGCGCGGGCGATTGCGCTAAATCCTGAAGTGATTTTGTATGATGAGCCGACCACCGGGCTGGACCCCATTCGCTCGGACGTAATCAACGAGCTTATTTTGAAATTGAAGAGGGAACTTGGCATCACATCGGTTGTCGTCACACACGATATGACAAGCGCATATAAAATAGCCGACAGAATTGTTATGCTGCACAACGGCAAGATTGTTGCCGATGGCAGCGCAGACTATATTCGCAACCATCCACATCCTGTTGTTCAGCAATTCATCAATGGGCAGGTCAGCGAGGACGACCTTGCAGTCCTGCGGATGAGCGGGACCATTTCGAAGGCCCAGTTCCTGCCTCGCGATTTTGAGAAATAGGCCGGGCATGCAAGTGCATAAGGGCTGAAAGCAGTGACCAAGGACGTGGGGACAAGAATGAGTGAGGGACCGCTGCAGATTGCACCCGAACTGTCTAAAGCTATCCGTGGTGATGTATTTGCCGACATATTGCATCGGGCGGCCTACAGTACCGATGCGAGCATTTACAGGATGGTTCCGCAGTGTGTTGTTGTGCCTCGCGATGCGGCGGATATATCCATCGTTGTCAAATATGCTGCGGCGAGGGGAATACCGCTGGCTGCACGCGGAGCAGGAAGCGGAGTTGCAGGAGAGTCGCTGTCCAGCGGCATCGTGTTCGATATGACGCGGTATGTGAACAGGATTGTCCGCGTTGAAGGCGATGGTGCGACTGTGGTTTGTGAGCCGGGGGTGGTGTTGGATGATTTGAATAAGCTCCTGGCTGCGTATGGCAGAAAAATCGGGCCCGACCCATCCAGCGCCAATCGAGCGACGGTGGGCGGGTGCGTTGCCAATAATGCCACCGGTGCTCACTTCCTTCAATATGGATATATCGGCGACTACGTGGAAAGCATCGAACTGGTGTTGGCGGATGGCAGCATCGCGGAGTTTAGAAATGACCTTGACCCCAGGCAGACGGCAGACCACGTAGTCTCTTCGATTGCCGGGCGATGTGTCGCTCTTATCTCACAGAACCAGGCGGTTATTGCGAAGGCGATGCCCAAGTCCAGGCGAAATCGAAGCGGATACAACATTGCCGGGATATGTCACGATGGGCGGATAGATTTGGCCCGTCTTCTGGCGGGTTCGGAGGGGACGTTGGGTGTCTTTACAAAGATTAAGCTGCGAACGGTGCCGCTGCCTGCGGCGAAGGGGCTGTTGCAGCTTGAGTTCGATTCGCTTCAGAAAATGGCGCGGGCGGCGCCAATTATCGTTGACAGCGGCGCTTCGGCGTGCGAGCTGATGGATAAGACTCTCATCGACCTGGCGTTTGCGGCGATGCCGAAATATCGCGACATTTTGCCGGCGGGGGCTATTGCTGTTTTGCTGGTTGAACATATTGGTGACACGCAGCAGCACGTGCGAGAGAAAATAACAAAGACGGATGCAGCGGTGGGGAAGTTGGCGAGCGGACGCAGGATTGTCCTCGACCCGCAGGAGCAGCAGCGTCTCTGGAAGTTGCGCAAGGATGCGGGGCCGCTGCTTTATAGAAAGAGAAGCAGGAAGCATCCGGCGGAGTTTATGGAGGATGCGTCCGTCGATTACAGGCGGCTGGGAGAGTATATCGCGGGGCTGCAGGAAATCAGCAGGCGATATGGTATTGAGATGTCTTTCTTCGGGCACGCCGGCGACAGCGAATTGCATTTGCGGCCGTATCTGGATTTGGGCGACCCGGCTGATGTTCGAAAGATGCAGGCGATAGCGAAGGATGTCTTTTCGCTTGTCTGGTCGTTGGGTGGGTCGATCAGCGGCGAGCACGCGGACGGGCTGGTAAGGGCGGCATTTGTGCGCCAGCAATATGGGGAGGAATTTTACAGGGTCCTGTGCGAAATTAAGGAGATATTCGACCCGAATAATCTGATGAATCCCGGCAAAATAATCAATCCCGATTCGGATGTGATGATAAAGAATCTGCGCAGGGAGCAAAGGATTATACCTGAAAGAATCAAAACAGATTTAGTTTTTGAAGGTGATGAGCTTGCGCTGGAGCTGGAGCAGTGTTACGGGTGCGGTCTGTGCTTGAGCAGAGAAGCTGACCTGCGGATGTGCCCCGTGTTTCGAGCTCTTGGCGAGGAGATGGCGAGTTCGCGAGCAAAGGCCAATATCCTTAATTTCTGGGCGAGCGGGCAGCTTTCGGAGGAGGATTTTGAATCGCTGGAGTTTAGAAAATTTCTGGATTTATGCGTCAATTGCAAGGCCTGCCGGCAGCAGTGCCCATCGGGAGTGGATGTTTCCGCTCTTATGAGTGTGGCGCGGGCGGAATATGCCAGGCGAAAGGGTTTGCGGCGGGCGGAGCGGGTATTAAGCAACAATCGCTACTTGAGCGTGTTGGGCAGCATTTTCTCTCCGGTTTCAAATTTCTTTATGCGGTTGCCGGTCTTCAGTTGGGTTCTTGAGAAGCTCGCGGGGGTTGATAAACGCAGGGCGATGCCTGCCTTTGTGCGAAGGTCGTTTTTGAAGGCGGGGCGCAAGTGCCTCGCGGCGCAGAAGCCGGTAGAAAAGCCGATAGATAAGGTCGCCTATTTTATTGATACTTATGCAAATTATAATGACCACGAATTGGGATTTGCGGTCCTGGATGTTCTGCGGGCAAACGATATTGACGTTATTTTGCCTGAGCAAAGGCCTGCGCCGCTGCCGGCGATTGTGTATGGCGATGTGAAAAGGGCAAAGAAAGATTTGGCATATAGTGTAAAGCATTTAGCCGTTGCGGTGCGGAACGGTTACAAGATAGTTTGCTCGGAGCCAAGCGCGGCGTTGTGTCTGAAGGAGGAATTGCGGCATTTTGTTGTCGGCGAGGATGCAAAGCTGGTCTCGCAGAATACATACGAGTTAATGAATTATCTATTCGGCCTTCAGGTGCAGAAGAAATTGAAACCTGCGAAAAAGGATGTAACGCAGGAGTTTGTTTATCATTTGCCTTGTCATTTGTGTGCGGTGGGCGATGAGACGGCCAGCATTAAGCTGCTGCAGGAGCTTTGCGGTGTGAAAGTTACTGACCTTAAAGCTGGCTGCTGTGGCCTTGCAGGGACGTTTGGAATGCAGAAGAAAAATTACGAATTATCCACTAAGATTTCAGAAGGGCTGAAAAAGGCGCTGGAATCATCGCCGACCAAATATGTATTAACCGAATGCTCGGCCTGTGCGATGCAGATACGACACATAAGCGACAAGATTGTAGTTCATCCGGTTAAGATTTTGGCGGACTGCTACAAAGAATAAGGTTTAGGGTATAGAGTTTAGGGATACAGAACATCCGAGATTTGAAACAAGATAACGTGCGATATTTTTCGCACATTGTTCAATCATATTTAACAATTAAGGGAAGGGGTTTTTTCTTGCCGAAATGCTTCGGGGCTGCTTGGCAGTACGCAGGGATGCTTTCCTTGAACCACGGCAGCTTCTGGGCCTGGATTCTGCCGATGACGTAATAGCCGGCGGCCATCATTGCGGCATAGTCGGCGTTTTTCGGCAGAGGAATGTAGAGCCGGTGTTTGCCCCAGAATTTGTTTTCGCGGCCAAACGAGATAAATAGTTCCGCATCGGATTCAACGACGGTGGTGGCGTGTTTGGCCTGCTCCCAGGTAAAGATGTCTCTTGCGATTTTTCTGCCAAACAGCTCGACGAATTTTGTCCTCAGCATATCCCTTATCAGGTCGAATTCTTCCGGAACAAGCACGAAGAACGCACCGAAATTGGCAAAACTCTCGGAGTATTTGTTCAGGACCGGCTCGACCGTGCGTTTGATGTGGCTTATGATTTGCCGCGGGCTTTCTTCCGTCCCGGCCAGAATCATGCCCATATAGGTGGATGTGTTGTATGTATATGGTTCGGGGTTGTGCGGGAAGACAATCATCTCATCCACATCTTTTTTGGCATCGGCGTCTTTATTGCACGTCAGAAGGACAAGCCTGGGCTTATTTTTCCTTGCACCGAGGAACCTGGCGATTTCCGGGGCGTGTTTTCCGCCCGATGCGGATATCAAAACAACCCCATCGATGGACTTTACCGTCTGCAATGCCCTTTTGTATGTGCTTTCGTCCGCGAAGACGGCATCCTGGTCTTTGAAGACGATTTTGCCGGTTGCGGCGGCATTTCCGCTGCCTACAACGAGGGGCCTTTTGAAATTGCCGAGGTCGAGCCTGGGTAATTTGCCCCTGCGGGAAGCGAAGAGTTCCAGGGCGTTGATGACGCACTCGTCAAGGTTGATTAGCGATTTAAGGTCCGGCTTACTCATAGTTACTCCTCTTAAAATTTTAGGCATTTTGCCTCGCCCGCCGTGGCGGCTTTTTGGGCCTTTTATTTGTCAGTGGTTCCAAATCAGCATCGCGATTGATTTTATGCGGGGCATTCTATATAGTGGTGAGATGGAAGTAAAGTCTATTTAGGGGAAAATCAGAAATGGATGTCGCAAAGGAAAATTTGAAGCAGGCGGTTTTGTGGGAGCCGGGCGAAGGTAAAAAGGTGCGGTGCAAGCTGTGTGCCCATCGCTGCGTGATTGACGATGGGAAATTGGGCAGATGCTGCGTGCGCCGGAATATGGATGGGACATTGTATTCGCTAAATTACTATAAGGTCTGCTCGGCGAATGTTGACCCGATAGAGAAAAAGCCCTTGTACCATTTTCAGCCTGGCTCGCGGAGCTTTTCAATCGCGACTATGGGCTGCAATTTTCGCTGCGACTTTTGCCAGAACTGGCAGATAAGCCAGGCGGCGGTGGAGACCGGACAGGTTGACGGCGAGGCGGTAACGCCGCAGCACGTTGTCGAGTCGGCTGTTCGCACGGGCTGCAAAAGTATTGCCTATACATATACTGAGCCGACTATTTATATGGAGCTGTGTGCGGACTGCGGGCCGCTGGCAAAAGAAAAGGGGCTGGCAAATGTGTTTGTCAGTAACGGGTATATGACACAGGAGGCGATTGATTTTGCGAAAGATTGGCTCGATGGAATAAACGTGGACCTCAAGGCGTTCAGCGAAGATTATTACAAGCGGCTGTGCAAGGCGAGATTGCAGCCGGTGCTCGATACGATTAGCTACATTGCAAAACAGACGCAGATTTGGATAGAGGTTACGACGCTTTTGCTGCCTGGCGAAAATGATTCGGAAGATGAGTTGAAAAGACTGGCTGAGTTTCTGGCGACGAAAGCCGGGCCGGATGTGCCGTGGCATATAAGCAGGTTTCATCCGCAGTATAAGTATCTGGATTCCGAGCCGACGCCGGTTGAAAGTCTGGAGCGGGCATACAATATTGGCAAGGCGGCCGGCCTGCATTATGTTTATATCGGCAACGTATGGGGGACAAAGTCCGAGAGCACTTTTTGCCATAATTGCGGCCGGATTTTAATTGAGCGTATGGGGTATAGAATCGTCGCCAACAATATAGAAGATAATAAATGTCCGAATTGTGGAACGCAGGTCGCAGGGTTCGAACTATAGAAAGCTGGGCGCAGAGAACACAGAGGTAAAAAGGAAGTCAGACACGGATTAACACCGAGTTAACGATAGAGAGTGTGAAGAACACAAGGGCATAAGTGTGTGAGGCAGGAATTTCGATGAAGATAGTTGCGGATGGGAATATACCGTTTGTGGCGGAGTGCTTTTCTTCGATTGGGCAGGTCAAGGTTGTCGGAGGCAGAGAGATTACACCGGCGGCCGTCCGCGATGCGGATATTCTATTGGTTCGCAGTGTCACGCAAGTGGGGCCGGATCTGCTCGCCGGCAGCAAGGTGCGTTTTGTGGGCACGGCCACGATAGGTTTTGACCATATCGATGCGGATTTCCTGCGGCGGAATAATATCGGTTTTGCATCGGCGCCGGGGTCCAATGCAAACTCTGCGGCGGAATATATCATTGCAGCGTTACTGGAGATTGGGCAACGGTTTCATATTGACCTTGAAGGCAAATCTATAGGTATTATCGGTGTGGGTAACGTGGGAAGCAGGGTGGCGAAAAAGGCGATGGCTCTTGGAATGAAAGTCTATCTTAACGACCCGCCTTTACAAAGGCAGAGCCTACTCCGCCGAAGTCGGCTACGAAGGCGGATCGGCGACCCGAAATACCTTGCGATAGAGGAACTTTTTGGCTGCGATTTTATAACGATTCATACGCCGCTCACGTTTGAAGGAATTGACAAGACATTTCATTTAGCTGACGAGAAGTTTTTCAGGTCGCTGAAGGAACGTTGCGTATTTATCAACGCCTCTCGCGGCGGTGTGGTCGATAGCGCGGCCTTAAAATCAGCGATACGGTCGGGCATGCTGCAGGCGGTGGCGCTCGATGTGTGGGAAAATGAGCCGAATATTGATACGGAACTTCTGCGGATGGTTGATATTGGCACGCCGCACATTGCCGGGTATTCGCTGGATGGCAAGGTCGCGGGTATGATTATGATTTATAAGGCGGCGTGCGAGCATTTCAAGCTTGAGCCGAAGTATGACATGCAGGATTTCCTGCCCGCGCCTGCTGTCCGCGAATTGCGGATAAATCCAGGCAGGGGCACAGAGCAGGATGTGGTAGCTGGTACCGTGCAGAAGATTTACGATATCAGAAAGGATGATGGCCGGCTGCGGCGGATTCTGGAGCGGTCAGCGGAAAAAAGAGGTGAGTTATTTGATAGTTTGCGGAAGAACTATCCTGTGAGACGTGAGTTTCAGAATACGACTGTTGTTATAGCCACAGAGAGCACAGAGTTGAAAGCAGAAAAATTGCTGGGGAAATTGAGAGGGATAGGATTTAAAGAAGGCAAAGGTGAAAAGTAAAAAGGCAAAAGCGGAACGTAGTGGTGACATTCTTGAATGGCCAGGAGGGAAACTGGATTTTTCGGGCGGCTGTGTCGTGATGGGGGTTTTGAATGTCACGCCGGATTCGTTTAGCGATAGGGGCAAATTTTTCGATACCGATAAGGCAGTTGAGCACGGCCTAAAAATGGCTGCCGAAGGCGCTGGTATAATTGACATAGGCGGGGAATCGACTCGGCCGGGTGCACGACCGGTTCAGGCGAAAGAGCAGATAAGGCGGGTGGTTCCGGTTATAGAGCGGCTTTCTAAAAAAATTCAGGTGCCGATTAGTATCGATACGTATAACTTTGAGGTTGCGACGGCTGCTCTGGATGCGGGGGCGGCAATGATAAATGATATAACGGCTCTGAGCGATGAGCGACTTGGAAAACTGGCGGCGGAATACCAGGTGCCGGTTGTTTTGATGCATATACAAGGGACGCCGGCGACAATGCAGACCGAGCCGAAATATGAAGACGTGGTGCGCGAGGTGCTGGAGTTTTTGTTGGTGCGAGCAAAGCGGGCGCAGAAACTCGGGATTTTAAGGAAGAGGATTTTCATTGACCCGGGGATTGGGTTTGGCAAGACGGTGGAGCACAATCTTTTGCTTTTGAAGAATCTCGATAAGTTTGTGGATTCGGATTATCGGGTTTGTATTGGAACGAGCCGTAAGAGCTTTATCGGAAAGCTAACAGGCAGGGAAAATCCTGAGGAGCGGATATTCGGCACGGCTGCAACGGTTGCTCTTTGTGCTGCGGCGGGTGTTTCAATTGTTCGGGTGCACGATGTAGCTGAAATGGTGGATGTGGTGAAAGCGGTAACTGCTATTGAAAGAATTGGCAATGTTTGATATAATCAAATAAGAGTTTTTTGGTGTGCGAAGCACACCCTACCTTGATTATAAAGTGTGGTGAAGGATTATGGCAAATGACGATTTGACAAGGCGAAAAATAATAAGCTCCATCGAGAAATCGAAGGCACGATTAGCGTCTTTGGGCGTAAAATCTATCGGTCTGTTTGGGTCTTTTGTAAGAGGGCAAGCGGGTCGGGAAAGCGATGTTGATTTGCTGGTGGAATTCGATTCAGGAAAAAAGACTTATGATAATTTCATCGACACGTGTTTTTTGCTGGAAGAGTTGCTTGGGCGGAGAGTTGAGCTTGTTACGAAAGATTCGTTGAGTCCTTATATTAAGCCGTATATCTTGAAGGAAGTCGAATATGTCACTCTCTCCTCTTGAATATCTGCGTCATATTCTTGATGAAATTAACTACATTGAGAGTGCCGTCTGTCGTATTGAAGAAGCTGATTTTATCACTGATGAGACTTTGAAGCGGTCGTTTGTGCGAAGTGTAGAAATAATTGGCGAGGCGGTAAAGAAAATTCCTGATGAATTCAAGAAAAAGTATCCTGAAATTGAGTGGAAAAGAATAGCCGGTATGAGAGACCATCTTATTCACGATTATTTCGGCGTTGATTACAAAATTGTCTGGGACGTTGCCACAAATAAGCTGCCGGAACTAAAACAGAAGATTATGGAAATAATAATGAAGGAGGAGAGCGGAAACCAATGACATCCAAATGCGTGGGAAGAACATTTCAGAAGTTGAAGTTTCCCATATCAATGGTCACGGATTCTGGCTTTGCGTGAAGGACAAAGAATACTTTTTGCCTTACGAAGATTATCCGTGGTTTAAGGAAGCTAAGGTAAAAGAGATATTGAATGTCAAATTGCTGCACGTGTATCACTTATATTGGCCGGAACTTGACGTTGATTTAGAGATTGATTCGCTTGAGAATCCTCAGAACTATCCATTGAAGTATGATTGAACTGAGCAATTTGCTGCAACGGTTACACTGTGTGCGGCAGCAGGTGTTTCGATTGTTCGCGTGCACGATGTGGCTGAAATGGTGGATGCGGTGAAGGTTGTTGAAGCTGTTAGAGGGACAAGTTTATGAAGATAGGTTCGCTGCTTTTCTGTGGTGTGTTAATATTGTCGGCAAATGCTGGATGCGAAGTGGGGAGGAAGATGGCTGACTCTCGGATGTCGCAGGAAAAGGCCAATCAGTGGTATAAGAAACAACCTTGGCTTGTGGGCTGTAACTTTGTACTGAGCACGTCTGTCAACCAACTGGAAATGTGGCAGGCGGAGACTTTTGACGCTGAGACTATTGACCGGGAATTGGGCTGGGCGGAGTCGATTGGCTTTAACACCGTGCGTGTGTTTCTGCATAATGTGGTCTGGCATCATCAACCTGTCAGCTTCAAGGAACGCATAAACCGGTTCCTTGAAATCTCTGATAAACATCATATTCGTCCTGTGTTTGTTCTTTTTGATGATTGCTGGAATGATAATCCCAAACCCGGCAAACAACCGGAGCCGATTCCCGGAGTTCATAACTCTCGATGGGTTCAATGTCCGGGGAGCAAATTTGTAACGGACCCAAATACCTGGTCGCAGCTTGAGGATTATGTTAAGGACATCCTTCGCAGTTTTGGCAAGGATGAGCGGATTCTTATGTGGGACCTTTATAATGAGCCAGGCAACAGTAACCTCGGGAGTAAATCGCTTCCGTTACTGGAAGCAACTTTCAAGTGGGCCAGACAAACAAAGCCGACACAGCCGTTGACAGTCGGTGTGTGGTCAGCGGAACTGAAAGAACTAAATGAATTTCAAATCAAGGCATCGGATATTATCAGCTTCCATCATTATGGTGATGCTAATGGTCTTAGAAGCCGAATCGAGGGTCTGGAGCCGGAAGGCCGTCCGATTATCTGTACTGAATATATGTCAAGAGGTCTGGGCAGCCGGTTCGAGACGCACTTGCCGATTTTTAAGGAAAGGAAGATTGGCTGTTACAACTGGGGTCTGGTCAGCGGCAGGACACAAACGATTTATCCCTGGGGTTCTCCTGAGGGAGCGCCGGAACCACAGGTCTGGTTTCATGATATATTGAGAAGAGACGGGACACCTTTTGACCCCAAAGAAGTAGAATTCATAAAAGAACTTACAAGCGGTAGGAGTCTGAGTACTGAATAAACTCATGCACACTTTTTGGTGGTGATTTCTGCTACCCGTTTTCGCGGGCACAAGTTTTGCGCGAGTGATAGAGAGGATTTAATCGGGATTCAGCGAGTGTTTTAGCACGTCGTTTATGTTTTTTGTAAACACGAATTTGAGGTTTTTTTTGGCTTCTTTAGGGACGTCGGGGAGGTCTTTTTTGTTTCTTGCAGGGAGGATGACGGTTTTTATGCCGGCCTGCTTTGCGGCGAGGATTTTTTCTTTGAGGCCGCCGATAGGCAGGACCAGGCCGCGTAAGGTTATTTCGCCGGTCATTGCGACATCCGGGCGGGTTGGTTTTCCCAGAAGTAGTGACACCAGCGACGTGAACATTGCCACGCCGGCGCTCGGGCCATCTTTGGGAATTGCGCCAGCAGGGACGTGGATATGGTAATCAAATTTGCTGAAGCTTTCGGGGTCGATGTTTAGTTTCTTTGCGTTTGCCTTTACGATGGAAAAAGCGGTCTGTGCGCTTTCCTTCATCACGTCACCGATTTGGCCTGTTAGTTGCAGATTGCCTTTGCCGGGCATCGAGGCGGACTCGATGAAAAGTAACTCTCCGCCGACCGGCGTGTAGGCAAGCGCCGTTGCGACGCCCGGTATTGCGGTCCGCAGGGCAAGCTCGGATTCAAATTGTGTGGGTCCAAGGATTTTAGCCAGGTTGTTTTTGCCGATGACCGCTCGCCTCTTTTTTAACTTGGCTATTTCCGTGGCGACAGCCCTGCATATAGCAGCGATATTTCTTTCGAGGTTTCGCACGCCTGCCTCGCGGGTGTAGCCGCCAATTATTGCGATGATGGCTTCGTCTTCTATCCTTGTCCGCCCTCTGGTTAAGCCGTGCTCTTTGAGCTGACGGGGGACGAGGTACTTTTTTGCGATGTTCAGTTTCTCGCTTTCGGTATAGCCGGGCAGCTCGATAACTTCCATTCTGTCTCGCAGGGCCGGCGGTACAGGCTCGGTATAGTTTGCGGTGCCGATGAACATCACCGATGACAAATCGAAGGGCTGATCGAGATAATGGTCGGTGAAGCTGTAGTTTTGTTCGGGGTCGAGCACTTCCAGCAGGGCGCTTGCCGGGTCGCCTCGAAAGTCGGCTCCAATTTTGTCAAGCTCATCGAGCATAAATACAGGGTTTTTGCTGCGGCACTTGCGCAGCTCCTGAAGTATTCTGCCGGGTAATGCGCCGATATATGTTCTTCGATGTCCGCGGATGTCGGCTTCGTCTCTTATTCCGCCGAGCGATATGCGGATGAATTTCCTGCCCATCGCTCTCGCTATGGACCTGCCGAGCGAGGTCTTTCCGACGCCGGGCGGGCCGACAAAGCAAAGTATCGGACTTTTCCCGGCGGGGTTCAATTTTCGCACGGCGAGGAATTCGAGGATGCGCCTCTTTACCTTTTGCAGGTCGTAATGGTCGTTGTTTAATATTCTCTCGGCCTTGTTGATGTTGAGCCGGTCCTCGGTCTGAATCGACCAGGGCAGCTCGCACACCCAATCGAGATATGTGCGGATAACGCTGTATTCCGGCGAGGCAGCGGGAATCTTGTTTAATCGGTCCAATTCGCGAAGGGCCTCCTCCTCGACCTTTTTGGGCATCTTGGCCTTTGCGATGTTCTCGCTGAGCTGTTTCAATTCTTCGGTGCGGAGGTCTTTCTGGCCAAGCTCGGTCTGAATGGCCTTTAGCTGTTCCTGCAGGAAGTATTCTCGCTGGGTTTTGTCGATGGAATCTCTGACGCGGCCCTGAATTTTGTGGCTTAGTTCCAGCACTTCAAGCTGATTTGCCAGGACGAACGATATTCTTTCCAGCCGCTTTTCGGCATCAAGCTCTTCAAGCAGTTCCTGCTTTTTTGCAGTTTCGATACTGAGATTGGCTGTGAGAAAATCCGCCAGCGCGGATGGGCTTTCGATGTTTTCGAGCAGCACGGCGGCTTCCTCAGGGATGTTTGGGCTTAACTGGATGACGCGATGGGCGGCCTGGCGGACGCTGACAATAAGGGCACGGAGTTTTTTTGTCATCTTGAAGTGGGTGCGGAGCTGCCGGACCCTGGCCTTCAGATACGGCTCGGTGGCTGTTCTCTCGACCACTTTGAAGCGGGCCAGGCCGTGCACCACAATGTGGATGGAACCTTGCGGCATTTTTATAACTTTCAGGACCGACGCTGCGGTGCCGATGGAGTAGAGGTCGTTGAAGCCGGGTTTGTCGTTTTCGGGATTGCGCTGCGTGAGGAGTCCTATGACGGATTCGTTGGGTGTGGTATCGGCAAGGAGGGCCTTGCTTCTCTCGCGGCCGATTGCCAGCGGCGTTACGGTTCCGGGAAAGGTGACGGCGTTTCGAATCGGCAGGATACCGATTACATCGGGCAGTTTTAAGTCGTATTCATCTTCACGCGACTGCGGATTTTCGCTGCGCAAGATGTGCCCTATAGCTGCCGGGTCTTCCTCTGCCATTTGGACGAACCAGTCATTGCCTGAAAATAAAAAGCCTTTTAAGTCGGTTGCCATTTTTTATCCGTAACCGAATAATACAGCATTGCGCCGAAAACTGCAACGATTAATCCGCCTACGTCCGGCGGATTAAGTTGGACTTGCAATCTGGCGAAATACCGCCTTTTTGTTTGAAATTATACGAATAAGGTGCTATAATGTTTTTGGAGATTTAAGGTGCAAAAATGAAAAAGGTAACCTTTATTTTTGTGTGTCTATATTTTGCAATTCTCTCTCAGGCAAGGATAATCACTGTCGATGATGATGGATCGGCGGATTTCAATAATATCCAGGCAGCAATAAATGATGCTAACAACGGTGACACGATCATTGTCTCTGACGGTATCTATAATGGGGATGGCAATCGAGATATCGATTTTAATGGCAAAACGATTACGCTGAAAAGCGAAGGTGGCCCGGAAAACTGCATCATCGACTGCAACGGCACAGAAGAACTCCATCGAGGATTTTATTTCCACAGCGGCGAAGGAGCAGATTCCGTGTTAGATGGTTTTACTATCACAAATGGATGCGCCTACAAAGGTGGTGCGATATACTGTCGTTATTCCAGCAGCCCGACAATAATCAACTGCATCATACGAGGCAATATATCCCCTTATGAGTATGTTCCTGATCCGTTTCTCCCCATGGTGATTCTCCAAGACGGAGGTGGGATTTACTGCTCAGAAAGCAACCCTATTATAAAGAACTGCCATTTTATTGAGAATATAGCAACAGCTGGAGGGGGCGCAATTTGTTCATGGCATGGTAACGCGCTAGTCGATAGTTGCGTTATCAAAAGCAACTGGGCTGGTATCAGTGGCGGAGCGATTGAACTCTTTGGAGACAATATGTCCATCCACAACTGTGTCATCACCGGCAACAGTGCTGGTGATGTTTATTATTATAGTGGTGGAGTGGGCGGGGCTATTTGTTGTAGTGGATTTTATAGCAGTACTCCAACAATAAGCAACTGCACTATCAGCGGGAACCGGACTGTCCGTTACGGCGGTGGAATATTATGCGGAGACCAGAGTGACGTTACGGTTTCCAACAGTGTAGTATGGGGCAACAATGCTCTGGAAGGACATGAAGTTGGACTTATATATGGAGCGTTTGGACCGTCTTCGCTCACGATTTCCTATAGTGATATCCAAGGAGGAGCTGCAGGGGTATTCATTGGCTCTGTCTGTACATTGAACTGGAAGGCGGGTAATATTGATGTTGACCCGTGTTTTGCGGAGCCGGGATATTGGGACCCGAATGGAACGCCAGAAGATGCAAACGATGATTTCTGGGTTGGTGGCAACTATCACTTAAAATCGCAGGCAAGCAGATGGAACCCAGATAGCAAGAACTGGGTGCAGGACGAGGTAACCAGCCCCTGTATTGATGCCGGAGACCCACATAGCCCTATTGGTCTTGAGCCATTTCCTAATGGCGGTATTATCAATATGGGTGCTTACGGTGGCACAGCAGAGGCAAGCAAATCATATTTTGGGGAGCCGGTTTGCGAAACCATTGTTGCCGGAGACATAAATGGCGACTGCAAAGTCAATTTTAAGGACTTTGCGATTATGGCGTTTCATTGGCTGGAGGAAAGATAAAACAGAGAATTTCGAAGGTCGAATGGAGATTGCTTCGCCCGCCTTCGGCTGTCGCGCAATGACAGGTCTGGCACTTACGAGCAGGAGCTATTTGATTGCGGCGTGGTAGCTCTGAAGCGACCTTATGGGGCTGTCGCCGGTCCGGGCGGCGGCGATGCCTTTTACGGCAGCGGCAGCAGCGGCTGTTGTCGTGATATACGGTATCTTGTAGGTAATGGCTGCCTTGCGGATGTAGGAGTCATCGTATTTGCCGAGTTTGCCTGCCGGTGTATTAATGACAAGCTGAATCTCGCCGTTCTTGATGGCATCGATGATGTTAGGTCTGCCTTCGTGCATTTTAAAGATGCGTTCGGCTTTGATGCCTTTTTCGGTCAGCAGGCGGTAAGTTCCTTCGGTGGCCTTGATTTTGAAGCCCAGTTTCTGGAACTCTTTTGCAATTGGCGGGATTGCGGGTTTGTCCGGGTCGGTTACCGTGATAAGGACCGTGCCCTGCGAAGGCAGGGTCTGGTTTGCGGCCTGCTCGGCTTTGAAGAAGGCCAGCGGGAAGGAGTCGGCCATTCCGAGCACTTCGCCGGTCGAGCGCATCTCCGGGCCGAGGATGGGGTCAACCTCCGGGAACATATTAAATGGGAAGACGGCTTCCTTTACGCCGAAGTGCGGTATGAGGCGGTTCTTTATATTGAGGTCGGAAAGTTTTTTACCGAGCATAAGCTGAACGGCGATGCGGACCATATTGATATTGCATACCTTTGAGACCAGCGGCACGGTGCGGGATGCGCGGGGATTGGCCTCGAGAATATAAACGATGTCGTTGGCTATCGCGTATTGGATGTTGATGAGGCCGACGACGTTGAGCTGTATTGCAATCTTTTTGGTGTATTCGGCGATAGTGTCAAGGTGCTTTTTGGGTATGCTGACCGGCGGAATAACGCAGGCGGAGTCGCCGGAATGAATGCCCGCCAGCTCAATATGCTCCATAATCGCGGGGATGAAGGCGTCGGTGCCGTCGGAAATAGCGTCGGCCTCGGTCTCTAATGCGTTTTCGAGGAACTTGTCGATGAGAATCGGCCTTTCAGGCGTTACCTCCTCGACCGCGGCGGTGACATAATGCCTGAGCATATCTTCATCGTGGACCACTTCCATACCCCGCCCGCCGAGCACGTATGACGGCCTTACCATTAACGGGTAGCCGATTCGCTTTGCGATAACGAGGGCCTCTTCAAAGCTGCCGGCCATATCGGATTCCGGCTGCGGGATGCCAAGCTTATTGCACACCTTGCGGAACCGGTCGCGGTCCTCGGCCAGGTCTATCGTCTCCGGCGATGTGCCGATGATGCGGACACCGGCCTGGGCCAGCTCGCTGGCGATATTGAGTGGCGTCTGGCCGCCGAACTGCACGATGACACCTTGCGGCTTTTCTTTTTCGTAGATGCTCAATACATCCTCCACGGTGAGCGGCTCGAAATAAAGCTTGTCGGAGGTGTCGTAATCGGTGGAGACCGTCTCCGGGTTGCAGTTGACCATAATCGATTCATAGTCTTCGTCGCGGAGAGTAAAGGCGGCGTGGACGCAGCAGTAATCGAATTCGATGCCCTGGCCGATGCGGTTGGGGCCGCCGCCCAGGACCATTATCTTGCGTTTTTTGCTGGTTTTGACTTTGTCGGGGGCATTGTAGGTGGAGTAATAGTAGGCGGCGTTTTCAACACCGCTGACGGGGACAGCATCCCATCCTTCGACAATGCCGAGCGAGGTGCGGCGCTGACGGATTTGGATTTCCGGGATGCCGAGTATTTTGGATAGGTACTGGTCGGCGAAGCCGTCTTTTTTGGCCTGGATTAACAGCTTGTCGGGCAGTATCTTGCCTTTGTATTTGAGGAGTTTTTCTTCCAGCTCGACAAGCTCGGCCATTTGTTTGATGAAGTAATGCTTTATGCGGGTTTTCTGGTAAAGCGTTTCGATGTCGGCGCCTTTGCGAAGGGCCTCGTACATAATGAACTGGCGCTCGCTTGTGGCCGTGTTCAGTAGATTCAAAAGCTCGTTGAGCGGGAGCTTATTAAAGTTCTTTGCAAAGCCCAGGCCATAGCGGCTGATTTCGAGCGAGCGAATGGACTTCTGGAAGGCCTCTTTGTAGTTTTTACCGATACTCATAACCTCACCGACCGCCCGCATTTGTGTGCCGAGTTTGTCTTCGATTCCTTTGAATTTCTCGAATGCCCAGCGGGCGAACTTGACCACCACGTAGTCGCCGGACGGCGTGTATTTTTCAAGCGTGCCGCTTCGCCAGTAAGGTATCTCATCCAGTGTGATGCCTGCCGCGAGCAGCGAGGAGACAAACGCTATGGGAAAGCCGGTCGCCTTGGAGGCGAGCGCCGATGAGCGAGATGTTCGCGGGTTGATTTCGATTACCACGACTTGGCCGGTGTCGGGGTCGTGGGCGAACTGGATATTAGTGCCGCCTATGACCTCGATGGCGTCCACGATGTCATAAGAATACTTCTGAAGCTGCTCTTGAAGCTTGGGGTCGATTGTCAGCATAGGTGCGGTGCAGTAGGAGTCGCCGGTGTGGATGCCCATCGGGTCCACGTTTTCGATAAAACAGACGGTGATTTTCTGTCCCTTGCGGTCGCGGACGACCTCAAGTTCGAGTTCCTCCCATCCGAGGACGGATTCCTCAACCAGGATTTGGTGGACCATACTTACGGAAAGTCCGCGGTTGGCCACCACTCGCAGTTCCTCGATGTTGAAGACCGCGCCGCCGCCGGTTCCTCCTAACGTGTAAGCGGGGCGGATGACGACCGGATAGCCGATTTCTTCGGCGATTTTTTCAGCTTCTTCCACGCTATAGGCGGCATCGCTTTTTGGCATATTGATACCGAGTTTGTTCATTGTTTCCTTAAACACGACGCGGTCTTCACCTCTCTCGATTGCGTCGATATTAACTCCGATGACCTTGACGCCGTATTTTTTAAGGACCCCTGCGCGGGCAAGTTCGGAAGATAGATTAAGGCCTGTCTGTCCGCCGAGGTTGGGTAATATCGCGTCCGGCCGCTCCTTTTCTATAATCTTTGTCATCGTCTGGAGATTGAGAGGCTCGATGTAGGTAACGTCAGCCATGCCGGGGTCGGTCATAATGGTTGCGGGGTTGGAATTGACCAGCATAATCTCATAGCCCAGCTTGCGAAGGGCCTTGCACGCCTGGGTGCCGGAGTAGTCGAACTCGCAGGCCTGGCCGATTATGATGGGGCCGGAGCCGATTATCATCACCTTCTTTATGTCCGTTCGTTTCGGCATTGTGAATTCTCCTAATTCTTCCGGGTTCTGACAAGAATCCTGCCTCAAAAGCGAGTATATCGCGGCGAATTAAAATACAAAAAGCTCGGTCTGTCAAACAATAATCTTCTATTTGAAGTGAGATATTAGATTTTTCTGGTTTTCGCAGGAATGCCTTACGGGTGAGGAATATGCGAAGTTGAGCTGAATCCGGCTGTGATTGGGCCGGTATTTGTTTCAATGGTCAACGGGAGAGGTGGGGCTTATGCCGGTAATGGCTGGATAGTGTATCGGGTAGAGGTGTTTTGCCGGTTGGGAAGGCGCGCAGCAATGCGACTGCTTCGCCGCATTACGGACGCGCCATTCCCAACAGTTTGCTGTCCGTTGGACTAAGCATTCTCCGGCTCAGGCTCCGGTTCGTTGGGGTCCTCGTCGATGAAGCTGTTCAGAGCCTTGACGGGCGTGCTTTCGGGTTCCGGCTCGTTGGGGTCCTCGTCAATGAAGCTGGTCGGGGCCGTGACGGCCGTGCTTTCGGGCCCGGGCTCATTAGGGTCATCGTCGATGAGACAGTTAGTCGCACCGCCGATAAGGGCTGTTTCGGGCTCAGAATCATTTGGGTCGTCGTCGAGGAAAATCTGCTGGCCGGCGGTTAAATTGCCTGCCCAATTGGCATTAACTGCGACCGTGGCGGACCCTGCCAGCAAAAATACAAGTCCCAGCACACATAAGATTGACTTTTTCACTCTGTTCTCCTTTCGATGATAATTGGATGTCGGTTTACTTCACTTTGTCGATTTACTTCCATCAGGATCCCTCGGCGTAAGTGGCCTGCAGAGGTTTGATAACGATGGGGCTTGTGATGCCGCTCGGCAGCATTTTATCTTCTTCCGGAGTAATGGTAATTACGCCGACATCTCCGGGGGCGGTGGTTTCAGAGCCTCCATCGTTAAGGGTCGCGCCTATGTTGGTCACGTATCCCGAGGTCCACTGCGTAGTATCACACATTGAAATAATTGTGCCGTAGATTTGCGCATTGCCGCGGACATCCACGATGCCGCCGACTATGGCGCCTGTCAGCACGTTATTGTCGCTCTGGGCCGGGTTGGTGTTGCCGAGGTTGACGTTAAAATGGGGTGCAAGGATAGTAGCCTCCTGTATGCTGGAGGTATTGTTGAAGGCGGCTTCGCCTGTAAAGTAGAGGCAATTGTTCTGCCACTTTAGCTGGTTCGGCACGTTAGTAATGATAGTGCCATTGAAGGTGCAGTTTTCAAATCGCACATTATTATAATAAGTGGAAGTATTGGTCGCACAGTCGATATACAGGATTTCTTCAAATCTGCAGTTTTTGAACAGGGCGTTGCGATTGGAAGGCAGCAGCTTGTCGGTAAATGTCTGGTTCTCATAGACATAACGGGTCAGTTGTCTGCTGCCGGAGCTTGAAGGTTTGGTATAATCTCCCGCCAGGTGAGGAAAGTATTCCGTTCTTTTGACGGTTGTTGTTGGTATTGACGTTGTCATACTTCGATATAGAGAGGTGTCATAATCGGCGATACTCATCCCCGGAATATTTTGCTGCGGCTGCCCGTAATTGATGCCTTCGTGGTAGGCTTTGATTTCGTCCGCCGCGCTGTAGATGCGGTTGCCGTTTTCATCAAATATCGGGTTGTCATTTGCGTCAAGGGTTTCGAGCTGATAAGCATTATTTTGAATTTGCTGGAGTGTTAAGACTGTATTGATGGTTCCTAATACGGTTGAGTCATTGGTCATATTGAAAGGCGAAATACTGGCACGGTTCCAGGAGCTGAAGACATCACCATGAATAGTCGATTGGCCAGTGAGCCACATCCGCCCTCTGCTGGCAATGGCATAACTGAGAACCTTGGCATCTTTTGTGATGTTCATATCGACCGTCACCAGTCTTGACACCTGGCCGTCGGTTCCTGTGGATTGAAGCTTGATTGTTCGCGGGTCGCTGTCGTATCGATAAAACCTGATTGTGAAATCTGCGGTGGTGTTGCCGAAGTTAAGCGGTGTAGTGACGATCTGGTCGCCGCTGCCGAGGAAATTGCTGAAGCGACTTGCAGCGGCGACTGTTTTGCCGTCGAGAGCAGCGTTCTGAAGGTGCAGGCAGAGGTCCGACCAGGCTTTATTGGCCTCGGAGTCGGAGACGTAGTTCCGGCTGGTTTTATCGAGAGTGGTGGTGGCTGCGATGTATTTTCCGCATTCCAGACCCGACTGGGCTGCCAGTAGTGCAGAGTTGACTTTGTGCTGGTTGGAGGCCAGTTGGATGTTGGTGCCGGACAGTGTGGCCATAGAGACAGCCAAAGCGGAAAATACGATGATAAATATCATCGCTATCAAAAGCGCACTACCTGACCGTTTTGAGTGAACAAGCTGTTTTAGAGGTGTCATTTTCTCCCCTGCCGGAAAAGCACCACTTACTGATAATTTGCGTTGACTTCTATATGTTCCGGTTAAAGTATAAGAAATGCTTTGTGATGTGCAAAATGCGTGCATATTGTTTTTGATATCTAATAAGAAAGCCCGACGGGCTGCAAAGCTGGGTTGCCAGTTCCTGCTGTACGCTGGCTATGGGGCTGGCGAAGGCTAAAATGCGACCTCTGAATAAGAGGATGGTTCGTATTGTAATGTCATTTCAGGTTCAAATCCGGCGGGTACGTTGGCTGTCCCCAAGGCGCTGATGTAAAGGTCGCTGTTGCCTGTCACAGTCATTGTTTCATCAGAGTAATTGATTATTGAACCGTTGACTGTTCCGCCGGCGGCGCAGAAATATTGTGGTGGATTAAACAATATAAAGATTAGGCTGTCAAATAAGAAAATTTTGAAAGCGAGCCAACCCGCTCAAATCAATTTTTATACCAGGGTGTGAATCCTGATTTTATAAGGCTATTTCCGAATATGAGCTCGGTTGAAACGTAAGAATCTTGCTGGGCTCGAAACCGGCAGGATTTTTGTCAGTCCCTGACCGATTAAAGATTAAATCAGTATTGCCATCCAGTTCCATCGGAGTTTCGGCATAATTTACTACAGAGCCGTTGATGGTTCCACCGGCATTGCCAAAAAAATTGACTCCGCTGGCCGCAATAACGCCATTGATGGTCGCAAAATTACCACCAAAAGAAACACTAAACCCCGGTGCCAGCAAAAATGTCCCTGTTTCCTGCTTGAGTTCGCTAAATTCCTGGTCTGGCAGCTCTGAAACACTATGACTATCCACTGTTCCCAGGAACTCCAGCTTATTCGCTGATGATGGGGAGTCCATACTACCGTTAGCAATGATTATGCCGGTAATTTGGGTATTGCCGTTAAATTTAATAGCGTTTGGAGGCTCGATAAATATAATTCCCTTAAATATCACATTGCCGGAAAAACTTGGATTACTGTTGGCTGGAATTCTGATATTTTGGAGCGTTACGTTATCGGTTGGAGTAGTTCCTGGAATAAAAGTGTTTTGGACATAATGTTCAAAACCCGCGGGGTTTGGAACAGGAAATTCAGACGATGGAACACCAATGAAAACATGTTTTTGGGCTGCAGTGCCTTTTTCGCCGCCTATTGAGCTTGAATTACAAATATCAGTATGAGCAAGAGGGTTGACGATACTGACATCACCTGCAATTGAAGACTTGCCGATCATCTCCAGTGCCAGAAGGCTGTTTGGGCTCTCAATGTAAACGCTCGCTTCAATTCTTTCGTTGAGGCCTTCGACTTCGATACTACCTTTGGTCCGTAAGGGCCCCTTTGTTGCAATTCCGAAATCAAAAACATTATTGCCGACCGTGGCAAACATAAAATTTGTCCTTATTCGCCTGCTTAATTCTCTGCTGGTGCCGATTACATCCAATTGCAAGCTGTCATAATCGACGCCATAGCCCAAAGTTGCTCTAAAACTCTGATCGGATTGCGTATTCAGTAACCAATTTGAGATGGCTGCGGTTTTGGTTGCAGCATCGTAATTCACTGTGATGTTTGTCAGACCAGCGGCAGCAAGGTTATCTCTCAGCTTATTCGCAACGGTATTAAGCCTGTTTGCAGGTGCAACAGAACCCGGGATACTCATACCGGATAGATAGTATCGCACAATCTCCAGACCCGACTGGGATGCCAGTAGTGCAGAGTTGACTTTGTGCTGGTTGGAGGCCAGTTGGATGTTGGTGCCGGACAGTGTGGCCATAGAGACAGCCAAAGCGGAAAATACGATGATAAATATCATCGCTATCAAAAGCGCA
>Ga0315291_10000067_pt1 | contig 111901 bp, 97 predicted proteins | sample YL17G12_20_MG_FD_203070 | JGI IMG/M metagenome (GOLD analysis project Ga0315291, IMG submission 203070) | Sediment microbial communities from Yellowstone Lake, YNP, Wyoming, USA - YL17G12_20 | ecosystem: Environmental > Aquatic > Freshwater > Lake > Sediment | place: USA: Wyoming | collected... | reverse complement strand
CCTTTGGGTCATTTGTAATATCTCCTCTTTTGACATTTTTTACCACACTCCTTTCCATGGAATGTGATAATTCTATATCGTCAAAATGTGATATTACTACTTTGGTGCGACAGACCTTAATCCCGATATGTTGAATCTAAATGCCCTTATGATATAATCCTTAAGAGTATGGCAAAAAAGATACTTGTTATCCACGGGCCGAACTTGAACATGCTTGGCCAAAGAGAGCCGAAAGTGTACGGCAAGGTGACGCTTGAAAGGATCAACGCCGAATTGAAGGCCCTGGCAAAGAAAGAAAAAGTTGAACTGGATATCCATCAGACCAACATTGAAGGAGACATTGTAAACCTGATCCAAAAGGCAAAAAAAAGATGTCGGGCTATAATAATTAATCCGGGAGGATACACGCATTACTCGATTGCTATCCGTGATGCCATAGCGTCCGTAAAAATCCCGACGGTTGAGGTCCATCTGTCAAACATATATTCAAGAGAGGAATTCAGGCAAAAATCCGTGATCGCTCCCGTGGCTGCCGGCCAGATAACAGGTTTCGGAAAGAACAGTTATGTGCTGGGCCTTATGGCCGCGATCAACCTCATAAAAGGAAAATGATAAACCTCATATCTAGCCAGCCCAATATCAGGTACTATTCCGGTTTTACAGGGAGTGTGGGGATACTGATCGGATCAGGCAGCACTTACTTGTTGATCGTGGACGGAAGATATACCGCGCAGGCAAAAGAAGAGGTTATTAAGGGGACCAAGGTCATAGAGGCGCCAATAGGGATCAATATCTGGGAACCCGCCATCAACTTCCTCAAAAAGAAAAAGATCAGCAGGCTCGGATATGAAGAGGATAAGATCGATGTTGCTACTTTCAACAAGATAAAAGCTGCACTTCCGGGAGTTGAATTTTACAGTATAAGCAAGGAGATAAGGGGAAAAAGGATCATAAAGCATGCAAGCGAAATAGAGCTTATAGCAAAAGCCGCTCTTATCGCTGACCTTACCTTTGACTGCATGATCCATATAATAAAACCGGGAATGACCGAGCTTGAGGTATCGGCGCACATTGATTATTTAATGAAGATATTCAAGAGCGAAAATCCGGCTTTTGAGACGCTTGTTTCATCAGGAAAACTTTCCGCGTATCCCCATGGCAAGCCTACGGACAAGAAGATCCTTAAAGGCGATATTGTTGTGATGGATTTCGGCGCGAGGTACAAAGGTTACAATAGTGACATAACAAGGATGGTATCACTGGCCGCTCCGGACAAGAAAAGGCTGAAAATATTCAATGCGGTCTTGAAGGCCCAGGAAGCGGCAATAAGCATTGTCCGTGATGGCGTGAGCGCTTCCGTGGTGGACAGCGCTGCCAGAGGGGTGCTTGCCAGGGAAAAGCTGGGACGGTACTTTACTCACGGCACCGGGCATGGAATTGGGCTGCAGGTCCATGAAGCTCCAAGGGTTTCGTTAAAAAGCGAGGATATCCTTAAGGAAGGAATGGTCATGACGGTAGAGCCGGGGGTGTATATCCCGGGTATCGGAGGATTTAGAATAGAGGATATGGTCCTTGTTGAGAGATCGGGATGCAGGGTCCTTACAAGATCCCCCAAGAGCCTTAAGGTGATAACTTGAAGGTAACCGCGATAATCGCCGCCGCGGGCGCAGGCAGCAGGATCGGAGCAAAAAAACAATTCCTGGAACTTCTCGGGAAAAGCATCTTATCCATGACAGTTTCTGTTTTTGAAGAGTGCCAGTCTGTGGATGATATTGTCGTGGTCGTTAATAAAGATGACGTGGAACAGGCAAAGAACGTTCTGAGCGGATATAAAAAATTGCTGAAAATAATACCGGGAGGAGCGGAAAGGCAGAATTCTGTTTATAACGGACTGCAGGCGGCGACACGAGATACTGACATTGTGGTGATACATGACGGCGCAAGGCCCCTCGTCACGAAAGAAATGATATCAGGCGTTATTAATGAGGCAAAAACATCAAAGGCGGTCATCACCGGAATGCCCGTTAAGGATACCATAAAGACGGTCTCAAAAGAAAATGTTGTACTGGAAACTCTGGACAGGGACACGATATGGATCGTTCAAACCCCCCAGGCCTTTGAGTATGATCTTATCAAGGAAGCGTATGAAAGAGCAAATAAGATCGGCTATCTGGCGACCGATGACTCAAAGCTTGTGGAAAGACTTGGCATATCCGTGAAGATGGTCAAGGGGTCCTATGAGAACATTAAGATCACTACAAAAGAGGACATGAAAATAGCCGAGGCGATACTGAAAGGGAGAGGAAGTTAATATGTCAGCTGTATTTGCGATAATTACCGGATTGCTTGCCGGAACTCTTAGCGGCATTTTCGGGATAGGTGGCGCGACAATAATAATCCCTGCCTTGATATTCTTCATGGGGCTAAACCAGCATCAGGCGCAGGGGACAGCTCTTGCCGCGCTGTTGCCGCCGGTAGGCATATTAGCGGTAATGAGATATTACTACAGCGGGAATGTTGTCATTGATGTGGCGCTTTATGCCGCGGCCGGTTTTTTGATCGGAGGACTTATCGGCTCAATGATCGCCATGCCGATCCCCGAACAGCTGTTGCGGAAGTTATTCGCGGTTTATTTATTGATAATCGCGATCAGAATGTTCTTTTAATTATGTATTATCCAAGCAAAAAAGAATTTATTGAATTATCCAGGAAAGCCAACCTGATCCCCGTTTACAAGGAGATCATCGCTGACATGGAAACCCCTGTTTCAGCCTTCAGGAAGATCGAAGGGAAATACTCTTATCTTCTTGAAAGCGTGGAAGGCGGGGAAAAGATAGGAAGGTACTCCTTTCTTGGCAGCAACCCGATATTGATCATAAGAAGCAAGGGCAGGAAGATCGAGATCATTTCAAATGGTAAAACAGAGATCATTGAAGGGGATCCTATCGACGCTTTAAAAAAAGTCCTATCCCGATATAGATCGGTCAAGATAAAAGGATTGCCAAGGTTCTACGGCGGGCTTGTGGGTTATCTTGGATATGACATCGTGCGGCATCTGGAGAAACTGCCGGACAAGAATCCCGATGACCTTAAGCTCCCTGATATGCAGTTCTTATTGACGGACACCATACTTGCTTTTGATCGGATCAACCATAAGATCAGCATAATATCCAACGTCCTCATAGAGGATGACCCGAATAAAGCTTATGAGACCGCGATAAAAAAAATCGACGCGCTTGAGAAAAAACTGACGGGACCGGCAAAAGATGAGGCAAAGTTCAAGCCAGTCAAAGAAAGCGAGTTAAAGCTTTCTTCCAATTTTACAAAAGAGGCATTTGAAGACGCGGTAAAAAAAGCAAAAGGACATATTGAAAGCGGCGATGTTATCCAGGTGGTCCTTTCGCAAAGGTTCAAGACCGGAATTAAAGGCGACACTTTCAGGATATACAGGATCTTGCGCACACTGAATCCGTCCCCTTACATGTATTATCTCAAGTTCGGCGACACAAGCCTGATCGGCACTTCACCAGAGGTCATGGTGAGGCTTGAGGATAATGTTGCAACGATAAGGCCCATTGCCGGCACAAGAAGAAGGGGAGCTAACGGTGAGGAGGACGCGCGGCTTGAAAAAGAACTGCTTGCCGATGAAAAGGAAAAAGCTGAGCACATAATGCTTGTGGACCTTGGAAGGAACGATCTTGGCAGGGTCTGCGATTTTGACACGATAAAGGTTAATCAGCTTATGGCGATAGAGAAGTATTCCCATGTCATGCACATTGTGTCGGACATTTCGGGAAGATTAAATAAGGGCAAAGATGCCTTTGACCTTATGAAAGCATCCTTCCCCGCGGGGACCGTCACCGGCGCTCCAAAAGTAAGGGCCATGGAAATAATCGATGAACTCGAGAACCTGAAAAGGGGGCCGTATGCCGGGGCTGTGGGTTATTTCAGCTTTTACGGGGATCTGGACACATGCATCACCATAAGGACCATCCTGGTCAATAAAGATACCGCGTATGTCCAGGCCGGAGCAGGGATAGTGGCGGATTCAGTTCCCGCGAAAGAATATGAAGAGACGCTGAATAAAGCGAAGGCCATGTTGAAGGCCGTGGAACTGTCTCAGGGATAAAATATGATAAATTTCAGGATGCTGCGCCATTCGGACACGCTTTTATGGCTGTGCATGGGACTCTTGATATTCATCGGTATCATGATGATATTCAGCTGCACATTTTCACAGCAGTCGCGCGAAGGCGACGATCCTCTCTATTACACAAAAAGGCAGTTGATCGCTTTCATTATCGGCGCGATGGGATTGGCGGTATTTGCTTATATCGACTATTCACACCTGAAAAACCTTGCCGTCCCTTTGTATATTATCTCAATTTTCTTCCTGTTCATCGTCATTTATAAAGGATTCACGATACTTGGCGCGCAGAGATGGCTCGCTATTGGCCCTGTATCCTTCCAACCATCTGAGATCGCCAAGCTCACTGTTCTTTTAACGCTTGGCTCTTATCTTGAAGGGAAAAGGGGCGAGATCAAGGGTATAGTGAACCTGATCGCTCCATTGCTGATACTTGCCCTTCCTTTTATTCTGATATTCAAACAGCCGGATCTCGGCACCGCGATAATACTATTTTTTATTTTTGCGGGCATGCTCATCTGGGCGGAAGCATCGAACATGCTTCTTATACTTTTGATCACTCCGATACTGAGCATAGTTCTCAGGCAGTACATCTATGTTTGGATAATTTATTTAGTCGGCCTGGCCTTGTACATGAAAAACAGCAGGATAAGGCTTCTGGACCTGACAGCTGTAATGTTCGGCAATATCGGAATCGGTTATGCTGTTTCCAGGTTCTGGGGGATGCTCAAGGAATATCAGAGGCAGCGTCTTATGGCATTTTTAAATCCTGATTTTGATCCTCTCGGTATCGGTTACCACAGCCTTCAGGCAAAGATCGCCGTGGGGGGAGGCGGGATCCTTGGGAAGGGCTTCATGCACGGCACGCAAACGCAGCTTTCTTTTATCCCGCAGCAGTTCACGGATTTTATATTCTCGGCGATCGGCGAAGAGCTCGGCTTCATTGGCGCGATCATCATAATCGTTCTTTTCACGATAATAATTTACAGGGCGATTGTGATCGCCAACGAAGCGCGTGATTTTTACGGGAGCATTATAGCGGCAGGCATAGCCGCAATGATCGGTTTTCAGATGTTCACAAACATTAGCATGACACTTGGACTTATGCCTGTGGTGGGAGTGCCGCTTCCTTTTGTCAGCTTTGGCGGAACGGCCCTTATTATGGATATGTGCGCGATAGGGATACTCCAGAGCATCTCAATGAGGAGGCGCAAGCTGTTGTTCTGATGAAGAAAAGTTTTTATGGAAATTTGGACAGGATCGAGAATAACATCGCGGTAATTCTTGTCGATGAAGATGGCGGCACGATCGAAATTTCAAGGAATCTTTTACCGGCCGGTTGTAAAGAAGGGGACATGATCTCGTTCAAGCTGGAAGTAAAGGATAAAAAGACAAGGGACGAAAAAGAAAGGGTGGCAAAGCTTATCAAAAAGCTCTCATCTTGAGCCTTTTTTCACTTTGAATGTTGTCTCAACACCGCCTGTCGCCTCAAAAATTTCCTTGTCAACGGAGACTATGACCTTATCTGCCGTTATCCAGTCATCATTTTTCTTCATGTACACGTTGCCCGTCATTACGATGACGGCATTCCCCTCGCTATATTCGGCCTGATCGGACTTGGCCTCCTTGCTGGTTTGAATCACCAGAACGTTGCCATATGCTTTTGCATCGTTGCTTTCAGTGTCAATTATCAGCTTGTCGCACTTGACGTGTGTCCTTGTGATAAGGGCTTTTTTTGCTTCCTCGCTTTTGTATTTGCCCGCGCTTTCTTCCTTCATCAGGCTTTTAGGCTTTTCAATCACGGCTACAACATTCCCGGTCATGATGATCGTCTTTGAATTGTCATCATAGTTTGCCGCTTCCGAGGAAGCCTTCTTGTTCTTCTGTTCAACTTCAACCGAGCCTGAAAGGTCAACCTTATCGGTATCAAAAAATGCGGTCGCGGAATCAGAATAAAGCTTTGTGTCTCTCTTGGTGAAAGAACTTCTTCCCTCAAATGTCGCGATGTTCAAATTAAGATCAAGCGTGGCTATTTCGCCCCGTACGGTAAGCTTGTCTTTTAATATCCTGATATTGCCCTGGACAAGCGCTTTCTTCGAGTCGGGATTGAATTTAATGTAATCGGCGGTAAGCGATGAAAAATTTTTCTCCTGCTTTGGCGGATTGGCTAATGCGCCAAAGTCCACCTTTACCCTGAGATAGCGATCATTTTTGTCCTCTTCTATGCTCCGGAATATCTCGAAATCCTTGTTCTTTGCGATCCTTGCCCGCCTGGCCACCAGGCCCTTTATCATTATGCGGCCGTTCTTGGTTATTGTGGCATTTGTGACGTGGTCGAAAGAAGTGACGAACTTATCCCTTCCCGTCCAGGCCTCTTTTGCGTATATGTCCCAGGCTTCGCTCGAAGCTTCTATGCCGGACATGTGAACATTTTTGAAAACAGCTATCTTTTCCGGCAGAAGGGTTTGAAGGAGGCTTATTGTTTCACTTTGCTTTATTACATATATAATTGCCGCTGCAAAGATCAAGGCCGATATTATCATTATCACATTTCTTCTCATGAGACGGAAATTATATCAGAATTGACATAAAATAGCGCATGATGATATACTCACAATTCCTTTATATAAGGATAAAATATCCGCCATAGGCGGACCCGCCTCAGGCGGGGAAGGGGGAAAGAAAAATGGCGGTTAAAGTCGGGATAAACGGTTTCGGCAGGATCGGGAGACAGGTTTTGAGTGCGATGGTTGATAAGGGAGTGCTTGGCAAGGAGATCGAGGTCGTAGCAGTAGTAGATATCAGTACAGATGCTAAATATTTTGCTTATCAAATGAAGTATGATTCGGTCCAAGGTAAATTCAAGGGGACATTATCAACGGAGAAAAGCAGTGGGGCGGCAGAGGATGACACTTTGATCATCAATGGCCACAAGGTGAAGTGCGTCATGGCCACAAAAGATCCTAGCCAGCTTCCCTGGAAGGACTTAGGCGTTGAGATTGTCATAGAATCCACGGGCCTGTTTACGGACTCAGAAAAAGCAAAGGGCCATTTGGCTGCGGGAGCAAAAAGAGTTCTGATCACCGCTCCGGGCAAAGGCGAAGTGAAGACCATAGTCATGGGCGTGAACGATAATGAATACGACCCTTCCAAGCATACTTTAATCTCAAACGCTTCCTGCACAACGAACTGCCTCGCGCCATTAGTCCACGTTATTCTTAAAGAAGGTATCGGTATCGAGACCGGATTAATGACCACAATCCATGCTTACACCGCCACACAAAAGACGGTTGACGGCCCGTCAAAGAAAGACTGGCGCGGCGGCAGAGCGGCGGCAATTAACATTATTCCGTCAACAACAGGCGCCGCAAAGGCGGTTGGTGAAGTCCTGCCCGCGACAAAAGGGAAGCTTACCGGCATGTCGTTCCGTATACCGGTAGCCGATGTTTCCGTTGTAGACCTTACATTCCGCTCACTAAAAGACACTTCTATTGAAGAGATCGATTCGCTCATGAAAAAAGCGTCACAGTCGTACCTAAAGGGAATATTGGGTGTCGCAGACGGCGAAGTGGTATCGACCGATTTTATCCATGATGACCGCTCATCTATTTATGATTCTCTTGCAACGCTGCAGAACAATCTGAAGGGCGAGAAGAGGTTCTTTAAAGTGGTTTCGTGGTATGACAATGAGTGGGGTTATTCCTGCAGAGTAGTGGACCTCCTCAAATTGATGGCAAATAAATAAGGAGCTGTCCCATGAACAAAAAATCAATTGCTGATCTCTCAGAAAAGGAACTGAAAGGCAAAAGAGTTCTTGTCCGTGTTGATTTTAATGTCCCGATGGACAAGTCTAAGAACATCACCGATGACATCAGGATAAAAGAAGCCCTTCCGACGATACAATTCCTCACTGAAAAAGGCGCAAAAGTCATTCTCGTTTCTCACCTTGGCAGGCCGGATGGAATAACAGAAGAGCTAAGGCTCAATCCGATAGCCAAACGGCTTGAAGAACTTCTAAAGATAAAGGTCATTAAGCTTGATGATACTATCGGTGAAGAGGTGGAGCAGGCAATTTCAAAAATGAATGATGGAGACATAGTCCTTCTGGAGAACGTCAGGTTCTACAAGGAAGAAGAGGCGAATGACGAGCAGTTCGCGAGGAAATTAGCTGGCCTTGCTGATATATATGTAAATGACGCGTTCGGCACCGCCCACAGGGCCCACGCGTCAACCGCAGGAGTTGCCGCATTCCTTCCGGCTTATGCTGGATTCTTGATCCAGAAAGAGCTTGATGTGATGGGCAAGGCCCTGATTGATCCAAAAAGACCCTTTGTGGCGATAATTGGCGGAGCAAAGATTTCAACTAAGATCGGTGTACTTAAGAACCTTCTGAAGAAAGTCGATGTGCTTATAATCGGCGGAGGAATGCTTTATACGTTCCTGAAGGCAAAAGGCATGGAGATCGGGAAATCTCTTGTTGAAGATAAATCGATCGAACAGGCAAAAATTTTCCTTGCTCAGGCCGAAGCCAGCAAAGCAAAGGTAATATTTGATGTGGATGTGGTCGTGGCTTCTGAAATATCTGAAAAAGCCTCAACAAAAGTCGTAAAGCTTGACAATATTCCCGTAGATATGATGGGAGTAGACACAGGCCCGGAATCCCTTAAGATCATTAAAGAAGAGATCAAAAAAGCCGGGACGATCGTTTGGAACGGCCCCCTGGGGGTCTTTGAGATCGCAAAATTCGCCAAGGGTACGAATGAGGTTGCAAAAGCAATTGCCGCATCAAAGGCAGTCTCCATCATTGGCGGCGGTGACTCTGCCTCGGCCGTTGAAAAAGCCGGCGTTGCGGACAAGATAACGCATATTTCCACGGGAGGCGGCGCATCGCTTGAATTCCTTGAAGGCAAGGAGCTTCCGGGGATCGCGGTCCTTCAGGATAAATAAATGAACACAAAAACCCTGGTCATCATAAAGCCGGACGGATTAAAAAAATCCCTCACCGGCAATATCCTCACAAGGTTATCGGAGACCAAACTCCGCATAGTTGGCGCAAAAGTGGTCCATGTATCCAAAGGGCTGGCGGAAGAGCATTACACCCATTTAAGAAGCAAGCCGTTTTTCAATGACGTGGTGAAGTACCTTATGGGTGAGCTTCATGGGGATGAATACAGCAGGGTACTAGCGCTGGTATATAAAGGCGAGGACGCAATAGGTAAAGTAAGAAAGCTGGCCGGTTCCACGAATCCGGAGGAAGCGGATGCCACAAGCATCAGGGGACAATACGGGAGGCTGACGACCAAAGGCCTTTTCGAGAACGTCCTGCATTGCTCCGACTCAGAAGAAACCGCGGAAAAAGAGATAAAGCTCTGGTTCGAACCTGATGAGATCGTTGAAGAGGTTTATCCCGCCAAAGAAGTCGAGCTTAAGGTCAAGAAGCGCGTCTGGAAATAGGTAAGGGGCCGTAGTTCAGCTGGGAGAACGCCTCGTTCGCAACGAGGAGGTCAGCGGTTCGATCCCGCTCGGCTCCATTTCTATTGATCGAGAGGATATTATAATTGTCAATAAAACCACTTATCCTGATAATCATGGACGGCTGGGGGGTTCGAGACTCAGCTGATGCCAACGCCATCAAGCTTTCCAAAAGCCAGATAGTCAATACTCTCGCAAAACAATATCCATCGACCACGCTTGGATGCTCCGGCGAAGCTGTCGGGCTGCCGGAAGGCCAGATGGGAAATTCGGAAGTGGGGCATCTGAATATCGGCGCCGGACGAGTTGTATATCAAGAACTCACAAGGATCACCAAATCGATCAAGGATGGGGACTTTTTCACGAATAAGGCATTGCTCGATGCTATTAATAATGTAAGGAAGAACGGTTCTAACCTTCACCTGATGGGGCTTGTTTCCGATGGCGGAGTCCACAGCGACAATAAGCATCTATATGCGTTGCTTGAATTAGCCAAAAGGAACAAGATCGATAAGGTTTTCATCCATTGCTTTATGGACGGCCGTGATACGCCACCGAAGAGCGGGAAAGGTTATATCGAAGAATTGCAGAAGGAGATCGGGAAACGAAATACCGGCAAGATAGCATCGATAATGGGAAGATATTACGCGATGGACAGGGACAAGAGATGGGAAAGGGTTCAGGTGGCCTATAGTGCAATGACATCGGGGGAGGGAGTTGCGGAGATCGATCCTGTTAACGCGATGCAAAGCGCGTATGACAGGGGAGAAACGGATGAATTCATAAAACCGATAGTGATGGTGGATGCGCCGGTGGTGAAAGATAATGACTCTTTGATATTCTTCAACTTCAGAGGGGATCGAGCCAGAGAGATCACAAGCTGTTTCACGGATCCTGATCTCAAGGGCTTTACAAGAAAAGTCCATCCTAAGGCCCATTTTGTCTGCCTGACACAATATGACATCACGATCGATGCTCCGGTCGCTTACCCGCCGCAAGTGCTCAAGAACATATTATCCGAAGTGCTGAGCAAGAACGGCCTCAAGCAATTGAGGATAGCCGAGACTGAAAAATATGCGCACGTGACATTTTTCTTCAATGGCGGCGTTGAAAAGCCGTATCCGCATGAAGATAGAATATTGATACCGTCGCCAAAAGTGGCTACTTATGACCTTAAGCCGGAAATGAGCGCTTATGAGGTCACCGACAGGGTGCTGAAGGAGATAGAAAGCGGCAAATATGATGTAGTCATAATGAATTACGCGAATTGCGACATGGTGGGACATTCCGGCATACTTGAGGCAGCCATAAAGGCGGTGGAGGCCGTGGATAGATCCGTTGGTAAAATAGTTGAGCTTGTCAAGAGCCTTGGCGGCGTCACTATCATTACGGCGGACCACGGCAATGCAGAGCAGATGTATGATCCCGCAACTCACGGACCCCATACAGCTCATACTTGTGACAAGGTGCCATTCATATTGGTCCCTGACGTAAAAGGGAACAAGATACGGCAAAACGGTATCCTGGCTGATATTGCGCCGACAATTTTAAAACTGCTGGCGATCGAAATGCCCGAAGAAATGACAGGGAAATCATTGATTTGAGAAATAAAAAGAGCGGCAAGGGCTTCACGATCGTGGAGCTCCTGATAGTCATATCGATCCTGGCGGTACTTTATAATATCACGGCGATTAATGTCCTTGGGCTTCAGAACGAAGCTCGTTATTCAAGGATAAAAGGCGATCTGAAAACCCTCAGGCTGGCAATAGATACATATATAAAGAACAAGGGGGTATGCCCGCAGGAGGACAATTATCAAAGAGCCCTCATACTTTCAAAGCCAAAGATACTGGAGGGGAATTTATTTGATCCATTCGGCGCGACCGTGAACACATTATATTCCTACAGCACCTCCGCCAATAATCAGTATTACATTGTTTATTCTGTCGGTATGAGAAGGAACGGCTCCGCGGGTGTGGACAATCGCGGCGAACTCATAATCGAGGGCAGCGTTATTTATGAGACGAACGGATATTACAATGCGCTTGACAAATAGACGCCGTGTGATAAACTCATCGCGGCCGTGAAAGGATTTTTACTTTTTATTCAATTGATCTCCGCGATATGCCTGATCGCAGCTATCCTCCTGCATTCAGCCAAAGGTGAAGGGCTTGGGGGTATTGGCGGCCAGGCAAAAATATTCGGCACTCAAAAAGGACTTGAGGAGGGGCTGGACAAGATAACTTATGCTTGCGCCGGCACTTTCATGGTAGTATCATTATTAATAACATTGATCTAAGGGGGTGATAAAGAACTCAAAACTAAAAACTCAAGACTCAAAATTTTGTTATTTGGAATTTATTAATGAGGGGAGCAAAAATAATGGATCTTCAATTAATTTTAAAATCGATCTCGGAGGTGTCCGCGGTTATTTCTCCTTTACTGTTGAATCTGGTCATATCATTGGTCCTCATACTGGTATCTCTGCTGGCGGCAAAAGGATTGCAATTGCTTGTTGTTTACGTCCTAAGATCGATCATGCTGGACAAGGGCCTTCAGGCGATCGGTTTCACGCCATTCCTGACCAAGGGAGAAATAAAGAAGTCGCCGTCGGAACTACTCGGCGACCTGGTTTACTGGACAACGATCTTCATAACCGTGACAGCAATTGTCATGGTATTAGGCCCGGCCAACTCCAAGGACCTTCTTAATAATATCCTCAACTATTCAGTCAGCGTGATAGCTGCTATCTTTGTCCTGGCGCTTTCAATCTTTTTATCGGTGGTCATTTCCGGGCTTGTGGTCGTTATAGCCAATAACATAGGGCTTTCAAATTCAAAGACGATGGCAAAGATAGCCCAGTACGGCGTGACAATTTTCGGGTTCCTGAAAGCGCTTGAGATACTCGGGATATCATCCGCAATAATCGTGGCGTCATTCAGCGTGATAGTGGGCGCGGTAGGCCTTGCTTTTGCAATAGCTTTCGGCCTTGGCTGCAAGGACATCGCGGCTGATTTTGTCACAGGACTATTCAAAGGCAAATAGAACGATAATCTCTATTTTGTAAAAGAAAGGGGGTGAAATAAAAATATGAAAAAAACTTTAATCGCATTGATATTGGTTGTTGCTTGTGCGGGTTCCTCGTTTGCCGGCGTGAGTTTCCTCATTGCTCCAAGCGTTGGAGCAGGCAAAGTAGCGGTGCTGGGCATGTATGCAACAAATCATAATGCAGAAAAGACCGGGAATTTGTCAAAGGACGATGCTCTTGGTGCTGGCGGATACTGTGCGCAGGCACTTGACACCACATCACTTGGCATAAGGGCAGAATACGGGATCCCAATGGTGGAGGACCTGGATGTTCTGGCGGCATATTCATCAGATACTTATGTCAACGTTAAAAAGCAGCTTGATGTTAACCAGAAATCCGCAAGCACAACCGGACTTGGCGTTAAATACACCTTGAATAATTCCTTGAATAAATTATGGGGTGTGACGCTGCCGGTTGACGTTGCAGCTGTTCTTGGTTATGAGTATTCCGCAGTTGACTTTGGTAGTACTGTTGATCGAATGGGGCAAACGACATTAGGGCTCGGAGGGGTAGTATCGAAAAAGATCGATATGTACATCCCTTATGGAGCGATCGCTCTCAAGTCGCTGTCACAGAATGCAATGCCAGGTGTTGATGCCAGGCCGGGAACCGGTATCGCGTTCAACATTGGCTGCATGATCGGTGTTGCGGACAATCAGGCTGTGGCAATTGAATATAACACTGAAACACAGTCCTGGGCCGATAATGCAAAGGCAGGTGGACTTATAGCACCCGGAGTTTCACTGGATAAAGACAATGCTTATGTTCAATCAGTGAGCGGGATCTCCTTGGGCTATGTTTATGTATTCTAAAGTATAAGGCTTAAATTAAGGCCTTAATTAAGAAAACCCTCTGAGTAATCGGAGGGTTTTTCTTTCCTCACCCCTGCGCCCCTCTCCACATAGTGGAGAGGGGAGTTACACAACTAGAATTAGTAGATAATGACAGTAATCAAATTGGGGGTGAGGATGGAGAGGGGTGTCCCAACGCTATGTCGGGACGGGGTGAGTTTAAAAATATCCCTTGACAAAAACCTCTCAAACTTTATAATTCAATACAGTTCAAAGAAAAGGGGAGGTTATTTATGAAGTTAGTTAGAGCGTTCAGTTTGGTCCTTGTTCTTGTATTCATTTCCCAGGTCGCGGCTTTTGCGGGAGCGCCGGCACCCACCACTGAAAGGCCCATACCGGTGGAACAGGTTACTCCGCCTCCTACGCCGCCATCTGCTCCGGCAGCCCAAAAGGTAAACCCGCTTATCGTAAGCAGACATTTCACATTGGGCTTGGGACTTGGAGGCAATCCTCTAATCGGCTTTGTCGAAAAGGACCAGTACGGTTATCCAAGGTCAGAAATGGGTCTCTGCACCGGCATCGGATTTGCGGTCACATGGTTCAAAGGACAGCCTTCCGCAGAAGACATCGTAGCAGCAGTTGGCAGGGTCAAGGCGAAGAATCCTGGCGTAGCCGACAAAGACCTGCCATCACTAGTAAGACAGGAACTTGGAGTTAACTCTCTAAGCTATGTGGGACTTGGAATACTTAACGCTGAAATAGGCACCGAATGGATCCTGGCAGATAACTGCAGGACAAGGTTCGGCTTTGGATTGCCAACTATCATTTCCTTCGGAATAAACTGGGATTTCTGAATATAGTGGGATAAATTCCCCACATTTCCCGCCAGAGGCGGGTCTGCCTAAGGCATGAAAATGTGGGGAATAACAAAGATGTTCAGCCCTCGTCTACTCCACGGTAGACGGGGGTTTTTTGTTCTGGTATAATTTCTGCCTATGAACCTTATCGTGACTTTCTTCTTTTCTCTTATTACCTGCTGGCTTATAAGCATCCCCGCGATATGGGCGCTTAAAGTTTTCAGGATTGGCCAGAACATACGCCAGGAAGGGCCTTCTTCACACCAGCTGAAAGCGGGAACGCCCACCATGGGAGGCATCCCGATACTGATCACCATACTTTTGTTCGTGATAATCCTGATAAACATCGATATAGACATGAAATATTTCGCGCTTATACTGCTTTTTCTGGGCTTTTCCGTGCTCGGGTTCATCGATGACGTCATAAAGATCAGAAACAGGCAGAACGAAGGGCTTACAGGCAGGCAAAAGTTGATACTGCAGTTCCTTTTTGCGGCGATCTTCTCCGCGATATTGATATTGAAAGGGCATCACAACCAGGTTACAGGATTATTGAAAGTGCTTTATTTCGATTCCCCCTGGCTTTATTTCCCTTTCTCCTGTTTTGTCATTGTTGGAGGCGCCAATGCGGTTAATTTGACCGACGGGCTGGACGGCCTTGCCGCGAGCACTCTGGCAATAGCTTTTGCCGCGTTCGCGATAATTTCTTACAATCTTCAGTTCATGGATCCCGGGATAATATCGGCAGCGGCTGCCGGGGCGGTGGTCTCGTTCTTATGGTTCAATATCTATCCCGCGGAGGTTTTCATGGGGGATGTTGGCTCAATGGGCCTTGGAGCTTTGATATCCGGCCTTGCAATATTGCTTCACATGGAACTAGTTTTCGCCATTATAGGCGGGGTTTTCCTGATCGAGGCTATGACCGTGATACTTCAGGTTTCTTTTTACAAAATGTTCAAGAGAAGGATATTCAGGATGACCCCTCTTCATCACCACTTTGAGCTCCTCGGAGTCCCCGAACCATTAGTAGTGCTCATATTCGCAATACTGGGAGTATTGTTCGCGGCGGCGGGAATATGGGTTAGTATGGTCTTGTAAGGTGAAGATAACTATTTTTGGCGCGGGCAAGAGCGGGATCGCGGCGGCGAAAAGGCTGCGCGGCGAACATTCGATCTTCCTTACTGAAGCAAAAAATGACATTAATAAGGATGTCCTGAATACCTTACGCAAGCTCGGCATAGGATTCGAACTTGGCGGACATACCAAAAAAGCGCTCGAAAAAGCCCAACTTATAGTAGTAAGCCCGGGGGTTTCACTTGAGATCCCCATCCTAAGGAAAGCCAGGTCGAAAGGCATCCCCATAATCGGCGAAGTTGAGCTTGCCTGCCGATATTTAAAAAAGCCGATAATAGCGGTCACGGGAACAAATGGAAAGACCACCACGACCACACTGATCGGAGAAATGTTGAAGAGACACGGATATAAGGTGGCCGTTGCTGGGAATATAGGTAATCCGCTCATTTCAATTGACGATTCAAACCTTGATCTGATAGTTGCAGAGATAAGCAGTTATCAGCTTGAAACCGCTTCTAAATTCGGGCCGTGGATAAGCATAATGCTTAACATTACTGAAGATCACCTGACAAGGCATCGAACAATGAAGGAATATATAGCACAAAAAGCCAAGATATTCATGAATCAGGGCACGAACGATCACCTGATATTCAACTATGACGATAAACTTGTCAGAAATATCTCAATAAGAGCAAAGTGCCCAAAGACCGCTATAAGCCAGAAAAGTCGCATTAAAAATGGTGTTTATGTGTCTGGCGATTACATTGTCAGCGAAAGGACTAAAATAATCAAGATCAGCAGCATGAAAATAAAGGGAACGCATAATGTGGAGAACGCGCTCGCGGCTATCGCGGCAGCTCTCATCTGCAAAGTCCCGCCGCGATCGATCAAGAATACCCTTATGAGGTTCAAAGGTGTGGAGCACAGGATCGAGTTCGTAAAAAGAAAGATGGGGGTCTCTTATTATAATGATTCAAAAGGAACGAATCCGGATTCGACCATCGTTGCCATAAATGCTCTTTCACCGCTCCATGATATCGTCCTGATACTTGGGGGGCGGGACAAGATGACGGATATTTCAAAACTCTGTAAGGCCGTAAAGAACAATGTCAAGGATGTTGTGCTGATAGGGGAGGCGAAGAAAAGATTCCATGACAATCTAAAGAGATACGGATTCAAAAGGATACACGAAGCTAAAAATTTTAACGACGCTGTCAAACGCTCAAACCGCCTTGCCGAAAAGGGAGACGCTGTTCTTTTATCCCCGGCATGCGCCAGCTTCGATATGTTCACAAATTTTGAGGAAAGAGGAAAGGTGTTTAAGCATATTGTCGCCCGTTTATAAGACGCGTCCCGACTATGTTCTGCTTTTCATTGTCGCGGCCTTGCTTTCCATCGGCTTGCTGATGGTGTTTTCCGCAAGCCCGACAATGGCTATGAGGCTCGGGGATAATTATTTTTATTTAAAAAGGCATGTTCTTTCCCTGGCGGTCGGCCTGCTTGCGCTTTACGCTGGATTTAAGATCGATCTCAACTTTCTGGGGAAATGGTCAACTTATATAATAACAGCGGCGATCGTTCTTCTGGTCATAGTATTTATTCCCGGGATAGGCGTTGGAATAAGCGGAGCCAGGAGGTGGATCTATCTTGGCTTTTTATCATTTCAGCCAGGCGAAATAGCCAAGTTCGCATTGATAATATATTTAGCAAAAGAACTGTCAAGCAGGTCGCTTTCCAGCGCGGCGCTCGGAACACTTGGCGCGTCAGCACTTACCGCTCTCCTGATAATAAAGGAGCCTGACCTTGGCACATCGATCATAATCGGGGTGATAGCTTTTTCACTTTTCTATCTTGGCGGAGCCAGGATAAGGAACATGTTATATGTCCTTGCCGCTTCCTTTGCCGGCCTTATTGCCATAAGCATAACAAGTCCCTACAGGATGAGGCGGCTTATCGCATATATAAATCCATGGAGCGATCCAAGAGGGGTCGGTTTTCACATAATACAATCTTTGATTGCCGTTGGCTCAGGAGGGCTTTTTGGCCTGGGACTCGGAGGAAGCAAGCAAAAGTTCTTCTACCTGCCGCAGAATTATACCGACTTTATTTTTGCCATCTTCTGCGAGGAAATGGGGCTTATCGGAGCAATGGGCGTGGTATTATTGTTCATCCTTTTCATTGGCAGGGGATACAGGATAGCAAGGAACGCACAGGATAGCTTTTCAATGCTGCTCGCGGGAGGCATCGTTTCCTGGATAGGATTTCAGGCTTTCCTCAATATGAGCGTGGTCGTTGGCATTGCTCCGACCACCGGAATACCGCTGCCGTTCATAAGCTACGGCGGGACATCGATAGTAACAGCGCTTTTCGCCGTCGGGATCCTGCTTAATATCTCGCAATTCAGGGTAGCGCAGGAAAGGAATATGTCATAATGAAAGTCTTAATGGTGGGAGGGGGGACCGGCGGCCACATTTATCCGGCAATAGCCATTGCGCAGGCCGTACAGGAGAAAGTGATCGACAGCCAGATACTTTTTGTCGGAAGCGAGGGCGGCATTGAGACAGACATCGTCCCAAGAGAAAGATTTTCGCTCGTCACAATTAAAGCAAGAGGGATGCTCAGAAAATTTACATATAGATCGTTCTCGGCGCCTTTCATGGCCATCGGGGGGATATTCCAGTCGATCAGCATCATTAAATCTTTCAAACCGGATATCATTGTGGCAACAGGCGGCTTTGTCAGTTTTCCGGTGATCATCGCGAGTTTTATGCTCAGGGTGCCCGTGATCCTTCATGAATGCAACACCATACCGGGGCTTACAACAAGGATATGCAAATGGCTTGCTTCACGCATCACAGTGGCTTTTGAGGTCACAAGGAAACACATCAAATGGAGGAAAGTATATTATGTGGGGAACCCTGTGAGAAAGGATGTTGTAAAAGCTGTAAAGAGCATCTCCATTCAAAATATGGGTTTGCGTCAGGAACAGAAAATAATCCTTGTTCTTGGCGGAAGCCAGGGGGCGATATCCATCAACAAGACGATCGTTGAATCCATGAACGAACTTGAAGCATTGAACGTACAGGTCATCCACGTAAGCGGCGAAAGGGACCACGAATGGATCAAGAACGAGATCAAAGAGGGGAAACTGTTCTATCATCTCATCCCTTATATGTATAATATCTGGGACGGCCTGGCGGGAGCTGACCTTGTGATATCACGCGCGGGCGCGCTGGCAATTTCGGAGATCACCGCAAGGGGGCTGCCTTCGATACTTATACCATACCCCTATTCAGCGGAAGGCCATCAGGACAAGAACGCGAAAATACTGGAAGACGCGGGTGCGGCCGTGATAATCAAGGACAAGGAATTGAACAAGGCCAAACTGATAGGAGAAGTAAAAAGGATATTGAATGACAAGCAGCTTTACTCTAATATGCAAAATGCCAGCCGCAACCTGGGAAAGCCGGATGCCGCATTTGAATTTGTCAGTATAATAACAGGTCTATTGGGGATCGATCTATATGCCAGGAAAAGAAAAACAAAAAAACCGGCTGCCTGACATGGCCCGGATAAAAAAGGTGCATTTTGTAGGCATCGGCGGGTGCGGTATGAGCGCTTTGGCCAAGATACTTGCAAAAAAAGGCTTTGTTGTTTCCGGATCGGACATTAAGGAGTCCGTAAATACGATAAGGCTGAAAGACCTTGGAGCGCGGATATTCATAGGGCATTCAGGAGAAAATGCGAGGGGAGCGGACCTCACTGTTGTCTCATCCGCGATACCTGCTGACAATGAAGAAGTGGAAGAGTCCCTTTCTTCCGGAATTCCTGTTGTGAAAAGGGCGGTCATGCTCTCCTGGATAATGGACCAGTTCAAAGTGCGGATAGCTGTGGCCGGCACGCACGGAAAGACCACCACAACATCCATGATCGCTACGATGCTTTCCAGATGCGACAAGGACCCTACTTTCCTGATAGGAGGAGAAGCCAATGACGTGGATGGCAACGCCAGGATAGGAACGGGCCCCTACGTTGTGGCGGAAGCGGACGAAAGCGATGGCTCATTCATGACGCTTCATCCCACGGCGGAAGTAATAACCAATATAGAGCCTGACCATATGGAGCATTTTGGGACTTTTGATAAGGTAATGGAAGAGTTTACGGGATTTGCCTCTCTTGTGCCTGATGAAGGCATAATAATCCTGGGCGGCGATGGAGAGGGGCAGAATGCTATACGCAGGTCATTGGACAAAAAAAACATAGTGACATACGGTTTTACTCCTGAAAAAGATTATCACGCCGAAAATTTCAGGTTCAGCGAAAGAAGGTCCAAATTCGATGTCTTTAAGGGCAGTGACAGGCTCGGGGAGGTCACTTTGTGCGTTCCGGGCAAGCAGAACATCGAAAATGCCCTGGCCGCGATAGCGATCGGCCTGCATTTTAACTGCGGGTTTTCAAAGATAAGCAGCGGACTTCAATTTTTCACCGGCGCAAAAAGGCGTTTCCAGATAATAGGGGAGTTCAATGACGTGATGATAATTGATGATTATGCTCATCATCCCACCGAGGTAATGAGAACGCTTGAAGCCGCAAAGCTGGGATATCCTGAAAGAAGGATCATCTGCGTGTTCCAGCCGCACAGGTTCACAAGGACACTGTATTTCTATGAACAGTTCGGGGCGTCGTTCAATAATGCAGATATAACGATAATAACGGACATTTACAGCGCGGGAGAATCCCCGATAGAGGGAATAAGCGGGAAGACCATTTACAATGAGGTGAAAAAACAGGCAAAGGAAACAATATTTCTTAAGAAAAAAGAACAGATCGTCAAGCATCTGCTTGATATAGCAAGACCAAAGGACCTTATAATAACTATGGGCGCAGGAGATATAACGAACCTCGGGAAAGAACTGTTGAACAGGATGAGGGAACGTGGCCAAGTATAACGAGATATTCAAGGAATTAAAAAGGATAAAGTCGGCCAAAGTGCTCAGGGACGAGCCTTTAAGCCGCCATACCACGTTCAAGATCGGCGGGCCTGCCGATATACTTGTTATCCCAAAAGACCTTGACGCGCTCAGGGAAGTATTATCCGCGACACAAGGCATAAAGAAGTACATAATCGGCAACGGCTCAAACCTTCTTATCCCGGATAAAGGGCTTGAAGGCATAGTTATAAAGGTATCAGGCGGTATGAATGATTTTGAATGTGAAGGAAGGCATGTCACAGTTGGAGCCGGAACCTTGATACAGCCCCTCTTGCGTAAACTCGCGGGGGCAGCTCTTTCCGGCCTTGAATTCGCCGCCGGAGTTCCTGCCGCTGTCGGAGGGGCCGTTGTCATGAACCTTGGGGCGTTCGGCCATGATATCGGAAGACTGATAGAATATGCGGACATTATTTCAGCAGCAGGAAAGGACATCAAGTTATCAAGGTCGGACCTGGGCTTTTCCTACAGGTCCAGCCGTATCGATGAATGCATAGTCATATCGGCAAAGTTAAGGCTTAGCCATAAACGAAAGGAAACGATCTGGAGGAACATGGAACAGATCATGATCAAACGAAAAGAAACGCAGCCCTGGGCCGTGCCGGGTGCCGGCTCGATCTTTAAGAACCCGAAGGATATCCCGGCTGGCAAGCTGATAGATATGGCAGGGCTGAAAGGATTGAGGATCGGCGGCGCCGAAATATCAAAAAAGCACGCCAATTTCATCATAAACCTTGGGGATGCAAAGGAATCGGACGTTAAGGCGATAATCAAAAAGGTGAGAACAGTAGTAAAAGAAAAGTTCCGGGTTAAACTGGAGCTTGAACTCGTTGACAGCGGCAATCTCATCGTGTTATCCTGAATATTCAATGGAAAAAAAGATAAAAGAACTTGAAGAAAAAGCAAAAGTGATAAGGCGCCATATCGTGGAAATGATCGGGCGCTGCGGGAGCGGCCATCCGGGCGGCAGTCTCTCTGCCGCGGATATCATCACCGTGCTTTATTTCCACATACTTAAGCATGATCCGGGCAACCCGAAATGGGAGAACAGGGACAGGTTCGTTCTTTCAAAGGGTCATGCCGCGCCGGTATTATATGCCGCGCTGGCTGAGGCTGGGTATTTTCCAAAAAGCTATTTAAAGACATTAAGGCAGATCGGCTCATCACTTCAGGGGCATGTGGACATGCTGAGCCTTCCGGGCATCGAGATGTCCACTGGATCTCTTGGCCAGGGATTATCCGCGGCCAACGGTATGGCGCTGGCCGCTCGCCTGGACAAAAGGTCTTACAGGGTTTATGCGATAATAGGGGACGGCGAATCCCAGGAAGGCCAGATATGGGAAGCCGCGATGACAGCGGGACATTACAAGCTTGATAATCTTACTGTAATACTGGACCACAATAAATACCAGATAGACGGGCACGTGGAGGAAATAAAGGGTATACAGCCGATAGCGGATAAATGGCGCGCTTTCAGGTTCAACGTGATAGACGGAGTGAACGGCCATGATATAAAAGCTATTATTAAAGCCCTTGATGATGCCCAGCGCCACAAAGGGAAACCGACGATGATCATCGCAGAAACCGTAAAGGGCAAAGGCGTTTCATTCATGGAAAACAGGCCAACGGAATTTCATGGAAAAGCGCCGACAAAAGAAGAAGTGATAAAAGCTCTGGAGGAATTGATCTGATGGCTGAACTGGCTTCCACAAGGGATGCTTACGGGAAAACGCTCGTTGAACTCGGGAAAACGAACAAGAATATTGTCGTGCTGGATGCCGATCTTGCCGTTTCCACGAAGACAAGCCTGTTCGGAAAAGAGTTCCCTGACAGGTTCTTTGACATGGGAGTGGCGGAACAGGACATGATGAGCACCGCTGCCGGGCTCGCGTCATGCGGGAAAGTGGTCTTTGCCAGCACATTTGCCGTATTCGGAAGCGGGCGCGCATGGGACCAGGTAAGGGTATCCATAGCTTACACAAGGTCAAATGTAAAGATCGTCGTAACGCATGGAGGCATCACCACTGGTGAGGACGGCGCGACACACCAGGCGAACGAGGACATTGCCATAATGAGGGCGATACCGAACATGACAGTGATCGTGCCGGCTGACGCGATAGAGACCGTTAATGTCATAAAAAGCCTGGTAAAAGAACACGGCCCCGCGTATGTCAGATTGTCCAGATTGGCAACTCCCGTGATCTACAGCTCGGCCGATTATGATTTCAAGATAAGCAAGGGCGTGACGATCAGCCCGGGAAGCGACGTGAGCATTATAGCAACGGGCATAATGGTATCACTTGCAAAGGTTGCCGCTCAGCAGCTTGAAAAAGAAGGAATAAGCGCAAGGGTGATCAATATACACACGATCAAGCCCATCGATAAACAGCTCATAATCAAATGCGCGCGGGAAACAGGGGCCGTAGTTACAGCCGAAGAGCATTCCATAATCGGCGGGCTTGGATCCGCCGTAGCTGAGGTACTTGCCGAAAACATGCCTGTGCCGATGATAAGGGTAGGCATGATGGATATGTTCGGGGAATCAGGTCCTCCGCAAGAGCTTCTTGAAAAATACGGCTTAACCTCCAACAGCATAGTTCTCGCGGTAAAGAACGTATTGAAGAGGAAATGAGCATGCGCCCTTCCTGGGATAAATATTTCATGAACATCACCAAAGTCGTATCAAAGCGCTCAACATGCCTGAAAAGGAAGGTTGGCGCGATAATCGTCCAGGATTTCAGGGTGCTTTCCACCGGATACAACGGGGCTCCAAAGGGCATAAAGCACTGCGCGATGAGGGGCTGCCTGAGAATGAAGCTTGATGTCCCGTCAGGAGAGCGTCACGAGCTGTGCAGGGGGCTTCACGCGGAGCAGAACGCGATAATCCAGGCGGCCTGGCACGGGGTGAAGATAGAAGGAGCCACGATGTATGCCACCTATCAGCCGTGCATAATATGTGTTAAGATGATGATCAACGCGGGGATCGAGAGGCTGGTGTACGAAGGGGATTATCCCGACAAGCTGGCAAGACAAATGCTGAAGGAATCAAAAATAAAGGTTGAAAGGAGATAGTTATATGTTAAAAGTCGGCTACCTTGGCCCGGAAGGCACCTTTTCTGATGAAGCGAGCGCTCTCTATCAAAAAAAGATAGGCAGGGCTGAGTTCATACCCTATTCCACGTTTCATGACATCATGCTGGCAGCGGACAAAGGAAAGATCGATGAAGGCATTGTCCCCATCGAGAATTCTGTGGAAGGCACGATCGGCATAGTCACCGACATGCTGGTAAATGATGTCAACCTCAGGATAAAGCAGGAGCTTGTGATACCCGTTACTCATTACCTGCTAGCAAGAAAGTCGGTTCCATTGAGCAGTATCACCGAAGTGCTTTCACATCCGCAGGTGATAGACCAGTGCAAGAACTACCTGAGGAAAAAGCTGCCAAAGGCAAAGATACGCTTCACTTACAGCTCTGCGGAAGCTGCAAAGCAGGCCGCCACCACCATAGAGGTGGAAGGAGTGGAAATGCCGGCAGCTATCGCGAATAAAGCCGCCGCGCACCTTTACGGACTCAAGGTCATTGCGTCAGGGATCAATGATTATCCTGGCAATTCAACAAGGTTTATAGTGCTTGCAAAAAGCGACCATAAGAGAACAGGCAAAGATAAGACCTCGATCGTTTTTTCCATTCTTAAGGACAGGCCGGGTGGGCTTCATAATATACTGGGCGAATTCGCCGCGAGGAATATAAATCTGACAAAGATCGAATCAAGGCCGACAAAAACGACGCTCGGGGATTATTATTTCTTTATAGACATACAGGGGCACAGGTCGGTCAAGTTAGTCTCCGAAGCTTTGGCTCAGGTAAAGAAAAAAGCGTCGTTCTTCAAGGTCCTCGGGTCCTACCCAAGATGTTCTTGACTTTACCTTCTTTAATGTTAAAATTTTGTTGACATTCAGCGGAATAATGATAGCATTGCATCAGGTTCAATAAAGAAGGGGGAGTGCAATGAGCATAAGGCCATCTATCTCAAGGACGATTTTCATGGTTTGCTTGCTCGCCGCTATACTTTTTCCTTCCAATTTCTGCGTCGCGTACATTAAACCCACCACGGACCCGACCGATATCGGCGTTGGCGCAAGGCCCATAGGAATGGGTAAGGCATACGTCGGGCTTGCCGACGATGTTAACTGTGTTTTTATGAACCCCGCTGGTCTTGCGGGGCTGAAAAACTGGCAGCTGCAAAGCATGACAACCAAGCTTATCAACGTGATCGATTACGTTTCGTTCGCGGGAACATATAACACGGACATGGGCACTTTCGGGCTTGGTTACGTTGGAGCAAATCTGGGAGGCAGTGTTGTAACCGGCTTCACCTGGGAAGCGGGGGATCCTGAAAGAGGCATTGTATTCCCGGTAACAGAAGAGGATGAGATCACTTATACCAGCAGAGTGGTGCTCCTTTCATATGGCAGCGAGGCCAAAAGGTTCGTTGACTGGGGATTTCTTGACAAAGTATCACTTGGTGTAACCCTGAAGATATTTTCGCAGGGGCTTTCCGGCGGCGGAATAAGCGAAGGAATGATGTCGGGATATGACATGGATTTGGGCATGTTGTATAAGCCTGTTCCATGGTTCTCATTCGGCTTGAGCCAGATTGACGCGCTTCCCGCAAGCGCGGGCGGAAAACTGACAGATTCATCAGGAAATGAACAGAACCTCCCGACAATCTCAAAATTCGGGATGGCATTTAAGATCCTTGGGGAACAGGATTCATTGTATACCTACAGCCAGCCCCTGGTTTACCTTTTAGATTTTGACTATATGCCCACAAAGACAAACTATCCCGTCCTTATGCGTTCAGGAGTAGAATGGTGGCCAAGCTATTACCTTGCATTAAGGATGGGCTTTGATCAGGACATTGTAGGAACCGGAACTTCAAATAACTTTAATGTTGAAACAAACATGACAGCTGGTGTCGGCATCCAATATAGCGGTTTCAAGTTTGATTACGCTTACCGCAAGTATGGGATCGCTGACAATGATACAAGCTATCTGTCCCTGTCATACTCGGCCCCCCTGGAAGTTGTGGCGGCAGCAACGCCTCCGTCCCAGGAAAAAGTATATCTGAATATAGTTTCCCCTCAGGATAAGCTGACCACTTATGATGAAGCGGTTTTCATAAAAGGTCAGCTCTCCGAGCTGAATGAGATCACTTCCTTTACTATCAACGGGAACGATGTCACTTTCTCTCCCACCGGGTCTTTTGATGTGTCCTATCCATTGGTCACAGGAAAGAACAAATTTGAGTTAAAGGTCAAGAACAATGACAAGTTGCTGGCATCAAGCACGGTAAGGATCTTGCGCATGGCCAAATATAAGGACGTCCCTGAAAATTACTGGACAAGGGATGCCATTGAATCACTTGCAACCATCGGCATGATAGGCGGCTACCCTGACGGCACTTTCAAGCCGAATAAAGTGATCAACAGGGCTGAACTCACAACAATGCTTGTAAAAGCAAAGGTATCGATCACTGCGGAAGCCACAGAGACGCAGTTTTCCGATGTGCCAAAAGGTCATTGGGCATCGTTTTACATAAGGAATGGGTCTGAAATGGGCATCGTGACAGGTTATCCCGACAAGACGTTCAAACCTGCAAAATCATTGAGCAGAGCGGAAGGAGTTACGGTGCTATCAAGGTTCGCCGAACTGAAAGAGCCTGAGACGATCGTTGAGGGGCCCTTCGCTGATGTGCCTGGCCGTCATTGGGCGGCGAAAAGTATTACGGCTGCAAGAAGCGCCGGCATGCTCACTTATCTTCTTGAAAAGCCTTTTGAGCCGTCAAAATTGATGACAAGGGCTGAAGCGGCGGAGATCCTTTCAAAAACACCGCTTGGCGCATCAAGAATAAACAACATTAAGGATTTTGAAACTTATTAGGGAACATGCATGACAAGATACGTTCCCTTATAAAGAATGCCTTCCGTGATGCAGGCAACATTGAAGTTGAAGTTCCAAAAAATGAAAAATACGGCGATTATGCTTCCAATATCGCCATAACAACATCAAAACAACTCGGGATAGATCCTTCTCAAACAGCCGCGGATATCGTCTCAATCCTAAGGGGACTTGATAAAGAAGGAATTTTTGCATCAATAGAAGCAACCAAACAGGGCTTCATCAATTTCAAGCTTAGCGCGAGAACGCTTGAAAATAATCTGGTCAATATAATCAACGAGAAAGAAAAGTATGGAACTTCAAAGGCGGGCATCGGGAAAAAGGTCCTGATTGAGTTCGTCAGCGCAAATCCCACAGGGCCCCTTCATATCGGTCATGGCAGGTGGGCGGTAATAGGGGACTGCCTTGCAAATATATTGATGTTCAACGGCTATCAGGTACAGAAGGAATATTATGTTAATGATGCCGGAGAACAGATCGAAAAACTTGTAATGTCCATAAGGGCGAGGATGGAAGGATCAGATATCCCTGAGGGGGGATATGCCGGAAGCTATGTCAAGGAACTTGCTGATTCGATAAAGGGGAAGGGGGACATCAAAGAGGAGGCGCTGAAAACCCTGCTGTCACAGCAAAAGGAAACATTGAATACCCTTGGCGTGACCTTTGACAGGTGGTTTTTCGAAACTGAGCTGCACAACAAGGGCCTGGTAAAAAAAGCGGTGAATGAGCTTGAAAAGCGCGGATTGACCTTCCGGGAAGGCGGCTCATTATGGTTCAAGTCCAGTGAATACGGCGACGACAAGAACAGGGTGCTTGTCAAGGACGATGGCTCCTCCACTTATTTTGCCGCGGACATAGCGTATCATATGGATAAGTTCCAAAGAGGATATGACAGGCTTATCAACGTCTGGGGCACCGATCATCATGGTTATATCGCCAGACTAAAAGCCGCCATGACAGCCCTGGGATATCCAGCGGAAAAGCTTGAAATAATCATCGGCCAGCTCGTGGCGCTCTACAGGGGCAAGGAGCTTATCAGGATGAGCAAACGCACAGGCGAGATGATAACGCTGGAGGAGGTAATAGATGAGATAGGGCGTGATGCCACAAGGTATTTCCTCGCAAAGAACAGCCCGAACACGCACTTGGACTTCGACCTTGAGCTTGCAAAGTCAAAATCCCTGGAAAACCCTGTTTATTATGTTGGCTACGCGCACGCGCGCATATGCAGCATAATCAAAGAGGCGAAAAAGGCCGGTCTTGTGCCGGAAACCAAAGCTGACCTTTCACTGCTGTCAACAGAACCCGAAAGAAAGGTGATGCTGAAACTTATAAGGTTCAAGGATGAAGCGGAGAATTCGGCGGTTTTCATGCAGCCCCACAGGCTGACGACTTATGCTGAAGAGCTTGCCTGGATATTCCACAACTATTACCATCAGCACAGGGTGATATCAAATGATAAAGAACTTTCAAATGCCCGGCTTACCCTTGTCTTTGCAGCTTCAATAGTACTTAAGAGTGTGCTAAAATTGCTCGGAATTACGGCTCCTGAACAGATGTAGCGCCCGTCCCGCGGGAAAATATTATGAAAAAAGCATTTTTTAAGGGGAAAATCGTTCCTTACAAGGAAGCAAAGATCGGGATAATGACGCATGCTTTCAATTACGGCACCGGCGTTTTTGAAGGTATCAGGGCCTACTGGAATGTTGAAAAGAAACAGATGTTCATTTTAAAGCTCAGGGAACATTATGAAAGGCTGCAAAGGTCCGCACTCGCCGTAAAAATAAACTTAAAGTATCCGCTGGAAAAATTGATAGAGATAACCATAGAGCTGTGCAGGCAAAATGCTTACAAAGAGGATATTTATATCCGCCCGATAGCATATAAATCTGAGGAAAAGATCGGACTCGGGCTGACAGGCATTGAAGATGATTTTTGCATGTTCGTTGCACCCTTTGGGGCATATCTTGACATTTCAAAAGGCATAAAAGTATGCATTTCCTCATGGCGAAGGATCCCATCCCAATCGCTGCCCCAGGGAGCAAAAATAACAGGCGCATACATCAATTCCTCGCTTGCCAAGGCTGAAGCGATCGAAAAGGGATTTGATGAGGCGATCCTGCTCGCTCCGGAGGGGACCGTCGCAGAGGGCTCCGGAGAGAACATATTCCTTGTAAAAGCAGGCAAGCTGATAACGCCACCGCTGGCGGAGATCATTCTGCCGGGGATCACGCGTTTGGCGATAATGGAACTTGCTGAAAAGGAGCTGAAGATCGAAACAATAGAAAAGCACATCAGCAAGGAAGAATTGTTCAGCGCGGATGAATTGTTCTTTTGCGGCACAGGCGCCCAGATCTCTCCCATCGTTAATGTCGATAATAAAGTAATAGGTGACGGGAAGGTCGGAAATGTGACGAAATCACTTCAGAATATCTATTTCAAAGCGGCAAAGGGGGATGACCCAAGATACATTGATTGGGTCACTCCGGTATAATAAAACGTGCAAAAGGGCATTGGCATAGACATCATAGAAATTGACCGCGTAAAGTCCGCTGTCAAGCAACTCAAGGACAAGTTCCTCAATAAGATATTCACAAAGCGCGAGCTTTCTTACTGCACCAGGAAAAGATCATTCAGGTTCCCTGAGCTTGCGGCAAGGTTCGCGGCAAAAGAGGCATATGCAAAGGCAATGGGAACGGGATTAAGGGGCATAAAATGGAGGCAGATAGAGATACTTAATAACGGGGAAGGCAAGCCGATGCTTTATATAAAAGGCAAAAAAAATAATAATGCGCTTGTAAGTCTTTCACACAGCCTGAATTATGCCACAGCAGTGGTGCTGGTGAATTGAAATGAGGGCAATAACTTCTGATGAGATGAAGTCCCTTGAAGGATATGCCGTCCAGCTGGGCATACCATCAAGGATACTCATGGAAAATGCGGGAATGAAGGTCGCATTTACCGCTTTGCATGAAGTAAAAAGAGCAAAGTCTGCCGCGGTTATATGCGGGAATGGCGGCAACGGCGGCGATGGTTTTGTGGCAGCAAGGTATCTTCACGACGCGGGAGTTAAAACCGAGGTTTTTCTTCTGCAGCTGGAAACTGACATCAGATCAGGCGATGCTCTGGCAAACCTTTCGGTCTTGAAAAAACTGAACATCCCGTTGACCGTACTTTCTTCTGATGATGATCTTGGCAAACTTCGGGATTCGATCATGGCTTCCGATATTGTTCTTGATGCTATATTCGGCATCGGGTTTAAAGGAGAAATAAAGGGGAATGCTTCAAAGGCGATAGGCCTGATCAATGATTCAAGAAAGAAAATATTGGATAAAAGACCATATACCGTTATTTCTGTCGATATCCCTTCAGGGACTGACGCATCTACTGGTGAAGCAGCTTCTACTTGCGTTGAAGCCGATGTGACAGTTACATTTGAATATCCCAAGATCGGGCTTCTTAAATATCCGGCCAGCAGATATGCCGGAAAGATTATAACGACCGGCATCGGCATTCCAAAGCCAAATCCGATCGAGCCGGAAATGCCCCCTGCAGCAGCAAAGCCTCCCGTATCAGGAGCAAAGATCGAAGGGATACAGGTAACGGATGCGAACTTTGTTTCAGCCATAATGCCAAAGAGGAAAGTCGATTCCCATAAAGGAACATTTGGCAAGGTGCTTGTGATAGCCGGCTCTTCCGGAATGATGGGAGCGGCGGTATTAACGGCGAGCGCGGCACTTAGGAGCGGCTCCGGCCTGGTGATCCTTTGCGTGCCGGATAGTATTAAGGAATTCGTAAACACCATGTCCCTTGAAGTTGTTGTTGCCGGGTTCAAGGAAATTGAAGAAAATGCGAGAGAATGCGATGTAATTGCGATCGGCCCCGGTCTGTCAAAAGGCAAGGATATCGACAAATTGATCAATAGCCTATTGCGGTCATCAAATTTGAAAAAAGCTTTGGTACTTGACGCGGACGCGCTTAACGCGATAACTGATCCAAATATCCTGAAAAGTAATGGGCTGGACATAGTTATAACGCCGCATCCGGGAGAATTTGCAAGATTGGCAGGAAAGTCAGTGGAAGAGATACAGAAGGACAGAATGGGATACGCGAGCAGGTTCGCGGTGGATTTCGGCGTGACCGTTGTTCTAAAAGGCGCATATACTGTGATAGCGGGCAAGGACAAGCAGATCTACGTAAATCCCGTGGCCAATCCTGCGATGGCTTCGGCTGGCGTCGGCGATGCGCTTACAGGCCTTATAGCTAGCTTGATCGGCCAGGGAATGACGGGTTTTGACGCGGCAGTCGCGGGAACGTTCATACACGGAATGGCAGGCAACCTGTCAGCGTCATTGAAAGGCAGACAGGGCCTTATCGCAAGTGATATAATCGAATCCATACCTTATACTATAGAATCAATAATTTAATAAGCAGGTAATGTGTATGTTTGATGAATTCAATAAAAAGATCGTCGAAGGCCTGGAGGAAGTTGGTGAGATCACCCTTCTTTCGCTTCAGACCTTATATTACGCGTTAAAAGGCAACTTCAGCGCGAAGGACCTTCTTGCGCAGCTGGTGAGGGTAGGGGTGGATTCTCTTCCTGTGGCGATAGTTACCGCCGCGTTCGTCGGCATGGTCTTCGCGGTGCAGATAGCTTCCGAGTTCGTCAAGTTCGGGGCAGGCAGCGTTGTTGGGGGCGTCATGGGCATAGCGGTGGCAAGGGAGCTTGCGCCAGCGCTCACGGCTGTCGTTATCGCCGGAAGGGTAGGATCGGCTTTTGCCGCGGAAATAGGAACAATGGCAGTGACAGAGCAAATTGACGCGATTTATGCGATGGGATCGGACCCCGTTAAGCACCTTGTGGTCCCGCGTTTCATAGCAAGCACGTTCATGCTCCCGATACTCACGATATTCGCTGACCTTATAGGATTTTTTGGCGGTTATCTTGTTGCTGTTTATGTGGTAGGCATAAACCCGTATGGATACATAGACTCCGCTTCCTCCCTGCTTAAAATGTCAGATATTATCGGCGGAATTATTAAAGCGGTCTTTTTCGGGATGATCATTTCGATCATCGGCTGTTACCGCGGGCTCAAGACAAGGGGCGGCGCAAAGGGGGTAGGGGAATCCACGACCAATTCGGTTGTATATTCCCTGATGTCGATATTCGTCGTCAATTACTTCCTGTCGCTGATCCTTTTTAAGAGGTGAACATGTTCGATCTTCTCAAGTTTTTCAGGCATGGCGTAAAGAATATAGTTGAAACCGTCTCAAAGCCAAAAGAGATCGTGAACGTCATTCAATTGATGGACATACACAAAAACTTCAACGGGAAAAAGGTCCTTGATGGAGTGAACCTCAATGTAAGGAAAAGTGAGTTACTTGCCATAATAGGCCCATCCGGCTGCGGCAAAAGCACGATACTCAGGCTTATAATCGGCCTTTTCCAGCCGACCTCCGGGGAGATCGTGGTCAAGGATAAGAACATCGTCAATATCGACAAGGATGAGCTTATTGATCTGAGAAAGCACATTGGAATGGTATTCCAGTCATCGGCTTTATTTGATTCACTTTCCGTGGGAGAGAATGTCGCCTTCGGCCTCAGGGAACATTCCAACATGCCGGAACCAAAGATAAATGAGACAGTGGCCACCAAATTAAAGCTTGTGGGGCTTGATGGAGCGGCAGATCTAATGCCATCGGAACTTTCGGGCGGGATGCAAAAAAGAGTGAGCCTTGCGCGCGCTCTTGCGACCGATCCGGAGATAATCCTCTATGATGAGCCGACAACGGGACTTGACCCGATAATGGCCACCTCCATTGAGGATTTGATAATCGATCTTCATAAAAAGCTCGGCACTTCGGCAATTGTGGTGACACATCAGCTTTCAACGGTTTACAGGATTGCAGATAGAATAGTTATGCTTCATAATGGTAAAATAATCGAGGCGGGGACTCCGGAAGAAACCAAAAAGTCGGATAACCCCATAATCAAGCAGTTTATAACCGGCAAAGTTTCTTAACAGAGGAGGAAGATAAATGAAATTATCGATGCAGGCAAAGGTGGGCATCGTTGCTGTTGTCGCAGTTCTGGCGCTCGCCTCAATGATCGTCTGGAAAGGTGATATTTTTATCAAGGCCAGGGGATATGAGCTCATCGGCTCTTTTGAAAATGCGGGCGGTCTTATGCCTGGTGCCGACGTAAGATATAGGGGATTCAAAGTGGGGAAAGTCATGAGGATCGAGCCGAATCCCACGGAAGTAAAGGTTTATCTGATAATCGATCAAAGCATAAAGGTCCCTGAAGGATCCACAGTTCGCGTCGCATTTGACGGTCTTATCGGCCAAAAGTATGTTGAGATCATCCCCGGCCTTTCGGACAAGATGCTAAAAAGCGGAAGCATTGTTCCCGGTTTCAGCACGCTGGGCATAGTTGATTTTATAGATATCGGCACCCAGAACCTGGAAGAAAGCAAGCGCATCCTTCAGTCCGTAAGGAAGATAACGGATGACCCGGTGATACAAAAAGCCGCGAAACAGATCCTTGTTAACGTGGAAAAAACCACTTACGAGCTAAACAGGATATCATCCGGGCTTAGCAGCTCCCTTTCCAAGGGCGGATTTGAGGACATGATTAAAAGCCTTAGCCTTGCTTCGGAAACCATAAACAGGGTGAGCAAAAGGCTTGACGTGATCATTACCGCCATGGACAAGCTTTTCAGCGACCCGCAATTCACGTCGGACATCAAGGACACGGCAAAGAACGCGAAAGAAGCATTCGATGAATTCAAGAAGGCCTCTGCCGATGCTAGCAAAGTATTGAAGAGATACGCAAAATAAAAAGTGTTTCGCAAAATAATATTGATCTTATTGTTCATGCTCTATGCCGGCTCATGCCACGCTGCATTGATCAATATAACCGCTGATTACAAGCATTACGACAAATACAGGGATGTTCTTATCGCCAAGGGCAATGTTGTGGTGAGGGGCGCTGACTTCAAGATCGAATCCCCTTATGTTATCCGATACTTCAAGGATGATAAGATCGTGGCCATGGACAGGTTCATATTTGAGCGCGAAGGATATCGTGTTTCCGGAAGCAATCTTGAATACTATTACTGGAACAAGACTGGGAATGCCGACAAGATCAGGATAAACTTTGGCGATACTTTCCTTGGCGGCAGGTACATGACAATCGCAAAAGACAAGTTTGAACTTTATGACGCATATTTTACCGGATGCAATGCGCCTTCGTCACATTATCATTTTTCAGCCCAGCAAATAGCGCTTTATCCCAGCACTGGCCTGATAGTTGCATATTACGCCACCTGCTGGGTCTGGATCGCGCCAATAATACCTGTACCTACGTTCGTTTATTCCGCACCTGTCCCAAAGTCAAAATTCGTTCCTCCGAGGCAGAAAGCGGCGGAAAAACCATCTGGGCAAGTTAAAGATAAAGTCGAAGGTATAAAAACGACACAGCCGGTGCCTGAGATAGGATCGAATCCTGTTGACGGGATGTTCATAAGGCAGGGTTTTAACTGGTATTTTACGCCCAAGTCATACATTAAGACGCATCTAAGTTACATGGAAAAGAACCACTTTGGCGCCGATATAAGCGCGAACTACATACTGCAAGATTGGAACGAAGGAGAGGTAAGGTTCGGCAGCAACGAGATCGAGAGATATTACTGGGGGATCACGCATTATATTTCATTGGGGCCGAAGCTGATCTCAAAAGAGGATGAGGACTGGCTTGTTTACGATTATTATATGCCCGGCGGCAAGTATTCATATGAACTTGAATTGCAGCATTCTTACAGGGAGCGCCTGAACCGTGATAAGAACATCGGCCCGTTTAGCAGAATAACCACGGCGCCAAAAATAACTTTGAGGTCCAACAGAAAGCCATTGCCTCTTCTGGGGGAGCCGTTCACCTATTTTATGGAAGCAAGTTATGCGAACGTTTCCGAGGAGGTTTCGGAGCCTGAATCAGCCACTGACACCGGATATGTCACTTCGAGCCCCAGGAGGAATTATTATGCGGACATAAAATATAAAAGCGACTGGGGATGGCTTGGCAAATTTAACGCTATTGTGGATGTAAGCCTTTCGGATTATGACAAGCTTGGTTCATGGGATAGGTCCCGTCAGGATACATCTCTCACTCAGGAATTCTTCGATAAGCTTACCCTCAAATACGGCTATGTGCACTATATCATGCAGAGGGGATCGACTCCGTACCTTTTCGAAGGCTTTTACTATTCCCCGTATGACACCTTTGTCAGCAGCATCAAGCTAAAAGCCTGGTTCTCTTACTTTATAATAAGCACTGCCTATAACCTGCCCAGCTGGGACCTTTTCAACGTCAATTATGAATGGCTGTTCGGGATGCACTGCTATAACCTTATTTTTGATTACACTATAATAAAAGAGATCGATGCCTACAGGAGTGTATTCAATTTCTCGTTTGAGCTTGTCCCCAGTAGATGGTAAAATATAGGCAAAAGGGGGATGAACCAATGAAAAAATTATTCTTATTAGTTGTCATTTCTGTGTTTTTATGCAATGTTTCCTTTGCCGGCGGCCCGATAATAGCCCCGAAGCTTGAAGAAGTTAAGAAGGTGCAAAAGAAAGCGGAAAAACCAAAGATGGTGGCTGTTGAGTTCGCGTACGACGATCTCTACAAGGTCAACAAGCATTTCACATGCGGGCTTGGTATTGGCGGCAACCCCATGTTCGGATTCGTTGAAAAGGATGGCTTCGGATATCCGAAGTGTGAATACGGCGTTACCTGGGTGCTTGGCTACGGATATACCTGGATAAGCGGCCAGCCAACACCTGCCCAGATAAAGAGTGCTCTTGAGGTTATAAAAAGCAAATACGGCGCATTTGTGGAAGAAAAGAAGATACCGTCGCTTGTAAGGGAAGAAGTGGGGATAAAAGAGCTCAAATATGTCGAGTTCGGCACAGTAGCGGCTGTAATACCGTTGAACCTTGAAATGGGAACAATGTGGATATTGAATGACAATACAAGGACAAGGCTCGGGTTCGGATTGCCAACTTTGATCTCTTTTGGTATCAACTTTGATTTCTGAAAACTATATTAAGAGATACCGCATATTTAATTATGCGGTATTTTTTTTATCTGTAGCATCCATAATGCTTACATGTGCTCCTTATGCTTATTGCGAAACAGCGGAAGGTCAGGCCCCGGCAACATCCGAAGCTGGATCGCCCAAAACAAACTATGTGCTTTTTATCATCCCGCAATATAACTTTGTTGACGATGAATACACGATCCCGAAGGTCATAATAAGCAGGGCAGGGTATACCGTGGAGGTTGCGTCAGCATCGACAAAAGAAGCGGCTCTTGGACAGGATTTCATGAAAGTAAGGCCAAACCTGACGATCGATCAAATTGACGTTGACAGGTATGATGCTGTGGTCTTTGTGGGCGGTTACATGTCAAAGAAATTCTTTGAAAATCCGGTGCTCATAGATAAAGCGAGGCAGTTCAAGGAAAAAGGCAAGCTTATCTGCGCAATGGACAATACTCCGCAATTCCTCGCGAAATGGGGGCTTCTCAAGGATGTCAAAGTGACCGTAAATCCGTATCTGGCAAAAAGCCTCAAGGACATGGGGATCAATTATGTGCAGAAGGATATTGTGATCGATAAGAACTTCATTACCGTGAACCTTTATAAATATTCGGATGCCTTTGCGAACGATATAGTTGATGAGCTGAATAAAAGATAGGTCCAGCTTAGCGGCAAAAGGGAGTCGCCTTTATGGAACTCAGCAAATCCGCTTTTATAATCCTGGCCCTGTTGCTTGCACTTATAATATGTACAGCCGGCTGCTCCAAAGCCCCGCGTGACCTGGAATATCATGAAGAAATTACGCCAAGTTCAAAGATATGCGGAGATTATGTCGGCTGTTCGATCGGCACCTTTTTACATGACGGATTCCCTTCTGCCGAATCAATAAATTCCTATGAAAAAGTGATCTCTAGAGAGGTGGCGGTGGTTATGTGGTTTCAGGATTTTACATTGCCTTTTCAAACAGCCACTTGCGAGATGATATATTCCCATGGATGCATCCCCATGATAGCGTGGGAACCATGGATTGGAGGGAATTTTTCCAATATGACCTATTCACTGGACGCTATCAACTCTGGAACATGGGATACATATATCCGGGATTTCGCGATTGCGGCAAAGGCCTGGGGCAAACCATTGTTCATAAGGTGGGCTCACGAAATGAATGGCAACTGGTACCCGTGGTCCGGTATTAAATACGGCACGGGATCGACCGCAACCGATAAATACAAAAACGCATGGAGACGTATATATAACATTTTCGCAACCGTTGAAGCGAACAATGTAACCTGGGCCTGGTGCCCAAACAATGAAAGCGTGCCCGCCGATCCCTGGAACAATGCGGTCAATTACTATCCGGGAGATGCGTATGTTGACTGGATGGGATTTGACGGTTATTCAAAGCCGGAAACAAGCTGGGGGAATTTTGAAGCGCTTTTTCTGACAATTTATGCTACTTTGTGCGCAATAAGCACGTTTGAAAAGCCGATCCTGATAGGGGAGATGAGCAGGGACGAACCTGATCCAAATACTTCGGAAAATGGTAAAAGCGCATGGATAACTGACACTTTCAATAAAATAAAAAGCAGCGGATATCAAAAAATAAAGCTCTATGTTTGGTTCAATTTGAACAAATATGAAGCTCCAAAGATGCGTTACTGGCAAATAGATAACTGGCCATTATGCATGATATCATTCGAAGCTGCTATGAAAGACCCTTATTATATTAGCATCATACACTGATCGATGAATATTTTACCTTAAATGCTGGTTTAAAAGGCCCCATATTGAAAGTTTACCGACAAATCTTCCAAATTGCTGCCATGGTATAAAATCTATCCCTCTCAAACAATGGTCTTCCATTCCAAATACTGTTATGTGGAATTTTTGTGACAGAAGCTCCTGTGGTATGCGGAAACGCAGATAGTTCCTTCTCCAGTTCTGGTAATCCACGTGATATCTCCTGGAGAGAGTAGGGGAGACGATCTTGAACCCCGTTGCTCGCATCCTTGCCCTCATCCTGTAAAATAATGAGGCCCCTTTTGCACTTGTCACGATTTCTGTCGCTGATATTTTATCTAGATCATCCATTGATGGAAGAAAATCAAAGAATCTGTTCCCTGGATGGTTATGTATGAAATGCGGGAATACATAGTCGCCATTGCTGTTCAATAATGGAGGCTTCAATGTGTCTCTTGATCCTCTCATGATGAACCATTGCGACAATGAATCCAAATAGAAAAAGCCAACCTCATATTTTGGGCTCGAGAAGATCCTTGGAATTGAAGGAAGATCCCGGCATTTAAGTCCCTTTAAAGCCAGAACATGCCCGTATCTTGAGTTACCAAGCACCTTTTTAGCCTCTATCAGGGAATATGCCCTTTGGGGCCTTCCACAGCATCTTAATAATGCTTCACTTACATATAATCCTGCCATAATTACATCCCAGTATCTTTCGTCTTATTTTTCAACAAATTTCACTATATTTTAAGCATGGCATGCATTGGCCTCTAGATGCTATAATCTAATGAAATTTCGTGCTCATATAGCGTCGCATAATATATCTTATGTCAAGTTAGATAGTCTCACAAAGATGCTTAAATGAGCGCATTTAAACGAATTGCCTTATTATGCCGATAAGTTGCTGGCAATGTTTCAATAATTCGCCGTATTTGGCGCCTTTGATCTATTGTTATATGTAAATGTGGACAATTTATACTGATAATACTGTTTTACGCGATAAAACATCAATTGCGGCTCAAAACCCCCGATTCTAAGCCCTTAAAGCCTCATTCTGGGCCTCAAAAGCTTAATTCCGGCCCTAAAACCACTCATATCCAGCAGTTTTTCGTTAATGTTGGTCATCTAAGCGAGAATTCTCATAAATAACCCGTTATATTTGCTGTTTAATCAGCAAATGTTATGATTCACTATGCGATATTTTTCATCGTCACCATAATCATCACCTTATGAATAATTATCCACAATAGGGGGTTGATCGGTAAATTCCTACTAGAAAGCTGTTTTAAAATAGGTCAAAGCTTGAAGAAGCTGCTCAACTAATACTGCAACAATCAGATTTTCTCTTTACTCCCCTATTATTAATAATAAAGTTTGCATTTAATAAACAATACTGTATAATAATTTCGGATTTTGATATATAATTAATTACAGAGGGGGGTGAAATAATGATCATTTTCGTAAGAGACCTTATTCTTTCTGGAGGAAAGACGATCGTACTGCTGGGAGCGCTTTCTTCCCTTTTTCTTGCTCTGGGATATCTATTCGCTCCTAAATTGATACAGGGCTTAAGCAGCACCGTTAACAGGATATTTGAGATCGATGACTGGCTGCTGGGCCACAGGGTATTTGTTGGAACGCTTTTTCTTATAGTAGCTTTTGTATTGTCGATGACCCTGTACTTTATCAGATAAAAGGGAAAAAACTAATCTTTACGCAGGATCGACCTGAAGATCAGTTTGCCATCTTCGGAACCGAACAATGCTTCGCAGCAACGTTCGGGATGCGGCATCATGCCAAGCACATTGCGCTTTTTGTTGCATATGCCTGCAATGCCGGCCATTGAGCCGTTCGGGTTTGAAGCATCCGACACCCTCCCCTTTTCATCGCAATAACGGAAGATCACCTGTTTGTTATTCTCGATCTCTTTTAATGTTTTTTCGTCGACGGTAAAATTCCCCTCTCCATGCGCTATCGGGATTCGCACCACCTGGCCTTTCTTGAATTTGTTCGTGAAAGGCGTTTTATTGCTCTCGCATCTTAAATGGACGTATTTGCATAAGAACTTGAGGCTCTTGTTCCTCTGGAGCGCCCCCGGCAGAAGGCCCGCCTCAGTAAGTATCTGAAAACCGTTGCATATCCCTATTACAAGGCCGCCGGCCCTGGCGAACCTGATGACGCTGTCCATTATATTGGAGAACCTTGCGATGGCCCCGGTACGGAGATAATCCCCGTAAGAAAATCCCCCCGGAAGGATTATGCAGTCAAAGTGGTCCAGTTTTGAGCCGGCGTGCCAGATGAACTCCACCGGCTGCTTAAATACCCTTTTCACGGCGTTATAGCAGTCATAATCGCAGTTACTTCCCGGGAAAACAACAACTCCGAATTTCATTTTTGTGGAGCTTCCCCCGCCTTCGTCAAGACTTCGGCGGACAGGTCTATCTCGTAGCTGTAAACTTCGATCACCGGATTAGCCAGAAGCTTTTTGCACATTTCTTCCACTTTCTTCTCCGCTTCTTTCTTGTCCTTTGCCTTGAGCGCGATCTCTATGAACTTGCCCACCTTGACCTCCGAAACCTGCGAATATCCCAGCGATCTTAATGCCCCGCCTATGGCAACTCCCTGCGGGTCAAGAAGGCCCTTTTTCTGCCTGACAGTCACTTTCGCGTTGTACATCTAAAGCCCTATCCTTTTGAATATGTCGCCGACGTTCCTTAAATAATAATTTATGTCGAAAGCGGATTCGATCTCTTTCGCGGAAAGATGCTTGGCCGCTGTCGCGTCAGCGAGCACCTCATCCTTGAGCGGACGCCTGCCCCGCGCTTTCATGGCATTCGTCTGCACTATGTTGTACGCTTCTTCCCTTGTAAGGCCTTTGCCGATAAGCATGAGAAGAATGCGCTGGGAGAATATCAATCCCTGGGTCTTGTCGATGTTCTTTTTCATGTTCTCGGGGTAGACCACGAGGTTATCGATGATCCTTGTCAGTGTTTGAAGCATGTAATCAATGAGTATCGAGCTGTCCGGGATTATTATCCTCTCCGTGGAAGAGTGCGAAATATCCCGCTCATGCCACAGAGCGATATTTTCCAGCGCGACCATCGCGTTCGCCCGCAAAACCCTTGCAAGCCCGGTGATGCGCTCGCACGTTATGGGATTCCTCTTGTGAGGCATGGCGGAAGAGCCCTTCTGCCCTTTCTTGAACGGTTCTTCCACTTCCTGGATCTCCGTTCTCTGAAGGCTTCTTATCTCCGTTGCTATCTTTTCAAGCGTTGCCGCGGTAATGGCTATTGATGATAGATACTCGGCATGCCTGTCCCTCTGTATGACCTGCGTTGAGACTTCGGCTCTCTTAAGCCCGAGTTTTTTGCACGCGACCTCCTCCACTTTCGGGTCAATATTGGAATATGTGCCGACAGCACCCGAAAACTTGCCGACGCTTATCACGTCCTTTGCCCTGTTCATGCGGTCCAGGTTCCTTTTCATCTCCATCATGTAAAGCGCCATTTTAAGGCCGAATGTGGTGGGCTCCGCGTGTATCCCGTGGCTTCTTCCGATCATCGGCGTGAACTTATATTCCCTCGCTTTTGACCTGAGAGCATTAACAAGTCCTTCAATGTCCGCTATTATTAACTGCGCGGATTCACGCATCAGGAGCGAAAGGGCGGTATCAACAACGTCTGATGACGTCATCCCCATGTGTATGAACCTGGAATCCGGGCCAACATGCTCGGCTACATTCGTCAGGAACGCTATGACATCGTGGTCCGTGGTCTTTTCAATCTCATTTATCCTTCTAACGGAGAACTTCGCGGCCTTTTTTATCTTCTTAAGCGCCGCGTCGGGGATCTTTCCAAGAGACTTCCACGCATCGCAGGCGGCAAGCTCCACCTCCAGCCATTTCCTGAACTTGTTCTCCTCGCTCCAAATGGACTTCATCTTTTCAAGGGAATATCTGTCTATCATATTAATTTTCTCACCTCATTCATTATTTCCTCGATCGCCCTGCTCTCCTTGATCTTCTTGATGATCTTTCCGTTCCTGAAAATAAGCCCTACTTTGTCCCCCCCCGCAAAACCCACGTCCGCATCCGCCGCCTCCCCGGGCCCGTTCACGGCACACCCCATTATAGCAATTTTCAGCTGTTTTTTAACCATGAAGTGAGCGCTCCGCTCTACTTCATGGTTAATCCCCTTTATTCTATCCTCTATCTTTTTCGCTATCTTCTCAACATTGATCTTGCACCTTCCGCATGTGGGGCAGGAGATCACGGAAACGCCTTTTATAAGCTCAAGTGATTTGAGTATTTCCCTTGCTATGACCACCTCTTTTACCGGATCGCCGGTAAGCGACACCCTTATAGTGTCCCCTATCCCCTGAGCAAGAAGCGCGCCGATCCCCACGGTCGACCTTACTGTTCCGGCAGTCCCTATGCCGGCTTCGGTTATCCCCACATGAAGCGGATAGTCCACTTTCTTTGAAAGGATCCTGTATGCCTTTATCGTTTCCGGAACACTTGTGGATTTGATCGACACCACGATATCATGAAAATCAAGCCTCTCCAGGATCCTGATATTCCTGAGAGCGGATTCAACCAGGGCTTCCGCGGTAGGATGCTTATATCTGGCAAGGATATCTTTCTCAAGCGAGCCGGAATTGACGCCCACCCTGATCGGTATCTTCTTTTCTTTTGCAACCGAAACGACAGCACCGAGTTTCTCCGTGCCGCCGATATTACCCGGATTTATCCTTATTTTATCAGCGCCTGCCTTGATGGCCAATAGAGCAAGCCGGTGGTCGAACTGGATGTCCGCAACGAGCGGAATATGGATGTGCTTTTTTATTTCCTTGATGGCAAGCGCGTCGCGCACCTGCGGCACGGCGCAGCGCACGATCTGGCATCCTGCTTTCTCAAGTTCCTTTATCTGCTTAATGGTCGCCTTGACATTGTGGGTAAAGGTTTTTGTCATGGACTGGACAGCTACGGGGTTATCACCGCCTATTTTGACATTGCCGATGGAGATTATTCTGGTCTTTTTCCCGGGGATTCTATTGTCCGACATTGACATCGCTTATGCTGAAAGAGGATATCTTATCCTTTGTAAAGGCGAAATTCACGTTCTTTGAGGGATAATACCAGCATTCCACCCCGCTTTTCCTGTAATTTACGATCCTTTCGGGAGAGCCGAATTCTTTTTTAACCGATGTTTTCAGGTCGCCCACTTTTATCCCCTCTATTGAATAATTGGGCTCGGCTCCTCTTATTATGACGGCTTCCGCGATCCTGGTTTTGTCGTCAAAGCAAACAATGACCTCGCTTTTGTCCCTTACATAGAAGAAGTCGAATCTTTGCGGGGAATCAGGTTTTCCCATTTTCTTCATGACATCCTGTTTGGTATAGCCAAGTTCAACGCAGCCGGTGATCTTGGAATATCTAATGCTATACGCGGGAATAACGGCAGAAAGTATGATAACCGCGGAGAAGACACAAACAAACCCGCTAAGTAGTTTGCTCATTACTTAAATATTATACTATGAGACAGGCAATAATTCAAGTTTGGGCAGTGAAAATGCGAATGCTGGGCACGGATTCCAAACGGATCAACGGAACACGGATTCCAAACGGATCAACGGAACACGGATTCTAAACGGATCAACGGATTATGATAATGATGAATTATTAGAGGGGGCAGCATGAGATATTATTGGGAGGATCGTCGCCGCCGAAGCGTGATTCCTGGCCTTTGAATTTATAAACAAATCGCCAGTCAGAGCTGCCGCAGCCGCTTGTCTTAAGGTAAGTCAGCGTTTGTGCCAGTTCGTTTTTCGTTAGCATATGCGAAAAAGCCTTCAATTCCACGACAATACAGCCCTCGACCAATATATCAATGAACAATAAGCCTGCGAGGGTATTATGAAAATACACGCCGATCTGCTTCTGAGGTTCAAAGTTCAATTTGACTTCCTTTAGCGCCTGCTCCATTGCCCTCTGGTAGTGTGCTTCTTTCAATCCCGGCCCGAGCTTGTTATGTACCCTCATCGCAGCTCCAATGATCTTATACGTTATCTCATCAAATTCCGTTCTTACCAGTATCCCCTTCTCCATATTTTCCCCCTTCCCTCCCATATCCGTTTATCCGCTTGATTATCCGTTACCAGTATCCATTCCAGCAATTTTCATGCCAGGGCATTTAAGCACAAATTCTTGGCTTTTGTTGTCGATTTTTTCGACAGTTATAGCGAGAATTGACAGTGTTTTGGGGGTGTGGGATAATGAAAATGTGAATAAAACAGATGAATTTAAAGATATTGAGCAAAAACTCCCCAAATTATACAATAACTTAAAAGAGAAGGCCTTTTTAAGCGGAATCAGGTTTGATAAAGTTTTTGTCGATGAGGTTCAATCGATCAAGAATTATTTAATTCAAATGAGGCTGAAGTGTGATCAATATGATAAATCATTACCATCAAAAGCAGCTATAATTGATTATATCAATAGAGAAAAAACAAATTCTTTTAATATTTTAAATGATTATTTTCAGTCAATTTGGTCTTTTGCTTCGAAATTATCCAAACAAGAATATCGTTTATATCAACTTTATATTCAAAAAGAACTATATAAGTATGTAGGATTAACTCCTTTTAATAAGCATATCTATGAGCAGCCTCTTGGATATCCCGGTGATTATATTATGATGAATTATTTATATGAGGATGATTATATAGGGGATTCAACATTTGATATTTTAATTCATAGATATACATGCAGTATACCTATGGCAAGGGCTAATATTAATAGAAGGCACTATTTCACTAGGCATATTAATGAATATATTAAAACCTGTAAAGGCCATGCACGTATTGCAAGCATCGCCTGTGGTCCTGCAAGAGAAGCAGTCGATATTATTAGTAAGAACAACAATATTACCGAATGTACGTTTTCCTTTTTTGATTTCGAGCCCAGAGCTTTAGATTTTATTAAATCCGAAATTAATAAGTTGCGCTTAAAAAAAGAACCAAAAATAATATTTATTAATGAAAATATGTTTACGATAGTAAAACCAAAGATCGCGGAAGAAAAAATAGGTAAACAAGATCTTATTTATGTTGCTGGGCTAATAGATTACATGAGCGATAAAATGTCTTCAAGAATTGTTGAAACATTATTTTCTTTACTGAACAATAAAGGCCGATTAATCGTTGGCAATGTTACAAAGGGAATTGAATTATTAGCTTATACGGAAATGCTTGGTGAATGGTATATAAACTATAGAGATAAAGAGGATCTACTGAAACTCACAAAAGGCGTTAAAGGTGCGAATAAGATATCTATTGATTATGAGCCTGAGACTAAAAGAAATATATTTTTGATAATTGATAAATAATTATGAATGCAAATCTAATAATTAATCTAGCCTTAATATTAGCTTTAGCCCTTGATATATTTCTTGGGTTCTTCTTAATAGTCAAATCAAATAAGAATGAAAGCACATTTATATGTGGCATTATTTCCTTTTGTGTTGCACTTTGGACCATTGGCATTTTAATGTTCCGATTAACATCAAATATCGATTCTGCTATTTTTTGGAATAGAGAGTTTATTTTTACTGCTAGCCTAATTGCTACAACTTTTTTACACTTCTCTCTTGCATTTTCTGGCCGTAAACTTAGAAAATCAATTAGAGTAATGCTATATGTACCAAATCTACTCATTCTTTTCGCGGTTTTCATGCCCAATGCTTTTATACAAGAGATTGTAATTAGAGATTGGGGCAAGGAAAGCATTTTAGGTTATTGTTATCCTTATTATGGAATATTTTGGACTGTCTATGCAATAACTGCGGTATTATTTCTAATTAACTTTTACAATAAAGCTACTGGCTATCTCAAACTGCAGCTTCTTTATATTTTATCAGCTTCAATTTCCACAAGTCTTATTGGTGCATATTTTAATTTATATCTAATACTTATAGGCAATTATAAATATATTTGGGTTGGCCCATATTGCTCATTTTTTATGGTATTAATACTAACCTATGCCATTCTTCGTCATCGCCTTATGGATATAGAAGTTGTTATAAAAAGGGGATTAGTCTACTCAGTTTTAATGGCTGCGATAATAGGCATTTATTCATTGCTGATGTTTATAGGACAAAATATATTCCAGACAGCATTTGGCATTAATCAATGGATCGCAGCTATAATAACAGCATTTTTAATAGCTGTTGGATATAAACCCCTTGAAACTTTTATAACTGATTTCACAAACCAATACTTCTTCCGTAAAAAATATGACTACCAAAAAACCCTTATGCAATCCAGTGAAGCAATGAACCTGCTTACCGACATCGATCGACTAGTCAGATTAACAACAAGGATCGTAGCCAGAAGAATGGACCTTGTGGAAACCTCAACCTTGATCTATGAAGAACCTCATCACAGGTATGTTGTGAAAGCCGCTGAAGGCAAAAGCAAGGAAATGCTTGGCACCACATTCAGCGATAACTTTGAGCTCTTTAAACATTTATTTAGTACCAAATCAATCCTTATCAAGGATGAAGTAAGCCAAACCCTTAACAGCAAGCTTATCCTCCATGACGAACGAAAACGCCTTAGTACCATCAAAAAAGAAATGGAAAAGCTTCACGCGCAGCTTTGCATCCCCTCAATAACACGCGGCAAATACATGGGCAATAAGCTTGTCGCCGTATTCTGCATGGGCGAAAAAAAATCAGGCGACATGTACAGCAACGAGGACATCCAGCTCCTCACCACCCTATCCAACCAGGCCGCCGTGGCCATTGAGAATGCATTAATGTACAGCGACCTGATGAAACAGTTCAAGGAGCTTAAGGAAACAAAGGACCAATTAGTTCAATCGGAAAAACTGGCGGCGCTGGGAACAATGGCGGCTGGCATTGCGCACGAGATAAGGAACCCGCTTACCTCCCTCCAACTCTTCGTCCAGATGATGGCCGAAAGATTTGATGACCACGAGTTCAGGGAGAAATTCACGCAGATTGTCCCGCCGGAGATCGAGCGGCTCAACGGGATAGTGAATGACCTGGTGTCATTTGCCAAGCCGTCAAAGCTGACAAGAGAACCCAACCAGATAAACGAAATACTTGAAAAAACCATCAGGTTGTCCGAGATATCGTTCAAGAAGCTCAATGTTAAGGTGGTGAGGGAGCTCAGCGAAGTGCCGAAAGTCCTTGTTGATTCCCAGCAGATGATGCAGATATTCCTGAACCTGATAATGAACGGCGCGCAGGCGATGCAGGCCGGCGGGACGCTGACCGTGAAAAGCTACTTCAACACGAATTCCGGCAGGGTCGCCGTGGACATAAAAGACACCGGCACAGGGATAAGTGAAGAAAACCTTAAGAAACTCTTCTCCCCGTTCTTCACCACAAAAGACAAGGGCACCGGTCTTGGACTTGCCATCACACGAAGGATAGTCGAAGAACACAAGGGGGAGATAAAAGTTAAGTCGAAGGTCGGGGAAGGGACAACTTTTACAGTCGAGCTGCCAATAGCTGTTTAATATCCTTCTTGATCTGAGCCTTAAGGTCCTCAACGTCAGCAAAATGTATCTCATCACGCAGTCTTTTGGTCAGGTCAACCTCAATTGTCTTTCCCCTTAAACTGCCGTGAAATCCCGGTATATGAACTTCCACCGCAAATCTTTCTTCAGCAAAAGTGGGCCTTGAGCCGATATTTACCAAACATTTATAATATTTTACATTAGTATTGAGCCTTGAGTTTTGAGCTTTGAGCTTTCCCATGTAAACTCCATGAGCCGGTATCAATTTGTCGGCAGCAATATCCAAGTTCGCTGTCGGGAACCCGAGCACTCTTCCCCTGCCCCGCCCCTTCACCACTCTGCCGGTGATAGTATATGGATGGCCGAGAAGCTTGACCGCTTTTCCAAAATCTCCCCGCGTCAGCATGTCGCGTATCGTGGAGCTTTTCACGATATGCCCGTGGGCCATCACCGGCTTTACCTTGTTCACTGCGAATCCGTATTTACTGCCTAGCTTCTTCAATATCGCGATAGTCCCTGCCCTCTTGTGGCCGAATGCAAAATCGTAGCCGACAAATACTTTTCTGACATTAAGGTGCTTGACGAGGAAATCATATATAAATTTCTCAGGCGTGAGCTTTGATATCGATCTGCTGAATTCCTTGATTATGACACCGTCAACCCCAAGGCCGCGCATCAGATCCATCCTCTCGGGCAGCGTGGTAAGCAGGGAGAGCCCTCGTTCCGGAGAAACGATCTCCTGCGGGTGGGGATCAAAGGTCATTGCAAAACACGGGAGCTTTCGTTTCCTTGAATATTTAAAGGCATTAAGTATCAGCTTTTTGTGGCCCACGTGGACGCCGTCAAAGTTACCGAGGGCGAGAACTATTGCTTTTGTTTTTGTTCGTTTATTAAATCTAATGATCCTCATAAATAACTCAAGACTCAAAGTTCAAGATTCAAGACTACGACTGAAAACTCAAAACCATCCAAAACCTTGCGTCTTAATCTTGAGTTTTGAGCCTTGCACCTTAAATCTTAATGATTCTACCATATCCCGGTCAGGCTCACTCTATGCACATTGTCTTTTGATAATGCGGTCTGAGTAACGTAAGCATAATCTATTCGGATGTGTTCGGCTCCAAAGCCGGCACCGGCAGTAAGAGAGTTGTCGGATGTGCCAAGCCGGAATGCAATCTGCCCTATGGTCAGTTCAGCCCCGCCGTTAGCTTCGGCCACGTATCCGGCCTTGTTGATCTGGCTTAGGTCGGCAGAGAGGATCAAAGGATAAGAATTAAGGATTAAGGTATTGTAAGCCAGGCCGAGTCTGTATTTTGAAGGCACCGTCTCCTCGGTATCCGTCCCCCACTTCTGATAATTGACCATTTCATCGATCTTGAACCCGATAGAAAGGTACTTAGTTGGCTTGTATAGCAACCCCGGCGTAACCGAATATCCGTAAGCGGAGGCTCCTTCAATAGAGACAAGCCCCGGCATGTCGGAGGTCAGATATTTGGCGTTTATTCCAAAGCTCAGGTTATCCGTGATATTCTGGCCGTAAGCCAATAAATAAGCGTTTGAATAATAGCTGAATATCCCCAGGCTCTCCACTTCATTGAAAGCATCGGTCGTGGCTGTTGTCTGGGTTATTGATCCCATCCCTATCTGTATCCAGGATAGACCAAGACCTCCTGAAAGGAAAGGCATAACGTAGCTGATATAGTAGTGGTCTGCATCACTTGACAGCTTTGTCTGCATCGCCGATATCTGATAGTTTTTGATCTGGCTTAAGCCCGCGGGATTCCAGTAAGGGGCATCAACGTTGTCAGCTATGGCCGTGAATGCAGAGCCCATACCGAGAGGACGAGCGCCCACCCCGGCTTTGAGGACAGCTATGTCCAGACCAGCTTGGCCATCAGCCCATGCAGGAGCATGGAATGATAATATCAAAAATCCAATAACCAATAACCACCTCACCCCTTTCTTCGCCTTCGGCGAATTCATTCCCCTCTCCATGAAATGGAGAGGGGTGCAGGGGTGAGGATTTGGGATATTGTTTTTCATTTTAATACTACCGCCTTCCCTCTCCCACTCACACTCTTATTCCCGCAGCTGACAGTAACTTCAAAAGGATACACCCCATTTAATACAATGTCTCCCCTTCCATTGCGGCCATCCCACGCCACATCATTATATTTGTTCCACACTGACGTGCCTTCCGCGTTGCATGATCCATCAAGCTCGCGAACCAGAGCTCCTGTTATATCATAGATCCTGATCGTTACCGAATCAGCCTGTCTTCCAAGGCGATATCTGATCTTGGTCGCTTCCTTGTTCGGATTGAACGGATTCGGCCAGTTGGTGACGCCTGACAAGCTGACCGGCAGCTCAATCCTGAAGCTTCCAACCTCCGATGTTGTGACTTCACTGGTATTTGTCGTACATACCCTCCAGTACCAGTATGGATAGTTGGGTGTACTTTCATCAAGTCCCATGTAGTGTTCGCTCTGCGTGAATTCGCATAATGGCTTGACTCTTGCCGCCATTTCATCATCGATAGTCAGATCATATTTATCGGATGAGGTGGATAAAGCGTCAGCATCCGATGTTATTGCGCACTCGACCATGTAATACTTCCAGCCGCTTAATCCGTACCATTTGAAGGTGGGCCTTAAACTATTCACAGTTGCGCCGCCTATTGGAGATATTAGCTCGGGGCTGGAAAGCCCTGACATGATCACTGATTTCCCCTCTATGCCGAACAATGTTTTTGCTGGACGAATTGCCAGGGTTGTCATCCCTGAGCTTGTTATCGGCGCAAAGTTATGCGGGATCTTCTGGAAGAATATCTCTGATGTCCCGGTTCTCGTGTCTTCCCAGGCGACATAGGCGTCGCCATTGGCATCCACAACAATTGACGGCCTCATAGTATTACATCCACTGAACGAATTAATGGTAATCCTTACTGAGCTGGTCCATGTCGTGCCCCCATCTGAGCTTTTAATGAACCTTAGTTCTTTTAAGGCGCCCGAATTATCAGAGTAGATGACATAAAGAACATTCCCACTTGGATCACAGGCTATCGACGGGGTAATGCAATTGCCGGCTGATGTTATTATTCTTGCCTCAGATGCAAGCCAATTATCTCCGGCATCAATGGATTTATTAAAGAAGACCTCCCCTTTGCCGCTTCGATAATCCTCCCAGACGACGTAGACTTTTTGGCCGGTGGAATCACACGCGATGGCGGGATTGATGGAGTTGCCCAATGCATTAGACAATCTGATTTCCTTTTGAAGAAAAGTCAAATGAGTATTAGCGCCATTTAACCATTGGTGCCAGGATGTATAAACATCGAAACCTCCATTAGTTTTAGTGCTATAGATGATCTCCGATGAATTAAATTTATTTATTCCTGTGTTAGGGACGTTTATATTCCCACCCCAGAAATAGTGACTTCCACTTGACGTCGATGGCCATACGCAATGTTCTTTGATCGAAGCCCCGCTAATATAAGAAGCTGATGATTCGAAATATTTACTCTCAGATATTGAAGGTGAATCAAGCCATATATCGCTTGAATATAATTTAGCACTGTTATATGTGGGCTCTGAATATGTGATCAGATAATTTGCTTCCCACCAATTACCTCCTACACCCATTGCGTATGCCCTGTAAACACCAGCCGAATAATTAAAATAACCATTTGGAAGATCTGGGCCGGTATCATCTTCATTCCTCAAATTCCACCATAACTCAGGATAACCATTACCGTTCCCCCATACTTGACTATATATCTGCTGATCTTTGGAGAGGAATAATAAAGCAAAATTCCCGCCGCCTCCACCCTTGCCATCCGCAGCCTTGAATTGTAATGTTTTATCCCCCCAGCACTCCCCAGTCATAAATCTTAAATTCAACTGACCTCCAACAAGCTTTAAATCTGGATAATGTGAAAAAGCTCCCAATAAAGACATATCCGTCAACTGCTCATCATCCTCTACCTTAATAGTATATTCATAAGTTGGGGACACATTGCCAAAATCATCAAACGCCCGGAGCTTCAACTTATATTCTCCTTCATTCACATAATCACCTGCTTCATTCGTTCCGCTCCAGAACACTTCGCCTGTTCCAGCATCGAACAGCTTCGCATCATCAAGCTTTTTGATCAAAACATTACCAAGCCATACTTCGGGGGATATAGTTATCGGATAAACAACATGAGAGCCGTTAAAACTTATATAAATACCCCCATCAAAGTAAGGATTAAAGTAATCCTGCAAGTTTGCGGTTAAATAAGATTCGGATGTTACGCCGGATATCTGCGGCAGTGAAGTATATACCTGAAGCTGCGTCTGGTATATATAATGAGACCCGATCGGGTCAATTGAATCCACATACAGAGAATACACTCCGTCCGGCACTTTTCCACCATTTTCTCCCGTCGAATTTGTTGTCCCATCCCACAAATGCGAGTAATTGCCCTCGGATTTGGTGTCAGAAAAATAATAAACCTGCGTTTGATTCTGGTTTTTAATATTCATTGTGACATTCGAATTCCCGGAAATGATCCCGTTGTGATAGTCTATCTTATACCCGATCGTGAGCGCGCCGTTTGGAGTATTTGATGAAAGGGTTTTCGGATCGGTTGTAATAGTGATTGTCTGTGCCAAAAGCACCGCTATGTCGCCGGTCGTGAATGTGACCGAGCTCCCCAGGTTGTCATCGGTTGATATTTCGTACCTGTATTTGCCGTCAGGGACCTGTTTGCCGAATTCATCCATTCCATCCCAGACATCCGTGCATGTCCCGGAAGCGCCGGTGTGATCAAGTGTCCTGACGGTTGCTCCCGCCTCATTTAGTATCCTAACCTTTGCCGTCACATTGTTGCCGGCGCCTATGATCTCGTATTTGAATGTTATATTCATATTGCTTATATTTGGAGTTATAACCTTCGGGTTCACCAATATCAGCCTGGAAGTATACGGGGCAATTGCGGCATCGACTGACCGCCTAACCATGTTGCCCGCAATATCCGAAGCTGTTATCTGGACTTCGTAGGTTCCGGGAGCTACATTTGAGCCGAGGTAATTTTCGCCGTGCCATTCGATAGAGTGCGTTCCGTTTTCTTTCTCCTCGGCGTCCGTTAAAGTTTTTACAATTTCACCTGCCGGAGATATTACCTTTACGCTCACAACCGCTTTCCCTTTCTTTGAAGCAAGCTGGTAACTTATCGTGGTTTTCTTGCTCAGTGTTGCGCTGTTCGGATTGAATGTTTCAGGATCAACTTTTAGGCCTGTGACATTGACCGGGCCGGGCAGAATGAAAAGATTACTTGATCTTTCAGCTACGTTTAAAGCCCTGTCCTCAGCAGAAATCTTGAAAGAATAGCGTAATGAGTAATCCGTAATGCGTGACGCGAAAATCCACGAAATACTGTGTTCTCCTGCAGGCACCGATTCTTGCGACGTCAGAACCTGAACGGTATTGCCATTTTCATCAATTGCCGAGATGGTTACCTTAGCTTCTTCGGAGACCGAATATAAGCATGTTGCCGTGTCATCATTAGCCTCGATACTGATAACATCGATCACTGGGGGATCGTTATCGATCACGACATTGCCCGAAATTTCCTCCATGGTCCCGAATTGATCTGCTGCTTTCAGATTGAACTTATACGGTCCGCTTCCCATCTTTCTTCCGAACTCATCTTCGCCGTTCCACGCAATCTCATGGTCACCCGAAGATTGCCCGGAATAATCAAGAAGCGCCTTTATTAAAGTCCCCCTGTCATCGTAAATGTTGGCATAAACCTTAAGATCGTTCTTCAAAAAGCCGTATTTCAATTTTGAAGAAACACTTCTCTGGTTAGTTGTCGAAAAGAAAGAAGGGTCAAAGTAAGCATAGTTTATCAATGTTAAGCCGCTGTTGATGTAAATCGTGCCGGCATCGGAAGTCGCCACATTTCCGGCAAGATCTTCAGCGACGATCCTGTACGAATATGAGCCGCCAATTATCTCTCCGTGCTCTCCTTTGCCATCCCAGGCAAAGCAGGGGTTAGAGCCTGGAGCGTAGGGAATAGAAAATTCAGACTCAAAGAACAGAACATCACCCCTTAATATATTAACTTTAAATCTGGATGTCTCCGATACTTCAAATGAGATGTTCATCAGGCCGTCAACGGCTGGAGTGAATGGATTCGGAGTTGCGCTCAAGTTTGATATGACCGGCGGAGCGCGGTCAACATAAGTGAACCCGACAATGTTATTTGAAATATTCCCTGCTTCATCCACCGCGAACACAATGTAATCGTACTTGCCGTCCGAGATGCCTTCCGTCCTTCCAAGCAGGATTTCCTTCCCGTCCTGATCAATATAAACCTTTTCGCCATCCCACATCACCCTGACCAGTTCATTCGCTCCGCATGCGATCTCATTATTTATCAGTGAGTCCCCTTTTGGATCTTTCAGGATAAAATAAAGCTTGCCAGTTTCATTGGACTTTATTCTATATGTGACGGAATCTAACCTGCCGTCACCCTGCCTGCCGGCAGGCACGGCGTTTGGCGAAAACGAATCAATATCCGTGGAAGCTTCGACGGAAGGAGCGGTTTTATCATACCTTACCTTTATATGCGACACTGTTTTGATATCGGACTTCCTTGCGACAACGAACACATAGTTATCCCCTTCCTGCACCATTTCCACTCTGTTGAATTTATATTGAGATGATCCTGCATCGGAGGCCGGAACGTAAAACGGGGATCTAAGCTCGATTGATGCAGTATCTATCGCCTCAATGGTATCCACATGAACATAAAGCTTTGATTCTGCAGGCGCAGTCCCGTAAACTGTTATCGGTGAAAGGTTGACGATATAATTGTCAGTCTGCACTGTGGGCGCCATGATGTCGTACTTGCCCTTGATCAGCGCGTATTCGGAGAAATGGTCGAGCGGCCCTTCAAATGAATATATGCCGTCGCTGTAGCTCTGCTTGTTACCAGATATTATCTGGACCCCGCCGTTCTCAGTTACCTGATGGATATTGAGGCCGAGCTTAAAGACCTCTGAAGTTATGTCGACTTTAAGATAAGGATACATTTCCAGCAGATCTTCTTTCGTGTATTTGAATGTAAGCGTTGGCCTGAAATCGCCTTCAATCGTGCTGATCTTGAATGTGCACGGCGAGGGCTTCAGCTCAACGATAGGCCCGATCGTCGTAACGCTCGGCCTATTCGAAAGGTCAAGCTCATCCATTTTAACGGGAGTTACCGTCACAAGCCGGTCATTATTGAAAGCGCCGGATTTAAAGCTGACCTCCGCGCGCTTATATGGACTTGAAATCGTGTAGACCTTATCCGGCCGCACAATGCTTCCCACCAGTATATCCTGCGTTGCGATTATTTTGTCGCTCACTTTAAGGACAACCGTGTATTTCCCGTTAAGGCGGGAAACATTCCACCACCCAAGTGTTCCTTCGGCAGGTGCGTCGGAATGCTTGATCGTGTTCCAGGCTCTGCCGTCAAAGTACATCAGGTAATAATCCCCCGCCGCCTTCCCTCTTATCTCCACATATTTTTTCTCGGCGCTATTGAGCCTGAGCTTTACCCTGAACATGTCGTAATTGAAGTGCGGCTCCGCTCCGTAACTTTCGTTTGAAACTATAAGATCGGAGTTAACCGCCCCGCTAAGGTCCCTCAATATCACCTGCCACGGATCATAGACAAGACTTGGATTATCAAGCGCCACGTCAGCTTCGCTTGTCGGAGCGAGCGGATCACGCTTCCAGAAAGTGTAATATAGCTTGTTCGGGGAGTCCATGTTCTGCAGATTAATGGACTTCGAAACATACGGCTCATTAACATACATATAGCCCGACCTGTCGCTGAAGGCGTTTTCATTGAATATCCTGAATGGACTTGTGATCTTGCCGCCGAAAGGATAAAGGACCGGATCATTATTTGTCGTCCAATCAATGCCGACAGGATTTAGCAGCGTCCCGGTCAGACTTGCCGCCTTCCCGACCTCGCATCCCTCCTCAAGATTGAGCGAAACATCGGGATCGGAAAGATCGGATACCCTGAATTTGACGCCCGTCGCGTTCTTATAAAGTTCCGTATCGAACTCGTACATTTCATGAGCCGGATCTGATTTGTAATAATATCTTCTTAAAGATTTATCATACCTAAGGTCCTGACCAAGGATTGCCTTGCTTTCCGCCGTCTGGATGACCGAATTGACGTCAAGTTCATGGGGCGAGGTCATACTGATTCCTGTCCAGATCGAAGGTGATTTACTGAACCTGTCAAGCCGCGCGTCGTTTGTATTTTTAAAGTAATTAATTTCATCAGGGCTTGAGGGGAAGTTGAACGTGAATAGAGAATTATTATTTTCAACGCTCATTTCGTAAGTGCTTGAAGCGGTGGCATTGAGGTCCTCGATATCAAATTTACCTTTATCGGGAGTCGTGATAGAAATAAACTCTATGCCGTCGCCGCTGTATTCGCTCGTTATGGGATCCGAAAGATAGTAACGATGCTCGCTCGTGCATATAGTTGTGCCCAATACGCCCGTATAATTCTTCTGGTTCTTGAGGTCCCGGAGCATCCTGTATATTTCGTCCGTTGACAGGCCTTTCTTTTCCGCCGCTTTTTTCACCAGCTCATTGAATTCATCATAAGGCCTTGCGTTGGAATTATTAAAAAAGTCGTTACCCGGAAATCCAAGCCTGTTAATATCGATATCAGCAGCCCCAAGGTACCATGTGCTTGGATGATTCTTGTTCACGAAGCCAAAGAAAGGCATGAACCTATTTGTTAACCTTGAATATTTAATGGGAGCCTCAAGCTCCGCCTGCACATCTATGTTGCACGTATACCTTCCTGTGGCATTCATGAGTATCTTGGCCTTGAATATACCTTTATCGCTTGGAACATATTTATTTACATATGTGGCGGGGATCCTTAGTGTATCAAGTATGAAACTCGGAGTGCTTCCAGACCTTTGCGTGTAAAAATTGATCGTTATCGTCTGATCTCCCCAGAACCATAATTGTGAATCCCTGACGCCACCACTGCCAAATAGTAGTGACCCCTCAAAAAACACATCACGGGTCAACTTATCCAAGCCTTTCACTAAAGGTTTCGACTCAGCCACTTGGTCTGAGCCCACTCTAATGCCAACAACACAGGCAGATCCAACGGAGGTTGTCTCATCTGTCACTCCTTCGTCCCTGAAACCCCATAATCCGGACTTTACAAGAGAACTATAATTAAAATAGTCCGTATGCCACTGAGTATCATTGGTAGGAAGATATTTTTCTCTTATAGTCCCTGATAAAATCACATCCATTTTCACATCCACCTGCCTATAACCCCTGTGTATCAGCATCGCGAACGGCACATAAGGATAGGTTGTAACCTTCTGCTTTCCAAACGGCGTGAGAGAGTAGCTAAAGTGCTTCGGCGGATAGAGCTTTCCGCTTCCAGTAGCTTCCCAGTAATAAGGCGAAGAACCCTCAGCAACCTGTGAATCCACGCCGTTATATGGAACTTTATCCCCTATCTGGTCAAGCCGCGCCTGGTTGACATCGATTATGAGCTCCTTGATATTAATATCATCGATCCTTACTTCCTTATGATCGGAACCGTCAGCCGATGTCGCTATCAGCTTCATGTAATAATCGCCGCCAGTGAACATGAGAGCGCTATCGGGCATTGGATAATTACCTTTCCAGCTTATTACATGCTTCCTGTTCTGGTTCATGTTTCCCATCATGAAGGATTCCGTCGTTATAGTGCAGACGGGATTCGGGCTTGAGCCGTCATAGACATAAGCGGATATGTATGAATCCTTGGAAAGGTTAAAATAAACAGAGACCCTGTCCGGCCCCGACGCTCCGGTCGGGGCAAGCGCTCCCACCGAGCTGAAGGTCTTGTTCACGGTTTCTATATTTGAAATGTCATATTCGGTCTCAACCTCAATCTGAGCCTCATCCGTTGCAAGGCCGATACCATCCGCTCCTTCCGCCCTGATCCTGATTGTATAAACTCCACTGTCAACAAAGCCTCCGGTATCGAGCTTCCCGTCCCATTCAACAGTCTCAGGGGCGACCCCTTCGGCACTCGTGTTTATCATTATCGGCAGGTACTGCTCGGTTGCGTTCGTCATGCCAAGATAGACATTGTCCGCGGTAAAGCTCGGGGAAGCCGGATCTTCATCGATCTTCGGAGTGAGTATCAGCATCGAGCCGTTGAAACTGAAGTCAATCCCTCCTTCGCCGCCTGACATGCTCGTGTCCCAATTGATGAGGCCGGTCGCCTGCCCCGATGCATCGGGGCGGCTCCAATTAATGGTTATGATATCAGAGATCTGACCTACCGCCATCAAGTTACCGGTAAAATGATGGCTTGAGCCATCAGCCGACCACCTGATATGCCATCCTAACTCATCGCTCCAGATGTAATACCCCAAATTCTGCCCGGGCTGGTAAGTTGGCTTTCCAGTATATTTATTTCCTCTAACACTCGGCATGTATTTATGGAAAACGATTCCTTCGTTCGTCCCAGCAGAGCCAACCTGTTTTATCTCTAAATTCACATTCGCTGTTTTTATCCCGTTAATAAATGAGATCGGGAGTTTAATCCTTCCTTCCAGGTCAAAGTGTATTCTTTGAGGAAGAGGATTGAGTTTCACGACTGGATCTGTGCTGTAAGAAGCCGTTATTTCATCGTTTTTGACCTTAATTACCCTAATGCACGCGGCTGTCTCTCCTCCATCCTCCTCCGCAACCACAAGTAAAGTGTATGTACCGTTCTCAAGCCCGGCGGAGTAAAGGTAAGCAAGAGTTGAATCGTTTTGAAGCGGTCTGATCGAGATGTTTTTCTGTGCTCCGTCCCCTGTGCTCTGTGCCCTATTGATCTCCGGTACTTCAACAAAATCTGATTTCCATTCAGTACCCAGGGCATCGAGGTTTCCAGGCGCCGACTGTTCCCCCTTTGCATAATATATACGATACTGCTTGAATGGCAGATTATTTGTCCAGTCGGGATCAATGGCCGTTCCGCGGATGGCAATCGAGCCGGAAACAGTCTGATCGTTGGCAGGGAATGAGATTATCGGCGCTATGCCGTCCTTGACGCAGGTTGAGTAAGCTGATGACGAGTTGCCGACAGCATCAGTGGCGGTTATCTGGAACTTGTAAGCACCTTTTCCTATGTTTGCAGAGTTTCCATTCCAGACAACTTCGTTTATCGATCCTATATCCGCCGGCGCATTGCTCCATGTTCTTATCAATTCGCCGGTATTTTCATTGAATAGCTTCACCCTAACCCCTAACCCCTGTCCACTAACCACTTGATTCTCAGCTTTATCATTAGACTCGGATATTTGATAATTAAGCGTAGTCGTGTACGGATCATCACCGATATTTGCCAGCACATACGGCAGGCAGGCGTTGGCAAAGACGACTGGCGGCGTTCGGTCGATCCTGACATTATCGATGACGTACGGATCGCAGACGTTCCCTGCCGCGTCGCGGGCGGTTACTTCGATTTTGTATAATCCATCTTCCGGCCCTGAAATTCCAAATTGATTGTTGTAGGACCAGCTGTAAAATGCTGTACTCTGTGCCTGTGCTATATAAGCAGATGCTACATTGGTAGCTTTATTTATCATCTTTATCGTCACTATCGAGTTTTCGCTTAACTCGGCATTAAAGTTCATAGAGTCTGAATTGGAGGTCATAGGCTTCGGGGAAACATTTGCTTCGAGTATTGTCGGTGGAGTCGAGTCGATCGTTAACGCAACGGATTCGGTTGTCACATTACCTGCCTGGTCACTTAAAGTCGCCTTTATCGAATAAACTCCATCTACGATCCATTGGCCATTAATCTTGAGCTGTTCGGGATCTAAAGTAACATAATTTTCTCCTACCGATTGAACATCAAAGGTTGCTATTTTTGTTATGTAATTGCCACTTTTATCGTAAAGCTTGAATGATAGTGCGCGCAGGAAAGTGGAGAGATTGTCGGAGGTCTTGTAGCGGATGCTGAGAGGTTCGGCATTGGGAGCGCGAGGCGAATATGGCTGGAGAGCTTCTATCGAGATCGTGGGCGCTTGAGTGTCCACAATAAATGACCACATTGTCTGATATGGCCCAACATTGCTCCGTGATAAAACGACCACATCGTGAGGACCGTCGGAGAGCGGTGCGGACGGCTGGTATTCGGCTTTTGCTCTAAAATGGTATGCACCCTCGACGGTCGAAAGCACTGTTGTGTTAGCAAGACACTCAACGCTATCCACATTGAATGTTTCAAAGTGGATGTATTCCCATGGTGATTCAGAAAAGCCCGCCTTATTGAACTCAACGCTAATCGTCGGTCTTGGATCATTTGTGAACAGCCCTTGTTCTGGACTCTGCTTAGAGGGAAACGGCGGAATACTGTTCGTGCAAATTTTAAGCACTTGATTCGATGAATACTTAGCTCGGTTACTCAGCTTGAACGCGATTACATTTTGTCCCTCAGCCATATTCAGTCCGGAAATGGTGTATCGGCCCCATTCATCAAGATGAAGCTTGAACTTGTTGACTGTCGCCTCTACATATTTGAAGCCATCAGGTCCGGTCTGCTGCGTAAGTGTATTCGGCTTAAAGTCCTGCCAGGCTGCGAAGTTTTCACTGATCTGAAAGCTCTCCAGCATCAAAGGCTTAAAGTCATGGATAACGCCCCGAATTTGGGTGGTCGGAACTTTAACTAACAAGGAAGGCGAATACTTTTCTGTTTCCTGCGTTGTTCCTTCATTATATATCCACGCGACAGACCTTTCTTCAGCGTATGGCGGGACATCGCTTGCTTCCATAGTCACTTCCAGCGGCCTGATAACATCGGTATGCAATATCGTCTGGTCCGTATTGTATACTTCAATCGAAATATCCGTTTCAATATCCGTTATCGTTGCCATAGGGGTATCGAAGAGGCATTGGTCAATGATGTTGGGAGAGCCTTCTTCCCAGACGGCATCAATAATTGCACTATGGCACCCTAAAACATTAGCCACATCAGTTGGCTCTTTAGCAACTAATTGTAAAATTGAGCCTGTCTCAAATATTGACAACTCAATAGTGGGAAGAATCATAAGCGTTTGAATTAATTTAACGTTTGCGATATTGCCCATTATTGCTGCTACCAAAAGAGTAATGTCATGTTGGGTTTTAACTATTGCCGCCGCATTTTCAAATGATCCCATTCTAAATAAATGGGAATATCGTTTAGTATTGTTTTGTTCAAACAATTTAATGCCCTGCCCTTGCGAACTATAATAAGGAATTAGCATGCTTCCTTCATTAAATGGCATACTGCCTGGAACCGCGACATCCAGAAAGGCAGAAAATACTTTTTGACCTTCTGTTGGAAGAGATTGATATTCAGGAACAAAGGGGGTTAATTGCCCTATCATGAAAGGACTCATACCATAATATGATTTAATGTACTCCTTGGATGGTGTGGGCGCTCCTCTTGCGGATATAAGTCGAAAATCGACCGGATCCTTTCCTGATGCAAGGGTCATCTGCTTCATGTTTTTAATGAATTCTCCATCCGGGTCCATTTCATATAAGCCCGGGCCATGTCCATTTTCGTCCCAATTGCCTAATAGTTCTAACCAAAAAAGTGTACCGCCAGCTTCACTTTTAATTAATTCTGTCCAATCATTCCTTCCAAAGAAGTTCCTAATATAATTCAGCGACCAAAATCCAGCGGAAATATACAAATCTTCAGGGTTTGGAATTTTATAATTCAATAAAAGCGTCTGTAATGCATCTTCAAGTGGTCGATCTATTAGCAGCCCTTGTCCTGCTCCAATTAACCCACGATCAAATTTCCATCTTTCATAGTACGTAAAACCGTCCGCTCCAAGATGAGGCGAATCAATAGTAACGAGTTTTTTAATGTCGTCCTGATAATAACTGGCCGTTAAATAGTATCTGCATCCGACCCCACCCAAACTGTGTGATATCAAGATAACTTTTTTAGGCCTTTCATCATAAGGAATCGCATTATACGATGAATAATTTCTGCGGCGCGCATAATCCGCTTTTGCTTTCTCTATCCAGCATAACCCATTCATACCAGACTGCGGATTTACATAATTTCTATCTCCGAGTTCCTGAGCATTATCTTCGCAAGATTGTAAGTTATCTGTAAAGTCATAAGCAAACACATAGGTTCCCAAACCAAGTTGTTTAACTAAATATCCTCGCAACTTATCAGTATTATCACCATAATTACCCGCCTCACCGCCAATGCCATGAACTAATATAACTAAATAATTAGGGTTGGATTTCATCTGTCCAGAAATATCCGCGTATAGCGGGCTCACATAGCCCATTATAAGAACGATAATTATTAAGATTAATAGCCTTTTTAGATTTATCATATTCAGCTGATTGTTTAAAATATTGCCTTGTTATTATTATCGGCCTACATTCCCTATATTGCCTATTGCGAGGGCCAGAATAATTACAAAGCAAGCCCCTATAGTATAAAAAAGGATAGAGTCTCCCTTGGTAACTTCAATTTCATTTTGGAATGAAACCAACTTCCCGTCTTTACGCAATCCTTCAAATGTTAATGTGTATATTCCACTGTCTGATGGCGCTTCTAATTCAAATACAGTATATGATGACTTTTGATCAATAAGATTATTTTCAATCCAAGTGTTTAACAGCTTAAACCGATTAGCTGAAGATATTTTAATATCTTTTATTGCTTGGTTGTCATAATAAGCCTGGATTTTCACTCTAATATTTTGCCTGCTCTTTAATTGCCCCATCAACAAGGCACCAGAATCATCGCAATGTAAAATATTTACTGTTAATCCCTCTTCCCCCCACACCGGCTCCGCCATAAAAGGCGGAATAAACCCCGCAAAGAGGCCACAGAAAAAAAGGACGAGAACAACCGGCGCGATGGTTTTTAGAAGTTTATAGATAGGAGGCTCCTTTCAATGTATTAATCGTATTCATATGCACCCATTGAATAAGGGAATGTTCTTGGATTTCCATCGTAATCACGAGAAGGAATCCCTTCCACCGTTGCCCCCCTAGAAACACTTATTGGTGTGCTGCTTGTTAGATGATAATCGATACTAGATTGAAAAGATGGATCGATATTAATATTGCCAGGGCCGCTAAACCCACCTTGTACGTTACAATATTTCACGGTCAAATTGCCTACTGGATCGCCATAATTATCACGAGCGAAATCAACATTATTTCCCCAAATAATACAATTAACTAATCTGCTTAAGGAATAATAAGAATACACCCCGGGTGATTCATTTGAAACAATTGTGCTATTTATAACATCAATACTCATACCAGCATAGTCATATAGATATAATCCCCCCTTATTACCATAAATACTGCTATTATTACTGACTATGCAATTTTCAATCTTCCCATTATAAAAACAAAAAATTCCCCCCACAAATCCTCCAGCATTTCCTGATACATTGCAATTATATAGTTTTAATATACCAAAATTTAGGATGCCACCGACTCCACCGCCCGTATCAGAAGTATTATTTATGATTTGACATTGATTCGCTTCTAACATGCAAGGCCAGCCAAAAATAGCTACTCCTCCACCTTGATAAGAATATACATGACTTTCCGATGAACAGTTTATTATTATTACTTTATTAAGATAAAGAGTCATTGCGTTTCCATGCAAACTAATTCCAGCCCCAGTATACCCACTAGATGTATAACCATTAATTATTGTGAAATTCTCAATAGTAGCAACCTTACAATCGTTAATATTATTGACATCAATACACATTCCAGAATGATTGCCATCAATAATAGTAGTCTCTGCAGATGCCCCTCTAAGAATAACGTTTGCATTAGCACACCAAGTAATATTTTCTGTATAAATTCCGGACTCAACACTTACCAATCCCCCTGACGCAACCCTCGACAATCCTTTTTGAATTGTTTTATATGGCAACTCACTTGTTCCTGTTCCTGTTTCATCTGAGCCTGTTGTAGAAACAAATACCAACGGTAAGCCATTATCTATCACCGTCCCTCCACCACCACCCCCTCCCGTCGGATTATTGCAGCCGGCGAGGAACCAGACAGTGCTTATAACCATTAATACCGTGAGCGCCAAGATAAGAGCTCTTTTCATATAATTACCTCCTGACCATAATTGCATCTATCAACGAATGATAAAACGAATAAACGAATCAGAACATAATTTAAAATATTTATTCGTTGATTCGCTCTCAATTCGCTGATTTGTTTTCATATTCGTTGATAGCCCCTACTCCGACTCAAACACCTCATCCTTCAATCCCTGATTCACTTTAATGTTCTCATAAACCATCTCCGTATTAACGCTCCCCATCGACATCGTTACCATTGATCTGATCTTCTGATATGCTCATGCTGCTATTCCTACCTCCAGAGCTTTATATCTCCCTCACTAATACCCCAATTTGACGATCCAAATATCATCAACGCCATAAGATGTGCTTTTATCTCCTCCGCTGTAAGCTGTTCCACCAACTATATACTCTCCATCTGAAGCCTGATAAACTTTTGTATTGTAGTCATAATAGGTGCTTCCGATACTTTTCTCCCATTCAACATTTCCGCCGTCATCAGTTTTAACAACCCAAATATCATAACTGCCTTTATTCACACTTGCATCGCCATTATTAGAGTTGGAATACCCCCCTATCACATAGCCACCATCCGAACATTGGTAAACATCTACGCCAACATCAGACCCAGAACCGCCAATGGATTTTTGCCACTCAACGGTGTTTCCGGTGGAATCAAGTTTTACTAACCAAATGTCCGTTCCCCCATGATTGCCAGATACATCCCCATCATTGGAATTAGACCAACCACATACAATATATCCCCCATCAGAAGTCTGCTGTATCGCTCCACCGCCATCTGTCCCAGTTCCTCCAAGGCATCTCTGCCAAACTATTGACCCTGATGAATCGAGCTTTACCACCCAGCAATCATAAGTACCCCCGCCATGGAACCCTGACACGTCGCCATCATTGGATTCGGTTTGTCCGGTAAGAATATATCCGCCATCGGAAGTAGATTTAAGATCATCCAACCACTCATCATTCGTTCCGCCCAGACATTTTTGCCATTCCAATGTGCCCGAAGAATTCAACTTGACGATCCAGGCATCGCATAATCCTTTCATACCAGGTAAAGCCATCTGCTCCGAGATGCGGCGAGTCTATAGTAATAAGTTTTTTAACATCATCCTGATAGTAATCAGATGTCAGGTAATATCTACAACCGACTCCACCCAAACTATGTGTAATAATAATTATCTTCCCAGGCCTTTTTTCATAAGGAATGGCCTCAAATGATGAATAATTTTTGATGCTTGCATAATCTGCCTTTGCTTTTTCAATCCAACACATGTCATTCATTCCAGCCTGTGGGTTTGAATAGTTTCTATTACCAAGCTCTTCAGCATTATCTTCGCAGGATTGCAAATTATCAGTAAAATCATATGAAAAGACATTCCCCCCTAAACCGAGGCTGCGAACTAAATATCCATTCAATCCATCTGTGTTGTCTCCGAAATCTCCTTTTTCGCCACCAATTCCAGCAACTAAAATAAATAAATAGTTGGGATGGGATTTCATTTGCCCGGCTTTTTCACATGTTGCTGTCAAAGAAAATGAAAAGCATGCCATTAAAAATACCAAGATAATCGAAATATATTTATTGATTTCTATATAACGCATTTAATCACCTAAAGCACCTCAGTCTCTAGCGAATAGCCTTCCCGCCAAAAACAACGGATAATTAACTGGATAAAACATACTGGTTAAAACATCGTTTTGATCTATTGCTTCATCAGCCCAATTTCCCAAAATGCCGCCAATCCCTCCTCCGAAAGCAATCCCAGTAAAAAAAACAAAAACATTAACAAATGGAAGTTGCCATAGTGTCATTTTCCCGTAATCATTAGAAGAATTGCCAGGAGAAGGAAACGTTGCTAATGAAAGAGCGCCTTCCCCCCCTAAATAAGCGCCTCCTAAAAGGCCGATATATGTAAACATTGACGATTTAATCATAACCTTGACTACCTGAGTGGAATTAACCGTTGAATCAGAATTAATCGTAGAACCAGAGGACATAACGGTAACTTTGAATTTGCCGTCATTCATAGAAGCTTTCATTTTAATTCTCCATTCTCCGTTTGAGCTAGCATCAGCAGGCTCGATGCCTTTAATGATAAAATCGGAATTTGATTCGATTGATACACTCCCTTGTCCAATAATCGGATTTTGTTTGCCTGATGAATCCTCTTTGTACATTGTTACTTTTACAGTAAATGTTCCGCCAATTTTAACACTACTTGGCATCTCCACTTTCGCCGTTATCTTCCCCTCCTCCCCCCAACAAGACCCGATCACCGCGCTTGTAAAGAAAACTGATAAAACTACTGGCGCAATCACTCTTAGATACCTATTCATGTTTCCCCCTTTCTTTTTTAACTAACCCCTAACCACTAATCTCTAACATTGCCTGTGACACGCCGACATCAGATTTGGCATTCACGACTATGCTGTGCTCTCCGTCGGATAACGGTTCTTTTGGGATATATTCTACCGATGCAACAGGGTGATATGGATTAAGTAAAACAGAAGAAATGCTTGCCTCCGATGATAATTCCTGCCCATCAACCATAAATGAAAGAATATTAATATAGCCAATCGCATCTTCATAATACGTTGACTTGTTAAATTCAATACCCACTTTTTGATAAACATTGTTCGTCATATAATTTTGTTCCGGCATAAATTTAGATGGCTGCATTGGGATGGTATTTTGTATCACTTTGCACACCTGATTCGAGCTATACTTGGCACGATTACGAAGCTTGAAAGCAATCAGGTTCTGCCCCTCGGCAAAGTTGAGGCCGGATAACGTATACCGGCCCCACTCATCGAGATGTAGCTTGAATTTGTTGACTGTCGTTTCTATATATTTGAAGCCTTGAGAATCAGTCTGCTGACTTCTGATATTCGGCGCGAATTCCTGCCACGCCGCAAAGTTCTCCGATATCTGGAAACTTTCGAGCATCAGGGGTTTAAAATCATGTATCACCCCGGATATCTGGGTAACGGGGACTTTGACGAGCATTGATGAAGTAAATTTCTCAACCTCTGACGTGGTTCCCTCGTTAAAGATGAGAGAAACGGAACGATCCGCGGCATAGGGCGGGTTATCGCTGGCTTCAGCAGAATTCAAAATGGCAACAGACTGAATGATCCCCGTATGCTTGATCGTCTGATCTGTGTTGTATGCGTCAATTGAGACATCGGTATCTAGATGGGTAACGGTCGCCATGGGGGTGTCGAAAAGGGATAATTCCATTAAGGTAGGATTGTGTTCGGATGTATTATAGGCTTCTTTTAAAATCATATAGTGAGCTAAAATCGACTCTTTGATTCCGCCATCTTTCATATCATGATCAATTTGCGCCGACAATGAAAGGCTGGGTGTTAATAGAATCCATTTGGCGGCACTTTCAGGAACACCGAAGGCCATCATGCTCCAATATGCAACTTCTGCACCCCCAAAGATTATCGGATATGCCTGCATAAAGGTTTTTAAATCTGAGTCATAAAATAAATGATCAAATCTCTTTGCATCTTTTAAGGAATCAATCCCAATACCTCTGGCACTATCATAAGGGACAGCCAAATCACCATCATTAGTAAATATTGCACCAGAAAAAGAAAATAACAGGCTTTCAATTTGGGCTTGTTCTGTTGGCAATTGCCAAAAATCAGATGTTCCAAAGGCTATTAATGGAGAAACTCCAAATATAGGACGAGCAAACAAATAATTTTCTGAAAGCCGAGCATTAGGTGTTGGAGTCCCATGGCCTGAAATTATTCTAAACTTCACAGGTTCACAATTACTTGATAATTTTGCCGATTCAAGTTCATTAATCGCATCGCTATTTAATCTAAGGTCTTTTGCAGCCGGACCGTCAGGATCTCCAAAGGCAATATATGTAGCGCCAATAATTAATGGTGAGGCTAGTCCCGAATAAACAGCTGCAGCATCTATATAGTTGTTGCAAGGATTTAAATAATCAAAAGGATTAAGATTAAACTTTAGACCTTTCTGAATATTCCCTGTGTTCGGATCTACAATGTCAACTTGCTCCGTTAATTTCCATCCTGACCATCTTTTTATAATATATGGCCATGCCAAAGCCATGAAACCCGAAGACTCTAATCCAGCCCAATAATTCGCATTTAATTTGAGGACATCTGCACTATCTGACCCTAAATGTGGAGTGGCTAGAGTAATTGCTTTTTCAACATCATTATTATAATAATTTGATCCCCCCCATTTTCCATAAATATAGTGCCTGATTGCAAGACCGCCCATCGAATGCCCTATTAAAATATACTTATTTGGCACAGGTACCCCAGCAGGATGAGAAGCAATAAAATTATTCCGGGCTCTTTCAAGCCAAGATAATTTTCCTCCAGTTCCTTTATTCCCAAGCTCCATCCCCTGCTCTTCAATCGACATTTCATTGTCCTTAAAATCATATGAATATACATATCCACTTAGCCCCAAATCATTTTCTAAATACCCTTTTAAATTTCCAAATGCTCCCTTTTCTGCAAGGGTTTGTCCCACTATTTCCATTGAATCATTATTATAAAATACCTTACTGTTTTGCCCTTTACCATGCACTAAAATAATCAGGAAGTTTGGTGCAGGCTTAATTTCATTAAGAGTTGTTGGATAAGCTAAAACTGGTGAGTATATTGTAGCTATAATGACAAACATTATGTATATTAATGATCTTTTCATGCAATCCTTTTCTTAATTACAAAACCAATTCATAGAAAATGCCTGTAAAATGAATTGTTGACATTGTATTCCCCCTCGCAGAGAGGCACATTTTAGTCTCGATCCCAAGATTTGATGTTGCGCTTATCGGTACTTTCAATCCGAGAGGGCAAACAATTCCTAGGCTCGTTTGTTCAACTCCATCAATCTCCACATTTGTACTTAAATATCCAAGCCCTATGCCTCCGAAATAATTCAGCAGGACTCTATCTCCATATGAAACGAAAGAACCATTAAAAACAAGGCTTATAGAGCTCATAAGGACATGCCAGTTCTTTTCATTAAAATCAGCTTTATCAAGTGCGAAAAGAATATTCATTGATGGAGCGAGGGCATGATAATAACCAAATCCAAACATACTGTCATTTGCGCTTCCAAGGCTTGTCGAATAAAGTCCAGACCTGCTCCCATATGTAACACCGCTTACCCCACCTTTTAAAATTATACTATCTGATAATTTAACAGGGGTTATAGAAAAACTATTAGTGGTGATTGGCTCGACACTAGCCGATTCGCTTTTGACATCGATTGGGATATTAAATATTGCTGTTTCTCCGTCATATGTTTTTCCTTCAAAAGAACATGAATATCTGCCAGGCATAGACGGAGCATGGAACGACACTTTATGATGCCATTCTGAAGTCATCCATAGAAACGATACTGTATCATCTAATGTAATACCTTTTAATACAACTCCATTTAGATCAACAGGTTTAATTTCAACAAAAGATTTGCCTTTATATTCAGCATTTACAATTACATCAAAATCGTCATTAACTTTGATAATGTCTTTGCTTGGCTTAATAAAAACGCGAACATCGCCTTCCTCCCCCCATCCCGGCCCCGCAAAAAGGCCGCAGAAGAAGAGGACGAGAACAACCGGCGCGAAGCAGCGGATCAGTTTATACATACAAGGCACTTCCTTTCATTAATTAGCATGCCAGGATACCAGAGGATCGGTGGGCAGAGTATCAGAGCATCAGAATATCAGGTCTCGCCCGATTTACTGTTTTTCTGATTCCTGCTTACTGATGCTCTGATCACCTGGTCTGCTTCCTCCCTTCTCCCTTACTTCATCTTTACCACCCATAAATCCCTATACCCTCCATGGTTCCCACTTACATCCCCATCATTAGAATTTGTTCTGCCTACTAAAACATATCCTCCATCAGTGGTTTTCTTTATCTTACTGATAGATTCATCACTACTTCCGCCAATACACATTTGCCATTCAATATTTGTGCCACTTGAATTTAGCTTAACAAGCCAGCCATCTCCATTCCCATGATTTCCGCTTATATCTCCGTCATTTGAATCCGTCTCCCCTACACATATATATCCACCATCAGAAATCTGTATTATATCCCTTAATGAATCATATCCGCTCCCTCCTAGACATTTCTGCCATTCAAGAGTGCCTTGTGATGTTAGTTTAATGATCCAGGCATCAGCAATGCCTCCATGATTTCCATTCACATCTTTATCGTTTGATGGAGTATCTGCACATACTATATATCCTCCATCAGATGTTTGCTGAATGCCTGATGAATATTCATCGCCGCTTCCACCAAAACATTTCTGCCACTCGAGAGTGCCAAGTGAATTAAGTTTTACCACCCATAAATCTAAGCCTCCATTATTTCCGCTTACATCCCCATCGTTTGATCTGGCGGTCCCGGCAAAAACATATCCACCATCAGATGTTTGAAGGATATCACTTGCATGCTCCTCTAATGTTCCACCATAGCATTTTTGCCATTCAATATTTGTTCCGGTTGAATCAAGTTTAACAACCCAGCAATCATAATAAAAACTACCGCTAGAGTGAATTCCATTTACATCGCCATCGTTTGAACCTGTATATCCCGCATAAATATATTTTCCATCTGTCGTCTTAGTGATTTTAAATACACCTTCACTATTTGTCCCTCCAAAACACTTCTTTGATTCAACTGTTCCATTTGAGTTAAGCTTTACTAGCCACACATCACTATAACCGCTATTATGATTTCCACTGACATCACCATTGTTTGATAATGTTACGCCAGCAATAACATAATTTCCGTCAAGGGTTTGGTATACACTGCGAGCCACATCTTGATCACTTCCTCCAATATAATTCTGCCATTCAATACTCCCGCTTAAATTAAGTTTAATTGTCCAATAATCATATATACCTCGATTTATTCCAACCACATCCCCCTCGTTTGATGATGTAGAAAATCCAACAACAACATACCCTCCATCTATCGTCTGTAATACATCATTTGCTCCCTCATACCCGCTTCCTCCATAACATTTCGCCCATTCAATGGATAAGCCCGAAGATCCTCCAGGAGCATTACTTCCCCCTCCCGTCGGATTATTGCAGCCGGCCAAAAGAACTGATAAAAAGATAAATATAACCGTACAAAAACCAATAAACCAATAATAATTTCTCATTTTCCTGCTCCTTATTATTTCAGCTTCACAACGTAAAAGTCGCCAGAACCATGATAACCGCTAACATCACCGTCATTATTTGTATAAGTACTTCCGACAGCCAAATAACTTCCGTCAGGCATATTCTTGATCTTTCTTGCAACATCGTCTCCGCTTCCTCCAATACATTTTTGCCATTCCAATGCGCCCGATGAATTTATCTTAACGATCCAGATGTCATAACCTCCGTGATTATCTTTTACATCATGATCGGTAGAATCTGTGCTCCCAGTCAACAAATACCCCCCATCTGAAGTCTGGCGCACACTATAAAAGAAATCCCATCCGCTTCCGCCAAGACGGCTTTGCCATTCCAACGTGCCTGATGAACTGAGCTTTATCAGCCAGCCATCATAGAAACCATAGTTACCGCTCACATCTCCATCATTTGAATAAGTCGCTCCCGCAACGATATAGCCGCCATCGGATGTTTGCTGAATATCTTCAGCGTAGTCAGCATTCGTCCCCCCATAACATTTTTGCCATTCCAATGTGCCCGAAGAATTCAACTTGACGATCCAGGCATCGCATAATCCTTTCATACCGCTTACATCTCCATCGTTTGAATAAGTCGCTCCCGCAACGATATAGCCGCCATCGGATGTTTGCTGAATACCTTGAGCACGTTCTTCATTGGTTCCGCCCAGACTTTTTTGCCATACTATATTGGTCGCTGTGGAATCCAGCTTAACGATCCAAGCATCAGCGGCAGAGCTCCCACCATGCAACCCACCAACATCACCATTATTCGAAGTCGTATATCCAGCCAGAACATATCCGCCTCCGCTCATAGGGATCATCGAATTAATCCACTCAAGACCAGTCCCGCCGTAACATTTTTGGGATTCCAACGTTCCATTGGAAGATATCTTCGCGACCCAAATATCATCATCACTTGAATGATTCCCGCTTATATCTCCATTATTGGAATTTGTTGATCCAGCAATAATATATCCTCCTCCCTGTGCTTCACAAATACTTTTAATACTTTCCGACTTACTTCCTCCAAGACAATTTTGCCACTCGAGGCTCGCATTTGCGTTCAATTTGATAAGCCAACAATCACCACCACCATGGGAAGTCCCTACATCCCCTTCCATTGAAGACCAAGAAAGCCCAACTACAATGTCCCCGCCATCGGCAGTTTGAATAAGATCATATGCTGCTTCATAACTGCCTCCCCCATAACATTTCGCCCATTCAATGGATAAGCCCGAAGATCCTCCAGGAGCATTACCTCCTCCTCCCGTCGGATTATTGCAGCCAGCAAGGAGCCAGATAATGCTTATAATCACAATGATCGTGATTGCCGCCAATACTGATTTCTTCATAATTAGCAACCTCCCTTTCTTGTAGAATTAAGTATTAAGCGATTCAGACAAATCCTATCCCCGCTTAATCCTTACAACTTATTACTTAATACTTTTCTCCTCAGGCCATATAACAGACGCCCAACTTCATCACACAAATTTTCGACTGCAGAAAATTCATCGACATTGATATATCCCAGGTCGCGCGAAAGTATCAGATGATATTTGGTTTCTTCGAGAGACCCCTCTGACATATTTAGGAAATATGAATATTCCTTATCACTCCGTCTTTTAAATCCTTCCACTATATTAGTTGCTACAGAACTTGCTGAACGCCTAATCTGAGAAACCAGGCCATATTTCTCCTCCACCGGAAAACATTTCGTCCGTCTATAAACCTCAAGAACCATCTTGTGCGCCTTCTGCCATGCTATCAAATCCCTGAATGTCTTTATCCCCACCATTAATTTCTTTCTCCTTAATCCTTAATACTTACAACTTAATCCTTTTTCTTTACTCCTCAAACACCTCATCCTTCAACCCCTGATTAACTTTGATATTCTCATACTCCATCTCCGTATTAACGCTCCCCATCGACATCGTTACCATTGATCTGATCTTCTGCGGAACATAGGCAACTTCAGTGCTCGCTACTCCGCCACTTCGGGCGGAGTAAATCTCAACCGGCAGATAATCGATCTCGGAGAGCGACATCAGCGTGCCCTTGGGCGTATACATGGCGATCCGCACCGGAACATACTTTTCCGCGTCAATTATGAAATCCATCCTGCCAAGGAATTGATTTGCCTCCTTCGGCCTGCCTGTAATAATGTATTCGGTGGTCCCATGCTCGGTCACGGTAAGGTCAAAGTAATCAAGAGCCTTTGTAGCGTCCATTCCTTGCCCCCTGGCACCTGGTCCTTGACCCTTGATCTTGCTCAAATCCTGAGTGAATTTCCTCCCTGTATCAGGGCTGATAATTGTCATGATGTCGCCATTCGTGATGGTCGTCTGCTTCATTGGCTCCGTTATCTCGACTTTCGACTTGTCCCGCCCTTTCTGCCACATGCGCCCCTTTTGCGTCATCGTCTGAGGCCCCTTTGACGCGGCGCCGGGCAAGGAAATATTTGATGTGATCGTGGTCTTAGTGTCCGCCTGGAGGTCTTTGATAAGCGACTGCACGGATTTTAGTTTGGCCAATAATGCTTCTGCCTTCGCTCCTTGAGCTTCGGCGGACAAGTCGGCGGAAACGGTTTCCAGGCAAAATGTTGGAGCTGTCAAGAGAACTGCTACTATTAGAGAAGAAAGCAAGGCCTTGTTTAACATATTTTACTCCTTCCTGTGAAAACAGGTTTATGGTTTGTTGTGAAAAACCTTTTGAACATTGGTCGTTCAAGCGGAGTAAAAAGGAGAGTCCCTTTTTGGGTCTTTTTCATGCTTTTCGCCCCTTTGGAGGGGAACTCCGGTGGAGGGGTATCTTCCTCTCGCGTTTAAGCTGACAATATTATACCGCATTATGCCAAAAAAACAAGAGTAAATAGTTCAAAACTCAAAGTTCAAGACGCAAAACCTCGACTTAAGACCTAAAACCTTTTATCTTTCATTGTTAATATGCTTCTGGCAAGAATATTTGAGATACTTATGACACTTTCCAGTAAATGATCGACTTTTAATGCTCCGGACTTTCCGCTATCCCTCAATAACTCGAGCCAATATTTCGTTTCATTCGCGGATTTCAGTGAATGGTTATAAAAATTGATAAAATCCCTTCTTGAGCTTGACGACTTTGCTTCAACAATATTCGCCCCGATACTGGTAGCGCTTCTCAACAACTGCTTCCCGATCGTGCCGCAAACATATTCTTTTGGAAGACTATCAATATATTTAATGATCTCAAGCGCAAAAAGATACGATTCCCGCTTCACATCAGTTTTAAGCCTTGAGTCGCCGTCTTGAGCATTGAATCTTGAGTCTTGAGCCTGCTGCATATATATTTCCTCTCCCATGTGCCTAGATCTCCTTGATATCCTGGGTGTCCTTTACGGGCAGCCAACCGTTCCATTGTCTGGACCGGGAGAAAGCCGATACCCTGGCTTTTTACAGCTGCCCATCAATTGATGTAGCAACTTTCAAGCCAGAATACCGAAAATTCATTTTTATTGATAAATCAGTAAATTAATACTTTGAATTGCTTGTATCTGGAGGACTGAAGTGTTGATTTTGGCTACAAGTGTCGAAACCGCCTACAACATGGGGTAAATTGTCTTCTTAAGTCTTTGCGTCTTGAGTCGTCGTCTTGAGCCTTGAGTCTTGACCCTTGCGTCTCTTTTACTGCCCAAACATCCTTTTGACAAGAAGCGTCACGTTCATTATATAGTCTGACGCCGGGAGGAAGATAAGTTGGGATATCATGAGGGTTCCGATCAAGCGGCCGGCGATTATATAAAAGACCATCGTCCTGACATCGTCCTCCTTCCGCTTCCCCTTTATCGTCTGATCGGTTATAAGCGCGCAGGTTGGGTCGACCAGCAATGTGAGGAGGATAGTCGCGATGCCGTTCACGATACCCGACAGCTGAGTCGCTGTTACGCGAAACGCCGGCACTCTTGCTCCCGCATAGAGTGAAGAAAGAACGCCTATTGCGTAGATAGAAACCATCAGCACATTCCATATCAAAAAGGTTTTCGGCAGGCCGCGGAGGCTTAAGCCCGCAAATGTTTTCCTGGAGGGCAGACGGAACTTGCTCACCATCGACGCGAAATTCTTGGGATAAAAAGCGGATATTATCAGCATCGGCAGCGAGCCGATCTTTTCAAACTCAACTATCCCTTCCGTGAATACTGAAACGAAGAATGGGACAAGAAATGCCCCGATAAGGTTGCCGATGAAAGCCGCGAAAATGATCATCCTGAAGTCATTAAGCAAATTCTCTGGATTATTTCTAAGTATCGCAGTATCAACCATGCCGCCAAGAAGAGGCGCCTGGAGCATGTTGCTCATCCTGGAGATTAGAAGCGTCGCGTTGACGAATGAAAGCGATGTAGCAATGTTGCGGGCGCGGACACCGGCAAGCCGCATGGACGAAGATATCGTCTCGGTAAAATGTATCAGCCCTGTAAGAACGCAAACGATCAATAATGGTGTCATATTACCTTTTAACCCCTTTTGTCACTCGCTTCTGCTCGTGACATCTCCCCCTTAGCAAGGGGGAGATTATAGAGGGGGTTAACTCCTTGAATCCCTTCTCCCTTATCCTGCAGCTGTCGCACACCCCGCACGGATATTTTCCGCCCCTGTAGCATGACCACGTCAGGTAAAGGGGAGCTCCAAGCTTCAATCCGAGCCTGATTATCTGTGATTTCTTCAGATTAATCAATGGCGTCAGTATCTTTATGTTCCCTGCCCTTGTCCCCTTCTGAATGACCTTCTGAAAGACATTGTAATACTGAGGCCGGCAGTCAGGATAGCCGCTAAAATCAATGGCGTTCGCCCCGATAAAGACCGCTTCTGCACCTATCGCTTCCGCATAGGAAACGGCAAAGCTCAAAAATATCGTGTTCCTGCCGGGGACATAAGTTGAGGGGATCCCCTTCCCTATCCGCCTGATATCCCGATTCCCGGGTATCCTGATATCCTTATCTAGAAGCGATGATCCTTTCCATGGCAATTTGATCTTAATTATCTGATACGGAATTTTTGCGGCTTTAGCAATTCGAACAGCCGATCTGATCTCCCTTACATGCCTCTGCCCGTAATCAAATATCAGGGCATAGCACTTAAAGCCCTTTGACTTTGCGTAATATAAAGTGGTTGTAGAATCAATGCCGCCAGAAAGAAGAATAACAGCTTTTTTTGTTTTCATATTGTGCTCCCGCAAAAAGAAGAAAAACCCCACATTGAAATGCCTGCCCGTCCGGCAGGCGGGTGGGGAATCCCAATTCCCCAGAATTCATTCTGGGGTACTACCATCATCTTATATCTTTATTATTTGCCCGCGCTCCGCCCCTGTTGATATCAGCGATACTTTTGCCCCCGCCAGCTCCGAGATCCTTTCAATATATATCTTCGCGTTCTTCGGAAGATCCCCGTAGCTCCTCACATCCGCCAGGCTCTGCCTCCATCCGCGAAGTTCCTCATAGACCGGGGTGCACTTTTCAAGCTTCTCAAGGTCAGACGGGAAATTGGTGATTTTCTTTCCTTCATATTCATAGGCAGAGCAAATGTTTATCCTGTCAAGGCTGTCCAGGACGTCTATCTTTGTTATTGCAAGGCTTGTCAGCCCGTTGATCTCGGATGCGTGCTTCATTACAACGCCGTCGAACCAGCCGCAGCGTCTTGGACGCCCGGTGGTCGCCCCGTATTCCCCGCCCTTTTCCCTCAGCTCGTCGCCGACCGGCCCCGCTATCTCCGTTGGGAAAGGCCCGCCGCCAACCCTGGTAACGTATGCTTTTACAACTCCGAGGACATCATTGACCGCAGTTGGTCCGACACCTGCACCGGTGCACGCGCCGCCCGCGATCGGACTTGATGACGTGACAAAAGGATATGTGCCGTGGTCAACATCAAGCATTGTGCCCTGAGCGCCTTCCATCAGGATCTTCTTCTTCGCCTTTATCGCTTCGTTGATGAGAGCCGAGGAATCCTCAATAACAAGTTTTTTTATGGCGTGAGCGTAGCCAAGGTATTCGGTAAAAATATTTGATTCGTTCAGGTCGACTGGCATCTTGTAGAAATTCTCTATCTGGAATTTTTTCTCGGTGATGTTCCACTCAAGCTTATCCCGGAAGATTCTCTCATTATATAGATCGCCGATCCTTATGCCGCGCCTGTTGAATTTGTCCACATAACAGGGGCCTATCCCCCTGACGGTGGTCCCGATGCGGCCCGCCTCGCGCTTTTCTTCCTGCGCTTTATCAAGAAGTTTGTGGTACGGAAGTATCACGTGCGCCTGGCTGCTTATCTTCAAGTTGACGCAATCATATCCCTTTGCCTGCAGCGTACCTATTTCTTCAAGCAGGACAGCCGGATCGATCACGACACCGTTCCCGATGACGCATGTTACATTTTTATAAAATATCCCCGAGGGTATAAGGTGGAGTTTGAAAGTGTTATCCCCGATAACGACCGTATGGCCCGCGTTGTTCCCTCCCTGATAGCGCACGACCATATCGAACTGCTTCGAGAGGTTATCGATTATTTTGCCCTTGCCTTCGTCCCCCCACTGCGTGCCCACTACTATTGTTACTGACATAGGAAAGTATTATATCAACTTTTGACCTTTTATGACAATTAATATATGATAATGCCCATGGAAAAGAAATACTGCCTGGGCAACATCAATGACGATAAGCTGATAGACACACTGTCGAAAAAATTCGGCAGTGATGAATCCTGCGAATGGTTCCGCCAGATGTTCACCACGCTCGCAAAAATTTCCGCCGATAAAGCTGAGCTTATGGACATCAAGCTTATTAACAACATACTGAAGGAACTTCGTTACGCTTTCAAGATATTCACGCGATACAGGGATTACCGCAAAGTTGTGATGTTCGGCTCGCACAGGATACCTGACAAATCAAAGGAGTTCAGGATAGCGGAGGAATTCGCCAAAGAGATATCAAAGAAGGGCTTCATGGTCATCACCGGCGGCGGAGAAGGGATAATGGAAGCGGGAAATAAGGGCGCCGAACCAGGCAAAAGCTTTGCCGTGAACATCAAGCTTCCCACCGAGCAACTCCCGAATCCTTTTGTCCGCGGCGAGAAGCTGATCACGCTGCGCTATTTCTTCACAAGGAAACTTATTTTTATAAAGGAATCGGATGCAACTGCGCTGTTCCCGGGCGGATTCGGCACGCATGATGAGGCCTTTGAGGTATTGACGTTGCTTCAGACCGGTAAAACCCCTCCAAGGCCGTTGGTATTTGTCGATACAAAGTTCGGCTGGTACTGGAGGGACTGGCTCAAGTTCATAAAGAACAACTTATTGGGGAACCGGCTTATTTATGAGAACGACATGCATTTATTCAAGGTGACCAATGACGTGGACGAAGCGGTGGACTTTGTCGCCAATTTTTATAAGAACTATAACTCCATCAGGTACGTGGGAAGCAGGACCATATTGAGACTAAATAGCGCCTTGACGGACCATCAGATCGGCAGATTGAACAGGGAATTCAAGGATATTCTGACTTCGGGCAGCATTGAAAGCTGCAGCCCCACCACGGAAGAAGTAAAGGACAGGGACAATATCGACCTGTTCAGGTTAAGCCTTAACTTCAACAGGTACAATTACGGCAGGCTGCACGAATTGATACACGAGATAAATCGCTTCTAGGATTTAAACCGGTCGGATATGGATATCCTTTAGCTGTTTCGCATCCACCGTATCAGGAGCATTAGTTAGAGGACAAACCGCTGATTGAGTCTTCGGAAATGCTATAACATCGCGGATCGAATCCATTCCAGCCAGCATCATCACCAATCTATCAAGTCCAAGAGCAATCCCTCCGTGCGGAGGCGCGCCGTATTCAAAAGCTTCCAGCAAAAATCCGAACCTTAACTTTATTTCCTCTTCTGATAATCTGAGCATCTTGAATATCTTTGCTTGAATATCAGGCCGGTGTATCCTGATGGAGCCGCCGCCGATCTCAACACCGTTCAGGACAAAATCATAAGCTTGAGCTTTGATCGATGCCGGGTCCTTCATGAACCGCTCTTCAATGTCATCCCATGATCCTTGAGGAGCTGTAAATGGATGGTGGCGCGAAACCCAGCGTTTTTCCTTATCATCATACTCAAGCAGCGGAAAATCAGTTATCCAGATATAATTGAACTTAGCAGGATCGATCAGGTTAAGTTTTTTTCCAAGCTCAAGCCTTATCTGTCCAAGGACCGAATTTGCGACATCCGGCCTGTCCGCGACAAAGAAAAGAATGTCACCGGTCTCCCCTTTTAATCGGCTGATGATCGAATCGAGTTCTTCCTTCTTCAAAAACTTTGCAATCGGCGACTTGATGCCGTCGGTCCCGATAATAATATAAGCCAGCCCTTTTGCGCCCAGTTTCTTTGCCTCGGCTTCCATGTTATCAAGCTCGCTCCTTGAGAACTTAGCGCATCCTTTTCCGTTGATCGCTTTAACAAGCCCGCCGGACTTGGCAGTTTCCGCAAAAACCTTGAACTCAGTGCCTTTAGCAATATCGGTGATATCAACCAGCTCAAGCCCGAAACGAGTGTCCGGTTTGTCAGTCCCATACTTCGACATCGATTCATCCCAGGTCATCCTCGGTATCGGCAGCTTGAACTCAGGGATCCTTTTGTGGATATAAAATTTCTCCTCGTCCTCCTTTATCGATTTCATGATATAGCCCATCATCCTCTCGATAACGTCAAGGACATCATCCCGATCGACAAAGCTCATTTCCAGGTCAATTTGAGTGAACTCGGGCTGCCTGTCCGCCCTTAGATCCTCATCCCGGAAGCAACGGACTATTTGGAAATACTTTTCCATGCCCGCAACCATTAAAATCTGTTTGAAGAGCTGAGGAGACTGCGGAAGCGCATAGAATTTGCCTGGATTTACCCTGCTTGGGACCAGGTAATCACGGGCTCCTTCAGGAGTTGATTTGGTCAAAAAGGGCGTCTCGATCTCAAGGAAACTGTCATTATCAAGGAAATCCCTGGCTGCCTTGATAATTTTGTGGCGGAATACGAGGTTTTCCCTCATTTCATCCTTCCTTAAGTCGATATAGCGGTACTTTAATCTGACATTTTCATCAATAACCTGAGTCGGATCGGCTATCTCAAAAGGCGGAGTTTTGGATCTGTTCAATATCTCAAGATATGAAGCGACAACCTCGATCTCGCCAGTCGGCATTTTAGGGTTAACTGTCCCCTTTGAACGCTCAATGACCTTTCCTTTAACAAGGGTGACGAATTCCGGCCTCAGCTGTTCCCCTATTTTATGGAGTTCTTTATTCGTCACGTCAATCGTCACCTGGCATAAACCCGACCTGTCGCGAAGGTCAATGAAGATCAATCCCCCGTGATCGCGACGCCGGTGAACCCAGCCGCAGAGGACGACATCTTTGTTGATATCTTTCTTTCTCAGTTCACCACAGTTATATGTTCGCTTCATCTGTTTTCCCCGTTCTGATATGAGTAATCACCCCATATTAAAATATGGGGAATTCCGTTACATTCCCCACCCGCCTGCCGGACGGGCAGGCAATTCATTGTGGGGTTCTCCCTACTCTACCGATTACCTCCTCAAACCTGACCTTCTCCTGGGTTTTGCGGTCCATTGACCTGACCACCGCCAGGTTATTCTTTAGCTCATCATCCCCTATTATAATGGCGAATTGTGCCTTGAGCTTGTCTGCCGCCTTAAGCTGCGAGTTCAAGCTCTTGCCCTGATAATCCATATCTGACTTGATCCCCATGTTCCTCAAATTCCTTAACACCTCGAATCCTTTTTCCCTGGCGGCATCCCCCAAAGTGGCTATGTAAACTTTCAATCTATTGTCATTTGGTATTTTGATCTTCTGATCTTCAAGGACAAGCATAAGCCTGTCAAGCCCTATGGCAAAGCCAACAGCCGGCGTTGGACGGCCTCCCAATTCTTCAACCAGATTGTCGTATCGGCCGCCTCCGCATACCGCATTCTGCGCCCCGAGCTTCCTGGAAACTATCTCAAAAGTGGTCTTTGTGTAGTAATCAAGCCCCCTTACAAGCCGCTTATTCAGCTTATAGTTGATCCTGTACTGCTTAAGGTAGCCGATCACCCTGTCAAAATGATCCTTACAGTCGCCGCAAATATAATCGATCGATGCGGGGGTCTCTTCAATGATCTTCTGGCATCCGGCTTCCTTGCAATCAAGTATCCTTAGGGGATTTGTCTTGAACCTGTTCCTGCAGTTTTCGCATAGATGCTCGAGCTTTCCTTCAAAATACTTTTTCAGCTGCTCCTTGTAATTGGGCCTGCAGATTGTACAGCCAACGCTGTTTATATCAACTTCAAGGTCAGAGATGCCGATCTCCATGAAATACCTGATGCCAAGCTCTATCACTTCTACATCGATCAAAGGATCGCCTGAGCCGAAGACTTCGATCCCCGCTTGATGGAATTGTCTGGACCTTCCGGCCTGCGGCCTTTCATAACGGAACATCGGCCCGACATAATAAAGCTTGACGAATTCATTCTGGCCAAGAAGACTATTTTCAATAGAGGCGCGGACAACGGGCGCTGTTTCCTCAGGTCTAAGAGTTATCGATCGATCGCCTTTATCAAGGAAGGTATACATCTCTTTGCCCACGATATCGGTGTCATCGCCGATGCTTCTTGCAAAAAGTTCCGTCTGCTCGAATATCGGCGTCCTTATCTCGGCGTAGTTGTAGCTTTCAAAGACCGATCTTGCCTTTGATTCAATGAACTGCCATTTTTGCACTTCCGCCGGAAGTATGTCGCGCGTTCCTCGAGGGCTTTCGTATTTCATACGGGGGATTATAGCATAATTAGGGACTGCGGTAGACTTTAATCCGGTTTTGAAGCCACCAGTACAGGATTGCTCAAATTGTTCGCCTTTATCTCTCTCTCAGCCTTGTCGGAATGGAAAAGTAATTGCTCATACAGGCTGATAAACTGCATTGTTCCGCCGGACTTCTGGTATGTGGCGATCCCTGCCCTGAAGCTGAGCGTTCTCGGCCCCTTGTCGGCGGAAGTGAACGGCCCTTGCTTGAACTCAACAGGATGTTCCGATAAAAATCCCAGCAATCCTTTAGCGTATTGCGATGCCTCTTCCGTAGAAGCGTTTGGCAAGCAAACATAAAATTCATCCGCCGCTCCGCCTCTTCGGGAGTTGAACGCCAACTGATATTTGGCATCTTTGATGCCCATTGTATTCTTGAACTCATTTATTAATCGGGCAAAGCTTATTATTACCCAGTCGCCGGAAAGGTGGTCTCCCTTATGAGCACCCGAAGTATCCGTAAATCCGTTATTGAATCGTTTGTTATCGACCAGATCTATTGCGATCACGGATAGCGGCTGATCACTTAATTGCGCCCTCTTGAACTCATCCCTGAGCTTTTCTTCAAACGCCCTCTGGTTTGGAAGCCCGGACAATTGATCCGTCCTGGCCAATCTCAGGATCTCCTGATATGATTCCGCGTCCCTTGTGGCTATTGTAAGTATGTTATTAATCGTCCTTAGAAGCGACTGTTCTTCCCTGGTCAATTTTATCCCGTCAACGTTCACTACTCCCAGCACTTTTCTTTCCGTGACATCGCCCTTTTTCTCTTCCACGACCATTGCGTGGCTCATGAATGACTCATCGGGCTTGTTCAATATCCCTTCTGTGCCCTTTTCCTCGCTGCCTTTCAATTGTTCATAGACCGACGGATGTGTTATCTTAAGCTCTTTGATACTTTCATCCGATAATTTTTCTGTTGACATGATTGTTCTGGTGACGCCATTCTCTGTCACGGTTTTCGGCCTTGTGATATAAACTTCCCCTTTGCTCACGAATATTTCTCCGCCGATCTCGGCAACATACCCGGATATTTTTTCGCCCAGCGGGATCTTCTGGCCGACCAATTCGACCTTGTGTTTCCCGTCTTCGTTATCTTTGTCCTTATCCCTTTGCCGCTCCTGCCCGCCCTTTTTATCCGGTTCAGGCTTTTGAGCGGCTACTATCACAATATTTTGTTTGTCCCCTTCCCTGACAAGCAGCCCTATGGAAGCTCCGATCTTTTTGCCGTTCGTCTGGAATATCTTTACTAAAGTGCCTATGACGCCAGCGAACCTTTGCTCCAGGGGAATGGCCCCGTTTATCATGGCCTCCGTGAGCTGCCTGATACCCTCCGCCGAATTATAGTTTATTTCTAATTGTTTCTTCGCTAATGCCAGATTATTAACAAAGTCCCTCTGCATATAAATAACGGCAAGTGCCGGTGATATCTTGTCCAGTATCTCATTGGTTAAAGCTTCCACCTGCCTGTCCGCGAATATCGGGTTTGCTTTTTGCTTCACTAATATATTATATTGTTCATTCGCGATCAGCAGTATCAAAGGTTTGCGGTTAAAATCGACTATACGATTATAATTTTCCTTGATGTCAGCATAAGTGACATTTGGATTGACCTTCCTCAACCGCTCCAGATCTGCTTCAATATCATCCTGAGCTTCCACAAAATGCCTCAACGTTGTTTTAAATACATCCTGCCCCAGGTTCAATAGCTCCGCATAGTCTTTATTTTTATTCTCCTTCGCCCAATCGGCGGCTACTCTCTTGGCCTCTACATAAAATCCTGCAAAGATCCTGTGTTCAACTTCAAGTCTATTTATTTGTGGGATTAGTAATCCGCATAACCCGACTATCTTCTTGCCCTCATCACTGTCCTTTTCTATCCCTTGCGCTTTCAAATATGCCTTTAAAATATCGCATTCTTCAGTTTCAGAAAATTCCTTAGGAACGTATAGCTTCTTCTTGAATTCGGCAACCAGCCCCTCCAGATGCTTCCTGTCATTGGCATCTTTGCCCGCGAGCCTTGCCGGAAGTTTATCGATCCCCGCCTTAGCAAATGCATCCCTTACTCTTTGTGGAAGGTCCGCCCTCATCCCCCATTCCAGCCAAAATTTCCTGTCTCTTACAAACCATTTTTTCACACTTTGCTGTATCATGATGAAAGTATGCGCTACCACAGGATTGTTCGATGCCTCCTCAATTGCTTTCCCGGCAAGATTAAAGGCATACGTGATCTGGCCTTTTTCTCCCATAGGCCTTAAGTAGCTGGAATATCTGGAAACACGGTCTCCCAGCCTTCTCTCTTCGCTTTTTATCTCACCATTTTCATTATATGAATACCCGGCTGTCCCTGCCGCTCCCACGATATCTGTCATGCTTTCGCACATTACTTCTGTGACGTCGCTTTTCCCTTCAGCGGAAGCGGCCTTGCTTAGCAAAGCGTTGCAAGCGCGAAGCATTGAGTTCTGCTTCGATAAAGCGATATCCAGAACTAGCCCTTTCTCCCTTAATGCGGCTTCAATGTCCTCCCGCCTTACCCTCTGGCCTTCCGGGATACATTCTCTTAATAGCGGCAATACTATCTCTAATTGAGATGCACTGAGGTAACCCTGTAGCGAAACGGATGTTTTCAAAACCTTTGTTAAGCTGTATCTTGACGTAACGGTCAGTGTGCCAGGATATTTGATCCTGGACAAAATACTATCGCGCGCAGCGTGAACTGCGATCGCCCTTAATCTGCCGCTATTCATACCATTTGCCATATCAATATTTTCCTTTAGGCAAGGATACATTCCCCTCTAAAAAGGACATTTACCCCTTCCATATATATATCGCCATATTTGACCGAAAATTTCACAATTTTTAGTGAAATTTAACGCGATTTCTGCCGATATATACCCGGCAGGCCAAATAAGCCTGCGAGGGGTAGATTTAATGGCAATGGAAATTCCCAGAATTCCCGGAAACGGCATGAACATGCCCGCAGGTTCCGGCTCGCGCGGATCAATCGATATTGAAAGGATAATGGGCTGTTCCGCGTTTAGAACGCTTCGTTTAAGGGCAAGAATTACTCCCAGATTGTCGGTTTTCATGGAAACGCTGGACAAAGTGCTTTCACTTGACCTTCCGCAAAAACCGGTTGAAAACCCGCATAGCATGAATGACGGAACGATCCTAACTGAAGCGAAAAAGATCCTCGTAAAATTTATTCAATATTATGAACACAAATACGGGACCAAAGTCTATGACTATAACAGGGATAAGCTTCCGGAGATCCGCGTATTTATTGAACGGGATCACCCTGATTGCAATCTCCACCATCTTTTTGCTCACCTGCTTAAAGAATATGTTCGTAGTGAACGCCATGTCGGCCAGGGCGCCGCTTTAGACCTCCAGGCGCTTGACGCGGTAAACAAAAGCTACAGGGGAACCGTTATCTTCACAAAAGCGCTTGAAATAATATCCCGCAAGGAAGATTTTGACTCAAGCACGATATCATTCATTCGAAGGAACTCTTCCCAAAGACCGGAAGTTATGATCGAGGAAGACCAGGACATGAAGGACTTCCTGCAAAGAGCGACAGACGAAGATATTCTGAAGATCATTGATATATTGCGTTATATAGAAGAGAAAAAACGGATCAACTTTACAAGGGTTGCCGTAAGCAACAGGGTCGCGATCCTTGCCGGCACAAATGTGGCAACTGTGGAAGGTGAAAGCGTCACCATACAAAGTTTAACCCTGAATAATTTACCGTATCCGCTGCCCGAAGTCATTGGAGATCGTATCGATGTGACGGCCAGAACAATTGATATTGAAAAACTTATGAGCAGTGCCGCGCTGAGGCTGACGCGATTATTCTGGCATTCCGCATCGGATAATGGCAAAGTTCAGGCAGAAATGCTCAGAACGGCGCTTTCCGTTGATCTGCCGCAAATCAAAGACGTAAAAGAAGAGGTCTCCCAATTGAGCGATGAGCAAATACTTGCCGAAGCGGACAAGGTGATGGAAGTATTGTATGAGAAAGTAAAAGACAATGAAAATTTGCGGGATACAATAGGGAGAGGCCCAAAACCTTCTCTTGTTAAATTTGTGGAAAGCAACATGACGCATTTCAATCCGTCACAGCTCTACGGCCCTATTGTTTCCCCGATCGAATTATACCTGGACAATTTAAGCTCTCCGGATCATATAACAAAACTCAGGGATTGTTACAGGAAAACATTGATCCTTACAATCGCGCTGGATATACTTTCAAATATTCATGATTTTACTCCCGCACTCATCGCTTTTATCCGTTTATGGTGCCCGCAGACCGAAAAGATCGAAGATATCAAAGCCCTGCTTGGGTTGGAAGACGAAGAAATAATGAAAATTATCCGCCTGCTCCAGTATGTTCAAAGAAACATGGGGACCAGGATCAACAAAATAACGATAGAAACCTCGAGATCAGGATCAGAGAAGAGCGGCAATAAAACGGTATTAATAAAAGGAAAAGACGTTATCATATTTACCGACGCATTAGAACCCATAAATCCCCCTTTAACTTCGGCTGTCGAGAAATATATCGGGGTATCATTTATATAACCTGAATCCCTGTTGCTGACTTTCCCTCCTCATGTTAATATTCAAAAGCTATGCGCTGGAAAGGCTTAATAGATAAATACCGCGACTATCTGCCGATAACGGATAAAACGCCGGTCATCACTCTGAACGAGGGCAATACCCCTTTGATATATGCTGAAAAATTGAGTCAGCTTACCAAGTGTAAGGTCTACCTAAAGTATGAAGGCATGAACCCGACCGGCTCATTCAAAGACAGAGGCATGACCGTTGCCATCAGCAAAGCTGCCGAGAAAAAGTTCAAGGCAGTTATATGCGCTTCCACCGGCAATACCTCGGCATCCGCGGCGGCCTATGCCGGAAGAGCCGGGATCGATTGCATAGTAATAATACCCAGCGGGAAGATCGCGCTTGGCAAGCTTGCCCAGGCGATGATGCACGGAGCCAAAGTTTTTGCCGTCCAGGGAAACTTTGATGAGGCGCTGAAACTGGTAAGGGAACTCGGGGAAAAGTATCCGATCGATATCGTCAATTCAATAAATCCTTTCAGGATTGAGGGCCAGAAGACCGCGGCCTTTGAGGTGGTTGAACAACTTGAATCAGTGCCTGATTTTCTTGCCATCCCGGTGGGCAACGCGGGCAACATCACGGCCTACTGGAAAGGATTCAAGGAATATTACGAGAACAAGGAGATATCCAGATTGCCAAAGATGGTGGGCTTCCAGGCGGAAGGCGCAGCCCCGATAGTAAAGGGTCATCCTGTTGAAAAACCCGAAACCGTCGCGACCGCGATAAGAATCGGCAATCCCGCCAGCTGGAAATCCGCGGTTGCCGCGGCCGAGGAATCAGCAGGATCCATATCGATCGTAACAGATGATGAAATACTGGAAGCATACAGGATGGTTGCCAAGCTCGAGGGAATATTCTGTGAGCCAGCTTCAGCCGCTTCAATTGCCGGCACTATCAAGCTTGCCAAAAAAGGGATCATCCCCGACGGCTCGGTAGTAGTGTGCGTACTGACAGGCCACGGCTTAAAGGACCCGGATTGCGCGGTTAAGCAAGGGGCCAAGCCGATCGAACTCCCCTGCAAAGTATCCGCTATCGTTAAAGAACTAGGGTATTGATCCTGTTTTATGCCCTCAAAAGTATGCATCGTAAAATGTCCGGATTACTCCCCTGAAAATGTTGATCAAGCCATAGCAAAAATATTCCAGCTCCTCAACCTGGGTTCCCTGATCAGCCCAGGCCAGAAAGTGCTTCTAAAGCCGAATCTTTTGACCGATACCCCTCCTGATAAAGGGATAACCACACATCCGGCAATAATCAAAGCTGTTGCTGAAGAGGTCAAGGGTCTTGGAGCAAGCCCATTTCTTGGAGACAGCCCCGGAGGTGCCGGCGTTCAATACAGCAAGGCGATAGATCAAACCGGCATGAAGCATGCCGGCATCCCGATCGTGAACTTTGAGGAAAGTTCCACGAAAGGCTTCATTTCTAAAATAGCTCTTGATGCGGACGTGATAATCAATATGCCCAAGCTGAAAACGCACGAGCTTACCCAGATGACTTGCGGCATAAAGAACATGTTCGGGTGCGTTCCGGGGCTGCAAAAAGTAAAGTATCACTTTGACGCGCCAAGGCCGGAAGAATTTTCGGAGGTCCTGGTCAATATTTTTGAGAAGGTCCGCCCTGCTATAACAATAGTTGATGCGGTAGTTGTAATGGAAGGTCAGGGCCCTGCGAACGGTAAATTACGGCGATTGAACCTTTTAGTGGCATCAACCGATACAGTGGCGGTTGACGCCGTATGTTCAAGAATGATCGGATATGAACCGATGGAGATAGATACTACAAGGATAGCTTATCAAAGAGGCCTGGGGGAAGCGGACATATCAAAGATCGAGATCCTGGGCGATAAGCTTGAGATCTTTGAGGATTTTCAGCATCCAAAGTATATTGCCTCTTTATTAAATAGAATTCCAAAGCACCTAAACAAGTTTATCAAGCCATTGATAAATATCATAAGGAAAAGGCCAAAGATCAACAAAAAGAAATGCGTCAAATGCATGATCTGCGTTAATTCGTGCCCTTCTCACGCCATCGACAATAAAAGCTTCAAAATCAACAAAAATAAATGTATAATGTGCTTTTGTTGCCGCGAGCTCTGTAAATACGGCGCCGTGGACCTGAAAGAAAGCATATTATGGAAATTACTGGTTTTTCTAAAGAAACATCTGATGTCGTGATCCTGCTGAACGGACCAGGAGAACTTTCTTCTTATGTAAAGCCAACGGTTGAAGCGCTTAACAAAAGATCAGCAAACATAAGGATCATTTTATTGTTCACTCCATGCCCCTACTCCACCGGGAAAGAGGTGGAGATCGCTAAGTCCATCCCGGGCGTAGCGCACGTGATAACAGACAAAGAATTCACCAGATGGGCGCTTTTCAGGGTCCCGCCCGAACACATCACGTTCAGCCGCAGAGGGGTGGTCGTTTTCATGGGCGGGGACATCCTTTACGGCAAGGTGATCGCAAAAAGGCTTAAATATCCCGCTTTGGCTTATTCGGAAGCTTACGCGAAATGGCCCAAAATATACAAGAAATTCCTCGTCCCCGATAAAATGATCTTTGACAAGTTCAAAATACAGGGCTTCCCGGAAAACCAGCTTCAAGTAGTCGGCAACCTGATGGTGGACAGCGTAAGATCGGACAGAAGCAGGGAACAGGTCTTTGACGGGCTTAAGCTTGACCGGAACAAAAAACTGATATCTTTTCTTCCCGGAAGCCGCGAGTTCCAGATAAGCTTTACTCTTTCTTTCTTCAGCAAGGTCGCGGATGACATAAGGCAGCTGATGAGTAATATTCAATTTGCGTTCGTCATCTCGCCTTATCTTCCGGAATCAATATTAAAGAAATACATGGATAAAGCGGATCCGTCGATAAAGCTTGTGACTTCGGACCAGCATAGCATCATAAAAGCATCGGATCTTGTCATAACAGTACCCGGGACAAACACGGCGGAGGTAGCGGTACTCGGAACACCGATGATGGTCGTGTTCCCGTTAAATAACTCCCAGCTTATTCCCCTTGAGGGAATATGGGAGATCATAGGAAAGATCCCGGTACTGGGCTTCCTTTTCAAGAAATTTTATGTTAAAATCGCTCTCTTAAAAACGAGGTTTTTTGCTATACCGAATATTAAATCAGGCCTGGAAATAGTCCCTGAGCTCAAAGGCAATATCCAGCCAAAAACAATAGCGGAAAACGCCGTGTCATTGATGGGTAACACAAAAAAGTTAAATGAAATGAGGATCCGGCTTAAAAATTGCCTGGGGAACGCGGGGGCAAAAGACAGGATCGCGCGGGAGATATTGGAATTAATTAAATGAAGCTTTATCTAAGATTGTTCAAATATATCCAAAGACCCGAGTGGATAAACATACTTATCGCGTTCGTGTGCGTAGTACTGCTTTCCGCGTGCAACATAGTGACGATCCCCCTGGCAAGCGTGCTGTCAAAAGCCATGGCCGAGAAGAATTTCATGATGCTTAATACTATCGCTATCACGGTCATGAGCCTGTATTTTATCAGGGGGCTGCTGAATTATGCCCAGGTTTACCTGATGTCTTTCGCGGGACAGAGGATTATCATTGACCTGAGGATGGATCTTTACAAACACCTGCAAACATTATCATTTGATTTCTTTTCAAAGTGGCGTGTCGGGGACGTAATGAACAGGATCATGGGCGATACGGGCGCTCTGCAGGGCGCCATGGTCGTCAGCATCACCGAATCGCTCCCTAACTTATTAACTTTAATCGGCGCTTTAATTTATTTGCTTAAACTTAATTTCAGACTTACTGTCTTGACCCTGCTTGTAACCCCGATAATAGTTTTTATCATTGCGAGATTTTCCGAACAAATCAGACAGGTCGCCCTTCAGACCCAGAGGAAAGCATCGGACATTTCATCGATCCTGGCTGAAAAAGTTTCCGGGATCAAAGTGGTCAAGTCCTTTACCACAGAGCAATATGAGATAAAAAAGTTCGAGGACGAAGTGGAGAAAAGCTTCTGGCTTACGATGAAGGAAGTGCAAATAGACGCGACCCAGCGGCCATTGATAGAGCTCCTGCAGGCGCTGGCGGTCACCCTTGTCATCTGGTACGGAGCTTTTGAGGTCGTGTCAGGGCGCCTGGCGATCAACGACCTTATAGCTTTCTTTGTCGGCATTGGCGTAATAGCGACCCCGCTCGCGACACTGGGAAGGATCTATATGACGATAAAAAGGGCGCTTGGCCCCGCGGAAAGGGTATTTGAGATACTTGATTCAAAGCCTACCATAACTGACGCGAAAGACGCGGTCGACATCCCGGGAATCAAAGGCGAGGTAGAGTTCAAGAACGTGTTTTTCCAATATGAGGAAGGGAAAACCATACTGACCGACATCAATTTCAAAACCAGAGCCGGAGAAATAATAGCTATTGTCGGCCGATCGGGTTCAGGCAAAAGCACCCTGGTAAGCCTTATGCCAAGATTTTATGACCCGAGCAAGGGCACTGTAAGCATAGACGGAATGGATCTAAAAAAAGCAAAGTTATACTCTTTAAGGAAACAGATAGGGATAGTGCACCAGGACACGGTATTGTTCATTGGAACGATCAGAGAGAACATATCCTACGGCCGCTTCGATGCTTCCGAGGAGGATATCATTGCTGCCGCGAAAGCCGCCAATCTCCATGATTTTATAATGGGCCTTCCAAACAAATATGATTCGCTTGTCGGGGAAAGAGGAACGCTTCTTTCCGGCGGGGAAAAACAAAGAGTTTCGATCGCGAGGGCGATATTGAGGGACCCGAGGATCCTGATACTTGATGAAGCGACATCTTCGCTTGATACGGAATCCGAACGGCTCGTTCAGGATGCGATGGAGAGGTTGATTAAAGGGAGGACCGCGTTCATAATCGCGCACAGGCTTTCAACCGTTCAGATCGCGGACAGGATACTGGTAGTAGATAAAGGCCGTATCATTGAAGAAGGCACGCACAAAGAATTAATGGAAAAAGGCGGGCTTTATAAGAGATTATATGACATGCAGTTCAGGGACGAAGAAAATAATGAACAATAAGGAGGCATGAAATGAGTAAAAATGTATCGAAGCCAAAAGTTGTGATCCTTGCCGGCGGAATGGGGATGAGGTTAAAAGAGGAAACGGAATATAAGCCAAAGCCAATGATCCTGGTGGGCCCCCACCCTATTCTCTGGCACATAATGAAAATATACATGCAGCATGGATTCAATGAGTTCATTATCTGCCTGGGTTACAAGGGCGATATGATCAAAGAATATTTCTTGAACTTTGAGGCCTTTAACAACGATTTCACATTGGAATATGGCGATAAATGCAGGATCGTTCCTCACAGATCATCAAACCATGATAATTTTAAAGTGACGCTTGTTGACACTGGAATAGACACTATGACTGGCGGAAGGCTCAAGCTCATTGAAAAATACGTTGACACGGAGAATTTCATGTTCACATACGGTGACGGCGTTTCAGATGTTAATGTAAAAGAACTCTACAATTACCACATAAAGAACGGGAAGATCGGAACTGTCACAGGCGTTCACCCTGAATCGAGATTTGGAGAACTAATAGTAAAAGAAAACAGTGTTCTCGATTTCTCAGAAAAACCGCAGATAAAGGAAGGGTTCATAAGCGGCGGATTCTTTGTGCTCAACAGGAATATATTTAAATATATCGAAAAAGATTGCTTCTTCGAAAAAGAACCGATGGAAAAACTGACAAAGGATAAGCAGCTCAATGTGTATAAGCATACGGGTTATTGGCAGTGCATGGACACGTATCGTGACCTGACGCATCTGAACGACTTGTGGAACAAAGGAAAAGCCCCATGGAAGACATGGAAATGAGGAAATTAGACATCAGAAGTGGGTTTGGAAATGAGAAATTAGAGGTGAGAAATTTCAGCCTCTCACCTCTCACATCTAACCTCCTGACTCAATTCTCACTTCCTATTACCTCATTTCTAAATAATAGTTGGTGGATTCAAAGTTTATGATCAACCGTACCTTTTGGCAGAATAAAAGAGTCTTTATAACCGGCCATACGGGCTTCAAAGGTTCCTGGCTTTGCATTTGGCTCAATATGCTCGGGGCTAAGGTGACAGGATACGCGCTGAAACCCCCGACAAAACCAAGTCTGTTTGAGCTTTGTAAGATCGACAGGCTTGTCAGATCAACAATCGGTGATATAAGGGATCTGCCTAAGCTGAAAAGAGCGCTCCTCGCGGCAAAACCTGAAATAGTGATACACATGGCCGCGCAGCCGCTCGTGAGGGATTCCTATGATATGCCTGTTTACACTTTTGAAACAAATGTAATGGGTACCGTAAATGTTCTTGAAGCCGTAAGAAGCTGTAAAAGCGCGAAAGCTGTGATCAATGTGACCACGGACAAATGTTACGAGAACAAAGAAAAGTTGACAGGATATAAGGAAGATGAGCCCCTTGGAGGATTTGACCCCTACTCCACCAGCAAGGCATGTTCTGAGCTCGTCACTCAAGCTTACAGGCGTTCGTTCCTGCACGACAGCGTTGCTGTCGCGACAGCAAGAGCAGGCAACGTCATCGGCGGCGGCGACTGGTCAAAAGATCGGCTTGTCCCTGATTTCATTAAAGCCATCTTAAAAGGACAAAAGCTTCATATCAGGAACCCGGGATCAATAAGGCCGTGGCAGCATGTCCTTGAGTCGCTCAGCGGATATTTGATACTGGCTGAGAAACTTTATAAATACGGACAGAATTACGCTGAGGCCTGGAACTTCGGACCGACCGAAAGGGATGCGAAGTCCGTAGAATGGATCGCGAAAATACTTTGCGACAAGTGGGGCAAGGGCGCTTCGTATATCACAGATAAAGGAAGGCATCCGCATGAAGCGCATTATTTGAAGCTTGATTCAGCAAAGGCGAAGAAAAGGCTGGATTGGAAGCCCAGGTGGGATCTGTCAAAGGCGATTGAAAAGGTGGTTGAATGGACAAAGGCATACAAGACCGGCAGCGATATTAAAAGGATCTGTCTGGATCAAATCAAAGAATATACGGATATCTAGCATGAAGAAGATCTTAATGACTGGCGCCACCGGTTTCCTGGGAAGCAACCTCCTCAAGTCGCTGCTAAAAGATGGGCATAAAATAACAATATTAAAAAGGTCATTCTCAAAGATCGAAAGGATACAGGATGAGATCAAAGAAGTAAACATCTTTGATATTGATAAAACTCCAATAGATAAATTGTTCAGTAAGGGATCATTTGATATCATTCTTCACTGCGCCACGGATTACGGAAGGAAGAATACGGATCCATTGATGATAACGGACGCGAATTTGATGCTTCCGTTAAAACTTCTTGAGATCGGGATAAAGAACAAGGTACCGTGCTTCATAAACACGGACACGTTGCTGGACAAAAGGGTCAATCATTACAGTCTCTCAAAAAAACAGTTCAAGGAATGGCTCAATTCCTATTCCAGGGAATTGATCTGCGTGAACATTGCGATTGAACATTTCTTCGGACCGTTCGATGACAAAACCAAATTCGTATCTTTCGTCATAGACAAGATCATATCAAACGCCCCGGAGGTACAATTGACCAAGGGAGAGCAAAAAAGGGACTTCATCTATATCGACGACGTTGTAGATGCCTTTATCAAAATAATAGGTAATATCGATGGCCTGGAAAAGGGATTTTATGCTTATGAGATCGGCTCAAATGAACAGATCGCGATAAAGGCACTTATTGAAATGATAAAGCAACTTTCCCGCAATAACATGACCAAATTGAATTTTGGCGCCCTGCCCTATCGTGAAAACGAGGTAATGCAATCAAATGTCAACACAAAGGCGGTCCGTGCCCTGGGATGGTCGCCGCGTTATCCCCTGAAGGAAGGTCTTAAAAAAACCATCGAAGCGGAAATAAAAGCGAGAAAACAATGAAAATACTAATTACCGGAGGCTGCGGATTCCTAGGCACAAATCTGGCCAATGCCATCTTAACGAAAAAAGAGGATGAACTGATCATATTTGACGATCTATCCAAGAAAGGCAGCGAGATAAACCTTGAATGGCTCCGATCGATCGGCAACTTCAGGTTTTACAAGTCGGACATAAGGATCAAGGAAGATATTGGAAAAGCTATCAGGGAATCCAAGCCTGAAGCGATTCTCCATCTTGCGGGACAGGTGGCGATGACAACCTCAATTGAAGATCCCAGATTGGACTTTGAGATTAATGCCCTTGGCACTTTGAATTTGCTTGAATCCATCAGGACGCTCTCTCCAAAAAGCATTGTGGTCTATTCATCAACCAATAAAGTGTACGGCGATCTTGAATGGGTTAAATATGAAGAAAAGGAGAAAAGATATATTGCCCCGCAATTTCCAAATGGTTTTCCGGAAAATATCCCGCTGGATTTCCACTCACCCTACGGATGCTCCAAGGGCGCTGCTGATCAATACGTCCTGGATTATCACAGGATGTTCGGGCTTAGAACGGCTGTTTTCCGCCATTCTTCAATGTACGGCGGGAGGCAGTTTTCCACGTATGACCAAGGATGGATAGGATGGTTCTGTCAGCAGGCGCTGGAGACAAAGTCCGGCAAGCTCAAAACGCCCTTTACGATCTCTGGGACCGGTAAACAGGTAAGGGATGTCCTCTATGCCGAGGATATCATCTCTCTTTATTTTTCCGCTATAAAGAACATTGAAAAGATCAATGGCCGGGCTTTCAATATCGGCGGCGGCATGACTAACAGCCTGTCCCTGCTGGAACTCTTCGATATCCTGGAAAAGGAAGTAGGCGTAAAACTGAGCTGCACAAAATTGCCTTGGAGGAGCAGCGATCAGAAAATATTCGTGGCTGACATAAGAAAATATTCCTCTCTTACCGGCTGGGCCCCGAAGACAGATAAAATAAACGGCATAAAAAAGATGCTGCAATGGGTAAAAGAAAATGAGTGATCTGGAGCTGAGCGTCATTATCCCGGCATACCTTGAAGAAGAGAACCTCAGGGTCATCCTCCCCAGGCTAAGCAAAGTCCTTCACGACCTGAACGCTCCATATGAGGTGCTTGTGATAGACACCATGCAAAGCATGGATAACACTTCTCAGGTATGCATGGAAAATGGCGCCATTTACATGAACAGGGAGAACGGGAATTATTATGGGGACGCCGTCAGGACCGGGATAAAATCAGCCAAAGGACAATGGATCATATTCATGGATGCCGACGGCTCGCATTCACCCGAGTTTATCAAGGAATTATATCAATATAGGAATGAATATGATGTAGTCATCGCCTCGCGATATGTAAAGGGTGGCGGAAGCGACAACAGCCCATTACTGAAGCTAATGAGCTATCTAGTGAATGTCACTTTTTCCGTGTTTTTCCGCCTTGGCTGCCGCGACGTCTCCAACAGCTTCAAGCTTTACAGGGCTACGCTGCTTAAGGATCTAAAGCTCGCCAGCAATAATTTCGACGTGATCGAGGAAATGCTTATAAAACTGAAAAGAAAGAACAGGAACATCAGGTTCAAGGAGGTCCCTTTCTTCTTCAAGGAACGGATGTTCGGGCACACCAAACGCAACCTGCTGATGTTCATACTTTCATACCTTGGAGTAATGCTAAGATTGATGTTCATGAAATGAAGGGGCGGCACGAATGAAGATAGTTTTTCTGGGAACTAACGGCTGGTATGACACGGGAACCGGCAATACAATTTGCACATTAATAGATGCAAATGACTGTTATATTATCCTTGACGCGGGTATCGGTATCTATAAGGTTGACAAGTACATCAGGTCAAATAAACCCGTTTATCTTTTCCTGAGCCATTTTCATCTTGATCACATAATGGGCCTTCATACACTTATGAAGTTCAGGTTTCAATCATTGAAGATATTCGGACAGCCCGGCACCAGAAAGGTGCTGTCCGGTTTCCTGAGCAAAAGATTTTCCGCCCCGCTCTCAATGCTGCCGTATAAATGCGAAGTGATCGACATCAAGCCGGGCTGGCATGATCATCCGGTCAAATTCCAATGCTTAAAATTAAAACACTCCTCTCCCTGCGTTGGCTATCGGTTTGAGATCGATAACAAGGTACTGAGTTATTGCATCGATACAGGATACTGCAAGAATGCGGTCAGGCTGGCATCGAATGCCGACCTGCTGATATCTGAATGTTCTTTTGCTTCGGGACAGGTCAATCCCGCATGGCCGCATCTGAACCCGGAGCTGGCTGCAAAACTGGCAAAGGAATCGAAAGCAAAGAAATTGGCTCTGACGCATTTTGATGCGGATGTATATAATACATTACAGAAACGTAAAACATCAGAGAGGATAGCTAAAAAGGCGTATAAGAATGCGTTTACTGCGATTGATGGCCAAGAGAGCGATATTTAAAGAGTTTTAATAATGTTTTTATGATTTGTTTTATGAAAAAAGAAAAAGTTTGTAGTTTCTAACTCATCAGTAACACAATCGATCTTCTTAATTTTATTTCCAATGTATCCATAACAATAATACCCCAGGCCTGACAGCAGATTGATAATATCATTCGGATGATAATTGAACTCTTTAGACCATTTCCTTAACATTTCCGTATAAATTATTGGCTTATTTTTCTTTAATGTCGAGATAGCGCCTTTAAAAACGAATAATTCCGATCCTTCAACATCGCATTTAATCAGATCAACGGAAGCATGATGATCCTGCGCGAACTTATCAATCGTCGTAAGTTTGCATTTGATCTTATTGATCTTCGAGCGCTTCCGTATATTCTTGATCGATGAGCTGCCGGTCTCGTCCTTTGTCCAATAGAACGAGAGCTGCCCTGGCTTATCCGAAAATCCAAAATTAAATGCGGAAACATTTTTAAGCCCGTTCAGCTTGATGTGCTTTATAAGATAATCGTAGGTGTAAGGGACGGGCTCAAACGCATACACTTTTTTCACTTTGGGCATTTTGGCAAAATTTAGCGCGTACCATCCTATATTAGCTCCGATATCGAACACGGTGGCCCCATGAGGCGTTAATTTTGACAGCAACCTTCTTTCTTTTGGGTCCATCGAACCAAAATTCATGATCTCTATAGGGATGAACCTCTTGTCATGCTTATCAAGCAACATTTTAATATTATCCCACTTAATCGTTGCATAAACTGAATCGTTGGATATTGTTATCGATTCAATGTCCGTTCCTTTTAAATACTCTTGATAATCGAACAGAATCTTGTGCTTTTCGTACATGGCATCAATATATTTGAACTTATCCAGTTTCCCTGACTCATACTGCCCATATATTTCCTGCAATTTCATGATTATCGCCTTTAACTAATATTATCCTTATCTAGAAAACTCTTTACGGTCCTCCTGAATCCCTCTTCTATTGGGAACCTGATCGTCCAGCCCAAAGACTTAAGCTTGCTAATATCCGGGGTCGTGCGCGGAAAATCCATCCTTAAATAATTCTTTGAGGTATCGGTTTTCATTACGACCTTTAATTTTAGCTCAGGGAATACCTCATTTACAAGCTGATTTGCCAGATCCCTTATGCTGATCTCATGATCGGTGGCGGCATTATACGCTTCCCCCGCCTTACCTTTGAGCATTACAATGAAAAAGCCCACTGTCGCATCCGCGATATAACAGAAATTCCTTATCGCCTTGCCGTCGCTATAGAGAACGATATCCTGTTTGTTTATGACATTGGATATAAAATCAGCGAACGATCTTCCGTCATCCAGTTGCACTCCGGGACCGTACGTTATTGCCGGGCGCACGATCTTCACGGGAACGCCGTATTGATGCATCCATGCTACGCACATGTTCTCCCCCATCCTCTTGCTTTCTATATAGCATGACGCAAGGTCCATCGGATTAATAGGCCCATAGCGATCTTCCTTTAACGGGTAGCTTGCCTGGTCCATAAATCCATATACGCCCGTAGTACTGAAGAATAAGAAACATTCAACCCTTTTATCCTTTGCTAAATTCAATAAATTTGCCGTCCCTGCCGCATTGGGCATTATAGTGCCGATAGGATCGGATCTGAATAATTTCGGTGTTGCATGGCTGGCAGCATGCACAATAAAGTCCACTTTTTCATCGATCGTGAATTTTTCACATATATCTTGAGATATCAATTGCAGGTCTTTCCTGCCTTGATAATGGGAAAATCTTGCACTGGCCTTTTCGATGTTTCGCACCAGTCCGATCACTTTTATATTAAGCTTTTTTATTTCATTAAGATAAAGAATGGTCTCGACCATATACGCTGGTAAAAATCCCGACGCACCTGAGACAAGGACGGTTTTGTTCCTGAACTTCTCCCATGGCAGAGATCTATCAGTGATATATTTAAGGTCAGCTTCTATTATACTGTTTCTCATTTTTTCTTATCAAAATAATCGGATTTCAGCTTTTTTGCATACTGCAGGTAATCATCCTGCTTTATTGCGTTAATATCAAGCGTATCCTTTATGCTGGCATAATACCGGCAGAGATCAGCTATCGCTTTTTCATGAGGCATGAACTTGAAGCCCTTCATCTCAGAAAGCAGCTTTTTATTGTCCCCCGAATATTCAACTCCGATACCCTTATTCAATACGATCACTTCGCTTTTATAGTCTCCAACCTTATTGATCAGCTCCGCTATGGTCACCAGGTCCACCGGCTCTTCCGGCGTGGCGTTGAAAATCGAATGTTTTGTCCTATGTCCGATAAAATGCTCGATCATCCGAAAAAAGTCATTTATGTATATATAATCATAAACGACGTTCTGATTAATTACTATAGGCATTTTCAGCAGGTTTTTTACTATCGCATTAGAGATGAACTTGTAACGATAATCCTCATACTTGCCATATATGCCGAATATTCTTAGGCATATCAGGTTGGCATCATCTTTTTCATTTATATATTTTGATATCACATATTTTGCGTAACTGTGGCCATCCTCCGGGACATGCTCATCAAAGTATTCCTCTGCCATTTTCTTGCTCCAATATTTCCTTCCGTATTCCGAGCCGCTTCCCAAATTGATCAGCTTCATTGAAGGCGTCAACTGTTTCTCTAAATTAAAGAACATGCGTAAGTTGTTCTCGCATGTGTTCGGCGGAAAGCTTGTATCGACCCTTTCGGTGGTCGCGCAATGCACTATGGTTTGGATCTCATTGTCCCGGAAATATTTATCGACAGACGCGGGGTCCGTCAGGTCAAGTTCCGTTTTTTTAGGTGACAGCATAGAATACCCCTTCGCCAAGAACGACTCGGCCAGATTATGTCCGACAAAACCCTCTACTCCAGTTAATAAAATATTCATAAAACCTGCTCTTCTTTAAACAAAGATCACAAAGTCAACTCAGTGGAAGGAGATTAAATTTAGTTGCGTAATCTTGCCAAAAAACAGACCCTTCCATCAATTCCTGATACTTTTTTTTATAGGCCTCATATTCACTATCCAATCCCAGCATTTGATAGCACTTAGCGGCAAAATAGTATGCAAATGCGTGATCTGCTTTTACTTTGATCGTATTTTCGAATCTCTCAAGCGCTTTATTATAATTACCCAATCTGAAATCACTGTTATACACAAAATTAATTTCGAGGTTTAACGAATATGCTGTCTTTTCAATAAACTCTGCTGTGAATTCTTCAGTATTAACAACAGCATGCTTATAATCACAGTCAATATCATCGCTACTTAAATAATTCTTTTCTACACAAATATCATACATTTCACTGCCAACAAGAGGGGATGCAACAACGATCCTGAACCAGTTTGCATCCAATGTTTTTAAGAATGCCCGTGTATCTTCGATGTCTTGTTTTGTTTCTCCCGGAAGCCCTATTAAAATATTCGCATCAGTATCTATGCCTAATTGCCGGCAATCATCAACTACCTGTTTTACAATCTCCAGATCAGCAGGTTTATGCATAATATCATGCAATACCCTGTTGCTGCCTGATTCGATCGGCAATACAAGATCAGTAACCCCGGCACTCTTCATTGCTTCAAGCATTTTACGATCAAGGGAATGCATTGTTACTCCATTTTGAAAATAGAGTTGTAAATTTAGGCCGTTCGCTATATTGATAATCTCATGAATTCTCTCTTTATTTGCCATAAGATTATCATCCTGAAAATTGATTATCTTAGCCTTAAATTGATCCTTTAAACGGATAAAATCCTCTCTCACTCGATTGATACTATAGTAACGCATCTTCCGGCCATGAACCGTATGTGATGCGCAAAAGCAGCAACGATAAGGGCATCCTCTTGAAGTCATATAATGGAAAAGATGACTATTAGATTCAAAATTAGCATAATTTGTTAAAGTTGGACTTAATAGATAAGCGTCCAGATCTAAAATGCCATAATCATAGAACGGTATTTCATCAAGATCTATAATACAATCATTTTTGAAGTGATCCTGGCCTGCTGCTTTGTCTTTAGTGATCCATGATGGGTGAGTTCTAAGAAGTTCCCTTTTATCTTTTGCTTGTACAAGTTCCAATAAAGGTTTTTCCCCTTCCCCGAAACAAAGTGCATCAAAAGACGTGCTCTCTTTAAATATTTTTTTATACAAGTTAGTGGGCACTCCGCCACCCGCGATGATCATGGTATCAGGGAACATGTCTCTTGCCGCATCAGCGATATCCATCATATTGGAGTATTGTGTTGTAAATAATACTGATATCGCGATAATATCCGGATCGAATTCGCCTTTAATGTTTGCTGAAAAATGATCACGATACAACGCAGCAAAGGAATCATATTTGAAGTTATCCGTTTTATTAAGAATAAGATTAAAGTCGAGCAGCTTTATTTCCACCTCAGCATGCTTCTTCAAATAAGCGCTCATCGATAATACGCCTAAAGGCATATCTGTGATCGGGCTTCCATAACTGCCGGATTTTTTCACGGAAACCCGCTCATTAAAAGCCGGATGAACAAATCGGTCATATGTCATGTTCGGTGGAATTATAAATAGTACCTTACTCATAATGTTTAATCCCCCAACATTCTCGCTCCCCATATCAAAATGGGCCGGTCGCCAAGTAATGTTATAAGCTTGGTCTTAGAATTTTTAATGCTCAACTGAACTCCTTTTCATCAAATGTGATGTTTTTCGGGTCTTTATACCACATATATAGTTCGCTTATCGCTTTTCTTGGTTCGGTAAAATCAAAATCACCGAATTCCTTTAAGAACCGCGTATTATCCGCGGTATATTCCGTATCCAATCCATCCTGTTTTACCGTTATTGGCAGGCCTTTCCCGTCGATCTCCTTTATGATCCCGGCGAAAGTCATCAGATCGATGCTTTTACCCGAGCATATATTATAGCTTCGCTGTTTAGGGCTCTTCTTTATGAACATGTCAGCTATCCTGGAAAAATCGTCAACATACAGATAATCGAACAGCATGTTCCTATTGATCGATATGTTCAAATTGCTCAAGGCCCTGCATATATTGTTCGAAATGAACCTGCGTTTATAATCCTCGTATTTCCCGTAAACACCAAAGAGCCGAAGGTTGAATATATTCCTGTGCCTTGCCTCAATGTCCTTTGCTATCACATATTTTGAAAAGCCATAAATATCCGACGGCACATGTTTTCCGAAATATTCTTCTTTCATCTTGGGCACATAGTTCTTCTTGTCGAATTCGGCCCCGGACCCTATGCAGAGCATTTTACCGAATGATCCGGAGCAACGTTCGATATTGAAATACATTCTTATATTTTGCTCAACAGATGCGTGGGTCACTGCGCAGTGTATAACAGCATCAAATCCATATTTCTTCAGATAATCGTGGACCGCCTGATCATCCGCCAAATTAAGCTCTGTGCTTCTCGGGCAATAAACATCATCATACTTGCTTTGAAAATATTCCGTTAAATTCCGGCCCAGGAAGCCGCCGCTTCCTGTTATTAAAATGCTCATGAATACCTCATATAAGAGAAAGGCATGTATTTGAGGGGTGCTTCTTTAGCTTCTCCTCCCCATGTTAATCCCAGTTGATTTTTTTCCAGTCAGCAGGATAAGTATCTGCTTTGTCTGTTTGAGGCATTATCCTCTTATAGAATTCCGAATCCTTATTACCGCTCAAGCAGCTATATTTATTGTCATAGGAAAACCATTTAATACCTAATCCGCGCTTTACTATGGTTTCCAGGTCCTCCTCAAAGATATTACCCAGCGTTATCGGGATCCACGGACATGGCAACACATCTCCGTTTGCAGTGATCGAAAAATGCCTTTTTACGCAAAGACAGCCTAATTCGTGGCCGCAATTCGGGGACAAATGGGTGGAAGCATTATATTTTTTTGTTAAAGACTGGACATAATCCAAATCTTTTGTGTCCAATATTTCATCTTTGCAGTCTTCAAAAGCGCCTGTCGCCTTCGCATATATCATGCTTGCGTGCTGCCCGAATTGTTTTATGAATTCCAATTGCTTGATCAGTTCGCCGGACTTGATCAGGCTTTTTGTTACAACTATATTGATAATGACCCCAAGGCCGTATTTTTTACAATATTTCAAAGCATCAATACATTTCTGCCATGAACCTTTCGCACCCCTGAACATATTATGGTTTTCTTCAAGTCCATCAACGCTTAAATGTATCCTGTCAACCCCTATGTCCACCAGCCATTTTATCTTTTCTTCGCTCAACAGCCATCCATTCGTATCAATGCTGATAACAAATCTATCGGGACCTATTGCGTCAACAACATCCTTCAGGTCCGGGAATATCAATGGCTCGCCTCCGGAAATACAAATACTTGCCAGTCCCATTGCGTCCGCCTGATCCGCTATTCGCTTAACATCAGCCACAGCCAAAGATCTGGTTTGATGCTGCTTGAATTTTTCTATAGCGCAATGCTTGCACTTAAAATTGCACATATAATTATATTGCAACTGGATCAAGGCAACGCTTTCTTTTTTCATGATCTTATCCGCATGCTTGATTACCTTTGCGTACGCCGCCGGCTTTTTATCCTTCAACTTGATCCTGTTCTGCAATTCCCTCTCTGTCATACCTGCTTCCTCGATTTGCTTCTGATCTACTTTAACATCATCAACTCTTTCCATTTTCCCATCCTCCTTTAAATGTATATACCCTCATAATATTATGTGATTCAAATAAACACAATTTTATTATCTCGAAGCACTGCAGTATCTGCGCCTAAATTCATATTATTCAGTGTCTTTAATACCTCCCCCGGATAAAGCCCCGGCACCATCACTATGACCAGGTCCACCTTGTTCTCCTCTAGGTGCTGCGGAGGGACGATCTTTAAATGCAGAGATGGTGTAAACTTGCCGTGCTTGAACTTTGCGGAATCAACCACATATTCAATATCCTTCATTTTGCCCAAAGCAAGCAATGCCAGCGTCCTGTGCCCTGCCCCCCATACTGCAACCTTCTTGCCCCGCGACTTGTAATCGGCCAATATCTTCTGCATATCCCTGATCAGCGATTCAACCTCGCTATATTGCCCGGAAATATCAAGCCTGTTTTTCTTTTTTACTGTTACGGCTATGTCATTGTCCTCATTGATCAGTTCGCACTCCAGCACATCGAAGCCGTTCAGTTCAAAAGCTGTCGTCAATGTCCTTTTAGTGAAATAGGAAAGATGGTCAACAACAAATTCATAGAAGCACTTTGTTTTCAAAAGATATTCCAGATTGGGAACAGTGACGAATCCAACCGCATTAACGGCCGTATTGTCATATATGTTCCTGATGATCCTGCCGGGGAAGGGCAAATGCTCAAGGTAATTCAATGAGATGAACGCATCGAACGGGCCACCCTTTATTTTACATTCATCACCGATATAACCTTCAATCATGTTCCGGCCGGCAGCTTTCCCTGTCTCTACCGAACTTTGTGATGCTTCAAGCCCAGAAGCGGACATGCCTGCCTCTTTCATCACATCCAGCATTTCTCCTTTTCCACTCCCAACATCCAATACTTTCTTGCCCTTTAGCCCGAACCTGTCTACCAGTGCTTTCATCTGGCTGAGCCTTGACGCCCTTGCTTTTTCCGACAGAGTAGCTGCTGTGATCACCTCTCTAAAATAGCTGACAGGATCAATCCTTAACTGTATCAAACCGCAGCTTGAGCACTGGTATATATTGAGGTTTATTCCTGTATCCTTCGTGAATTCATCTTTTTCCGGATAATATTGGGCAGCCTTGGGCATTCCTTTCAGCTGCAATATCGGCTCGGGAAATAACGCGCCACTGCATAGATGGCAGCAATTATCGCTGATGCCACCTGCGTTCTTGGACAGTAACTTATTGATGATTACCGTTATCTTATCCATTAATACTTGATTCACTCTTTATCGGGGACATATCCGGGGTTCGCCTTTTTCACCCTTTCCTCAAGCATTGTGATCCTTTTTTCATCCTCGATCTTTATTCGATGATAATATCGCCTTTTACTTTTCAGCCACAACAGCTCGAATTTTATCCCTTCGGCAAGACCATCCAATATGTTCTTTATAGCTGTTTTCCTATAGACCAATTTGCGCGTTTCATATTTATCTATCAGGTCTTTGTCTACAAGATTTTTGATAAATTGAACTGAGTCCGTGGAGATAGCCCCGCCGAGAGCTGTTTTCAATCCTTTTGCCTTTGCCTTACTGAAAACAGTCGTACAATATTTCAGCATTTCATCGCTGTTCACAAAGCTCCTGTCAGCACCCAATGAACCCGAAAAATCGACCCTTCCCACGGTTACACTGCTTAAAAGGTTGATGTTCTTCAATTTAAGCATTGAATCAAAATTATTATGAGCAGTTATGGTCTCAATATTAACGGCAAATTCTATGTCTTTTCTGTTATCCTCAGCTATAAAGGTATCTATAGCGCCAAGGAATTTGCTTAGAGCAAATGCGGTCTCAGCCATAGGCGCAATTATACCTTTCGCGCCCAGAGAAAGAGCTTCGTACATATCGGTAACTGCTTCCACTCCCCCTATCTTCAGTATCAATGGAAGTCCGGCATGATCAATAACATCTTTCAGCCTCATCATCTCCACCTGCCTGCTGCCCTCATTTTCATATTCCGCTTTAACCTCAAATACACCATATTCATTCTTCAACTTTTTCAACAATTCGATCATTTCATATTCCAGTATGTTCATTTGCCCCCCCTTATATATTGCAGTAATTCATTAAGGTTCTTCATTACAATCACGTCTTTTTTAGCCGCCCCATTATTCTTAATGAACACGGATTTACAATTATAGTTGAAAGCCATCATAATGTCACTATCATAGGAATCGCCTACCACCATTATCCCCTGATGCCCTACCCCGAATGCCTTTGATATTTTTAACAGAATATATGTATTGGGCTTTCCAACAATGAAATCGGGCCTTTTCTTGGATGCAGCAACGATCGCGCCCACCATGGCGCCGGTTCCGGGCAAAAACCTTTTTTTGCCGATAGGGAATCGACCATCTTCATTGCATGCAATGAACTTGCCCCCATTTTGCAGCACGGATAAAGCTATTGATAGTTTCGAATAATTAAAATCAGTATCGAGCCCCACAACAAGATTCTTTGCCGAATCATTATTCACTATTCTAAGTCCAATATTCTTTAGCTCGCTTCGAAAACTTTTTGTTCCTACTACATATAAGTCGTTAATTCGCTTTTCCTTCAAGTATTCGGCCGTTGCGGAAGATGATGTAAATATTTCGCTTAGTTTACATTCAATCTTCAACTCTATTAACTTTTTATATATTTCCCGTAATGTCTTTGATGAGTTGTTTGTAAAAAATACCACTTTATATTTCTTCCTTAAATGACGGATCAGCTCAACAGCACCCGGCACCGCCTTATTGCCAACATATAAAGTGCCATCCAGGTCGAATGCGAATAGCTTTATTTTTGATAATTCCAGAGCTCTTTTCATTTTAGTCCTTAATGATCATGTTTGAATAGAACTCATCCCGATCAAGGAATGGATAAAGGTCTTCCAGGGGCTTTGAGATGATCCTCCCGTCAGGCTGCTTTTCCGATGACACCTTGGGCGAAAAAATGTAATCGTGGCTCAAAACCACCTCGCATATTGCGGCTTTTTTGTAAGCCAATACGTCTCTGATCGTTTCCTCCATTTTGCTTGTCGATTCTATCTTGAAATATTCCATATCATAAAGCTCGGCTAGCCTGGAAAATTCCGGAAAAGAGACCCCTGATGCTTTATTGCAGCCTATAAAGTCGCTGTCAAAATAAGCCGTCTGCGTTTGTTCGATCGAGCGATAACCCTGATTGTTCAATATGAATATTTTTATCGGCAGCTTATGATGTTTTATTGTTTGCAGCTCCTGAAGGTTCATCTGAATGCTGCCGTCCCCTGCAATACATACCACTTCTTTCCCACAGGCAAAAGCAGCCCCGATAGCTGCCGGGACATCATATCCCATTGATGCGCACCCTGAATTCCAAAAGATGCGATGGTTTTCTTTGACAATGCCTGCCTGGAACATTGCCACACAAGCTGTCCCGTTGCCCGCCACAACAACTGCTTTATCATCCAACATTGACGTCAGTTTTTCCATGAAATAGTATGGGTGGACGCTCTTTTCGCTTGGAGCCCGGTATGCATCAAGCACGACCGGATACTTTTTCTTGCGCATCAAACACCATTCCAGCCATTTTCTGTCCGCCTTATATCCTGTTGGAACGCTTTTTGATAGCTCGGCAATGAAATCCTTTACATCCGCATTTATGAGAATATCACCTTTCACCGTCGGCTTACGTAATTCAGCAGCGTCGATATCAACTATGACCTTTTTCGCATGCCTTGCAAAAGACGTCCAGTTATAGCTTACCTGCCTGATGTTGTTCCTGGTGCCCAAGAAAATTACCAAGTCCGCGTTCTGAAGCGCAAAATTCCCCGCACGAGATCCCAATGTTCCTATCCTGCCGATAAAATGCTCCGAAGCGGAAGGTATGAGGTCAAAACCATTGAAAGTTGTAACTACTGGGATATCCAATGATCGAACAAAGTCCATGAATCGTTCTTTCGCGCCTGCTATCCTGATGCCATGTCCCGCGACAAGCACCGGTCTTTTGGCTTTCTGCAATTCGTGTGCGACTGAAGCGATTTTCCTTGAATCGACCATTAAAGATCGTGCCTTTTTGATCTCGACCTTTACCTTGCGTTCATCGATAAGCGCCCCCTGAACATTTAACGGGATATCCAGCCATACAGGACCAGGCCTTCCAGACGTGGCTATATTGACAGCTTTTTCCATTTCCATCCCAATCGATGCGGGGTCGGTTATCATCTTCGCGTATTTCGTCACCGGTTTCACTATATCAACGATATTAATCTCCTGGTCCCCTAGCTGGCGTAAGCCGCTTCCAGGAACAGATGCGATCGTAGTTTCAAATTTCACCTGGCCGGATATATACAGGACCGGCACGGAATCCAGCCACTGGCCTATGACCCCTGTTAATGTGTTCGTCCCGCCGGGTCCGGAAGTAACGCTTACTACGGCCAAACCACCTGTTGTCCTGGCATACCCCTCGGCTGCAATGGCCGCGCCCTGCTCATGCTGATTGCAGATATATTTGATCCGCTTTTCTTTCTTCAGAGCGTCATTCAAGTGCATCGCGCCGCCGCCGACCACAAGAAAAACATGTTGAACGCCGAGATCGGCCAAATATTTGAAAATATAATCAGCTACTCTTATCATATATTATATGAATTCCCTGTAGATCTCCTGAAACTTTAACAGATCATCAGGACAGGTTTTGTGCCACATAAGGTATCCCGGATCAGTACTGGAAAGCTCTTTATTCTCCGGAATGAAATCAGATAACAACTTGCATTTATACAGCAGTGAAATAAAATGTCCCCTGATCTGGCGTTCTGTGTGTATGATCTGAGTCATTGCTATTGGTGTGGCCTCATATTCAACGTGTACCCCTATTTCGGTTTCTGCGACTTTTTGGATCCTTGTCTCTATGGTTTCGCGGAACCTGATGATGCCGCCGGGCAAATGCCAGCCCCGACCGGCATATTGATCGTCCCTCCACGATAAAAGAGTGCGCCCCGTCCCGTCCTTTATCAATAGATCGACATTGATCAAAGGGGTTACTTTGCTGATGTAATAAAAAAGCTCCTCAGGCAAACCTGCGGATGGATCGGGGACTTGTTTATTGAGCGCTTCAATGGCATCTGCTATATGCATAAATCCTCCATTTTTATCAAGTCTAGACGGGAAAAAACAGGTTTATAATCATACTTTAATAGAAAGGAATAGTCAAACGGTTGTTCGCGGTAATGTTGTATGCTAAAATAGTAAACATGAAACTTATTAGTGTTATGACAGCTTGTTATAATGAAGAAGAAAATATTGAAGAAGTATATAAGCGGGTTAAAGGCATTTTTGAAACACTCCCTCAATATAAATATGAACATGTTTTTATTGATAACGCGTCAACTGACAAAACCATCTTGATCTTAAAAGATATCGCAAAGCATGATAAAAACGTTAAGATTATTGTTAATTCGAGAAATTTTGGCTGGATCAGATCGCCTTTCTATGCGCTAAGACAATGTCAAGGAGATGCGGTGATCTTGCTGGTATCTGATCTCCAGGATCCGCCTGAAATGATAAAAGATTTTATTAAAAAATGGGAAGAAGGCTATAAAATAGTTGTCGGGATTAAGAAACAAAGCAAAGAAAACCCATTGATGTTCGCGATAAGAAAGATCTTCTATAACCTGCTCTGCAAACTATCGGAAATTGAGCTGATCCCAAATTTCTCCGGCTTTGGACTATATGATAAAGATATCATAGGTATATTAAGGACTATCGATGACCCCTATCCGTTCCTGAGAGGACTGATAAGTACTATCGGCTTTGATGTTGCAAAAATCGAATACACCCAATCAAAAAGAAAAAAAGGGCGTTCAGTGAGCAGCTTTTACTCGCTTTATGATGCGGCAATGCTGGGTTTCACAAATCATTCCAAAGTTCCACTTAGGATTGCTACTATGATCGGCTTTGCTATTTCACTTGTCAGCATACTCATTGCATTGGTTTATACGATTTATAAGCTTTTATTTTGGAACAGTTTTAATCTTGGAATGGCCCCATTGGTCATCGGCATATTTTTCTTTTCCGCTGTACAGTTGTTTTTTATTGGAATTCTCGGAGAATATATTGGGGCAATTCATACTCAAGTCCATAAAAGACCTCTTGTGATCGAAAAGGAAAGGATCAACTTTTGATCTTTATGCTGCCCGCATCACATCGTGAAAAGCTGGTTTATCTTATCGCCGGTGCATGGAACACACTTTTCGGATATTTCTCCTTTCTCATATTGTATTATTTGTTCTCCACGAGGACCCACTATATGTTCCTTCTCATTATCAGCAATATATTGAGCATAACCAACGCGTACATAAGTTATAAGTTCTTCGTTTTCAGGACAAAAGGTAATTTCCTAAGAGAATACGCGCGTTTCTACGTTGTATACGGCGCATCGATATTGTTCAGCCTCATATTATTGCCCTTGTCAGTTGAACTTCTTCACATCCACCCGGTGGTCGCCCAGGCGGCGATAATAGCCATTACGATAGTGATTAGCTATACCGGACATAAGAACTTTTCATTCAAGAGGAATCGATAAGTCCAATCCATCAAAGTCTAGCGAGACAAAAAAACGCTTTAAATGATATAATTTTCGTCCGTATCATCTTGGAGGTGCCATGCCAATAAAGGATAATGACAGAAAAAGGATATTAAAGGCGGTTACTCGCGCGTATAAGGCGTCGGGCAAGGATATATTCATCCCCGGCAAAAGCTATGTCAATTACGCTGGTCGGGTCTATGACGAAAAAGAATTGATTAACCTTGTCGATTCCTCCCTTGAATTCTGGCTTACCGCCGGAAGATATGCCTCTGAATTTGAGAATAAGCTCGCGAATTTCTTGGGCCTTAAATACTGCCTGCTCACTAATTCCGGTTCCTCTGCAAATCTGCTTGCAATATCAGCTTTAACATCGCCAAAACTCGGCGACAGTAGACTTAAATCAGGTGACGAAGTGATAACCACTGCCTGCGGGTTCCCGACAACTTTAAACCCAATAATCCAGAATAATCTTGTGCCTGTGTTCATCGACGTTGAGCTTGGTACTTACAATATCCAGGCAGATATGATCAAAAAGGCAATAACAAAAAAGACAAGGGCGATCTTTATTGCGCACACACTTGGCAATCCTGCTGACCTGGATAAGATCACAAAAATTGCGCATAAACATAAGCTCTGGTTGATCGAGGATAACTGTGACTCTCTTGGCTCAAAATTTAAAGGTAAATACACGGGAACATTCGGCCATATTTCCACCTGCAGCTTCTATCCGGCCCATATGATAACTCTGGGAGAAGGCGGGGCTGTTTTAACAAATGATCCTCTGCTTAAAAAGATAATCATATCCTTCCGTGACTGGGGAAGGGATTGCTGGTGCGAGACAGGGGAAGATAATACGTGCGGCAAAAGGTTCAAGTGGAAGCTGGGAAAGCTCCCTTACGGTTATGACCATAAATATATCTATTCGCACATAGGCTATAATTTGAAGGTCACGGACATGCAGGCGGCTATCGGCGTTGCCCAGCTGAAAAAGCTCCCGAAGTTCATCGAAGCAAGAAAGAAAAATTTCATATCACTCCGTGCCCGTCTCAAGAAATACGAAAAATATTTACTCCTCCCCTTCCCTACAAAAAACTCTGATCCAAGCTGGTTCGGTTTCCCAATATTGATAAAAAATAATGCGCCATTCTCTAGGGCCGATATTGTGAATTACCTGGAACATCATAAGGTCGCTACCCGAATGCTTTTTGGCGGCAATCTTACAAAACAGCCCGCCTATGCAAACATAAAATGCAGGACAGTTGGCGGCCTTAAGAACACCGATCTCGTAATGAACAACCTTTTCTGGGTTGGGGTGTATCCGGGAATAACGAAAGAAAAAATTGCTTATGTATTAAGGATGTTCGATAACTTCATTAAGAGGATAAATATCCATTAATTAGCTCTCGCCTGAACAAACCACTGATCTTTTTCTAGGATCAATTGTTCTATTATCAATCTTCTGATTAATTTAGAGACTCCGCGGAGAGGGTCTTTAAATAACTTCCAATCGAATTGTTTTATGGTTTCCCATGAGTATATATGCGCCGGCCTGCAGCTTTGCTGAACAACTATTTTCCAACCATTTTCATTGAATGCTTTGACTATTGATCTTGATGAGAAAAAGTGAATATGTCCCAAGGGACGCACCATTCTCCAATTCCCTTTAAAAAACTGTGCCGCAATAGAGTCTTTATTGGGAAAACCTGAAGTGATCACGCAGTCCTTACTCGCCATGCATTTCAATTTTGTCAGCATAGCAACGGGATCAGTAAGATGTTCGAGAACATCCTGAATGACCATGATGTCAAATTTAATATCTTTTGGAATGTTCTCTATATCCGAAACAATATTTGGATTCGCTGTCCTCCAACAGCCGGGCTCAACGCCGTAGCATAAATTTGACTTGCCTTCAAAATATTTAAAAGTGTGACCATGCCCGACCCCGATCTCAAGAAAATTGAACTTTTCGGGCTTTGAAATAAGCCTGAATATTTTTGCGGCATATTTTTGCATGAGTTCCATATCAACCTGCGAAGATTTTGCTTCTTCGTCGTATCCTTTATGGACCACGAACAAAGAGTTCTTCGCATACAATTGGCTTAAATAATCCTGTTTTGGCAGCGGGTCTATCCACCAGTGCCTGCAAACGGAACAGTCGCGTAGATTCACGGTATCCGAACAGTTCGGGTTGATCGTTTTAACCGTGTCGATTATGGAGGACCTTCCGCCGCATATTGGGCACAAGGAAACATCAAAGCATTGTTTTTTATCTATAATTTCCATTTGGAAAACTGCTACACTCGTTCCAAAACAGTTAATCCGTTATTGTTTGTGTAATGTTCTTTTACTTTCCACTTGTTCTTATAGCCGAACAATCGCTTTATCCCAAACCTGTCGTTGTCACTGTCAAGGAATCTTATCAATCCAAACATCAAGCCCTTCATGTCCGGTTCTTCCCCCTTAAAAGCAAAAAAAACAGTATCATGCAATATGATATACTTTTTTGCTTTGTTTGAATGTAATTTCAACCCTCAGTTCCATAAGCAAATGCACCACTTTGGGTATAATGTCAGCAGGAGGTACTCAAAGTGGC